>Ga0208220_1000852_pt1 | contig 12790 bp, 12 predicted proteins | sample NGESurdeep092012_9_FD_184484 | JGI IMG/M metagenome (GOLD analysis project Ga0208220, IMG submission 184484) | Arctic peat soil microbial communities from Barrow, Alaska - NGEE Surface sample F53-1 deep-092012 (SPAdes) | ecosystem: Environmental > Terrestrial > Soil > Wetlands > Peat ... | reverse complement strand
AATGCCCGCCCATCGTCTCCCGATCGATGGGTCAGCCATGATCGCGGAAACTTTGCACCCTCATAGCGTGCTTTTCTTCCGCCAGGAAAAAACCTTCCACGATAACGCGCCAACACCAGTAGATAACAGCAAGATGGAGTCGCCAGCATGAACCACGCCGCAGCCGACCCGCTCGCGGTCATGCTCGAGGCCCGGAGCGTCGCCCTGGTGGGCGCGTCGCCCCGGCCGGGCAGCCTCGGCGCGCGGATGATCGAGGAGGTCGCGAAGTCGGCTGGCGGGCCCAGGCAGTACCTCGTCAACCCGCGCTACGCCGAGATCGCCGGCGTGCGCTGCTACTCCGCGCTCGACGAGCTGCCCGAGGCCGTGGACCTGGCCCTGCTCGCCGTGCCCGACAGCGCGATTGAGCAGCAGCTGAAGGCCGCCGCGGGAGCCGGCGTGCGCTCGGCGGTGATCTTCGGCTCCGCCGTTGACCAGCCCGCCGTTGACCGGCCCGCCGTCGTCCCGTCCGTCAGCGACCGGGACGAGCGGTCCGCAGCAGAGGCGGGGTCGACGCTCCGGGACCGGATCGCGGCCATCGCCCGGGACGCCGGGATGGCCGTGTGCGGCGCCGGGTGCATGGGGTTCGTGAACGTGGCGCGCGGGCTGCGCGCGATCGGCTACACCGAGCCTGACCCGCTCCCGGCCGGACCGGTCGCGCTCGTCACCCACTCCGGCTCGGTGTTCTCGACCCTGCTGCGGACCCGGCGGGCGTTCGGCTTCACGGTCGCGGTCTCGTCCGGGCAGGAGCTCGTCACCCCCGCCGCCGCCTACGCCAGGTACGCGCTCGCCCTCCCGGAGACGAAGGTCCTCGCGCTCGTCCTCGAGGCGATCAGGGACGCGCCCCTGCTGCGCGCGGTCCTCGCCGACGCAGCCGACCGCGACGTTCCCGTCGTGCTGCTGGCGGCGGGCACCTCGGCCGCCAGCCGGTCTCTGGTCGCCGCCCACTCCGGCGCCCTCGCCGCGGGCGACGGCGCCTGGCAGGCGCTGGCCTCCGCTCACGGCGTGCACCGGGTCGGCGACCTCGCGGAGCTCGCGGACACCCTCGAGTTGTTCTGCGCCGGCCGCCGGGCCTGGGGCGGGAATAGCCGGGCGGCCGACCGCAGCCGGCCCGCCGACAGCGGCCAGGCCGCCGGCACTGGCGAAACCGGCCATGGCCGGCCGGGAATCGCCACCGTGCACGACTCCGGTTTCGAGCGCGCCCACGTCGCGGACGTGGCGGCATCCGTCGGGGTCCCGTTCGCGCAGCTGACCGACGAGACGAGGCGGCGGCTGGCGGCCGTTCTCGACCCTGGCCTCGAACCCGGCAACCCCCTCGACGTGTGGGGGACCGGCCGCGACTGCGAGGAGCTGTTCACCGAGACGCTGTCGGCGCTGGCCGACGACGCCAACGTCGGAGCGGTCGCGCTGGCCGTCGACCTGGTCCCCGAGTACGACGGCGACGACTCCTACCGGGACGCCGTCCTCGCCGCCGCCGCCAAGACCGACAAGCCGGTTGTCGTCCTCGCCTCGGTCCCGGCCGCGATCGACACGGTCGCCGCGACCCGACTGCGCGCGGCCGGCGTTCCCGTCCTCGAGTCCACCCGCTCCGGCCTGCTCGCGCTCGGCCACCTGCTCGCGCACGCCGCGCACCCCACCCGCGCCGCCACAGCCACCGCCACCCCAACGAGCCAAATGCGCGTCTGGGCCGGCAAGAGTGAGCCCAAACGCGCATTTGGCACACCGCTGACCACACCGGCGTCGCCGGAACGGCCTGCCTCGACGATCGCGCCAGATTCCGCCACCGCGCGCCGGTCCCGCTGGGCGGCCGCCCTGGCGGCCGGCCCGCTGGCCGGCGCCGACCTCTTCGACCTGCTCCGCGACTACGGTGTCCCCGCCGTCCGCGTACGCTCGGCCGACTCGCTCGCGACCGCGCTCGACGCCGCCGGCGCGATCGGCTACCCGGTCGCGATCAAGACCGACGAGCCCGGCATCGCCCATAAGTCAGACGCAGGCGGCGTGCGCCTCAACATCGCCGACGCGGCCGTCCTCGCCGACGCCTACCAGGACCTCGCCGCCCGCCTCGGCCCCCGGGTCGCCATCGGCGAGATGGCGGCGCCGGGGACCGAGGTCATCCTCGGCCTCGCCCGCGACCCGGCCCTCGGCCCGCTGATCGTCGTCGGCGCCGGGGGAGTCCTGGCCGAGTACCTCGCCGAGCGCGCGGTCGCCCTCCCGCCGCTGTCGGCGGCCGACGCCGCCGGGATGATCTCCGGGCTGCGGATGGCCGAGGTGCTGGCCGGCCTTCGCGGCCAGCCGCCGTGCGACGTCGAGGCGCTGGCCAGCGCCGTCGCCTCCTTCTCGGAGCTGGCGGCCGACCTCGGGGAGTACCTCGACGCCTTCGACGTCAACCCGCTGATCTGCTCTCCCACGGGCGTGCTGGCCGTCGACGCGCTGGCCGAACCTCGCGCCGGGGGCGCGACGCCGTCACGCTGACAAATCTCCGGCGCCTATTTGATATTGACAGCCGCCGAACGCAATGTTATATCTCTGATATCAACGTCTGAGCTCGAATTCGCCAATCTCGACGGATACATTCAGCTCAACTGAACGCGAAATCAGAAAACCGAAGGTAGCCGCCGCGCGCCTTCTGATGAGAGGTTTGCTGAATGGCAGCGCGCACGACGGTAGTGGCGGCGGGGCGGCATCGGATTGAAGCGAACGTATTCGGCGACGGCTCGCCGGTGGTGGTCATCGAACCGTCATTTGGCGGATCGGCGGGCGAATGGCGCTCCGTCGCCGAGACGCTGGCCGAGCAGAGCACGGTGGTGACCTATGACCGGGCGCCCTACGGCGCCAGCAGCCGGGCGGTCGACCGCAGGACCCCGGCCGACATCGCGGGAGACCTGCACGCGGTGCTTGAGGCGCTCGGCCTCTCGGCTCCGCTCGTCCTCGTCGGGTTCTCGGCGGGCGGGCTGTACGTGCGCAAGTACGCGGCGACGCACCCCGGCGACGTGGCCGGGATGGTCCTGGTCGAGTCAAGCCACGAAGGACAGACGCCGCTGCTCAATGCGGTATTCACCTGGAAGGTAAAACTGGAGGGTCTGCTCTTCTATCCGCAGATTATCTTTTCTACTCGCAGCGGGCGCCTCGGCGCCGACCGGCTGTCGATGATGCGCGAATGGCGCGCCTTCCGCAGCCTCCCGGCGGCCGACCGCCCGCTCGCGCCTGGAGCGCTCGGCGACAAACCGCTGGCGGTGATCACCCGCGCCGACGGCGGGCCGTACGGCGGCCGGCAGTGGCAGGTATGGCATGAGTTCCACATCGAGCAGGCACGGCTTTCCGCCAATAGCCATCACGTCATCTCCACGCACGCGGACCACGCGCTCCACGAGAGCGATCCCGAGCTGGTGATCGCGGCCGTCACCGAGGTCGTGCACAGCGCGCGGACCGGGACCTCGCTGCGGCACCAGCGGATGGCCGGCTAGGCAGCCGGATGGCCAGCTAGGCAGCCGGACGGCCGGCTAGGCGGCGCCCGATCCGGACGCGAGCAGTCGTCGGCCAAGGTCGGCCGTCGCCTGTCGCAGTTCGGCCGAGCCGCGCACGTGGAAGGCGTACGGCAGCACCGCCAGGCGTCCCGCGTACCAGCTCGGGTTGGCGGTGGAGGCGCGCAGCCGCGTGCGGCGGCCGTCGTCGGACGGCGACAGGGCGCCGAGGCTGCGCGGCAGCCACCGGGCGACCTCGGCCGTCGGCGCGTCGATGACGACGTCGACGTCGTACGCCCAGCCCTGCGACAGGTGATCCTCGAGCACCGCCAGCGCGTCGAGGCCGGCCGGCGGGGTGAACGTCTCCGGCGTCGGCGACGCGGTCATGATCCGGTCGATGCGCAGCACCCGCCGGGCCTCGACGGTGTGCGACCAGCACAGTAGGTACCAGCGGCTGCGCCTGAGCACGACCGCCCACGGGTCGACCTCCATCTCCCGGTCCTTCTCTTCACCCGCCCGCCCTTCCCGGCCGCCCGCCCGCCCTTCCCGCCCGCCCGCCCAGTGGCCCCGCCGGTAGGTCAGCCGCAGCCGCCGCGCCGCCGCGCAGGACTCGAACAGCGTCGTCGTCACCTCCAGGCTGACCAGGACGGCCGGTTCGGGCTCGTCCGGAGGGCCGCCCGCAGCGCTGTCGCGGATCGGCCGCACCTGGGCGGCGACCCGGGCCGGCAGCACCCGGACGATCTTGGCCAGCGCGCCGCCCACCAGGTCGGCCGGGTCGGCCGCGCCCTTGTGCCCCTCGAGCACGGCCATGACCAGGCCGGAGGCCTCGGCGGCGGTGAACGTGAGCGGCGGCAGCCGCAGCCCGTGCCCGACCTGGTACCCGCCGTAGGGACCGCTGACGGAGTCGATCGGCAACCCCGCCTCGCGCAAGATCGCGACGTAACGGCGGGCGGCGCGCTCGGTGACGCCGAGCCGCTCGCCCAGCCGGGTCGCGGTGATGCCGGGGACGTTCTGGATCGCCTCGAGGGCGAGCAGGGCCCGGGCGGTCGGGCTGATCTCGTGGCCCCCGCCGACGTGCGTCATCCGACCGCATCCTTCCCGCTTTCCGGAAGCAGAACGTCCGCTGTAAACGGTACTCTGCCGGCCATGGGCAAGGCAGGCAACGAAAAGACAGGCATGGCGCCCGACCAGCCAGACGAGCCGACCAGGCCGACCGAGCCGACCACGCCGACCGGGCCGGTCCCGCCGATCAAGGCGGATGACCTGTCCATCGTGCCCGCCAACCACGCCTCAGCGGACGACCTCAAGGCGGTCTTCGGCACCCGCGACTGCGGCCGGTGCAACTGCCAGCGGTTCAAGACCCGCGGCTGGTTCTGGGAGCAGGCAACCGACGAGCAGCGGCGGGCGCAGCTCATCGACCAGGCCAACTGCGGCGACCCGGCCGCGACCTCGACCACCGGCCTGGTCGCGTTCCTCAAAGACCCGCAGGCGACGCCCGTCGGCTGGGTGGCGGTCGAGCCCCGCACCGAGTACCCCCGCCTGCTCAGGCTGCCCACGGTGTGGAAGGGCCGCCCGGACGAGGACAAGCACGACGACTCGGTCTGGGCCGTCACCTGCTTCGTGGTCCGCAAGGGCTACCGCAAGCGCGGCATCACCTACGCCCTGGCCGAAGCCGCCGTCGGCTACGCCCGGGCCAGCGGCGCGCGGGCGCTCGAGGCCTACGCGATGCTGACCCAGCCCGGCCGGGAGATCACCTGGGGCGAGCTGCACGTCGGCGCCCGCCAGGTCTACGCCGAGGCCGGCCTGGCCGAAGTCTCCCGGCCGAGCGTCCGTCGCGCGGTCATGCGGATCGACTTCGATAGCAGCCGAATTTACGGGCCGGACCAATAGCGACAGAAACTGCCGACTATTGACCGGACCGCATTATCGATTGCTCGCAAATCGGAGTTTTCAGAACAGCACGTAGACCTTGCGCACGGTCTCGTGCAGGTCCCAGGTGCCGCGCCAGCCGCGCGGGAACATCGCGCTGTCGCCGGCCCCGAACGTCGCGGGCTTGCCGCCGTCGGGGGTGACGGTCAGGGAGCCGGAGAGGATGTAGATGAACTCGTTCTCCTCCTGCACCCAGTACGACGGCCCGGCCGTGCACTGCCAGATCCCGGTCGACTGGCCGCTGCCGTCGGTCCCGGTCCACATGGTGAGCCCGTGGGTCTGCATCGGCACCTCTTCCGACGTCGCCTCCTCCAGCGGCCCCCAGTCCTCGAGCTCGGCGGTGGCGGCGGCGCTGAGCACCGTGGTGTCGATGAAGGGAACCTCGGTCGCTGAGCTCATGATCACGACGCTTTCTCGGGGAAGGGGAGTGCGATTGGATCGGCCGCAAGCCTACTGCGGCCGCTGGCGTCGAACCGGTCGAGGCCGAGCATGGAAACATCCTCGACCACGGTCGACGTTACACCGAGGGCGACGTCCGCCGCGCACCGCGCGACGGCCGGCCCCCACATCATGCCGGCCCCGCCTGCCGACGCCACGAACACCCGGGAAAGCCCGGCCGCAGGGCCGATGATCGGCAGGTGATCGGGCGTGAAGTCGATCGTCGCCGCCCACGCCCGGCGCAGGCCGAGCCCGGCCGTGAGCGGGACCAGCGCGGCCAGCTTGGACCGCATCAGCGCGAGATAGTCGAAGTCGAGGCAGCGGTTCTCGCCCGGCGGCTCGTCGGGGTCGCTCATCCCGAACAGCAGCCCGCCCTCCTCCGGCCGCCAGTACAGCCCCGACGGCACGTCGAACGCCATCGGCCGGTCGGCGAAGGCGGGGTGCTCCTCGGTCACCGCCACCGTGTGGCGGACCCCGCCCGCCGGGATCGAGATCCCGGCCAGGGCGCCGACCGCCGCCAGCTGCGGGCCGCCCGCCAGCACCACCAGCCCGGCCGAGACCGGGCCGCGGGACGTGGCCACGTCGACCCCGGACGCCGACGCCGACAGCCCGCAGAACCGCGTCCGCTCCGCCACGACAACGCCGGAACCGACCAGCGCCGCCGTGTACGCGGCGACGTTCCGAGGCGGCGTGATGTAGCCGTCCTGCTCGCAGTAGGTCGCGCCGAGCGTGCACCCGGGCGCCATCGTCGGGTTGATCGCGTCGACCCCGGCCGAGGTCAGCCAGCGCACCGGCAGCCCCAGTGATTGCTGCATCGTTATCCGCGCCTGCGCCGCCTCGACCTCGGCCGGGGTGAAGCAGGGCAGCAGGTACCCCTGCTGGACGAACCCGGAGTCGGTGCCGATCTCGGCCCGCTGCCCGAGGTAGAACGAGCGCGACCAGAGCCCGAGCCGGACCGCCTCGGGCGTCCCGCCCTGCACCCGCACCACGCCGGCCGCGCGGCTGGACGCGCCCTGACCGAGCACGCCCTTCTCGATCAGGGCGACGTTTTCGAGGCCGGCCCGGCGAAGGAAGTACGCGCACCAGGCGCCCACGGTCCCGCCGCCCACCACGACGGCGTCAACGGTTTTCGGCAGCTCACTAGTCATCGGCACGCTTCGATGCTAGACATAGACTGAACGTTCAGTCAATGACCGAAATGGTCGATCGAGGTGCCCGATGTACGGCCTGTCTGCAGCCGATGAGGACATCCAGGCGCGCGCCCGCGTCTTCGCCGACGAGCTCATACCGCTCGAGGTCCAGGCGGAGCTCGACGGCGGCCTGCCCGACGACGTGACCGCCGCGCACAAGAAGCGGGCGATCGAGCTCGGCCTGTTCGCCACCAACATGCCCGCCGCCCTCGGCGGCGTCGGCGCGACCGCCCTCCAGCAGGTCCTCGTCCAGGAGCAGGTCGGCCGGGTCACCAACGCCCTCGGCTGGGTCGCCGCCACCCCGCCCTCCTGGTTCCCCCCGGTCGCGACCGAGGACCAGGTCGAGCGGTACCTCAAGCCGACCGTCCGGGGCGAGCGCGAGGAGTGCTACGCGATCACCGAGGCGTCGGCGGGCTCCGACGTCGACGCGATCGAGGCGACCGCCTACCGCGACGGCGACGAGTGGGTCCTGAACGGCGTCAAGTGGCATGTCACCAGCTACAACTCGGCCGACTACTGCTTCTTCCAAGCCAAGAAGATCAACCCCAGTCATCCCGAACGGTCCCGTGGTCCCCGCTCGCACCCCCACGCCGAGCCCGCCCCGGTGGCGGACCCGGCTGGCGAGGACTCTCCTGCCGCACCCGGCCGGGACGCTCATCCGGCCGAGCCTGGCTCCGCGCCCGTCTCGTCGGCCGACGCCCCGGCCGAGCACCTGCTGTTCCTCGTCGACCTGCCCAGCCCCGGCGTCACCGTCGTCCGCACCCCGGCCTACACCCACACGATCAGCCACCACCACCCGATCGTCGAGTTCACCGACGTCCGGGTCCCGGCCGGCCACCTGGTCGGCGACGAGGGCGGCGGCATGCTCTACTCGCGCGAGTGGTTCCGCTTCGAGCGGCTGATGGTCGCCGCCCGCTGCACCGGCGCCGCCGACCGCCTGGTCGCGGAGATGACCGCGTTCGCGAGCGCGCGCATCGCCGGCGGCGTCCCGATCGCGTCGCACGGCCTGATCGCGGGCATGCTCGCGGACAGCGTGACCGAGCTCTTCGCCGCCCGCTCGATGCTGTACGAGACCGCCCGCGGCATCGACCGCGACCCCTCCGACGTGAAGACCGCGCACGCCCAGTGCTCGATGATCAAGCTCTACTGCTCGGAGATGGCCAACCGGGTCGCCGACCGCGCCGTCCAGGTCTTCGGCGGCCGCGGCTACATGCGCGAGAACGTCGCCGAGCGCTTCTTCCGCGAACTGCGCGTCGAGCGCATCTGGGAAGGCACCAGCGAGATCCAGCGCATGATCATCGCCGGCCAGCTAACCAAACGAGGCCCCTCCGCTCTCGCCTAACTCCACCCCAGCAGCACCCGCGCGCCCCGCCCAGCCCGAACTCCCACCCGCGCGCCCCGCCCAGCCCGAACTCTCACCCGCGCCCGCGCCCCGCCACCGCCTGCGTCCCCGCCCCAACTCCCACCAGCACCCGTGGCCCGCGTTCCCGCCCCAACTCTCACCGGCACCGGTCGCGCACGCCTCGACTCCCACCGCACCTGTCGCCTACGCCATCGACCCCAATTGGCGATGTCACTGGCGTAGCTGACCGGCCCCGGACCCTGTCGATGGCGTAGCCGACAGCCCGCTCACCGCCCACGCCAGGGCGCCCGAAAATTATTGTGCGACAAACGTTCCGGAGAACGTATACAAACGTCGCACAATAATTTCGAAGCCATTTTCCGACGCGCACATCGCGACCGATACCACCTCACACGGTAAGGCCCGTCTCGGTCGTCCGCTCGGTCACTCGCGTTCCCTGGTACCCGCGAGCCACCGTCGTCACGAATGAGTAGATCGCGTCCTCCTCCGGGGAGAGCGGGCCGGGCGAGGCGAACGGCGAGGACAGCCCGCGCTGGACCGCCTCGCAGGCCGCCCAGTCCTGGCGGTTGGTCAGGTCCCAGAAGTCCACCGCGTACGACGGGTCAAAGGACGCGTCGCCGACCGCCTCGGGCGCGAACGCCCACGAGCAGTCGATCCGCGTCCGGTCTGCCGCCACCGGGGTGAGGATGTGCGTCATGACGTAATCCGGGTGCAGGCTCAGCAGCACGTTGGGGAAGATCCCGACGTACGCGACCGTGCGCAGCTCCGCCGCCGGCAGCCCGCGCAGCGGCACCCCGCCGCTGTGGCCGTCGAGTGACATCGTCGCCGCGTCGTCTCGCAGCGACATCCACCCGCCGATCCAGGACCCGGAGGCGGGGTAGTTCTCCCCGCTGTGCGGTGGCGAGACGCTGCACAGTTCCGGGTGGATCGTCGGGCAGTGATAGCACTCGTGGTAGTTCTCGGTCAGGATCTTCCAGTTCACCGTGGCGTCGTAGCTATGGGAGGCGGCGACGACCAGCCGCTCCGGCTCGTACGGGGCGACGATCGCATCGAGCCCGGCCAGGGGCAGCGGCCCCGCCGCCCCGCCCGACCCGTCGACGAACACCAGCCCGTGCCACTCGGCGGCCGGCAGCGACACCAGCGGCCACGCGGAGGCGTCGAAGCCGGGGATCTCCCGGTAGCCGGGCGCGCCGCGCAGCTCGCCGGAGAGCGAGTACGCCCACGAATGGTAGGGGCAGACGATGGCCTTCCCGGTCGCCGCCGAGCCACACGGGAGCAGTTGGTGGCCGCGGTGCCTGCAGGTGTTCGCGAACGCGCGGACCTGCCCGTCCTCGCCCCGGACGAGCAGCGCGCCGCCGTTCCCGGTCTCGACCGCGAGCTGGTCGCCGGCCGCGGGCAGCCGTGAGGAGTGGGCCGCGCAGGTCCAGCCGCCGCCGAAGAAGTGCCGTCGTTCCCAGTCGAATACCTCCGCCGACGTGTACGCGGCGGGCGGCAGCATCCGGCTCTCGCCGAACGGCCGCAGCGCGGCCGCGAGCGCGGCGGAATCGACGGGGGCCGGAGGAAAGGCGCGAGGAGATCCGTTCATCGGGCCGGTGAAATCCTGACTGACCATACAGTCAAGATTATGGGCGGATTCAACGAATGTCTATACTAGTCGGCCGCTAACGGATGAAACGGGAGCTAGCGAGGGTCGGCCAGACCGCCTGGGCCGGCCAGGATTTCGTCGAGCCAGGCCCGCGCGGCGGTGATCGACTGCGGTCTGAGCCGGAACACCCGCGCCCGTGCGTCCGTTTCGAGTCGCTGGTCCTCGATGACGAGGGCCTCGAGGAGAACGCGCAGGTGCCTGCTGATCGCCGGGGCCGACATGCCGATCTCGGCCGCGATCTCGCCCGCCCGTCGCGGCCCCCCGCTGAGCAGCCTCACCACCTGCCGCCGGACCGGATCGCCGAGCGCCTCGATGACCGTCCCGGCCGTCGCGTCCCCATTGTGTCTCACGTTCACAATAATTAACAAAATCATTAACTATTGTCAAGATGGCCGAGCCTGCGGAAACAGGGGTCAGCCCAGGCGAAATCCGATCGCCTTCGAATGAATTGCGTTAGTAGCGGGCCAAGATCATCGCCGGGGTCTTGCGGCCAGATAGCGGCGATGCCGATACTGCTGGGATGAGCGACCGGAACGTGGTGGGCGGCGAGCTTGAGCCCTGTGGAAGTGACCCACTGACAGGGTTCTACCGTGACGGCTGCTGCACCACCGGCCCCGAGGACCGGGGGAGCCACACTATCTGCGCGGTGGTGACGAGCGAGTTCCTTGACCATCAGCGGCGCATCGGCAATGACCTCACCACCCCGATGCCGCAGTTTCGCTTTCCCGGGCTGGTGCCGGGGGACCGCTGGTGCGTCACCGCCGTGAACTGGCTTCGCGCCTACCAGGACGGCAGCGCGTCGCCGGTTGTGCTGGCCTGCACGCACGAGCGCGCGCTGGACATCGTCCCGCTGACCGCGCTGCGCGAGCACTCGGTCGACGTCCCGGCCGACCCGAGCGCCCTTGAGGGCCACTAGCGCCCGATAGCGTAAGCGTCATGGCGATCATGACTCGAACCCTTGGGCGCACCGGCGCTGACGTGACGATCCTCGGCTACGGGGCGATGGAGCTCAGAGGCAAGCCGCGCGGTCCCGAGATCGCCGACGAGGACGCCGGGCGCTTGCTCAACGCGGTCCTCGACGGCGGCATCAACCTGATCGACACCTCTCCCGACTACGGCCGCAGCGAGGAGCTCATCGGCGCGCACATCGGCCACCGCCGGGACGAGTTCTTCCTCGCCTCCAAATGCGGCTGCCTGATCGAGATCCCGACCGACGCGACGCCGCCGTACCCGCACGACTACAGCGCCGCGAACGTCCGCGCCGACGTCGAGCAGTCGCTGCGGCGGCTGCGCACCGACCGCCTCGACCTGGTCCAGGTGCACATGTCACCGAGCCGGGCCACGCTCGAGGAGAACGGCACCGTCGAGATGCTGCAGGCGCTGCAGCGTGAGGGCAAGGTCCGCTTCATCGGCATGTCGGGCATCCTGCCCAACCTCCCCGACCACATCGCGATGAACGTGTTCGACGTCTTCCAGATCCCCTACTCGGCCGTCCAGCGCGACCACGAGGACCTCATCACCGAGGCGGTGAAGGCCGGGGCGGGCACCTTCATCCGCGGCGGCGCCGCCCGCGGCGCGGCTTCGGAGGAGAAGAACTGGCAGGTCGGGCCGCTCACCCAGCAGCCCGGGGTCGGCCAGCGGAACTGGGAGACCTCCGGCGTCCAGGACCTGCTGGCCGAGGCCGGGATCCCGGCGATGGAGTTCATCTTGCGCTTCACGCTCAGCCACCCAGGACTGTCCACCACGATCGTCGGCACCGCGAACCCCGATCACCTCGGCAGCAACATCGCCACGGCTGAGAAGGGCCCGCTCCCGGCCGACCTCTACGCCGAGGCCCGCAAGCGCCTCCCGGCACCCGAGTAACGGCTTGCGCGCGATCCCGCACCACAGCGACGCCCCGCCGGGCGACTCGATCGGCGGGGTGTCGTCGTCCGGGTGCCATTGCGACGTCCACACGACCTCGCCCGGATTCTCCAGCGGCAGCCCGCCGAAGAGCGAACCGACCGCCGCCCGCCTGCGCAGGTAGAGCCCCGACGACGCGTCCTCGTAGACGTCGGCGGCCTTGTCCGCCTCCGCGTAGTGATCGGCCGACAGGTGCGAGATGACCAGGAAGCTGCCCGGCGGCACCGAGTCCATCAACGCGGCGACGATGCCGGCCGGGTCGTCGGCGTCCGCCACGAAATGCAGGATCGCGACCAGCAGGACCGCGATCGGACGGTCGAAGCTGAGCACCGAACGGACCCGCGTGTCCCCGATGATCCCGCCCGGATCCCTGAGGTCGCGGCCGACGATCGCGGTGCCCTCGACGCCGTGCAGCGTGTAGCCCGCGTGCGAGATCACCACCGGGTCGTTGTCGACGTAGACCACGCGGCTGCCAGGCGCCTGCGCCCGCGCCACCTCGTGCACGTTCCCCATCGTCGGCAGCCCGGTCCCGATGTCGAGGAACTGCCTGATCCCCGCCTCGCGGGCCAGGTGGCGGACCGCGCGCCCGAGGAAGCGCCGGTTCTGCTGGACGGTGCCGCGCACCACGTCCTCGCCGAGCACGTCGAAGGTCCGCCTCGCGGCCTCCCGGTCGGCCGGGAAGTTGTCCTTGCCGCCGAGCATGTAGTCGTACATCCGCGCGACGTTCGGTTCTTCCGGGCGGAACGCCACCCCGCTCGTCGCCATGGGCAGATCCTGTCATCGCCCGATAACGCTGTCATCGGTAACCGCGTCCGCCGTGCATCGG
>Ga0208220_1000851_pt1 | contig 12793 bp, 10 predicted proteins | sample NGESurdeep092012_9_FD_184484 | JGI IMG/M metagenome (GOLD analysis project Ga0208220, IMG submission 184484) | Arctic peat soil microbial communities from Barrow, Alaska - NGEE Surface sample F53-1 deep-092012 (SPAdes) | ecosystem: Environmental > Terrestrial > Soil > Wetlands > Peat ... | reverse complement strand
AGCCTCTCCACGCCACGGCGGCAGATGGGACGCATGCCAAATGAGAGTCACACGACCAGGCCGTGGACAGCCGCGATGAGAACGACCCCACCAACCACCTCGACCAAGCCTTCCCAGACATCAGCCGTAGGTCAATACAACAAGTAGCCGCGATGACGCGCGTCCGAACCAGCCGATGAGCGGATGTGCGGTTCGCTAGGTACAGGCCTGGCTTACGGTGAGCCCGAAGCCCATCCATTCAGATCTGAGCGCTCGGGGCCGATGGGTCGTTGGAATGGAGATCGCCACCAGCGGTGATCGCGTCGGTCGGGAGAACAGGAATGAGACGCAGAGCAGTTCAACTGCTCGGCATTGCGTGCGTTGTCAGTGTCTGCGTCGCATGTTCGGCCGGCCATACCGCTCCCAGGCCTGCGCCGCTCCCGACAACCTCTGTCCCCACAGTCCAACAGCTCATCGACGCGTACGCTTCGACGCTCGCCAGTGAACGGTTTCGGTTTGACTCAAAGGCAAGCGACGCAGAGTACGTCGGGACGCTTGACCTGGCACACAACGGCCTTGACATCTCCCTAACGGGAGCAGGTCAGACGGAGATCCGTTTCCTCGGCTCGCATCAGTGGGCACGAAATCTGGTCGGTACCTCCGACCCACAAATGGACGCCCTGCTGAACGTACCTGGCCCACTGACCAGTACAGGCCCAAGCCCGCTGGAAGCCACAAGCGACGGCGTTTCAAGTCCCGCGGACTCACAGACGTGGCTGATCATCCCGTTCTCGCGGGGCGTCACCCAGAGCCAGCTTCCGTTGCTTGGTTTTCCATCCGCGGCAGAGTTGACGGGACTGGATCGGACCGGTGCCTCTGCGGTGCAGGGACTCGGCGCTGCCAACGTGAAGGGCACCGCAACCGTTGGCTACCAGTGGACCGTGACCCTACCGACCGCGCTGGACAGCGTGGCCAAGACCGGCGCTGGAAGCGAAGTCCAAATCCTGATGCGCCTAGACCCCGAAGGACGCGTCGCCCAACTACAGCTGACACCAGTCGCAGGCGTTACCCCGTCGTCTGCTCCGCCCGCGCCGAGCGCTGCCCCCGACCCCGCATTCGCATCGCTCGATTTCACGTTGACGCTGTACGACTTCGACAGCACCCCACCAATCACGGCACCACCGAATCCGATCACCGCCGATCAGTTCAACGCACAGCACTGACCTGCGTCACCGCAGCGTCAGGACGCCGGTTGCGCTACATCGGCAAGGACCACAGCGCGCGAACGATCAACATCCGCACATCCGCTGACACGGTCGTTTCGCTCGGGCCGGCTCGTGGCGGATGTGTGCGGATGTGCTTCCAGCCGAGGCGTCGGCAGCCAGTGGGACGAGCAACCTCATCCTTGGCGTTGGTCCGGTACGAAGCTGCGGTCCTCCAAGTGCCCCCGAGCGACGTCTTCCATATCTCCCGCGTGCGAGCCTGTCTGTCATGAAGTGGGTAGGCGAAGGTCCGGAGCTGTTTAGCGTCCGCGTTGATGTGATCGCGCCTGATGACGACAGCCGGTGGGTCAAGCTCATTGCCGGAGCGCTAAACGGTCGGCTGCCGTTTCACGATCCGGCTGTCGTGGGTGGACCTGCGGGTGACCAGGGACGTGGTCACGAGGGCTCGCCGGTGGTGGGCTTGACCTTCATGGTGCGGGCATCGGACTTCGGTGAGGCAGCCCAACTGGCCGTCGAGACCGCCCTGACCGCCGCGTCTGACGTCGGGGTGCCTGGCCCGGTGTACGACGTCGTGCTTGTCCCTGAGCACCCGCGGAACTTGGGGGAAGCGGCGCGGTTCATTCCCAACCCCAACTACTGATCGCTCATGCGGCGCTCCGTAGACATCCGCATCTGTAGCCGCAATGACGCGCGTTTGCGTCCGGCGCGTTCGGCCGTGCCGATACGCGCTACTCGACGGCTAGCGGGATCGATTGGTGGACCACAGGGTGTTCGTGGCCATCCTTGTGGTCATCCAGCTGACTTCGTAACCGGGGTCAGTGCTTGGCGACGGCCTTTCGAGTCCGACGGCCACTGGCCAGCATGATCGTCGGTGCGCCTGAGGAGTTGACATCGGGAAGCCAGTTGCCGGCCATGGCAACGTCCTTCTGCTTGCTTCCGTCGTAGCCGTAGGCGTAATAGGAGTAGGCGTCGGGACCCTTCGTGGGCAGGAAGTTCAGGATCAAGCCGCGCACAGGCGCATCGACAGCTGCAAGCGTCTCGAGCGCACGACGCAACTGCTCACGCCGGATCTTGCCCGAACCTACGACGATGATCGCGCCCTGCGCGATCCGGCTGAGCACTGTGGCGTCCGTGACCGGGAGCAGCGGGGGTGCGTCGATCAGCACGTAGTCGTAGTTGGCTTCGAGCTCGCGAATCACCAACTGCATTGCCTGCGAGCCAAGCAATTCGCTCGGGTTGGGAGGGACGCGACCGGCGGGCAATACGTGCAGCTGCCCATTCCCCCACGACTGCATCACATCGGTGATGGTTGCTTGTCCGATCAGCACCGTGGTGAGCCCGACCGCACGCTCGAGCCCGAGGTAGTCAGCAACCTTGGGCCGTCGTAGGTCGCCCTCGACCAACGCGACCCTGCTGCCCGTGGCGGCGAGTGCCACTGCGAGGTTCGCGCACGTCGTGCTCTTGCCTTCGCCACCGACCGACGACGTGATGACGAACGACTTCGACTCGTTCATGATGTCGAGGAACTGCAGATTCGTCCGCAGATGCCGGAAGGATTCGGCGCGGCGCGACTGCGGATCCGCATGCGTGATGAGCGGTCGCTTGGGTACCTCTGGGTCGAAGACGATGCCGCCGAGAAACGCCGACTTCGTCACGAGCGCGAGGTCGGACATCGTCTTCACTGACGTGTCGAGGGTGTCGCGCAGCACCGCGATGCCGAGGCCGACTGCGAGCCCCAGGAAGAGCCCTAGCGCGATGTCGAGCTTCTTGTTGGGAGAGACAGGCACGACAGCGACGTCCGCTTGCTTGACCGTCGTGACCTTGATTGGCGACGCACCCCCGGTCGCCGGTTCCTCCAGCTGAGCCACCACGTTAGAGAACGACACCCCGACGGCATTGGCGATCCGTGATGCCGTCGCAGGGTTGGTGTCGGTGACGGTCACATTGATCAGCACTGTGTCGAGTGGCGCGGAGGCGCTCACGTGCTGCGCGAGCTCGGTGTCGCTCTCGGCCAGGTGAAGCTGGGCGATCACGGGGTCGAGAACCTTGGGACTCGACACGATCTCGGCGTAGGACTTGACCCGCTCTTGGGTAAACGTGTTGCCCTGCTGAAGGCCCGTGGTGTTGTCGCCGCCTGACGGGGTGGTGACAAAGAGCTGAATGTGTCCCGCGTAGACAGGAGTCGTCCGGAATGCATAAGCGGCTGCCGCTGCGCCAGCGATCACGAAGGCCGCAACAATAATCGGCCAGCGCTTTCGCAGGATGCGCACGTAGTCATGCAAGTCCACCGGGATCAATCCTTTCGGGTCGCACATAATGCGGTCACGGTGGAGTCTCGGCGGAATTCGGCCGGGCATAAGCCCGAATGGGCTAATGGTTGGGTCGATTGGCGCCGGCCCAGCCACCGACGCCCGTTAGCGTCGGGGAGCCTCACGAGATCCGCGCGGTGTCACGATGAGCAGACCGCCTGACTTCACCACAATTGCTATATTGCCGCTCTTATCGGTACGAATAGCCCGAACAGCGTTTGTTGACAGCGCACTCAGCACGCTCGCCGACGGGTCGTGCTGGCTGTTCCCGCGACCGACAGAAATGACCGCGACGCGGGGATGAACGGCGTCAAGGAACCCGGCGTCCTGCGCGGCGCCGTGATGCGGGACGACGAGAACGTCGGCACGCAGCGATGCCACCGTTGAACTGAGCGAACCCACCGTTGAACTGAGCGAAGCCACCGTAGAACTGAGCGAACCCACCGTTGATACGACGCCGGTCTCATCGGCTGCGCTGAGGTCGCCGGCGACCAATACGCGGACACCTGCCACATCGACAGACACGACGCGCGCCGATGCGACGTCGGCGACAATGCGCCAGCTCACGTTGCCCGCCACATTGGCGACCCCTGCTTTGGCAGTAGCAACTGCAACGTGTGCCGCTGATGCCCACCCTCGAACACGCACATCGGCGTCCGCCGCCAACTGCGAGCCCGCGTCGATCTCGCCGACGGTTCGACCGTGCAGGGCTCCGGGCACCCCGCCGACCGCGGCCGCCGTCCCGCCGGTCAGCACGATCCAGGCCAACGTTCGAATGCCGAGTGCATCGAGACAGGCGTCCACCGCGGGCGGCGAAGGTCCCGCGTCGACAAGAACGCCTGACTGCGGGCCGGTGCGGGCGACGATGGCCTCGCCCTGACCCACATCACACGCGGCGAGAACCCAATCGGACGGCGGCCACGGTTGCGTTGTGAGTCGACCGCGGACTGCGACTGCGCTGGCAACCAGCGCGCCCACGACAATGAGGCGAAGCACGACGCGTCGCCAGCGCGCCGACCAGAGGACGACACCGACCGACGCCCCGATTGCCAGCAGCGTGAGCGCGCCAGAAGCACCATCGCGCCAGGGCACGGCAGCGCCGGGCAAACGCGAAAATGTGCGCGCGATGAACACCAGCCACCAACACGGAATGCCGGCGAGGCGAGCGATGAACTGTGCAGCTCCCATCGAAACCGGCGCGAGCGCCGCAGCGAGCACGCCGAGAATGGTTGCTGGCGCGACTGCCGGTTCAGCGAGCAAGTTCGCCGGAATCGATGCGAGGCTGATCTGGCCCGAGATCGAGGCGATGAGTGGCGCGCACGCGAGCGTCGCTGCAGTCGGCACAGCGAGCGCATCCGCAAGCCAGCCGGGCAGCCTCCTCGCCATCCACGTACGCAGTGGCGGCGCAACCACCAACAGCGCCCCGGTAGCAACAACCGAAAGCGCGAACCCGACGCTGCGCGCCAGTGTCGGATCGATGTAGATCAAGCACAAGACTGCTGCGCACAATGCCGGCAGCGCGCGCCGTCGGCGTCCGGTCGCGAGAGCAAGCACGGCAACAAGACCCATCGCTGCTGCCCGCAGCACCGACGCCTGAGGTCGGGCCACGATCACGAAGCCGACGATCGTCAGCACACCGATGAGCGCCTGCGCACGGAGGCCCGCCCGCATCCGTCGAGCGATCACGAGCGCAGCACCGAGAACGATGGCGACGTTCGCACCAGAGACAGCGACAATGTGGGTGAGTCCGGTGGTGCGAAACGCAGCAACGAGGTCGGGCGAGAGTCCCGATGTGTCGCCGTCGACGAGACCGGGCAGCAGGCCGCGCGGTCCGTTCGGCAACGGCGACGCAGCTGTTCGCAAGCCGTCCCTGATGCGGCCGGCGACGCGCTCGAGTGATGACGCCGCACCGACTTGGGTAGGCGATCCGCGCGCATCGAAGAGCGCGGTATCCAACTCGCCGGGGTCTGGCATGCTCACGCGGCCCACTGCGGTGACGCGTTGCGTGGGTTGCAACGTCAGCCAGCCCGGCGCGGTCGCGAGCACCACGATCGGCGAACTGATCCTGGTGCTCGGCACCCCGTCGCTGCTGACCTCAACGGCCTTGGCCAATAACACGACAAGCGAGCGGCTGGAACCCGTGGATGAAGCTGACAAGTGCGGGTCAGTCGTCACGATCAGTTCCAACGTGACGGTGGCGTGCGCGCGAGCCAGCGACGGCAACGGACCGCGTTGCACCGCGGCTACCCGCCAGGCTGCGGCGGCCGCCGCACCCGCCGCGCACAGAAGCGCGGCCCCGACGACTCGCTTTCGCACATGGTGGCGAGGTCGCCGACCTCGAAGCATCGTCGCGGCGATCGCCGCACCGGCGACGACGAGGACGGCGGCGGTAAACAACCCCGCGACCGCGGACATCGACAGCGTGACCGCCGCACTGAGCCACGCCATGCCGGCCGGCACAAGCAGCCGGAGTTCGACCGGCTCACCAGGCATGAGCTCCATCGACGCATCTGCGGCGCGCGGCGGCGACTTCACACCTTCACCCGACCCGCGAGCGCCGCGTACTTCGCAGGCCCAATGCCCGACACCTGCTGCAGCTGCGTCACGCTGGTGAAGCGGCCGTGCTGCGTTCGCCAAGCAAGGATCTTCTGGGCAGTCACGGCGCCGACCCCGGGCAACGTCTCGAGTTCAGCCTGTGTCGCAGTGTTGATATTGACGATCGGATCCGCGCTGCCCGCGCCGGCGTCGACGCCGACATCGGTGTTGTCACCTACGACGCCACCTGCCGACATCGCGGCAGCGCCGGACGGCGGCGGGACACCGACGAAGATCTCCTGGCCGTCGCTCAACTTGCGGGCCAGATCAAGCGCCGTCAGGTCGGTGTGTGGAAGTGCGCCACCGGCGGCGGCAATCGCGTCGACGATCCGCGAACCGGGCGGCAGCGTGAACACCCCTGGTTTCGCGACCTTGCCGACGACGTCGATGACAAGCTCGCTCGCTTTGGACGGCGACGGCAGGCCTGACGGGATCGCAGCCGCGCCGACAGGCACGAATCCGTCGGTGGGCGCCACGCTTTCGGTCGGCGAACGAGCCGCGGCAACGCCGTCTGTCAGACAGCTGCCGGGCTCATGACCCGTAACTGTCTGACAGTCGGCGCCGGTCGGGTCACCGGTCTGAACGTGCGGAGCCGCGTGCAGGAAGTACCACGCGCCCCCGGAGGCACCGACGACCGCGACGACAACCAGGACTGCCACCCCTCGCCGTCCCGGATCGAAAGCGGTGACGTGCAGGCGTGCCGGAGCCGATGCCCGCAACCGGGCTCGCCAGCCACGGCTGGCCGTCGCAGGCAACGGCGGCTGCTCGGCCTCAGGCGCATGCGGCAACCACCCCGTGGCCGCGGGCTGCGTGACGATCTGCAAGCGTTCGAGCCGGTGCAGCACGTTGGCCAGCTCGCGCGGGTCCGGCCTGCGACGGAACATCGGCACAAGCCGAGCTAAGCGGCCGAGCAAGCCCTAAGGGTGCGACCCAACCGAGCCTGTGCACCGCGCCGGCAAACGGCGAGGACTGTGGAAATCGTCAGCGGGTGCAGACGACGATCGCGAGCATGCCTGGGCCGGTGTGCGCGCCGACCACAGCGCCGACCTCGGTCGTGATGATGTCGCCCGCCTTCGGCAGCCGGGTCTCGAGCGCTTCGACAACCTGCGCGGCGCGCGGCGACGCGTCGAGGTGATGCACGGCAATGCTCACGGGTTCATCGGCCGCCATCGACACGGCGAGTTCCTCAAGTCGAGCAATCGCCCGCGAAGCCGTCCTGACGCGTTCGAGTGGTTCGATCCGGCCGTCACGCAGACACAGCAATGGCTTCACGGCGAGCGCCGATCCGACCAGTGCGCGGGCCGCGCCGATGCGCCCGCCGCGACGCAGGTATTCCAGAGTGTCGACGTAGAAGATGGCCTGCGTCCGCCCGAGAGTTTGGGTGACCGTCTCGACCACCGCTTCGACATCGGCGCCCGCGACCGCAGCGTCGGCGGCAGCCAAGACCGCGAACCCCATGCCCATGCCGACCGACCGCGAGTCGATGACCCTGATGTCTCCACCGACGTCGGCCGCAGCGAGACGCGCGGCGTCGACGGTGCCCGACATCGCTGCCGACAACTGCACCGACACGATCGACGTCGCACCGGCAGCGAACGCCCGGTGGTAGGCAGCGGCGAACAAGCTGGGCGACGGTCGCGACGTGCTCACCGAGTGACCACGATGCAGGACGGCGGCAACCTCGCTCGGTCCGATCTCCTCGCCCTCGGCCCTGACGACGCCACCGACGATGACCTGCAGCGGCACGACCTGGACGCCGAGCAGTTCCGCAGATCCTGAAGGCAGGTAGGCGGTGGAGTCTGTGACAACCGCCACCGCTGGCGTGCTCTTGCGCGCGCGCGACATAGGCGGACCCTAGACCACGACGTTGACGAGCTTGGGTGCCCGGACGATGACCGTGCGCACTTCACGCCCGTCGAGAGCCTTCACGACAGCCGGTGCAGAGAGCGCGAGCTCGCGCAACGCGGTCTCGTCAATATCGGGTGCGACGTCGAGGCGATCGCGCACCCTGCCATTGATCTGGACGACGCAGACGACTGACTCCTCGACCAGCAACTCGTGATCGACCACCGGCCAGCCGGCGTGGAACACCGTGGGTGGATGCCCGAGCCTGGCCCACGCGTCTTCGGCGGTGTACGGCGCGAACAGCGACAGCATCACGGCGACCGCTTCGACTGCCTCACGCACCGCCGGGTCGGCCGGCCCCGGACCGACGTCGACCGTCTTGCGGATCGCGTTGACCAACTCCATGACGCGGGCGATCGCGACGTTGAAGCGGAAGGTGTCGAGCAGATGCGTGACGTCGTGGACGGTGCGATGGGTCACTCGCCGCAATGCGAGGTCCCCAGTGGTCACGTCGACACCGACTTCGCTGCGAACTTCCGCGGCCAACCGCCACGCCCTCGCCAGAAACTTCCCGAGTGCGGGCACGTTCATGTCGGACCAGTCGATGTCTTCTTCGGGCGGCCCGGCGAACAACATCGTCATCCGCACCGCGTCGACACCGAATGCAGCAAGCTGTTCGCCCAGGTCGACACCGTTGCCCAGTGACTTGCTCATGGCCTTGCCCTGGTTGATGACCTGACCTTGATTCAGCATCGCTTTGAACGGTTCGTCGAACTCGACGAGCCCCATGTCGTGCAGAACCTTGATGAAGAATCTGCTGTACAGCAGATGCAGGATCGCGTGCTCGACGCCGCCGACGTATTGGTCGACGGGCATCCACATTTTGACGTCGGCGGGATCGAAGACCACATCGTCGCGATGCGGCGAGCAGTAACGCAGGAAGTACCACGACGAGTCGACGAACGTGTCCATCGTGTCGGTGTCGCGAGTTGCCTTGCCCCCGCACTTCGGGCACGTCGTGTTCACCCACTCGGTCGCGGCCGCCAGCGGTGACACGCCTTTGGGCTGCAGGTCAGCGCCGCGCAGGTCAGGCAGTCGCACCGGCAGTTCGGCGTCCGGCACCGGAACCTCGCCGTCGACAGGACAATGCACGATCGGGATCGGCGCGCCCCAGAATCGCTGCCGTGACAGCAACCAATCGCGCAACCGATAGTTGATCGCGCCCTTACCGACACCCTTGGCCTCGAGCTGGCTGATGACGCGATCGATGCTCGCAACCTTGTCGAGACCATCGAGCGAACCTGAATTCACATGGACGCCGTCACCTGGGGTAGCGACGCCGCTCTCCGCCGGGTTGGGCTCGTCGGTGGCAACCACGATGCGTACGGGCAGCCCGAACGTCAGCGCGAAGTCGAGGTCGCGCTGGTCATGCGCGGGCACTGCCATGATGGCGCCGGTGCCGTAGTCAGCCAGCACGTAGTCGGCTGCCCATACCGGGATGCGTTCGTCGTTGACCGGATTAATCGCATACCGGCCTAGGAAAACGCCGGTCTTCGCCCGCTCGGTCGACATCCGGTCGATGTCCGAGAGCCGCCGCACCTGCTCGACGTAAGCATCGAAGGCAGAGCGCTGTTCGGGAGCACACAGGTCGGCAGCCAGCCCCGAGTCGGCAGCGACGACGAAGAACGTCGCGCCGTACAACGTGTCGGGGCGCGTGGTGAACACGGTGACAGGCTCGGCGCGATCCTCGATCGCGAAGTCGACGTGCGCACCGACCGATCGACCGATCCAGTTGCGCTGCATGGTCAGCACGCGCTCGGGCCACGAACCTTCGAGTTCGCGCATGTCATCGAGCAGCCGATCGGCGTATTCGGTGATTTTGAAGTACCACTGCGTCAGCGTCTTCTTGGTGACCAGCGTTCCGCAGCGTTCACAATGGCCGGCGACAACCTGTTCATTCGCCAACACCGTCTGGTCGTTTGGGCACCAGTTGACCGCCGACGCTTTGCGGTACGCGAGCCCGCGCTCGAAAAAGCGCAGGAACAGCCATTGGGTCCAGCGGTAGTACTCGGGGTCGCTGGTGTGCAGCCGGCGCGACCAGTCGAACGAAATGGCGTAGCGCCGAAACGACGCCGCCTGCGTCTCGATGTTCTTGTACGTCCAGTCGGCCGGATGCTGGTTGCGGGCGATCGCAGCATTCTCGGCAGGCAGACCGAACGAGTCCCAGCCGATCGGATGCATGACGTCGTAGCCGAGCTGCTGCCAGTACCGCGCAAGCACGTCACCGAAGGCGTACGCCTCGGCGTGACCCATGTGCAGGTCGCCCGACGGATAGGGAAACATGTCGAGCATGTAGCGGCGCTCGCGTGGCGAGCCGTCCGCGGCCGGCCGGCCGGTGCGAAACGGGTCGAGCTCGTCCCAGACCGGCAGCCATCGATCCTGGATGGCGGCGAAGTCGAACGTCTCGCTCATCGGTTCCTCTTCAGACACAAAAAGACCCCTCGCGCACGAGGGGTCGCCGCGCCGACGTCGGGTCAGCGCGGCGTAATGAGAAGCAACTGGGACATGGCGCTCAGTGTACGCCCGCGCCGCTCCCGATTTGCTCACCGAGCAGGCGTCACGGGTGTGGCGCGAGTGGCAAATGACCGGCTCAACCCCTGGTGACTGAGCCGTACCGGTCTGCTAGCTTTTGTCCGAATGGTCACCCCGCTGCGCCGAACGCCCAGCCAAACACGGCGGATGCCCTGAGGGTTGTGGCCGGACGGCCAATACCCCTCGCAGCCCCCTTCCGCGAGACTTTTTCTCGGCAGGCCGCTAGCTGGGGGGTGCGGCCTCCCACAATCGGGGGCGCGGCGGTCCGGCTCTGCGTGGGGGATGCGCGAGCCGGACCGCCACTTCGCGGCGAGCCCGTGTCACCCGGGGGGACAAGTGACCTGTCATCGTCGCGCAGATTTAGAGTGCCCGATCGCTTTTCACCGAGGTGCGCGGCGCGCCGCAACGCCCTGATCTCGTGTCAGCGGGTAGCGGTTCCAAAGACCACATCGGTTCGCAACACGGTGAACTCACGTAGCCGCATCTCGGCGAGCAAGCTCTCGCGGAGGTGGTCGCGCTGATCAGGCCGTAGTGCCTCGACGGTAGCCCGGTAGCCGGACCCGAGCACGATGTCCCAGAACCTGTCGGGGTGCTCGAGGTGGTGACGGGCTTCGACAGCCTCCATAGTCGGTCGGGTCACACCCGCTCCGCTGAGTAGTTCAGCCAGAGCGACCGGCGTGGTGATCTGATCCCACGGGTTGAAGCTCTTGTACAGCGACGGCTCGATCTCACGGACGCGTTCCCAGAAGCAGCTGTCGGCAGGCTCGAACAGGCCTGGACCCCATGTGGTCACAGCCAGCACTCCGTCGGGCCGCACCAATCGCCACATCTCCTCTACGAACGCCGTCATATCCGGTGCGAAGAAGACGCCGAAGACGCAGACCACGGCGTCGAAGCTGCCGTCGGGCAGTTCGGTTTGGGTGGCGTCGCCGTGCCGGAACTCGAACGTGGTCAGGGTGTAGTGATCGGCAGCGGCGCCGTAGACGCTCGCCGCTCGACGCGCATGCTCGCCTGCCGGCTGTTCGTCCACGAGACCTCCGATCAAACCCTAGGTACCGTTGCGACGGATCAGCACCGGCGTCCCGTCGTCGTCGTAGACGTTGCCGACGGTTTCGCACACCGTCGTTGGCGCCATGATGACCGGGTTGCCCATGTGCGAGTTGCGGCCGAACCGGTTGTTCGCGATGCGGCCGAAGTTCATCGACCGCAGCGGCTTCGAACTGAGATTGATGGTCGCGACCACACCGCCGTCGAAGTCGTTGCCTTCGATCAAGACGTTGCCAACCGGGCCCACACCCTGAGTGACCTGAATGACCGACGAGGACTGAGGGACCGCAACCTGGTCGCCAACCGCCGTCGACAGGAAACCGTGCCAGACGTTGTTGACGATCCGGATGTTCAGGCCACTTTGGACTGGCAGCAGTCGTTGTGCGTGCCACCTCCCCTGTGGTTCGGATCGCTCGCGAAGAACGCAAGGTCGTGCACGACCGTGTCTTCGATGTCGACGTTCGCCTCGGGGCCGTGCGTGTTGAAAATCCCGAACCCGTCGACAGTGCCAGCGATCTCGACCTGCCTGGCCGTGTAGTCGTGGCCAAGGACGCCGTTCCACCACACCGACGGCATCGTGGGGACGAGCAGTGCGTTCGTCAGCGTGAAGCCCGACACGTTCGCATGCGTGCAGTCGACAAGACCGGTGTTGAAGCCGATTCCGGCGTCGAGCCCGCGGATGATGACGTGGTCACCGCGACACCCAGCGGCCTTGACCACGATGCGGCCGTGTACATCGAGATCGGCGACGACGTCACCCGGCGTGGTGAGCACGACGTCGCCGTCCCACACTTTCGCGGGCGTTGGCAGAACCGGGCCTGACATGGCGGCGTCGCTCAGAGTTGCGACGCGACTGCCGACGCGATGAGCTCGAGATGATCGAGATCGGTCAGGTCCAGTACTTGCAGGTAGAGGCGCGTCGCACCGATCGCAGCGAACTTCCCAATCCGGTCGACCACCTCGTCTGGTGTGCCGGCCAGACTGTTCGCCCGAAGTTCTGCGACGTCGTGTCGAATGGCCGCCGCGCGCCGAGCGACCTCCGCGTCGTCACGTCCGACGCACACCACCTGCGCGCTCGAATACCCCAACTCGCATCCGGCCGCGATCGCGCGCACCCGCTCGAATCCAGCTTCGACGTCATCGACGGGCACGAACGGCACGTTGTATTCGGCGGCATACCGAGCCGCAAGCGCAGGGGTTCGC
>Ga0208220_1000849_pt1 | contig 12811 bp, 14 predicted proteins | sample NGESurdeep092012_9_FD_184484 | JGI IMG/M metagenome (GOLD analysis project Ga0208220, IMG submission 184484) | Arctic peat soil microbial communities from Barrow, Alaska - NGEE Surface sample F53-1 deep-092012 (SPAdes) | ecosystem: Environmental > Terrestrial > Soil > Wetlands > Peat ... | reverse complement strand
ACCCAGCTGGGCAGGCTGCGCCAGCGCACCAGGATGTCCGGCACCGCCGCTGCCCCGCCGAGGTAATGGGCGTCCTGGCCGTCCCGCTCTGGATCTGGGCCGCCACCATCGGGGCCCTGCTCCTGATCCTCGGGACCGAGCTCGTGCTCGGCATCCGCAGCGGCGGCCATGCGGTCGGCATGCGCGAGGCGGCGCTGTGGACGGCCGCCATCGTCGCGCTAGCGGTCGTATTCGGGCTGTCGGTGGGGTGGCTGGGCCACCCCGCCGCCGCCGGCCAGTTCTTCACGGGCTGGCTGACCGAGTACAGCCTGTCACTGGACAACCTGTTCATTTTCGTGCTCCTGATCGGCCGCTCGGCCGTGCCCCGGGCCCTGCACAGCAGGATCCTGCTGCTCGGCGTCGCGGCCGCCCTGCTGCTGCGCGGCATCTTCATCGCTCTCGGCGCCTCGGCCATCAGCCGGTTCAGCTGGATCTTGTACCTGTTCGGGGCGCTGCTGATCTACACCGCCATCCGGCTGGCCGTCAGCCAGCGCCAGCAGGATGACAAGTCGGCCGACGGCCTGCTGCGCGTCATCGCGCGTTTCGTGCCGGTGGCGGAACGCGGCGATGGCGCGCGCCTGCTGACCCGGGTCGGCGGCCGCACGAAGGCCACCCCGGTGCTGTTCCTTATCCTCACCATCGCCGCCACCGACCTGGTGTTCGCGCTCGACTCCATCCCGGCGATCTTCGGGCTGACCCGTGACCCGTACCTGATCTTCACGGCGAACATGTTCGCGCTGCTGGGCCTGCGCCAGCTCTACTTCCTGATGCGAGGGCTGCTGAGCCGACTGGTCTACCTCTCGGCCGGCCTGGCCGTCATCCTCGGCTTCATCGGCGCGAAGCTGATCACCGAGGCGCTGGCGGACTCGGGCGTGCCCGTGCCGGTGCCGCACATCGGCACAGGCCCGTCCCTGGCGGTTATCGGGGGCGTGCTCGTGGTCGTGACCGTGACCAGCCTGCTGGCGCCGCCCCGCCGGGACGCGAGCGAGAACCCGCCGCCCGATCCGCCGTGCGCCGTCAGCGATCAGCGGTTAGCCGCCGGCGGTTAGCGGTCGGCCGGAAGCGCCAGCTGAAGGCAGCTGATACCGCGCAGGTCCAGCCAGGCCCGGTTCGCGTCGCGGACCAGCCGGATGAGCACCTCGCTGCAGGTCGGGCACCGCGCGATCAGGCCCGGAGCGTCCGGATATACACGGGCCTGCCCGATGGCCCCGCTGGTGCCGCACGAGGCGCACTGGCCGACAGCCGCGGTCACGTCGACCGCGAACACCTCGCCGAGGGCCCCGCCGAGCGCGTTTCCGTCCAGGTACTCCATGGTCAGCCTCCAGTCGGACCGAATCGCTCGGTCTTGATCAGGCCCGGGTCGTGGCCGGCCCGGGTGAGTATCCCGGCGACCGCCTCCACATAGCCGGTAGGGCCGCAGCCGAACACCGCGGGAGCCTGCTTCGGCAGCCATCCGTCCGCGGTGAGGGCCGCCGGGCCGATCCGCCGGGCCGGCCCGTCCGAGCCCGGCGGCGCCGTCCGGGTGTAGACGTAGGTGACGCTGACCCCGTCCGATTCGCCGGCCTGCTCCCGCGCCAGCAACTCGCCGGAGTAGATCACGGTGTCGGGGCTGCGGACGGAGTACACCAGCCGGAACGGGACCTTGCTGTCGGCGGCCGCGCGGGCCCGGATCATCGCCATCAGCGGGACGATGCCGCTGCCGCCCGCGACGAGCAGGACGGGCGCAGGGTCGGCGGGATCCCAGACGAACCACCCGCCGATCGGGCCTCGCAGCTCCAGCGGGTACCCCACCTCCAGCGTCTGCGCCAGGTAGGGCGACACCTCGCCGTCCTCCAGTCGCTGCACGGTGAGCTCCAGCCGGCTGCCGGCGGAGGCGGAGGCGATGGAGTAGGACCGCTGCGCGGAGTACCCGTCTGGCGCGGTGAGCCGGACGTCCACGTGCTGGCCGGGCGCGTGGCCGGGCCAGCCGGGCACGTCCAGGACGATCGTGCGGGCGGTGGCTGTCTCGTCGCGGACGGCGGTGACCGTTCCGACGAGCCAGTTCAGTCGCCCCAGTACCGCTGCTCGCGCCATGGATCCCCGTAGTTGTGATAGCCGAGCGATTCCCAGAACCCCTGCTGGTCGGACTCCATGAGGTCGATCCCGTTCACCCACTTGGCCGACTTCCAGAAGTACAGGTGCGGCACGAGCAGGCGCGCCGGGCCGCCGTGCTCCGGCACCAGGTCCTTGCCGTCGAACCGGTAGGCCACCCACGCCTGCCCGCCCAGCAGGTCCTGGAGCGGCAGGTTGGTGGTGTACCCGCCGTACGACCGCGCCAGGGCGAACTCGGCCGCGGTCTCGACGCCCGCCAGCAGCGTATCGACGGAGACACCGCGCCAGCCCGTGCCGAACTTGGACCATTTAGTCACGCAGTGGATGTCGACGGTGATGTCCTCGCTGGGCAGCCGGAGGAACGAGTCCCAGTCCCAGGAGTGCTCCTGGCCCGTCTCGGTCCGGATGCGCAGCTCCCACTTGCGGGTATCCACGCGCGGTGTCGGCCCGGCGGACAGCACCGGGAAGTCGGTCACGAGGTACTGGCCGGGCGGCAGATTCTCACTGCCCGACCGCCGGCGGCCGGCAAAGCCGGGCGACACGATCCCCATGAGGTGATCCTCCCTTCAGCGAGCTGGCGCCGGCTCGCTCGGCAGGCCGGCTAGTGCAGGTGACGCTGCCAGTCGCGCGGGACACGCCCCGCCGGACCGGGCACCGGCTGACCGGCCGGGTGGCTGTCCGGCGGGGCGAGCACCGGGCCGCTCTCGTAGAGCTCGTTGGTCTGGTAGCTCCAGAACCAGGACTCGCCCGGCTCGAAGCTGGCGATCATCGGATGTCCCGCGGCCGCCGCGTGCGCGCTGGCATGCTGCGACGGTGAGGAGTCACAGCAGCCGATGTGCCCGCACTCCGCGCACCGGCGCAGGTGGAACCACCAGCCGCCGGCGGCGTCACACTCGGCGCAGCCGGTGCCACTGGGCGGCGCTGATACGTCGATCCCGGATTCTGCCGTCATCCAGCATTCCCCTCCTGAGGTGTGGAGCCCGGAGCCGTGAGCGGCAGCCGGACCTGGAAGCGCGTGTCGCCGGAGGCCGATTCGACCCGCATGTCCCCGTGGTGGGAATTGACGACGATCCGCCAGGAGATATCCAGCCCCAGGCCCGTGCCCTCGCCGACCGGCTTGGTCGTGAAGAACGGCTCGAAGATCCGCTTCTGGATCTCCGCCGGCACGCCCGGGCCGGTGTCGCCGATCTCGACGAGCAGCCGGTCCCGGTCCCGCCCGGTCCGGACAGTGAGCGTGCCCGCCCCCTGCATCGCGGAAACCGCGTTGTCGATGAGGTTGGTCCAGACCTGGTTGAGCTCACCGGGATAGGCCGGAATCTCGGGCAGGCCGGGATCGTAATCCTTGATCACGGTGATATCCGGGCCGATCTTGGCGCCCAGCATCATGAGGGTGCTGTCCAGCCCCTCGCGGATATCGACGACCTGATAGGGCGACCGGTCCAGCTGCGAGTACTGTTTCGCGGCGCCCACCAGAGTGGAAATCCGGGTGGCCGAGTCCTCGATCTCGTTCAGGAGCAACTCGGACTCGACGGTGCAGCTCAGCCAGCCCAGCGCGCCGTTCAGCGCCTGGTCCAGAGCCTCGGCGGGCACCGTCTCCGCTACGGTCGTCGCGACCTGATCGAGCCAGTCGCTGTCCAGGCCCGCCTGGACGAAGACGGGCGCGAGCTCCCAGCCGCCCGAGACGTTGTGCTCGTCCAGCCAGTCCGTGGCGGCGTCTTCGGCGTCGGAGATCTGCATGGCGCTCAGCGCGGTCGCCTTGGCGACCCGCTCGGCGGCGTCATTCTGGAGGCCGACCAGGGCTTCGAGGGTCGCCCGGTCATAGCCGCCGCCGGCGAGATGGCCGAGCTTGAGGCGCATCTTGGCGATCCGCTCGCGCAGCGCGGCGGCGGCCCGGACCTCGGCCGCGGCCGGATTGTTGAGCTCGTGCGCGAGCCCGGCCGTCAGCGACCCCAGCGCGAGCAGCCGCTCGCGCTGGCCGACCGCCTCCTGGGTGGTCTTGGTGCCGAACAGCAGGCCCTCGAGCAGGTGCACGGACATGGGAAACCAGTCGGTCATGAGCTGGGCGAACTTATCGGCGTCCAGCACGAAGAGCCGGGTCGGCACGGTGACCCGCATCGAGTTGTTGTACAGCTGCGGGATCCGGTCCCCGAGATAGGCGTAGAAGGCCCCGCCGTAGACGCCGGGGCCGGTGGACCTGTTCACCTCGATGTCGTCCGCGCCGACCCGGCGCGACAGCACGACCTCGCCCCCGAGCAGGACGTAGAAGCAGGTGGCCGGGTCGCCTTCGGCGTAGACCGGACCCGGCTCGATCAGCGTCACCCGGCCCTCGCGGCAGAGCCAGTCGAGCTGGTCCTCGGTCAGTTTCTCGAACAGGAACAGCCCGCGCAGCTCCTCGGCGCTGCAGGGGGAACTGACGTCTGGCTCAGGGGAACTGGCTGGATCGGCGCTCATAGTTTCTCCAGGTAGCGGTGGACCAGCATGACGGCCATCGCCCCTTCGCCGACCGCGGAGGCCACTCGCTTGGCCGACTCCGACCGGACGTCCCCGGCCACGAAGATTCCCGGCACGCTGGTCTCCAGGTGGTAGGGCACGCGGTCGAGCTCCCACCCCGCGGGCCGGTTCTGCCCGCTGGTCGGCAGGTCGGGGCCCGTGGGCACGAACCCGCGCTGGTCCCGGATGACCACGCCGTCCAGCCAGTCGGTTCGCGGAGCGGCGCCGATGAAGACGAAGAGGTAGGCGGCGTTCACGGTCTGCGTCTGGCCGGTGGTGCTGTCGCGCAGCGTCAGCTGCTCGAGGTGATCGGTGCCCTCGGCCGCGACCACCTCGGTGCAGGTGCGGACGGTGATGTTCGGGATGCTCTCGACCTGCTGGATGAGGTAGTAGGACATCGACTTTTCCAGCGACGGCCCGCGCACCAGGATCGTTATCGACCGGGCCGCCTTCGACAGGTAGACGGCGGCCTGGCCGGCGGAGTTGGCTCCGCCGACGATGAACACGTCGTTGTCCGTGCACCCGACGGCCTCGGTCAGCGCGGAGCCGTAGTACACGCCGCGCCCGGTGAGGTCGCCGACACCCGGCGCCGAGAGCTGCCGGTAGTTCACGCCGGTGGCCAGGATGACCGTGTGCCCGCCGATCGAGCTCCCGTCGGCGAACCGGACCGTGCGCGCGGACCCGTCGACATCCAGGCCAATCACCTCACGCGTGGTCAGGACCTCGGCCCCGAACTTGGTGGCCTGCATGCGGGCCCGCCCGGTGAGCTGCGCCCCGGACACTCCGTCGGGAAAGCCCAGATAGTTCTCGATCCGGGAACTCTGGCCGGCCTGGCCGCCGGTCGCGGTCCGCTCGACCAGCACGGTGTGCAGTCCTTCGGACGCGCCGTAGAGGGCGGCGCCGAGGCCGGCCGGCCCGCCGCCGATGACGATGAGGTCGTAGAAGTCCTTGGACGGCGCCGTCGCCAGGCCGACCTTGTCGGCGAGCTCGCCGTCGGACGGCTCCACCAGGGTCTCGCCGTCCGGCGTGATCACGACCGGCAGGGGCAGCTCACCCGACTCCGACGGCCCCACGCCGGCCGCCTCCAGCAGGCGCTGCCCCTCCGGCTGGTCGGTCGTGTACCAGCGGTAGGGCACCTGGTTGCGGGCCAGGAACTCGCGGACATCCGACGAGCGCGCGGACCAGCGATGTCCGATGACCTTGGTCTCGGGAATTGCCCGGAAATCGGAGGAACGCCACGTATCGAGCAATGCGTCTATCGCCGGGTAGAGCTTCTCCTCCGGCGGGTCCCAGGGCTTGAGCAGGTAGTTGTCGACGTCGACGACGTTGATCGCGTCGATGGCCGCGCCGGTGTCGGCGTAGGCGGTCAGCAGCGCCCGGCGCGCCCCCGGATACAGGTCCATGGCCTGCTCGAGGAACTCGATCCCGTTCATCTGCGGCATCCGGTAGTCGGCCAGCAGCACCGCGACCTGGTCGCCGCGGAGCTTCATCTCGCGCAGCGCCTCCAGGGCCGCCTCCCCGGACTCGGCCCGGACGATGCGGTGTTCCTCGCCATAGCGGCGCCGCAGGTCCCGGGCGACTGCCCGGGACACTCCCGGATCATCGTCGACGGTCAGGATCGCCGTCCGCGGCGAGCCGTCGGGTGTCGTCACCGGCATGCGCGCTCCACGTGCCGCCCTGGTCCCAGCCACAGCCTCAACATGCTCTCCATCGTAGAGAACGTGTCCAGTCGGGCCGGCCGTCAATCTGACGGCGCCCCGGGGTATCCCCGGCCCGCAGCAACCTGGTGTTCGCGTGGCGTTCGCCTCCTGCGCGGCCGGCGTGAAACGGGCACGATGTGCTGGGACTAAGTTGGCTGTTCACCAGAGAATCAGGAGGCGACATGCCAGGGACCCCGCTCCGGCAGCGCAAGGCATGGCAGGCGCTGCAGCGGCATCACGCCCAGATCGCGGGCCATCAGCTGCGCGAGCTATTCGCCGCCGATCCCGGCCGCGGCGAGCGGCTGACCGCGGAGGCGGCGGGGGTCTACCTCGACTATTCCAAGAACCGGGTCACCGACGAGACCATGGCGCTGCTGGTGGAGCTCGCGCAGGAGTCGGAGGTACCGCAGCGCCGGGACGCGATGTTCCGCGGGGAGCACATCAACGTCTCCGAGAACCGCGCCGTCCTGCACGTGGCCCTGCGGATGCCCCGCGAGGAGTCCCTGGTGGTGGACGGCGAGGACGTCGTGGCGCAGGTGCACGAGGTCCTCGACCGGATGCGCGACTTCGCCACGCGCGTGCGGTCCGGGGAGTGGAAGGGCCATACCGGCAAGCGGATCCGCAACGTCGTCAACGTCGGCATCGGCGGCTCCGACCTCGGCCCGGTGATGGCCTACGAGGCGCTGCGCCACTATTCCCAGCGGGACCTGACCTTCCGGTTCGTCTCTAACGTCGACTCCACGGACTTCGTGGAGGCGACCAGGGACCTGGCGGCCGACGAGACCCTGTTCATCATCTCGTCCAAGACCTTCGGCACGCTGGAGACGCTCACCAACGCCACCTCGGCGCGGGACTGGGTGGTCGCGGAACTCGGCGACGAGGCGGCGGTGGCCAGGCACTTCGTCGCGGTATCCACGAACGCCCAGCGGGTGGCCGATTTCGGGATTGATACCGACAACATGTTCGGCTTCTGGGACTGGGTCGGCGGGCGCTACTCGATGGACTCGGCGATCGGGCTCTCGACCATGGTCGCCATCGGGCCGGACCAGTTCGAGGAGATGCTCGCCGGCTTCCACGCGATGGACGAGCATTTCCGGACCGCCCCGCTCGAGGCCAACCTGCCCGTGCTGATGGGCCTGCTGGCGGTCTGGTACGGCGACTTCTTCGACGCGCAGACCGTCGGCGTCATGCCCTACGAGCAGTACCTCAAGCGGTTCCCCGCCTACCTGCAGCAGCTGACGATGGAGTCCAACGGCAAGCACGTCACCGTCGAGGGCGGCCACGTCGACTACCAGACCGGCGCCGTCTTCTGGGGCGAGCCGGGCACTAACGGGCAGCACAGCTTCTACCAGCTGCTGCACCAGGGCACGAAGCTCATACCGGTCGATCTCCTCGGATTCGGCCGGTCACTCAACCCGCTGCGGGATCACCACGACATCCTCTCGTCGAACGTGTTCGCCCAGGCTCAGGCCCTGGCGTTCGGCAAGACCGAGGAAGAGGTCCGGGCCGAGGGGACAGACCCCCGCGTGGTGCCGCACCGGGTGATGGAGGGCAATCGCCCCACCAACGTGCTGCTCGCCGAGGTCCTGACGCCGCGGCTGCTCGGGACGCTAGTCGCGCTCTACGAGCACAGCGTGTTCACCCAGGGCGCGATCTGGGGGATCGACTCGTTCGATCAGTGGGGGGTAGAGCTCGGCAAGGTGCTGGCCCAGCAGATCATCCCGGAACTGGAAGCCGCCGACGAGCCTGACCTGCGGCACGACTCGTCGACCAATGCGCTCATCCGTCGTTACCGTTCGCTCAAGGCCGGATCCTAAGACAATCGAGAGGCTGACAGATGCCAACAGATAAGCCGATGCAGCTCGGGATGATCGGCCTGGGCCGGATGGGTTCCAACCTCGTCCGCCGGCTCATGCGCGACGGCCATCACTGCGTCGCCTACGACGTCAGCGCCAAGGCGGTCGAGGCGCTGGAGGCCGAAGGCGCGAACGGCGCCACCACTCTCGCCGATTTCGTCGCCAAGCTGGAGAAGCCGCGGGCCATCTGGATCATGGTGCCGGCCGCCGTCGTGCAGCCCACGCTCGATGACCTGCGCCCGCTGCTGGAGCCCGGCGACATCGTCATCGACGGCGGCAACTCCTACTACCGAGACGATCTCGACCGCGCTAAGCAGCTCATCGTCGATGGCATCCACTACATCGACTGCGGCACCAGCGGCGGCGTCTGGGGCCTCGACCGCGGTTACTGCCTGATGATCGGCGGAGAGAAGCAGCCCGTCGAGCACCTGGACGCGATCTTCAAGACGATCGCGCCGGGCTCGGGCAGCGCCGAGCCGACGCCCTCGCGGACCCGCCAGGACGGCAGCTCCCCGCAGGGCTACCTGCACTGCGGCCCGAGCGGCGCCGGGCACTTCGTCAAGATGGTCCACAACGGGATCGAGTACGGGATGATGGCCGCCATCGCCGAGGGCCTGAGCATCATCAAGCACGCCGACATCGGCGACCACATGGAGGAGATCGACGCCGAGACCACCCCGTTGCGCGATCCCGAGTATTACCGCTACAACATCGATGTCGGCGAGGTGGCCGAGGTGTGGCGCCGCGGCTCGGTGATCGGTTCCTGGCTGATGGACCTGACGGCCGAGGGGTTCGCCAAGTCCCCGGATCTCAGCGACTTTACCGGCCGGGTCTCCGACTCTGGCGAGGGCCGGTGGACGGTGACGGCGGCGGTGGATACCGGCGTGCCGGCTCCCGCCATCACCGCCGCCCTGTACGAGCGCTTCGAGTCGCGGGGCAACGGCGAGTTCGCCGACAAGATCCTCTCGGCCCTGCGCTCGGAGTTCGGCGGCCACGCCGAGAAGAAAGCCTGACCCGCCCGATGCGCTACCGGCCCTATGACGAGCGCAAGCCCGACGCCCAGTACCGGGAGCTGCTCGCGCGCATCGTGGCGGACGGGATACCGGTGCCGACCCGGCAGGGGCCCCAGGCCCTGACGCTGATGCAGCAGACGATGCATTTCGAGCTCGCCAACGGGTTCCCCGTTATCACCGAACGCAGCATGAAGTCGTTCTGGCGTAAGCCGATCGGCGAGCTGTGCGCGTTCATCAACGGGGCCACCACGCTGGACGAGCTCGCCGCCTTCGGCTGCGACTGGTGGGACGCCTGGGCCACGACGGCGAAGACATCCTCGCGGGGCCTGCCGGCCGGCGACCTGGGGCCCGGTTCCTACGGCGGGGCGTTCCGGCGGTTTCCTACGGTGGACGGCGGAGAGTTCGACCAGTTCAGGCACCTGGTGGAGCAGCTCAGGGAACTGCCGGGCGACCGGACGCATTTCGTCTCGCCCTGGATCCCGCAGTATCAGGTCCGCGGCGCCGGCAAGACGCCGCGGACCACCATCTCGCCCTGCCATGGCTGGGTGCACGTCCGGGTCCTGGGCGGCGGACTGCACCTGCACATGTTCCAGCGATCCGGCGACGTGCCAGTGGGCGTGCCGGCCAACATGGTGCAGTACGCGGCGCTGCTGCTGATGCTGGAGCAGCTCACCGGCATCGAGGCGGTCGCCTACTACCACACCATCTCCGACGCCCATATCTATGTGGATCAGCTTGAGCACGTGCGCACGATGCTGAACCGGGAAGAGCGCGCGCTGCCCTCGGTCGTGCTGACCGAGGCTGGGCGGCGGGTCACCGACATCCACGAGTTCCGCGCGGAGCACTTCGAGATCGCGGACTATTCGCCGCACCCGTTCATCGGCGGCATCCCCGTCGCGCCATGATCACGTCGCTGATCGTCGCCGCCTCTCCGGGCGACGTCATCGGGGCCTCGGGCGCGCTGCCGTGGTACCTGCCCGAGGACCTGCGCCGCTTCCGGCGGCTGACGACCGGCCACGCGGTCATCGTGGGGCGCCTGACGCACGAGTCGATCGTGAGCCGGCTCGGGCGCCCGCTCCCGGGGCGGACCTCGATCGTGCTGAGCTCGAGCCCGGCGCGCGCGACAGCGGCCGGGGTCGTCTGGGTCAGTTCGCTGGACAGTGCCAGAACGGCGGCGCAGGAGGTTGCGGATGGCGGCGAGACCTTCGTGATCGGCGGGACGTCGGTCTATGAGCAGGCCCTGCCGCACGTCGACAGGATCTACCTCACCCGGGTCCATCGCGAGGTGACCGGAGATACGAGCATGCCGCCGAACTGGCTGGACGGCTTCCGGCTGGCCGGGCGGGAGGACCGCCCGGCCGCCGGATCGCAGAGTGCCTACTCATGGCTGGACTACGAGCGGGAGCCCTCGTGAGCCTGTACTGCATGGAGAACCACCGGACCGCCGAGCAGCTGGCGGAGATGCAGCGGCTCGACGCCGCCGGGCTGTGCCTGTTCTGCCCGGACGGCCTGCGCTGGCAGGCCGGCCAGGGGAGGCAGGAGATCCTCTTCGAGACGGCGGACTGGACCATCCGCCCCAACGAGTTTCCCTACCCAGGCACGCGGCTGCACCTGCTGCTGGTTCCCCGCCAGCACGTCGGCGACGTGCTCGACCTGGACTCCGAGGCGCAGGCCGGCTTCTGGACCGCGCTGGCGTGGGTCCGCGATCACTACGACCTCACCTACTACGGGCTGGGCATGCGCAACGGCGACTGCCGGTACACCGGCGCCACGGTCCGCCACGTCCACGCCCACGTCCTGGTCGGCGACCCCGCCACGGCCGCGGCCACGCCGGTCCGCATGCGCTTCAGCTCCAGTCCCGCATCCTGAGCGGTTCGGATCACCCCGCCCCCAGGGTGGTAAGCCGAACCATTTACGCATTTGGGTCGATCCGGCGCGCGGCCGGCCGGCCGCAGGTTATTGCGCCGTGATCGGGTAGGGAGCGGGAAAGACCTGTTCGCAGGCGGAGGGGGAACACGTGAAGGTTGCGGTGACCGGTGCGTCCGGGTTCATCGGCTCGGCCGTGGCGCGAGAGCTGAGCGCCAGCGGCCACGAGGTGACGGCCCTGACCCGGCACCCGGAGAGTTATACCGGGGCGGGCACGCCCGTCCTGGCCGAGATCCAGGATTCCCGCACCCTGCGCCTGGCCCTGGCCGGGCAGGACGCCGCCTACTATCTGGTCCACTCGCTGGCCACTGTCGACTTTGCCGCGCGGGACCGGGCCGGCGCCCGGGCCTTCGCGGCCGCGGCCGCCGACGCCGGGGTCAGCCAGGTCATCTACCTGGGCGGGCTAGGCGAGGAAACCGATGAGCTCTCCCCGCACCTGCGCAGCCGGCGCGAGGTCGAGTCGATCCTGATGGAAGGCGCTCCGACCACGGCGCTGCGCGCCGGAATCGTTATTGGCGACGGCAGCATCAGCTGGGAGATCCTCCGCCAGCTCGTCGAGCGGCTGCCGGTGATGGTCACTCCGCGCTGGGTGCAGACCCGCACCCAGCCGATCGCCCTCGACGACGCGCTGCACGACCTGACCGGCGTCCTCGGGCAGCAGGCCGCGATCGGCGAGACCTACGACGTCGGCGGCCCCGAGCCGCTCACCTACCGGTCCATGATGGAGACCGTCAGCCGCCTGATGGGCCTGCGCCGGCTCATCGTTCCCGTTCCGCTGCTGTCGCCGCGGCTTTCCTCGCACTGGCTGCGGCTCATCACCGACGTCGACCTGACGACCGCTCAGTCGCTCGTCGACTCGATGACCAACGAGGTCGTCGTGCACGATCACCGCATCGAGAAGCTGCTGGGCCACGCCCCGATGACGTTCGAGGCCGCCGCCACCCGGGCGCTGGCCGTGCGGGCCAAGCGCCTCGGCCTTGCGGCGAGCCGTCATGTGGCTGCCTGACCTGCTCGTCCCGGCTACCGAACCCGTTGCTGTCGAATCCGGCGGAGCGCTGCGCAGGCGGCGGATAGTCACCGGAGTCACGCTCGTGGCCGGCACTGCGCTGCTGGCGGGCACGCTGCGCGCGGTGCCGGGCTCGGCCTGGTTCAGCGCCCTGGGCTTTCTGGCGGCCGCCGTCTGGATCGCCGGAGGCCTGCTGTCCGGGCCCACTCCCGTGCGTCCCGATCGGCCCGCCGCGTGGCGCACCGTCGCGCTGCCTGCTCTCGCGGTGGGCGCCCTCGCCTTCCTCGGATTCCTGGCCGCCGACCTCGTGGGACAGCAGCTGCCCTGGATAGCCGCCGCGCTCACCAGGATCCTGGGCCAGGCTGACGCCGGCCCCCGGCTGCTGGTCCTCGCCGTCGCACTGATGAACGGCGTCGGTGAGGAGGTGTTCTTCCGGGGCGCCCTGTTCGCCGCCCTCGAACCGCGCCGGCCCGCCCTCACGGCGACCGTCATCTACGTGCTGGTCACCGCCGCCACCGGCAATATCGCGCTGGTCGTGGCCGCCGTAGTGATGGGGACCGTCTTCAGCCTGGAACGCCTGTCGACCCGCAGCATCCTGGCCCCTCTCGTCACCCACCTGAGCTGGTCTACCCTCATGCTGTTCCTGCTGCCCCGCTAGTCCTGCTGCCCCGCTAGTCCTGCTGCCCCGCC
>Ga0208220_1000848_pt1 | contig 12812 bp, 17 predicted proteins | sample NGESurdeep092012_9_FD_184484 | JGI IMG/M metagenome (GOLD analysis project Ga0208220, IMG submission 184484) | Arctic peat soil microbial communities from Barrow, Alaska - NGEE Surface sample F53-1 deep-092012 (SPAdes) | ecosystem: Environmental > Terrestrial > Soil > Wetlands > Peat ... | reverse complement strand
GCACCAGATTAATCGCTATGCGCGGGCACGTCGATTCCGTCGGCCGAATATAGCCGGATCTTGTTGCGCAGGGTACGCACCGATACGCCGAGCACGCGCGCGGCATGGGTGCGGTTGCCGTCGTAGCGGGCGAGCGTCTGCAGCACGAGTTCGCGCTCGATCTCGCCGACGGTGGACCCGATCAGCAGTGGCACGACCTGATTTGGGGTAAGCGAAGACGCCGGAATCTCCAGCGCAGGGACCGCAGATTCATGGGTCATCAACACCTCCCGATCAACGCCCGCTCGAACGAAAGGAGCGGAAACATCGAGAACCAACTACCCCCAGCCGCGCGACGGTGAGCGGAGTCGGTTAACAAATCCCTAACGCGGTGCAAATGCCCTGCCGATGACACTAAATCGCCCGATAGCCGCCATCAGCCATCACGATCGAGCCGGTCACATAGCTCGACAGATCGGAGGCGAGGAAGATCGCGGGCCCGACAATGTCCTCCGGTCTGCCGGCGCGTCCCAGCGGCGTGTGGTCGATGAAGATCTTCACCAGCCCGGGATCGTTGGCGCGCACCGCGGCGTTCAGCGGCGTCTCGATCAGCCCGGGGCCGATCGCATTGACCCGCACGCCGTCCTTACCGAGTTCGGCAGCCAACGCCCGGGTGAAGCCGAGCACGCCATGCTTGGAGGTGGTGTAGGCCGGCGAGTTCGGCGTGCGGACATGCACAAAGGACTGGATCGAGCCGATATTGACTATGCGGCCGCGGCTCGCGCGCAGCGGCGCCAGCAGCGCCTGCGTGACATTGAAGGTGCCGTTCAGATTGATCGCCATGATGTCCTGCCAGTCCTTCAGCACCGCCTCGGGCTCGGCGGTGAAGGCGTTGCGGCGGTTGATGCCGGCATTGTTGACCAGGATCGAGACCTGCCCGACCTGGTCGGCGATTTTTCTGGCGACCGCGATGCAGTCCTCCCGTCGTGCCACGTCGAGCGCAAAACTCTCCGCCTGGCCGCCGGCGCGACGGATTTCCTCGGCAGCTTCGCCGGCCGCCTTCTCGTTGATATCGAGCAGCGCCACCTGCGCGCCCTCGCGGGCAAAGCCGACCGCAATCGCGCGGCCGATCCCGGAAGCCGCGCCAGTGACGACGGCGATGTGATTCTGGAGCAGGGGCATGGCGGCGTTTCCTCCGTTGCTGTTCGGCGGCATCAGACGGTCCGGCTGACCGCCTCATGAATGGCGCGGCAGTGCCGCACGATGTTGTCATGCGCGGTCACGAATTTTCTGAGCGGGGTGTCGATATCGTAGAAATAGATGTTGGCGATGAAGCCGTAGATGCCGGCATCGATACCGGTCGGTTTGTCGCCATGCAGATAGCCGCGCGGCGGGATCAGATCGGCAATCGCGGCGAGGTCGGCCAGCCCGCGCGCCATCGCGGGGTCGGGGTCATAACGGCCGATGCCCTGATAATAATAGCGCTGGGCGTTGAACGCCTGCGCCTTGCCGAGACCCTCCTCGGTCAGGCTCGGATGCTCGCGCAGCAGTGCATCGCGGAACGCAGGCCAGTAGCGCTCGTCCTTCCAGCGCGAATACGACATCACCCAATAGAGATCGTCGAGCATGCGGGTGACCAGGAGGTTCGTGGTTCGCTGCGCCGGCGTCAGCGCGGCATCGATCGCGAGCCGGTATTTCTTCGCCAAATGGGCGAGGATGCTCTCGCTGTCGCCGATGGTGTCGTCGCCGTCGACAATATAGGGAAGCTGGCCGCGCGGCGCCTGCGAGGCGTCGAAAATATGCTCGTGCCGGAACGGCACGCCCGCCAGCCGCAGGAACGCAAACACCTTGAGCCCGTAGCCGTTATTGTCGGCGACACCGAACAAGCTGGGGTAGGAATAAAGCGTGAGCATGGGAAAATCCGGTTCAGTCGGTCACTGCGAACCCTAACGCGCAAGATACCCAGAAGCGAGTCGTGCGCCGCGCGGGACCCCGTAGCCCGGATGCAGCGAAGCGAAATCCGGGAATCGCAACACGGATGGGGCGACCCCGGATTACGCTGCGCTGCATCCAGGCTACGAATTCTCACCTTGCAGTGACGGCCGCGACGGGCAAATCAGCGGACCGAGCAGCGACGCCATCAGCGCGCCGCCAGCGATGCGACGCATTCGATTTCGATCAGCATCCTTGGATCGGGGAGCGCCTGAACGACGCAGGTGGTGCGGGCCGGGTAGGGTGGCGGGCCGAACGCCGAGGCATACAATACGTTCATCGCGGCGACGTCAGCCGCGCGCGTCAAGAGCACGTTGACCTTGACCAGCCGGCCAAAGTCCGTGCCCGCTTCCTCGAGCACGCGCTTGATGTTGCGAACCACAAAACCGAACTGGGCCTCGAAGCTGTCCGGCAGCGCGCCGTTGTCGTCGAAACCCGGGATGCCGGAGACGAACAGAAGGTCGCCGACCCGGGTCGCGAACGAGAGCGGCGGTGCCTTGATGCCGGCGGGCGGCGCGAAGTGCTGGATCGGGGCCATCGGTCAGCCGTCCGCACGTGACGGGATGTTGGAAACCTCGACGGCGCCGCTCGCCGCGCCTCGCGCGCGCCACAGCTCATATCCGAGCATGCCGATCATCATGGTGACGACAAACACCACGATCGGCAGGCTCAAGCCGGCAAGATTGACCAGCGCCGGTCCCGGACAGATGCCGATCAGACCCCAGCCGATCCCGAACAGGATGGCACCCGTGACCAGCGGCGCGTCGATGTCGTTGCGCGACGGCCAGAACGCCTTCACTGCCAGAACCGGCACGCCGCGCCGTCGCGCCAGCGCAAAACCAGCGGCGGTAACGGCCACCGCGCCGGCCATCACGAACGCCAGCGTCGCATCCCAGGCGCCGAAGATGTCGAGGAAGCCGAGCACCTTCTCCGGCTGGGTCATGCCGGAGATCAGCAGGCCGGCGCCGAAGATCAGCCCGCAGGCAAAGCTGGCGGCGATGAGTGGCATGGCGCTAACCTCCAAAACCGTGACGGACGATCGCCACCGTAATGACCGCCGTCGCCATGAAAATCACCGTCGCCGCGATCGAGCGTACCGACAGCCGCGCAAATCCGCAGACGCCGTGGCCCGAGGTGCAGCCATTGCCCATACGACTGCCGAATCCCACCAGCAGGCCGCCGATCGCGACCAGCGCCAGGTTCGACGTCATCGCCGGCGCCGGCAGCGGGTTGCCGGCCAACGTAGCCAGCAGCGGCGCCGCGATCAGCCCGGCGACGAACGCGATTCGCCATCCCTGATCGGCCGGCCGCAGCACCAGCAGCCCGCCAAAGATGCCGCTGACGCCGGCGATGCGGCCGGTCAGCAGCATCAGGCTTGCGGCGGCAAGCCCGATCAGCGCGCCGCCGAACAGCCCGGAGAAAGGTGTCAGGTTGTGCATCGCGATCGTCTCCCTGCCGTGAGGATCGATTCCACGCGAACCGGATCTTCGCTTGAGCCGGACGCGTCGGGTTGCCGAGACTAACCCGCAACGCGAGACTAACCCGCAATGCCGGCGCAGGCGAGTCGAACGGGTTTTGCTCAATCCGCCCGTGAGCTACATTCGATCCAGCGTGATTCGATCCGCGCAAGGCTGCCCCCCAAGACCCCCGGAGAAAACAGATGACGATTCCATCCGCCTTTCGTGTTGCCCTGGTCGCGCTCCTGGCTTTCGCCGGCGCCGGCCTGCCGTCGGCCTCCTATGCCGACAGCGGCACGGTGACGCTCACGATCTACAAAGCGGGGTGGATCATCGGCGGCTCCGGCGGGGGCGGCACGCTGACCTTCCATGGCCGGACCTACGCGCTGTCGGCGGGCGGGCTCGACTACGGCTTGGTGTTCGGCGGATCGAAGACGGTGCTGCGTGGGCGGGTCAGCAACATCAACCGGCCGTCGGATGTCGCCGGCGTCTATGGCGCGGCCGGGGCGGGACTCGCGGTCGGCGGCGGTGCCCGCGCGATCGTGCTGACCAACCAGAAGGGCGCGGTGCTGGAACTGTCCGGCCGCGAGGTCGGGCTGATGGCCAACGCCGATCTAAGCGGGCTCGCGATCACGCTGAAATAGCGGGAGCGTAAGGTGGGCTAGCGCAGCGATACGGATTGCTTCGCTTGCGCTCGCAATGACGGCATTGGTAGCCCGGATGGAGCGCAGTGAAATCCGGGGCCGGCTCATCCGCATCGCGATTCCCGGATTGCGCTGCGCTCCATCCGGGCTACGACGCTGATTGCTAATGCGAGCGTGCCAGGCAGAACGCCACCACCCGCTCCAGCGCGGTCTTCATCGGCGAGGCCGGAAACAGCGCCAGCGCATCGACTGCCATCGCGCCGTAATGCTGGGCGCGGCTGATGGTGTCCTCGAGGGCGCGGTGCTTGGTCATCAGGCCGATCGCATGATCGAGGTCGCCGTCGCTGATCTCGCCCCGCTCCAGCGCATGGATCCAGAAGTCGCGCTCGCCGTCGTTGCCGCGACGGAATGCCAGCACCACCGGCAGCGTGATCTTGCCCTCGCGGAAATCGTCGCCGACGTTCTTGCCGAGCTTGGCGGCCTTGCCGCCATAGTCCAGCACGTCGTCCACGAGTTGGAAAGCGATGCCGAGATTCATGCCGACGGAGCGGCACGCGGTCTGTTCGGCCTTCGGGCGATTGGCCAGCACCGGGCCGACCTCGCAGGCGGCCGCGAACAGTTCGGCGGTCTTGCCGCGGATCACTGCGAGATATTCGTCCTCGGTGGTGGCGGTGTTCTTCGCCGCCGCGAGTTGCATCACCTCGCCCTCGGCGATGGTGGCCGCCGCCGACGACAGAATGTCGAGCGCGCGCAGCGAGCCGACCTCGACCATCATGCGAAAGGCCTGGCCGAGCAGGAAGTCGCCGACCAGGACGCTCGCCTCGTTGCCCCACAGCATCCGCGCCGACAGCTTGCCGCGCCGCAACTCGCTTTCATCGACCACGTCGTCGTGCAGCAGGGTCGCGGTATGCATGAACTCGACCGAGGCCGCGAGCTTGACATGACCGTCGCCGGAATAGCCGGCGAGACCCGCCATCGCCAGCGTCAGCATGGGACGCAGCCGCTTGCCGCCCGAGGTGATCAGGTGGTTGGCGACCTCGGGGATCATGGTGACTTCCGACCCGGTGCGCGACAGAATCGTGGCGTTGACGCGCTCCATATCGGCGGCCACCAGTCCGACCAGCTGATCTATCGAAGCGCTCGAGGGGCTCTCGAAAGGTACAATAACCGCCACGCAGGTCTCCACATTTGCCCAATTGGCACTATCCTCGGATATAACCATAGAAAGTGCGGAGTAGGGCGGCAAGGGCACGAAGCTGTTGACACGCGGCGCGCGCCTGTCACACCGGGCCGGCAAGGGAGAACTCAAGTTGCGGGAATTGGTTCGGACCAACGATATCGTGCTGGTTTCAGCGGTCGGCGCGCTGCTCGACGGCGCGAATATTCAGCATCTGGTGCTCGACCAGAACATGAGCATCATCGAGGGCTCGCTCGGGGTGCTGCCGCGCCGTATCCTCGTCCATGAGGACGATAACCGGGCGGCCCGCCAGGTGCTCGCCGATGCCGGGCTGTCGCACGAACTGCGAGACAATGACTGAACCGCCCGGCGAATTCACCGAAGACGCGTTTCTCGGCGGCCGGCTCTGTCTGCGCCAGCCGAAATCAGGTCACCGCGCCGGCCACGATGCGTTGCTGCTGGCGGCGGCGACGCGGGCGCGCCCGGGTGATCGCGTGGTTGATTTCGGCGCCGGCGTCGGCGCCGCCGGCCTTGCGGTCGCAAGGCGCGTGCCCGCGATCAATCTCGTCCTGGTCGAAATCGATGCAGGGCTGGCCGGACTTGCGCGCAGTAACGCCGCCTCCAATGCGATCGCGGCTGATGTCAGGGTGCTGGATGTGACGGCTGCCGCCGATGCCTTGGCCGCGGCCGGCCTGTCGGCCGACAGCGTCGATGTCGTGCTGATGAATCCGCCATTCAACGATGCTGCGCGGCACCGCGTCTCGCCGGACCGAGCGCGCGAGATCGCCCATGTGGCCACCGCCGCGACGCTTGAAAAATGGATTCACACTGGTCGGCGCCTTCTGAAATCCGGCGGCGTGCTTACCCTGATCTGGCGCGCCGATGGCCTGACCGAGGTGCTGGCAGCGCTCGACCGCGGCTTCGGCAGTCTTGCCATTCTGCCGGTTCACGGCGACGCCGAAACGCCCGCCATCCGGGTGCTGGTTCGCGCCATCAAGGGCGGAAGGGCTCCGACCCGAATCCATGCGGCGCTGGTGCTCAATGATCCACCAGCCGTGCCCAATAAACAGGTGCGCGACATTTTGGCCGGAAATGGGGTATTGCCACTGGCGCTGCCGTGATGGCGAGATCCGGAAGATGCCGCGTGCCGGCGGCGGCGCTCCGGCAAACAGCTAGCGCGGCAGCGTTTTCGACTGGCGTTCGGGCGCCGAGGTGAAGTGGATTGCGGTTAGAAGTGCACCGATCAGGATCATGAGCAGGTAGATTTTCATGTCATTCTCCGCTGCACCGTTGCACCCAAGCAACCACCGCGATGCAAAAGACGTTCCATCGGCTTGATGACAGCGGCGTGATAAGAATTGGTTAATTTCGAGGTAATGGCATGACAGACCAAACCGGCGCTTCCAGTGGATCGCCGAGCCTGATCGATCGGTTGATGGAGTTCGTTCCCGCGCGGCTGCGGCGCGCAACCGCCGTGGTGCCGGTGGTCCGGCTGTCCGGTACGATCGGCGCGGTGACGCCGCTGCGACCGGGCCTGATGCTTGCCGGGCTTGCCAAGACGCTCGAGCGCGCCTTCGCGACCAAGAATGCCAAGGCGGTCGCCCTGGTGGTCAATTCACCCGGCGGCTCCCCGGTGCAGTCGCGCCAGATCTATCTGCGGATCAGGCAGCTCGCCGCGGAAAAGAAATTGCCGGTGCTGGTCTTTGTCGAGGACGTCGCCGCCTCCGGCGGCTACATGATCGCGTGTGCCGGCGACGAAATCTTCTGCGATCCCTCGTCGATTCTCGGTTCGATCGGGGTGGTCGGTGGAACCTTCGGGTTTCAGGAACTGATCAGGAAGATCGGCGTCGAGCGCCGGCTCTATACCGCCGGCGCCCACAAGGCGATGCTCGATCCGTTCCTGCCGGAAAATCCCGACGATGTGGCGCGCGTGAAAGCGTTGCAGCGCGAGATCCACGCCATCTTCATCGCGCTGGTGAAACAGAGTCGCGGCGCCCGCCTCAAGGGTGCCGACGATGTTCTGTTCACCGGCGAATATTGGGCGGGCGAAACCTCGGTCGCGCTCGGCCTTGCCGATGCGATCGGCGACCTGCGCTCGACGCTGCGGGCGCGCTATGGCGACAAGGTGAAGACGCCGCTGGTGGCGCCCGCGAGCGGCATGCTGGCGGGCCTTTTCGGCCGCAAATCAGCCGGCGCCGGCGTGCTGAATGGGCTCGATGGCGCCGCGGGCCTGCCGGATGAACTGATCTCGGCGCTGGAGAGCCGGGCGATCTGGGCCAAATTCGGATTTTGAAGGCGGCCGGCCGCGCCATTTGGTCCCGCACAAGGCGATTGCGGGCCGGCCCGGCTTGCGCGACAATGCGCTGAGGGGGCGTCACTGATGAACCACAAGGATCCACCGATGCCGCCGCTGATCGCAATTGCAGGCGCCCTGGGTGGGCTGGCCGTGGTCCGCTGGGCTTACCGGACAGCTCTCAAGGTCAACCGGGAACTGGACGAGGCGCGACGCGCGCGGGTAGCCGCGGCGGCGAGGTCGAACGATATTCCGACGCTGCGGCGCGACCCCACCACCGGCGCTTATCGGCCGGGCTGACCGGTTCGATCGATCACGGGCGAGCTGGGCGGGGCACTATTCGCATGCGCCGGCCTCGGGGCGGGGCATCACCCCGGAAGACCGGCGAGCAAGCTTGGAGGCAGCTCGTTTTACCGAACCCGTCGGCATCCTTGGCTCACAATCCAGTCGCCTGAGATCACGAACTCCGGAGCGCCGAATTCGGGCGGACCTCGCCTTGATTCTCGGTTCCCCCGCCGATACGGTCCCGCGCGCTTGCCGCCCCAGAAGGTCTCGAATCGAACAAGATGGATGCCATTCCCCCGCACATGCGCCCGGAACGTTCGTTCCAGGGATTGATCCTGACGCTGCAGCGTTATTGGGCGGACTATGGCTGCGTGATCCTGCAACCTTACGACATGGAAGTAGGGGCGGGCACCTTCCATCCCGCGACCACGCTGCGCGCGCTCGGGCCGAAGCGCTGGAATGCGGCCTATGTGCAGCCGTCGCGCCGGCCCAAGGATGGCCGTTACGGCGAAAATCCCAACCGGCTGCAGTACTACTACCAGTTCCAGGTGATCCTGAAGCCGTCGCCGCCCGATCTACAGGATCTCTATCTGGAATCGCTCGCCGCGATCGGCATCGACTCCGCGCTGCACGATATTCGCTTTGTCGAGGACGATTGGGAAAGCCCGACGCTGGGAGCCTGGGGATTGGGCTGGGAATGCTGGTGCGACGGCATGGAGGTGTCGCAGTTCACCTATTTCCAGCAGGTCGCGGGCGTCGAATGCGCGCCGGTCGCGGGCGAGCTCACTTATGGGCTGGAGCGGCTCGCCTGCTATCTGCAGGGCGTCGACCGCATCATGGATCTCAACTTCAACGGCCGCGACGGCAACGAGAGAGTGAGCTATCGTGATGTATTCCTGCAGGCCGAGCAGGAATACTCGCGGCACAATTTCGAATATGCCGACACGGTGATGCTGTTCGAGCAGTTCCGGATGGCCGAGCAAGCCTGCCGGAAATATCTCGATGCGGGGTGGAAGGACGGCAAGCGCGAGGCGCATCTGATGGCGCTGCCGGCCTATGATCAGTGCATCAAGGCAAGCCACGTCTTCAACCTGCTCGACGCGCGCGGTGTGATCTCGGTGACCGAGCGGCAGAGCTACATCCTGCGCGTGCGCGAGCTCGCCAAGGCCTGCGGCGAAGCCTGGATGCACACCGCGGGCGGCGCGGGTTGATCAACCGGCGCCTCTGCTCCCCTCCCCCTTGCGGGGAGGGGTCGGGGGTGGGGGTCCACAGACGATGATGGATATGATTGAGTCGCAGACGATGACAGACCGACAGCGCCAATTCGCGCGCCAGATGCGCGCGCAGCCGACCGATGCCGAGCGCGTGCTCTGGCAGCGGCTTCGTCACGACATCGCACTGGTCGGTTCGCATTTTCGTCGCCAGGCTCTTGTCGGTCCGTTCATCGTGGATTTTGCCAGTCGCAAGGCGAAGCTCGTCGTCGAACTCGACGGCGGGCAGCATGAATGGCAGCAAGCATCCGATGCACGGCGCACGCGTTATATTGAAGACGCCAGCTATCGCGTGTTGCGCTTCTGGAATCACGATGTGCTTGGCAATCTTGAAGGGGTATTGAGCGAGATTCAGCGCGCGCTGCCCCCCACCCCTGACCCCTCCCCGCAAGGGGGAGGGGAGCCGCGTCAGCGTGCGCCGCGCCTTTCCCGCAAAGAGCGCAATTAGATGCCTGAACTCCTGTTCGAACTTTTTTCCGAGGAAATTCCGGCGCGGATGCAGGCCAGGGCGGCGGACGATCTACGCCGCATGGTCACCGACAGGCTGGTCGCCGAAGGGCTGGTCTATGAGGGCGCCAGCGCCTTCGCGACGCCGCGGCGGCTGGCGCTGACGGTGCACGGCATCCCGCCCCGGCAATCCGACCTCAAGGAAGAGCGCAAGGGGCCGCGCGTCGGCGGGCCGGACGCGGCGATCGCGGGCTTTCTCAAGGCGAGCGGACTTTCCTCGCTCGCGGAGGCAAAGATCCAGCGCGATCCCAGGAAGGGCGATTTCTATGTCGCGCTGATCGAGAAGCCCGGCCGTGCCACGCTGGATGTGCTGGCCGACATCCTGCCGGTCATTATCCGGACCTTTCCGTGGCCGAAATCGATGCGCTGGGGCGAGCGCTCCGCAAGACCCGGCGCGCTGCAGTGGGTGCGGCCGCTGCATGCGATCGTCGCCACCTTCGGCATGGAGACCGAGGAGCCGGATCTGGTGCAGTTCGCGGTCGATGGCATCGCGGCGGGCCAGACCACGTTCGGCCATCGCTTCATGGCGCCGGCGGCGATCCACGTGCGCCGCTTCGAAGACTATCGGGCCAAATTGCAGGCGGCCCGGGTCGTGCTCGATCCGGAACGCCGCAGGGAGATCATTCTCGCCGATGCCAGGACACTGGCGCAGGCGCAGAATTTCGAGCTGGTCGAGGATCAGGCGCTGCTCGACGAAGTCGCGGGGCTGGTCGAGTGGCCGGTGGTGGCGATGGGATCGTTCGAGCCGGAATTCCTCTCGATTCCGAGCGAGGTGATCCGCGCCACCATCAGGAACAACATGAAGTGCTTTGTCGTCAGCGATCCCGCGACCGGCACGCTCGTCAACAAGTTCATCCTCACCGCCAATATCGAGGCCTCCGACGGCGGCAACGCCATCGTCGCCGGCAACGAGCGCGTGATCCGCGCGCGTCTGGCCGATGCCAAGTTTTTCTACGAGACCGATCTGAAGACCCGGCTCGAGGACCGCTTGCCGAAATTCGATCAAATCGTGTTTCACGAAAAACTCGGTACCCAGGGCGAGCGCATCGCGCGCATCGAGCGGCTCGCCGCCGAAATCGCGCCGCTGGTCGGCGCCGACGTCGACAAGGCAAGACGCGCGGCACGGCTGGCGAAGGCGGATCTGCTGACCGAAGTGGTCGGCGAATTCCCGGAGCTGCAGGGCCTGATGGGCAAGTACTACGCGCTGGCGCAAGGCGAGGCTGCCTCTGTCGCCGCCGCCAGCGAGGAGCACTACAAGCCACAGGGTCCGAACGATCGCGTGCCGACCGACCCGGTGAGCGTTGCAGTGGCGCTGGCCGACAAGATCGACACGCTGGTCGGGTTCTGGGCGATCGACGAGAAGCCGACCGGAAGCAAGGATCCCTATGCGTTGCGACGCGCGGCGCTGGGGATGATTCGTATTGCGATAGAGCGTGAAATTGATTTGTATCCTCGGGGCCTTCTCGAAGGGCGGATCAAAAGAGTTCGTCCAGATCTTTCTGACGAGGCGATTTCTGAAATTGGCGATTCGTTCCAAAATTTCTTTGAGGATCGTCTTACAGTTCAGCTCCGCGATCAGGGCGCGCGACACGACCTCGTCGATGCTGTGCTTAGGCTTGGTGGCAAAGAGGTGGGGCTCTTGTCGATTGTCCGCCGCGTCGAGGCGCTCGGCAGATTTCTCGAGACCGACGACGGCAAGAACCTGCTGGCCGGCACCAAGCGCGCCGGCAACATTCTCGCCATCGAAGAGAAGAAGGACAAGCGCAGCTTTGATGGCGCGCCGGACGCGAAGCTCTACAGTCTCGTTGAGGAAAGAGCGCTGGCGAACGCAATCGATCAGGCCAAGGCGGAAGCCGGCTCCGCCATTGCGAAAGAAGATTTCGCCGGCGCGATGAGCGCCATGGCCAAGATGCGCCCGGCGGTCGATGCGTTCTTCGACAAGGTCAAGGTCAACGACGACGACGCAAAACTGCGCGAAAATCGCCTGAAGCTGTTGAACGAAATCCGCGCCGCGACCCGTGCGGTGGCGGATTTTTCCAGGATCGAAGGCTGAACGTCGTCCCGGCCAAGCGAAAGCGCGAGCCGGGACCCATAACCACCACTGTCCATGTGAACGACGCTGCGGCCGCAGCTTTCTCGACAACGGGCGCCGGTGGCTATGGGTCCCTGCGTTCGCACTGCGTTCGCAGGGACGACCGCGACTCTTGACGATGGCGCACGCCGGTCTCACCGGCGAGCAATCCCCTGCCAATTCACGCCGTGCTGCATCGTTCCCGGAACACCCATGATTTCTCCGCGGCAATTTTCGGCATTTTTCGCGACCGCCGGAACTCGTTGAAGCGGCGAGCGTAATCCTATCGTGGAGCCGTCATAGCCGTTAAAATGACAGCCTCGATTCGAAATCTCCCCCAAGCGCCATAGCGGAGGCTTTTCATATGACACTCACCGTTGCCCACATTTCACCCATCATGTCTGTGATTGCGGGCCTGCTCATTCTGGTCATGCCACGGCTGCTCAACCTCGTGGTCGCGATCTTCCTGATCCTGAACGGCCTGATCGGCCTCGGGCTGCTGCGATGGCTGCACATGTAGGCTCGAGACCAGCCCTCGCGCCTTGCGCGGAACCGTCCAAAGTGGTGTAAGGCGCCCACCTCCATCTCCTCTCGCGGATTGATTGCAAGTCATGGCCAAAGCCGTAGCGAAGACCAAAAAAGTCTCAGCGAAATCAAAGTCATCCGTACCGGCCCGGGCCAAGGCGCCGCCGGCCCGCGCCCGCAAGGCGCTGCAAAAGAGCGCTGCCAAGCCGGCGCCGAAGCCGACCGGCAAAATCGCTGCAGGCAAGGGAGCGGCCGAAGCCGTCAAGTCCGGCAAATGGGTGTTCACGTTCGGCGACGGCAAGGCGGAAGGCAAAGCGGGCCTGCGCGATTTGCTGGGCGGCAAGGGCGCCAACCTTGCCGAGATGGCCAATCTCGGCCTGCCGGTGCCTCCGGGCTTCACCATTCCGACTTCGGTATGCACGTATTTTTACGCCCACGACAAAGCCTATCCGAAGGAATTGAAGGCGCAGGTCGAAAAGGCGCTGAACCATGTCGGCAAGCTCGCCGGCAAGGCGTTCGGCGATGCCAAAAATCCGCTGCTGGTGTCGGTGCGGTCCGGCGGACGGGCCTCGATGCCGGGCATGATGGACACCGTGCTCAATCTCGGGCTC
>Ga0208220_1000847_pt1 | contig 12816 bp, 11 predicted proteins | sample NGESurdeep092012_9_FD_184484 | JGI IMG/M metagenome (GOLD analysis project Ga0208220, IMG submission 184484) | Arctic peat soil microbial communities from Barrow, Alaska - NGEE Surface sample F53-1 deep-092012 (SPAdes) | ecosystem: Environmental > Terrestrial > Soil > Wetlands > Peat ... | reverse complement strand
CCTTCCTCCATCACGCTCGGTCGAGGTCCCTTGCGATCCCCTGGGGTCAGGGCAAGCCTTCCACTCGGCCGACTTGCGTTCAAGCCGGCTTTAACTTGCAGGATGGCAGCATGCCCCGGCAACTGTTCATCGACCTCAGCCCGCTGCGCCGCTCCCGCGACCTGCGGGCGCTGCTCAGTGGCCAAGTCGTCTCCGTGCTCGGCACCCAGATGGCCGCCGTGGCCGTGCCCTACCAGGTGTACCGGCTGACCGGCTCGTCGCTGGATGTGGGGCTGGTCTCGCTCGCCGCGCTCGGTCCGCTGCTGGCCGGGTCGCTCCTCGGCGGCTCGATCGTCGACGCCGTCGACCGTCGCCGCCTGCTGATCGTCGTCTCCGTCGTCTCGGCCGCAGTCACCGCCGGGCTGGCCGTCAACGCGTCGTCGAGGCCGTCGCTGTGGCCGATCTTCCTCTGCTCGCCACTCGCGGCCGGGCTCGGGACCTTCGAGGACTCGGCCCTGGGCGCCGTCGTGCCCAACCTCGTCCGCCGCCGCGACGTGCCCGCGGTCAGCGCCATGTTCCAGGCCCTGTTCCAGTTCGGCCTGGTGGTCGGCCCCGCGCTGGCCGGCCTGCTGCTGGCCCGGACCGGGATCCGCTTCGTCTACTGGATCGACTCCGCCACCTTCGCCGCTGCCGCCGCCGCCGCGCTGGCGATCGCCCCGCAGCCGCCGGCCGGCGGCGGGCAGCCGCCCGGCCTTCGGTCCGTCCTCGACGGCCTCCGCTTCGTCCGCGGTCGGAGAACCATCCAGGGCGCGTTCGCGATCGACCTCAACGCCACGATCTTCGGCCTGCCCCGCGCCCTGTTCCCCGCCCTGGCCGCCACCGTCTTCGGCGGCGGCCCGGCCACGCTCGGCCTGCTCTACGCCGCCCCCGGCGCGGGCGCCCTGGCCGGCGCGCTGACCACCGGCTGGGTCGGCCGAGTCCGCCGCCAGGGCCGCGCCGTCATCATCGCGGTGATCGTGTGGGGGGCCGCCATCACCGCCTTCGGCCTGACCGGGTGGCTCCCGGCCGAGCTGGCGCTCCCGGCCGCGCTGGCGTTGCTGGCCGTGGCCGGCTGGGCCGACGTGATCTCGGCCGTGTTCCGCACCACGATCGTCCAGCTGTCAGTCCCCGACGCCCTCCGCGGCCGCCTGACCGGCCTGCAGATCTCCGTCGTGACCGGCGGCCCGCTGCTCGGCGACGTCGAGGCGGGCGCGGTCGCGGCCGCCTTCGGCGACACCGCCTCGGTCGTCTCCGGCGGCCTCGTCTGCGTGGCCGGGGCGCTGCTGCTGGCAGGCCTGCTTCCGGCCTTCCGCCGCCAGCGCGCCGAGGAACCCCAGCCCGTCAGCGCGCCGGGGGAACTCAGCCCGACTTGACGCAGGTGTAGGCGCCGTAGAGCCGCCGCTCGTAATGGACGTCGGCGATCTCGAACCCGGCCGCCGCCAGCATCGGCTCAAGCAGCCACCGGAACGTGCTGTACTCGGTGCGAATGTGCTCGGCGTAGTCCGCCGCCGTATAGCCCTTGGCCGGGTCGGTCGCCGCCCCGGCCAGCCAGCCCGCGAACACGTCGGCCGCCTCGGCGGGCGAGAAGTCGTAGATCAGGTCCCGCAGCAGCAGCACCCCGCCCGGGCGGAGCATGCCCGCGATCCGCTGCAGCGCGACCGCCTTCCAGAAGTCCGGCAGCTGATGCAGCGCATGCCGGGTGAACACGGCGTCCACCGGCGCGCCGGGATCGAAGCTGAGGAACCCGCCCCGTTCCGCCGTCAGGTTGGCGATGCCGTCGGCGTCCGCCTTGGCGCGGAGCGCGGCCACCATCGCGGGCGACACGTCGACCGCGATCACCCGCCCGAACCGCCGGGCCGCCTGGACGGAGAACTGCCCCGTCCCCGCCCCGAGGTCCATCACCACCGACGCTGCCCCCAGCCCCTGCGCCTCGAGCGCCGCGATGTGCGCCCCGGGATCGGGGTTCCCCTGCTTGCGGTCGTACCCGGCGATGAACGCCTCGTCCAGGTGTTCCGCTCCCGCATGCGCCAGCTCATCCAGCATCCACGACTCATCCACGCCCCAACCCTCCAACGCCACTCCCCACCCCAGCAACCCGTTTTCTGATAACAGTAAGAAGTCTCTCGATCTCGAATTATTGTGCGACGTTTGATCCGGAAAGCGTATACAAACGTCGCACAATAATTCTTCTGTGCGTACATGCCTCTGGGCAGCGCTCACCGCCGGGCGGCGGCGTTCCCCCGGCTGGTCCTGTTCACCCGTCCGGGGTGATCCATGTTCCGGTTTCACGTCGTACGGTGACGCTGCGATTACCGCGATTACCAAAGGAGGCGTCGTGACGCTTGGACCTGTCGAGTTGGTGGTGCTCGGCTTCCCTGGCAGCCGGTTCAGCGGTGAGATCCAGCCGCGGATCCAGGATCTCGTTGATCGGAACATCGTCAATATCGTGGACGCCCTGCTGGTGATGAAGGACGAGCGCGGGGATGTGACGTACTTCGAGCTGGAGGAGATGGAGGAGGCAGACGCCGACCTTCGGGCCCTCCACGCGCTCGTCTCCGAGGAGCTCGACCTGATCTCCGGTGAGGACGCCGAGGTGTTCGCCGAGGACCTGGCACCCGGCTCATCCGCCCTCGCGCTCGCCTTCGAGCACACCTGGATGCGGCCGGTGCGCGACGCCGTCGTCAACTCCGGCGGCGTGCTGATCGCCGATGTCCAGATTCCCGCCCAGGTCGTGGACGAAGTGCTGGACGCCGTCGGCCACATCCAGTCGCCAACCAACGGCTGAAAGGATTCCCCATGCCCTTCCGCAGAGCAGGACGCCCCGGTCTCATCGGCACCATGGCCCGCACGGCGGTGGTGGCCGGCACCGCCAGCGCGGTGGTCAACCACGGCAACCAGCGCAGGGACGCCCGGCAGCAGGCTGCCAACGAGGACCAGCAGTCCCAGGCCCAGATGGCCGACATGCAGACGCAGCTTGACCAGGCGAACGCCGAGAAGCAGGCGGCCGCCCAGCAGGCGGCCATCGACAAGGCGGTCAACGAGCGGATGGCGCAGCAGGGCGCGTCCGTCCCTGCCCAGGCCGACCACGACGACACCATGGCCAAGCTGCAGAAGCTGGCCGACATGAAGTCCCAGGGGCTCCTCTCGGACCAGGAGTTCGCCGCCATGAAGGGCAAGTTGCTCGGAATCTGACCCGCGTCAGTCGTCGGCGGCGACGGCCATGGCCGCGCCCCGCGTCAATACCAGCAGTTCCTTGAACGTGGTCGGGAACACCGAGTGCGGGGTGCCGGCGGCCGCCCAGATGCAGTCGTAACGCTCAAGGTCGGTGTCGACGATGGTCTCGATGGGGGCCGGGTGGCCGACCGGGGCGACCCCGCCGATCGCCTGGCCGGTCGCCGCCCGGACCTCACTCGGCGTGGCCCGCCTGATCTGGGCCCTGCCCAAGCGCCGGGTCAGGGCGTCCACCGCCACCCGGTGCGCGCCGCTCGTCATCACCAGCAGCGGCGTCTCGTCAGCTATGAAGATCAGGCTGTTGGCGATGGCCCCCACCTCGCAGCCGAGCGCCTGCGCGGCCTCGGCCGCCGTCCGCGCCGCCACCGGCAGCTGCCGCACGCCGACCGCGGCGGCGACTGAAGCCGTCGCCAGGGCGTCCTGTACCTTCCTGGCCGAGGTCGGCAGCGCGTCGTCCATGCGGAACTCCTTACCTGGATTGGACCGAGGGTCAGCGCGGCCAACGGAAACTGATCGCCGAAATGGCCGCAGAGCCAGTCTCGTCCGTCGCACCGCAACCACCAATCCATTTTCGCCAGCGCAGGACCGATCCCCGCCTCGTCGAGGGCGCCCCAGTGGCCTAAACGCCCGACGGACTCAGGTCGCCGACATCGTACGCCAGCCGGTGCGGCGTCCCGAACCGGTGAGCGGTGATGCTGATCGCCTGCTCGCGCAGGAACGGCAGCATCTCCACCCGCCCCGACTCGGTCACCTCCTGGGCGTAGATCGCGATATCGGGCCGCCCGTCGACGGCGTGGTACACCGAAGACGCGTCGCCGCCGATGAGCCGCACCCGGCCGCCCGGCAGCGCCAGAAGCTTGTCCTCCCACGATGCGCGGCTCTCGACCGCGACCGAGACGCCGCAGGCCGCGAACGCCCGCTCCACCGGAGCCGGCAGCGAGACGGCCGACGAGACGACGACCCCGGCCCCGGACCCGCCCCCGGCGACCACCCCGGCCGCGACGACCCGGATCAGCTCGGCGACCGACTCCGACTCCAGCCGCACCTGCACCGAGTGCGGCCGGTAGCGCAGCACGTTCCGCTCGGCCTCGAGCCCGCTCACGTCGCGAGCCGTGCCGAATTCCGACGTCCACGCCAGGGCGTCCGAGCGCAGCGCGCGCGAGATCATCTCGAGGCTGCCCACTCCCGCTTCCCGCGCGGCCGCCAGCAGGGACGAGGCAACAGGACCGAGAGAGGCGTCCGCCGACGAAGGCCGGGTCACCCAGTTCGTGAGCCCGACCAGGTAGTTCGGCCCGCCCGCCTTGGTGCCCGCCCCGACTGAGGACCGCTTCCAGCCGCCGAACGGCTGTCGCCGGACGATCGCCCCGGTGGTGCCCCGGTTGATGTACAGGTTGCCGGCCTCGACCCCCGAGCACCAGCGGGCCAGCTCGCCAGGGTCGAGCGAGAACAGCCCGGCCGTGAGCCCGTACGGCGTCGCGTTCTGCAGCTCGATCGCGTGATCCAGCGAGTCGGCGCTCATGATCCCCAGAACCGGCCCGAAGTACTCGGTCAGGTGGAACGGCGATCCCGGGGCCACCCCGTCCTTCACCCCCGGCGACCACAGCCGCCCGGTCGCGTCCAGCTGGCGCGGCTCCACCAGCCACCGCTCGCCGGGCGCGAGACTAGTCAGCGCAGAAAGCAGCTTGCCCTCCGGCGGCGAGATCACCGGGCCCATCTGGCTGGTCGCCTCCGAAGGCCACGCCACCGTCAGCGACGTGACCGCGTCGACCAGCTGCGCCCGGAACCGGGCGGAGGTCGCGACCGAGCCGACCAGGATCGCGAGCGAGGCGGCCGAGCACTTCTGCCCCGCGTGGCCGAACGCCGACCGCACGACGTCGCGCACGGCCAGGTCGATGTCCGCGCTCGGGGTGACCACGATCGCGTTCTTGCCGCTGGTCTCGGCCAGCAGCGGCAGATCGCGCCGGAACTGCCTGAACAGCGCGGCGGTGTCGAACGCGCCGGTCAGGATCAGCCGCCCGACCCGGGGATCGGCCACCAGCCGCTGACCGAGCTCGCCCTCGGACACGTTGACCAGCTGCAGCGCCTCGGCCGGCACCCCGGCCGACAGCAGCGCGTCGACCAGCACCGCCCCGCACCGCGCGGCCTGCGGGGCGGGCTTGATGATGACCGCCGAGCCGGCCGCCAGCGCCGCCAGCACCGAGCCGGCCGGGATGGCGACCGGGAAGTTCCACGGCGGCGTCACCACCGTCAGCGCCACCGGCGAAGCCGCCGCGCCGTCGACGGAGTCCAGGGCCGAGGCCAGCGAGGCGTAGTAGTTGGCGAAGTCGATCGCCTCGGACACCTCGGGATCGCCCTCGTCGAGCGTCTTCCCGCACTCAGAAGCCATGACCTCGACCAACCGGCCGCGCGCGGCCGCCAGCCCGACCGCGGCCCGGCGCAGGACCGAGGCCCGGTCCGCCCCGGAAAGTGCTCCCCACGCAGCCCCCGCGCGCACGGCGGCAGCGATCCGCGTCTCCAGCACGTCGGCCGCGGTGACCGTCGACCGCTCAACCAGATCCCGCCCCAGCGAGCTGGCCGCCGCCCGGTCAAGGATCGAACGCCCCCAGGCCGTGTTGGCCGGCAGCGACGGGTCGGTGTCGGGCGTGTTAGCGAACGCGCTCATCACGTCGACGGCCTCGGACGATCGGTCCTGACGCCGCGACGGCGCCGGAATGGTCCGGTCGAGCGCCTTCAGCGACGCCAGGAAGCGGTCGCGCTCCCGCCCGAACAGCGACGAGTCGGTGCTGAGCTGGAACAGCGCCGACATGAAGTTGTCGCTGCTGGCGCCCTCCTCCAGCCGCCGCACCAGGTACGCGATGGCGGTGTCGAACTCGCGCGGGTGCACCACCGGGGTATACAGCAGCAGCCCGCCGACGTCGCGCCTGACCGCCTGCGCCTGCGCGGCCGCCATGCCAAGCAGCATCTCGAACTCGACCCCGTCCCGGACCGAGCGGAGCCCGGCCAGGTGCCAGGCGAACGCGATGTCGAACAGGTTGTGCCCGGCCACCCCCACCCGCACGTTGGCGATCCGCGCGGGGTGCAGCGCGTAATCCAGCACCCGCTTGTAGTTGGTGTCCGAATCCTGCTTGGACGACCAGGTCGCCAGCGGCCACCCGTGGACCGACGCGTCGACCCGCTCCATCGGCAGGTTCGCGCCCTTGACCAGCCGCACCTTGATCCCGGCGCCGCCGCGAGCCCGCCGCTCGGCGGCCCACGACTGCAAAAGCATCATGGTAGAAAGCGCGTCAGGCAGGTAAGCCTGCAACACGATGCCAGCCGACAGCCGCTCGAACTCGGGCTGGTCGAGCAGCGTGGTGAACACCGCGATGGTCAGCCGCAGGTCGTGGTACTCCTCCATGTCGAGGTTGATGAACTTCGCGGGCGACGCGGCCGCCGCCTGCCGGAACAGCGGCGTCAGCGACGACACGATGTGCGCGACGGCCTCGTCGAACGCCCACGGGTTGTGCGGCGCGACCGTCGACGACACCTTGATCGACACGTAGTCGACGTCGTCGCGGGCCAGCAGCCGCCGGGTGCCGTCCAGCCGCCGGGCGGCCTCGCGTTCGCCCAGCACGGCCTCGCCCAGCAGGTTCAGATTCAGCCGGGTTCCGGAAGAAGAACGAAGCCGCCGGATCGCCCGCCCCAATTGCCGCTCGCGCGCATCGGTGACCAGATGCCCGACCATCGACCGCAACGCGCCCCGCGCGGCCGGAATGACGACCCAGGGGAGCGGCTTCGACAGCAAGGCGCCCACCTTCACCGCCGCGCGCAGGTGCCAGGGCAGGAACCCGGGCACGTCCCGCGCCAGCTCGGCAAAGCGACGAGCCGCCTCGCGGACGTCCTCCGGCCGGATCACGCCGTCGACGAAGCCGACCGTGAACGCGAGCCCCCGAGGGTCGTTCAGCATCGCCGCCAGCCGGGCGGCGGCCTTGTCCACCGGCAGCCCCTGCGAGTACTCCAGCCAGCGCCGGACCGTGGCCTCCACGTCCGGTACCAGGGCGGACAGCTCGGCGATGCCCGCGCTTTCGTCATAGTGCTCGCGCACGGGGCTCTCGGTCACTGTCATGCGGATAGTTTGCCCATGACCACTGGTTAGGTAAAGTGATCTTTTCTAACGCGTATTCGTCGGTTTTACCGATGGATTGACGAACCGAACGGGCGGGCGCCATGTGGGACGTGCGAAGGCTGCGGCTGCTGCGCGAATTGTCGGTCCGCGGCAGCCTGGCGGCGGTCGCGGACGCGCTGCACCAGAGCCCCTCGTCGGTGTCGCAGCAGCTCACCCAGCTCGAGCGCGAGGTCGGCCTGCCGCTGCTGATCAAGTCGGGCCGGGGCGTGCAGCTGACCCCGCACGCCGAGATCCTGGTCGAGCACACCGAGGCGATCCTGCAGCGCCTCGAGCTGGCCGAATCGCACGTCCTCGCGTCGGTCAACGAACCGGTCGGCTCCGTCCGGCTGGCGATCTTCCAGTCGGCCGCGCTGGCCCTGATCCCGCGCGCGCTGGCGCAGTTGCGCGAACGCAGCGGCCTGCGGCTCACGGTGACCCAGCGCGAACCGGAGACGGCGCTGCTCGAGACCTTCGCCCGCGACTTCGACCTGGCGGTGGCCGAGCAGTACCCCGGCCACGCCGCCCCCTGGCATCACGAGCTCGACCGCGACGCGCTGGTGCAGGACACGATCCGGCTGGCGGTGCCGGTCGAGTGGGACGGCATCAAGACGCTGGCCGACGCGGCCGACGTGCCGTGGGTGGCCGAGCCGCACGGCGCCGCCTCCCGGCACTACGCGGAGCAGGCCTGCCGCCAGGCCGGGTTCGACCCCGACGTCCGCTACGAGACCGCCGACCTGCAGGTGCACGTGGCGCTGATCGCCTCAGGCAACGCGGTCGCGCTGATGCCGGGGCTGATGTGGCAGGGCCGGCCGCACCCGTCGGTCCGCCTCATCGACCTCCCCGGCGGGCCCCGGCGCACGGTCTTCACCGCCGCCCGCCGGTCAACCAGCGCCCGCCCGTCGGTGGTCGCGGTGCGCGCGGCCCTGCAGGAGGCAGCGCGGGGACTCTCCAGGGACGACTAGCAGAAGATCAAAATCAGTTTTCCGAACGGACCCCGGCTCCACCAACCCGGCCGGAGATACCGGAGACCCGGGGCGAAGCAACGGCCCGTTCGAGCTAACGGGGTTGACTGCGACCTGCCCGGGGCGAGTCCCCGGGCGAAGAGCTCGAGCACGTCGTCGAGCACGTCATCGGGGACGCGCCCGCCCGCCGTCCAGTCGGCCCAGCGCATGCCCACGAAGTTGCCGATGCCGGTGTAGACGTAGGCGATGACCTCGGGGTCGTAGCGGGCGTCGACCTCCCCGGCGAGCTGGGCGACGCGCACGCCGCGGGCGTACCCCCGGGCCAGCTGCTCGTAGTACTCGCGGAACAGCCCCGGCGCGACGAACTCGGACTCGCGCACGATCCGGTCGATCCACGGCCGCTTCGAGACCATGTCGAAGAACGCGCGGAAACAGGCCCGCTCCCGCGCCCGCTGGCCGTCTTCCGCCTGCTCGACCGCCATCGCCATCGCCCGGCGGAGGTCCCGGTTGATGGTCCGGACCACGGCCGCGAAGATCTCCGACTTGGAGTCGAAGTACGCGTAGAAGCTGCCGGTCGCCATGCCGGCCCGCGCGCAGATGTCGGCCACCGTCGTCCGGCCGTAACTGCGCTCGCCGAACAGTTCCTCGGCGGCCGCCAGCAGGCGCTCTGCCGGCGGCCGCTCATCGGTTGTCATGCGTGGTTCATCGGCAAGGGGTCAGGGCGCGGGGATGCCGCTGGCCGGCGCCGCGGGCTGGGCGGGGGTATAGGGGGTGATCGCCCCGGTGGCGGAGGCGTCGGTGACGAGGACCGGTCCCTCCGGGGTGAGCGCACCGTTGTTGATGACACCGATGTACGCGCCGGTGACACCATCGTGGTCGGTCATGGAGTAAGCATAGGGGGCGACCAGCGGACCCTGCGGCAGGCCGGCGTTGATCGCGTTGACCAGGTCGGCCCGGGTCGGGTTCCGGCCCGCCTTGAGCATCGCCTGCACGAACGTGTAGGCCACGCCCATGCCGTAGAGCACGTTGCCGTCGAACGGCGCCTTGGCGTCGTACTGGTCGTGCACCTTCTTGAACAGCGCGATCCAGCTGTTGCTGGCGGAGCCGAGCGACGGCGCGTAGCTGTCGGTGATCATCCCGTTGGTGAGCGAGTTGCCGTTGACGGTCGCGCCGCCCTGCTTCGCGAACGACTCGAGCAGCCCGGACAGCGTGATCGGGTCGGAGCCGACGTTGCTGACCACGAGGGTCGGGCTGAAGCCGAGCTTGAGGCTGGTCAGCTTCAGCAGCGCGGTGAAGGCGGGAATGGAGAACGAGACGACCACCTGGGCGCCGGACGCGCGCAGCGCCGCGACCTGCGGCGCCACGTTGACGTTGGTGTCCACGTAGCTCTGCCGGCTGACCACCATCGACTTCGGGATCTCGTAGTCGAGGCCCTTGACCCCGTCCATGCCGAACTCGTCGTCCTGGTAGAAGTAGCCGATCTTCTTGCCCTTGAAGTGCTGGGCGATGTACTGCCCGAGGATCTTCCCCTCGCGGATGTAGTCGAGCTGCCAGCCGAACGTCTCCGGGTCGGCCGTCGGCTGGTCCCAGCAGTTGCAGCCGGACGCGACGAACACGTCGGGCACCTTCTGCGCGTTGAGGAAGCTCTCCACCGCCAGGTGGGTCGGGGTGCCGAGGCCGTCGAAGATCCCGTACACGTTGTTCTGCAGCACGAGCTGGCGCACGACCGTGGCGGTCGTGGTCGGGTTGTAGCCGTCGTCGAGGTACTTGTAGTTGATGTCGCGGCCGTAGACGCCGCCGTGCGCGTTGACGTAGGCGAAGTAGGCGGCCGAGGCGGGGGCGATCTCGCTGTAGCCGGGCGCGGCGGGCCCGGTCAGCGGCTGGTGGCTGCCGATGAGGATCGAGGTCGCGGTGATGCCGGGGGCGGACGCGGTCAGCGGCGCGTTCGCGCTGCCGGTCGCGCTCGAGGTGGAGCTTGAGCCGGTGACAGGGGTCGGACTTGAGTTAGAGGAGCAGGCGGCGACGGCCAGCGCGGCCGCCGCCATGACGGCGAGCGCGGGCACGCGGAGCCGGTTCGATCTCTTCATTGAGTGCCTTCCTTTTCATGGGGTTGGACCGATGACACGTCTGCGGAGCGCCAGCCGGGGCCGGCCGAAATCCCGAACAGGCCGAGCGCCCATCGCACCGCGCCCTGGATGCCCTGCGGGAAGATGAGCATGACCACGATCAGCACCGCGCCGTAGGCGGCGAGCGGGATGTTGGAGGCGACCGAGCTCGACAGGCCGTGGCTGGTGGCCACGTCGGTGGCGTAGGTCGGCACCAGGACGATCACCAGGCTTCCCCAGACCGCGCCGGGCAGGGTGCCGAGGCCGCCGATCACGGCCGCGGTCAGCAGCGCGATCGACAGCGTGATGGTGAACGCTCCCGGCGCGACCAGCCCGGTGACGATCGCCAGGAGCCCGCCCGCCAGCCCGGCGCAGGCGGCGCTGACCACGAACGCGAGGACCCGCGCGGCGGCCACGTTGACCCCCGCCAGCGCGGCCGCCACCTCGTCGTCGCGGACCGCGCGCCAGCTGCGGCCGACCCGGCTGCGGCCCAGGTTCGCCAGCAGCACCAGCGTGACCAGCGCCGCCGCCGAGCAGACCCACGCCTCCCACCGGGTCAGCGGGAAGTTCAGGCCGAGGAAGGCGGGCGTGGTGAAGTTGACGTCGAGGCCCTGGTCGCCGCCGAAGAACCCGGTGTAGGCGTACGCGACCGAGGGCAGCGCCACCCCGAGCAGCAGCGTCGCGCCGGCCAGGTAGGGGCCGTGCAGCCTGGCCGCGGCCACCCCCACCACCGCCCCGGCGGCGGCCGTGATCACCGCCGCCAGCACCAGCACGGCGACCCACGGCCAGTTGAGGTGGAGCAGCAGCAGCGCCGTGGTGTACGCGCCGACCGCCATGAAGGCCCCGTTGCCGAGCGAGATCTGCCCGCTCAGCCCGGTCAGGATCGTGAGCCCGGCGACCGCCGTCACCTCGATCGCGATCTCCGCGATCTGGTAGTCCCTGAACGAGTTGAGCTTGATCGAGAGGATCACGATCAGCGCCGCCGCGGCGAGCGCGGCGCCGAGGACGCGGGGCGTCGACCGGGTGGTCATACTCGCCGCACCCGCGCGCCGGAGAAGATCCCGTCCGGCCGCAGCATCAGCACCACGACGAGGATGCCCAGCGCGACCAGCGCCGTCAGGTCAGAGCCCTGCGAGCCCAGGTAGCCGCCCGCGTAGCTGAGCACGACGCCGAGCAGCAGCCCGCCGACGACCGCGCCGAGGGGGCTGTCGAGGCCGCCGATCACCGCCGCGGTGAAGCCGAAGACGAAGATCGAGTCCATGCTGTTGGGGTACAGGAACGTCGACGGGGTGACGAGCACCCCCGCCAGCGCCCCGAGCAGGCCCGCCAGCGCCCAGCCGACGGTGATCACCCGCGCGACCCGGATGCCGGACAGCCGGGCGACGGTGGCGTTGAACGCCGCCGCCCGCATCCGCAGCCCGGCGCTGGTGTACCGGAACCCGGCCGCCAGCAGCAGCGTGGCCGCCAGCACGGCCAGCGCCACGAACACGTCGAACCGCGACACGCCGAGCGGGGTCGAGCCGGCCCGCAGCCCGATGACCGAGAACGCGGCCGGGAACGACCGGAACTGCCCGCCGTAGAAGATCCCGGCCAGCCCCTCGAGCAGGATCAGCAGCCCGATCGTGATGATCACGGCGTTGAGCTCGGGCTTGCCGAGCGCGGGGCGGACGACCGCCAGCTCGGCGGCGGCGCCGAGCACGACCCCGGCCGCGAGCGCGACCGCGAAGCCGGCCCAGTAGGAGCCGGTGTGCCGGATGACCTCGAACGCGATGTAGGTGGTGAACATCGCCATCCCGCCCTGCGCGAAGTTCAGCAGCCGGGTGCCCCGCCAGATCAGCACCAGGGACAGGGCTATCGCGGCGTAGATCATCCCGAAGCTGAGCCCGCTGAGCGTGAACTGAAGGAACTCGACCATGCGCTTCCTCCCTTCTTCCTTCTCGGTTCGCCCTGGTCTTTCTGGGCCGCCCCGGCTAAGAACCCGAGGTAGTGATGGCGCAGCGCGACGTCGGTCGCCAGCGTCTTCGCGTCGTCGGCGGCCACGACGCGGCCGAGGTTGAGCACCACGCCCCGGTCCGCGATCGCCAGCGCGGCCCGCGCGTTCTGCTCGACCAGCACGATCGTGATGCCGTTCTCCCGGCTGAGCCGCACCACCATGTCCATCACCTGGGTCATGATCCGGGGCGCGAGCCCGAGCGAGGGCTCGTCAAGCAGCAGCACCCGCGGCCGCGCGACCAGGGCCCGCGCGATCACCAGCATCTGCCGCTCGCCGCCGGACAGGGTGCCCGCCAGCTTCCTGCGCCGGTCGGCCAGCACCGCGAAGCGGTCGTAGGCCTCGGCCAGCGCGGCCGCCCGCTCC
>Ga0208220_1000846_pt1 | contig 12821 bp, 13 predicted proteins | sample NGESurdeep092012_9_FD_184484 | JGI IMG/M metagenome (GOLD analysis project Ga0208220, IMG submission 184484) | Arctic peat soil microbial communities from Barrow, Alaska - NGEE Surface sample F53-1 deep-092012 (SPAdes) | ecosystem: Environmental > Terrestrial > Soil > Wetlands > Peat ... | reverse complement strand
GGCCGCGGCCATCTCGGTCACCGGGATGCCCGCCGCGGCGGCCATGTCCGCGAGCTGGCGGACCGCCGCCACCGGCGACAGGCCCTGCCGCTCCATCAGCACGCCCCGGGCCATCGCGGCGACCTCCGCCGCCTGGGCCTCGGCCCGCGCCGCGACCAGCTCGCGCCGCTGGCGCTCGATGACCGCGGCGAGCCTCGGTAGACTGTTACCGGGGTCGGCGACGTCGCGGGCACTGTGGCTGTTTCCGGGCAGCGGACCGTCCCCCCGCGATACCGCGTCGCCGCTGCCTGCCACCATCACCGCCCCACGTCAAGACGCCGAGATGCGGAAACCGTACCATCTGCCACCCGGTAAAACGGCGGCCCGGCCGAGGCGGGCGGAGACGGCGCCGATACCCCCGATTTTCCCCTCATAGCGGGCGGTAGCGGGTGGCGGCAGCGGAGTATATGGGCAATTTGACAGCAACCGCGCGTAGCCAGGCGACTATCGTGTAACAGTTAGTCGTTTACGATTTCTCCGCTCCGGGCGAGGAATGGGAGCACCCATGACAGACGTTGACCAGCGACCCCGGCTCGACCGGTCGGGCCTCGAGCAGCTCCTCGCCGGGCTGACCGCGGTCCGCGGCGGCGACTTCAGCCGGCGGCTCGCGCTGACCGGCGACCCGCTCGTGGACGAGATCTCGACGGTCTTCAATGGCATGGCCGACCAGCTCGACCAGTTCACCTCAGAGGTGACGAGGGTCGCGCGCGAGGTGGGCACCGAGGGCAAGCTCGGCGGGCAGGCCCACGTCTCCGGGGTCTCCGGCACCTGGCGCGACCTGACCGAGTCCGTCAACGCGATGGCGGGCAACCTCACCACCCAGGTGCGGAACATCGCCCAGGTGGCGACCGCGGTGGCCAAGGGCGACCTCACCCAGAAGATCGGGGTGGAGGCCCAGGGCGAGATCCTCGAGCTCAAGACCACCCTCAACACGATGGTCGACCAGCTGTCGGCGTTCGCCGACGAGGTCACCCGGGTGGCCCGCGAGGTCGGCACTCAGGGCGACCTCGGCGGCCAGGCGGTGGTGCACGGCGTCTCCGGCACCTGGAAAGACCTGACCGACAACGTCAACTCGATGGCGAACAACCTGACCAACCAGGTGCGGAACATCGCCCAGGTGACCACCGCGGTCGCGCAGGGCGACCTCACCAAGAAGATCGACGTGGACGCGCGGGGCGAGATCCTCGAGCTCAAGACGACCATCAACACGATGGTCGACCAGCTGTCGTCGTTCGCGGCCGAGGTCACCCGGGTGGCGCGCGAGGTCGGCCGGGAAGGCCAGCTTGGCGGGCAGGCCGAGGTCGAGGGCGTGTCGGGCACCTGGAAGCGGCTGACCGAGAACGTCAACGAGCTGGCCGGGAACCTGACCCGCCAGGTGCGCGCGATCTCCCAGGTCACCAGCGCGGTCGCGGCCGGGGACCTGACCAGGACGATCTCGGTCGAGGCGGAGGGCGAGGTCGCGGAGCTCAAGGACAACATCAACATGATGGTCCAGTCGCTGCGCGAGACCGTGCAGGCCTCCCGTGACCAGGACTGGCTGAAGACCAACCTGGCCAGCATCGGCTCGATGATGCAGGGCCACCGGGACCTCGAGGTCGTGGCCGAGCTGATCATGGAGGAACTCGCGCCGCTGATGGGGGCCCAGCACGGGACGTTCTTCCTGGCCGAGGAGTTCAGCGGGGAGATCAGGCTGCGGCTGATCGCCGGCTACGGGCTGCGGGCGGACAAGGGCGCGCCGATCCAGTACCAGATCGGGCAGTCGCTGATCGGCCAGGTGGCCAAGTCCAAGCGGCTGATCGTGGTCGACGATCTCCCGCAGGGCTACATCAGGATCACCTCCGGTCTGGGCGAGGCGCCGCCGGCCAACCTGGTCGTGCTGCCGCTGCTGTTCGAGGGCGAGGTCCTCGGCGTGGCCGAGCTCGCGTCATTCAGCAAGTTCACCCCGATCCAGATCGACTTCCTCGAGCAGTTCGCCGAGACGCTCGGGATCACCGTCAACGCGATCATCGCCAACTCCAGGACCGACACGCTGCTCGGCCAGTCGCAGCGGCTGACCGCAGAGCTCCAGGCGCGGTCGTCGGAGCTGCAGGCCCGGTCGGAGGAGCTGCAGCGGTCCAACGCCGACCTCGAGGACAAGGCCGAGCTGCTGGCCGCGCAGAAGCAGGACATCGAGGCCAAGAACTCGGAGATCGAGCGGGCGAGGGCGGAGATCGAGGAGCGCGCCCGGCAGCTCGCGCTCTCCTCGCAGTACAAGTCGCAGTTCCTGGCGAACATGTCGCACGAGCTGCGGACGCCGCTGAACAGCCTGCTGATCCTGGCCCGGCTGCTGGCGCAGAACCCGGGCCGGAACCTCACCGCCAAGCAGGTCGAGTACGCGAACGTCATCCACTCGGCCGGCTCGGACCTGCTCCAGCTCATCAACGACATCCTCGACCTGTCGAAGGTCGAGGCCGGCCGGATGGACCTGCACGCCGAGCGGTTCACGCTGGCCGCCCTGATCGAGGACCTGCAGGCCACCTTCCAGCCGCTGACCACCGAGAAGGGCCTCGACTTCGAGGTCGCGATCGAGCCGTCGGCGCTGGCGGAGCTCGACACCGACCGGCAGCGGCTCCGCCAGGTGGTCGGGAACCTGCTCTCCAACGCGGTCAAGTTCACCGAGCGCGGGCGGGTCACGCTCCGGGTCAGCGCGACGCCGGCCGCCGACGGCCAGGGCGGCGACCCCGAGCTGGTGTTCTCGGTCGTCGACACCGGGATCGGGATCGCACCGGAGAACCTGGCCGTCATCTTCGGCGCGTTCCAGCAGGGCGACGGGACGCTCAGCCGCCGGTACGGCGGCACCGGGCTCGGGCTGTCGATCGCCAGCCAGGTCAGCGCGCTGCTCGGCGGCCAGATCACCGCCACCAGCGACCTGGGTCGCGGCAGCACGTTCACGCTGCGGGTGCCCGCCACGCTGCCCGCCGTCCCGCCCTTCGACGACGCTGCCGACGCCTTCGCCGCCCTGGCCGAGGGCTCGGCGACGCCCGACGGGCTGATGGGATACGCCGGGCCTGGTGCCCGCGGCGCCCTCAGGGACGCCCGCGGGCCGGCCAGGGAATCGGTCGCCGCCGGGCCGGACGAGGCCGGGCCGGACGACATCAGCCAGCCGCTGCGGGCGGCGATGGCGGACATCACCCGGGCGGCGACGTCGATCGTCGCGTCCGGGGCGGGCGGGCGCGACGACGACTCCGTTCCCGTCGCCCTGGTGGCCGGCGCGGCCGTCACCGGCACCGCCGCCACCGTCACCGCGATCGCCGGCCCGACCGCGGGCGCCGCGGGCGGCGCCGTCAGCCAGGACAGGAACGTGCTGGTGTTCGAGGGCACCAGCGGCGGCCTGCTGACCCTGCTGGCCTACAGCGCGATCTCCGACCTGGCCGGCTTCAGCACCGCCGTGCGGGTCTCGACCGCCGTCGGCCCCAGCCAGGGGGTGGCGATGCTGGCGGCCGAGCCGTTCCGGTGCGTGGTCGTCGACCTGTCCATGCCGACCGCGCTCGAGTTCCTCGAGCAGGTCCAGGAGAAGCCGGAGCTGCGCGAGGTCCCGGTGCTCGCCTACCAGTCGGCGCAGCCCGACAGCGCCAGCATGGACCGCTTCGCGGCGCTGCGCTCGGCCTATCCGACGCTGGAGCTGCTGCCCTCGCTTGACGAGCTCCGGGAGCGGATCACGCTGCACCTGTCGGCCGCCCGGCCGGGGCTGGTGCCCGCGTTCGTCGGCAGCTCGGCCGACCCGGCCGAGACCGCCCGGCGGGCGGACGAGCCCGTCGCCGAAGAGCACCCCCACCTGCGCGGCAAGCACGTGCTGGTCATCGACGACGACGCGCGCAACGTCTTCGCGATCACGAGCTCGCTCGAACTGCACGGGATCGAGGTGACGCACGCGAGCGACGGGCGGCAGGGCATCGAGGTGCTGCGGGCCAACCCGGAGACCGACCTGATCCTGACCGACATCATGATGCCGGGGATGGACGGCTACGCGACGATGACCGCGATCCGGCAGATGCCCGAGTTCGAGTCGCTGCCGATCATCGCGGTCACCGCGCGGGCGATGCCGAGCGACCGGGAGAAGAGCCTGGCGGCCGGCGCCAACGACTACGTGACCAAGCCGGTCGACACCGACGAGCTGATGGCCTGCATGGAACGCTGGCTCGCCAGCGCCTAGCCCCGTTCAGACGTCAAAAACCCGCCGGAAGCCCTGGGGGGTCGTGGTAAGTCCGGCGGGTGTCTTGGGGCGGTCAGGCGCCCAATCCGGCTACCCCCAGGGCCGGCGCTAAACATCGCCTGCTGCGCGTGCCTATTCACATCGTTTTGCCGTTGATCTTGAACTCGGTCACCCGGTTCCGCCCATATCCTGAACCTGGAGTGACCGACGACGACAATGCGGGGATGGCGGACATATGCCGCAGGGCGGACGGCCCGATGGGGCGCTGGCGGACCTGGCGGGGCGGCGGGACGCGCTGCGGCAGGCGGTCGGCCTGCCCGGCGCCGATCCCCGGTCGCTGGTCGACGCCGCCCTGACCGAGCTCGACGGCGCCATCGACGCGCTCTCGGTGGCGCTGACGGCGGCGCCGGTCGGCCGCAGCGACGCGCCGCCCGACGGCCTGCCGGGAACGGCCGAGCGCCGGCTGCTGCACGCCGCCTTCCAGCGCACCCCGGCCGCGCTGTTCCTGCTCGAGCAGGACAGCACGATCCGGCGGGCGAACGACCGGGCGGCCGCGCTGCTCGGGTTCCCGGCCGGGTACGCCACCGGCAAGCCGCTCACCTCCTTCGTCGACCTGCCGTTCCGGGCCGCGCTGCAGACGCAGCTGGCCGCGGTCGCCCGGACCGGCGCCGACCGGAAGGCCAACTGCCGGATGCTGACGTCGACCGGCCCGCTCGACGCCACCCTGACCGCGGCCGCGGTCGAGCTCCCGGGCGACCCGCCGCTGTTCATGGTCACCGTCGCCCCGGTCGGGGCCGACTCCGGCGCCAGCGCCGACGGGGCCGTCCGGGCGGCCGACGCGGCCGCGATCGACGACTCGGCCGACCCCGCCATCATCGCGATGACCAAGCGGCTCGACATGGTGACGTCGCTGACCAGGCTGCTGCTCGACAACAGCACGTTCAGCGAGGCCGTCACCCTGCAGCGGTGCGCGCGGCTGCTGGCGGGCGAGCTCGCGGACTGGGTGATCATCGACATCGACCGCGGCGGGCAGCTTCGCCGCCAGTTCGCGGCGGGCCAGCGCGACGGCCAGGCCGACAAGCTCGTGCGGGCCGTCCGTTCGGTCGATCCCGACCCGGAATCGGCCCCCTGGCAGGTGCACTCGACCGGCAAGTCGGTCCTGCTCGCGCACCCCGACGACCCTGCCGTCCTCGGCGCAGGCCCCAGCGGCACGCCGCTGCTGATGACGCTGGGCGCCACCTCGCTGATCTGCGTCCCGATCTCCGACGGGAGCACCGGCTTCGGCGCGCTGACGCTGGCGCGGCAGGCCGCCAACGGCCCGTTCTCGGTCGCCGACCTCGGCCTGGCCGAGGATCTGGGCCAGCACCTGGCCAACGCGATCCGGGTCGACCGGATGTTCCGCCGCAAGTCCGAGGCGGCCGAGTCGCTGCAGGCGAGCCTGATGCCGGCCAGCCTGCCGACGGTGCCGGGGCTCGAGTTCGCGGCGGCCTACATCGGCGCCATGCAGTGGCAGGAGACGAGCGGGGACTTCTACGACGTGTTCCCGACCGGGGACGGCTGGGCGATCGCGATCGGCGACGTCTGCGGCAAGGGCCAGGACGCGGCCGCGATGACCGCCGCCGCCCGGCACTCGATCCGCGCCCTCTCGCACGTGCACGACGCCCCCGCGGACGTGCTCACCGCCGCCAACCAGGTGCTGCTGGCCGGGGACTACGGCGAGCGGTTCGTCACCGCCTCGCTCGCCTTCCTGCGCCAGCGCGGCCGCCGGGTGCAGGTCCGGCTGGGCGGCTGCGGCCACCCGGGCCCGGCCGTGGTCCGGGCCGACGGGCGGGTGGAGATCCTGGAGGCCGACGGGATGCCGCTTGGGCTGTTCGGCGACTTGCAGGCGGGCCGGGCGGAGGTGGAACTGCGGGCGGGCGACCTGCTGTTCTTCTACACCGACGGGGTGACCGAGGCGCGCAGCGCCGACCTCGACTTCCTCGAGGACCGGCTGGCGGACGAGCTGGCGTCGGTCGCCGGGCGCTCGGCGGCGGACACCGTGCGCGCGGTCCAGGAGCTGGTGACCTCGTTCTCCGACGGCGAGCTGCGCGACGACGTGACGATGCTCGCGGTCAGGGTAGCCCCCTGACCCGCGAGCATCGGGAGACCGGGTCCGGCGGCCGGCGTCGGCCGCCCTGGTTACGGCTGCTCGTAGAGGTCCTCGATCACCTCGGTGTCGCGGGCCGCGGGACGCAGGGTCTCGTACGGCTCGCCGTTGAGCCGGGTCCCGTCGATCAGGTCGTCCTGCTCGAGCAGGGTCGGCTCGGGCGGAAGGCCCGCGTCCTCGCGCGCGGTGCCGGGGTTAAGGCTGACGTGGGGCGGCACCGCCCGCTGCTCGACCCGGCCGCTCGGGTAGCTCCGCCGCACCGTCATCCGGCGGCCGAGCCAGCCGTAGGTGCGGCGCGGGAGCAGCATCCCGACCAGGCCGACCAGCATCAGCACCCAGCCGACCGTGTGCAGGTCTACGAACCCGGGGCTGCCCTTGACGGCGAACGCGAAGATCGCGCCCACGGCGATGAACGCCAGGCCTACGCCTGTTTTCATGGGGGATTGTCCTTCCTAGGGGGGTCGTTGGGTACGTCAGGCGGCCGCGTCGAGCAGGCGGCTGCGCAGGTGCGCCAGCGCGCGGGAGAGCAGCCGGGACACGTGCATCTGGGAGATGCCGAGGGTCGCGCCGATCTCGGCCTGGGTCAGGTTCCCGTAGAAGCGCATGGTCAGGATCCGCTGCTCGCGCTCGGGGAGCTCGTCCCAGTGGGTCGCCACCGCCTCCATGTCGATCGCGCGCTCGACGTCGGCGTCCTCGTCGCCGAGCATGTCGGCCAGCTGGCCGGGGTCGTCCCCGTCCGACAGCGGGGCGTCGAGGGAGTAGGAGGTGAACACCATGTCCGCCTGCTGCGCCTCGAGCAGGTCCTCGGCGCTGACCCCGAGCCGCTCCGCCAGCTCCTCGTTGGTCGGCCCGCGGCCGAGCTTGTGGGTCAGGTCCTCGGTCGCCTTGCGCATCTCGAGCAGCAGTTCCTGGGCGGCCCGGCGGACGTGCACCTGCCACCGCTTGTCGCGGAAGTGCCGCTTGATCTCGCCGCTCACGCACGGGGCGGCGTAGGCGGTCAGGCTGTTGCCGAACGCCGGGTCGAAGTTGTTGATGGCCTTGAGCAGGCCGACGTAGCCGACCTGCATCAGGTCCTCGACCGGCTCGGGGCTGCCGCGGTACTGCCTGACGCAGGAGCGGACCAGCTTCTCGTGCCGCTCCACGATCAGCTCGCACAGGGCCGCGCGCTCGTCGCTGTCTCGCGGCAGCGCGCGCAGCCGGATGAGGAGCTCGTCGTCGGACAGGCCCCTGAGTTCCGCTCGGTGGCCGAGCGCGGGCTGGTCATTCGTTGTCTTCATCATGGCCATCTCCGGATCTGCGGGGGACGAATCCCGGACGTTCGCTGTTGTGCCCGCACCAGAGCTTCTAAACTTGGCCTTCTGTGATCTTCATCACACCGGACGATCCGGCCGTGAACGGCGGGCGAATGAATCGCGGGCCGCTGGAAACACTGTCCACGGGGCGCGGGGCGCGGGGCGATGACAGGGGGACCACGATGGGCACCACCACCGGCGACGAGCAGGTCATCAGCGGCGTGATGGACCGGTGGAAGGCGCGGGTCGACGGGCACGAGCCGGACCAGGTCGCCGCCTGCTTCACCGAGGACGCGATCTTCCAGGGGATGCGCCCCTACACGGTCGGACGGCAGGGGGTGGCCGAGTACTACGCGTCCCAGCCGACGGGGATGAAGGCCGCCTACAAGATCCTCGAGTCCAGGCGGCTGGCCGAGGGGCTGGTGCTCGGCTACCTCGGCGTTGACTTCTCCTACACCGACCGGCCGACCCTCGGGGTCCGCCTGAGCGTGCTCGCGACCCGGACCGCCGACGGCTGGCGGCTGGCGCACTACCAGGTCTCGCATTTGGGGTGAATAGTTTGGTTTCGCCCGGGAAGCGGAGTGGCTGGGCGACGACGCCGCCCAGCCACCCGCCTTCCGTGAGGACGCCCGATGACCGACTACGCCACCGAGTGGCGCGCCGCGAGTGCCTGCCTGTCCGCCGATCCCGAGCTGTTCTTCCCCATCGCCGAGGGCTCGGCCGCCGACCGCCAGACCCCGGCCGCGCTGCGGGTCTGCGCGGGCTGCGCGGTGCGGCAGCAGTGCCTCGACTTCGCGATGGCGACCGGCGAGGCGCACGGCATCTGGGGCGGCACCACGGCCGACGAGCGGATCCGCGCCCGGCGCGGGAACACGCGCCGCCGACGGGAACGCCAGTTGCGTCAGCGGACGTCGGACGTGCGCGCCAGCTGACCGGTGCGGCGGGCGGGCCTGGACGCAGCCCCGGCGCCGGCGGCTAGACCGGCCCGGTACCCCGTTAGGCCCGTCTGGCGGGCCGCGCGCCGCCCGCGCCTGGCGCGGGGACGGGGCCGCCGGGGGCGTAGGTCGCGATGACCCGGGCGGCGACGTCGGTGACCTTGATGTGGCGGCGCTGCGACTCGCGGCGCAGGTACTTGAGCGCCTCGTCGGCGTCGCAGCCGAGCGCGTGCATCAAGATGCCCTTGGCCTGGTCGGTGACCGCGCGGGCGGCGACCGAGTCCTTCAGCTGGGTCGCGGTCCGCTGCGCCTCGCCGTAGGCGAGGCTGTTGGCGAAGACGGTCGACCCGAACCGGGCGAGCATCTCGGCCATCGGCACCCCGTCGGCGTCCAGGCTCCCAGGCCGCACCCCGAACAGGGCCAGGACCAGGGTCATGGGCGGGAACTGGGTCACCAGATGGACCGAGGAGCGCAGCCCGCGGCGGAGCGCCTCCTGCGCCCAGCGGGGCCAGCGCTCCTCGGTCAGCGAGTCGGCGCTGCTGACCGGCACGCCCTCGCGCGCGGCGAGCAGCAGCGGCCCGACGCCCATCCGCAGCTGCAGGTCGACCAGCTCGGCCGGATCGGGGTGGCTGGCCGCCACCGCCGCCACCTCGCCGTCGCGCCAGATGGTGACGTGCGCCGCGGCGCAGCCGGGTACCTGCTTGACCGTCATCTCGGCGAGCTTGCTGAGCGACCTGGCCTCTCCGTTGGAGAGGCTGACCAGGTCCGTGGCCCCGTGTCCGAGATCCCCGACTGTCACGTCATGCCTCCGTCCTACCGGCCCCCAACCGATGGACGGTAAGCAGCGGTCGTCTTGCTTGCAGGGTAATAGTGCCAGGCCCGCGCGCCGTCGGCCAGGCCGCCCTCGGCCGGCCAGGCCCGGCGGCGCGCAGAGCCGGCATCTAGGATCGGGCCCGGCAGGTGACCTTCGGGTTGATGCCGGCGTAGTTGAGCGGGCCGGCCAGGATCGTGACGGCAATGGTGCCCGCGCCGCCGCAGTCCGGGGTGCTCTTGTAGTAACCGCGCTGACCACCGGCAATCGCCCCGATGATCAGCCAGATGACGAGGATGATAAAGCCGAGTCGCATGATCATTCCTTATCCAGGTATCGCGCCTTCGGCGGCGCGTGGGGGTGCTCTCGGCAACTACCCCGGGGCGGAAGTCGAAACTAGGTAGTAAGATCCTTCGAGTTGTGCATACGCGGCCGGATCGGGATAATGCTGCCTGCGGTTGCGCCATTGCGTGCATGACCGTTCTCTTGGGTCCGGAGACGCGGCCCGCCCTAAGCCTGAAAGCGGCGGTGTTTTCTCGTGCCCGATGATCGTTTTCCCGTGACCTGGTCCGGCCGGGCCGCCGTGGTGGCGGTCCCGGTGGAACTCGACCTGACGATTGCCGACGGCCTGCGCGAGGCGCTGCTCGGGGTGCTCAACGCGGGCGCACTCGGACTGGTGGTCGACATGACCACGACGACGTTCTGCGACTCGGCGGGCATCTCCGCCATCACCAGGGCGATGCGGCGGGCGGCCGCGCACGATGCGACCATGCGGCTCGCCGTCAGCTCGCCGGCCGTGCTGCGGGTGCTTGACCTCGTCGGCATCGACCGGCTGATCGACGTCTACCCGAACGCGAGCGCCGCGCTGGCGTCGCTGCCCGACCACGCGAAGAACCTCAGCTGACGGCGATCGACGCTAGCACCGTTACCCCGCCCGGGCCCGCCTCGACCGACGCGTAGTCGCAGAGCCGGTGCAGCAGCCGGCGCCGCAGCCGCTCGGCCTCGTCGTGGCGGCTGGGGCCGCGATGGGACAGGCTCTCGCCGTGCGCCTCGCAGAACACGCGCGGGCCGGTCGTCCACAGCCGGAGCCTGGCGGTGCAGGGCCCCCCGGCGACGGTGCAGGCGGCCGCCTCGCTGACCGCGAGCACGAAGTCGGTCAGCCGCACCGATCTCATCCCGGCGCTGAGGCCGAACTCGATCGCGCAGCGTCGCAGCGACGGGATGTCGCCCTGCCGGAACGTCCGTTCCACCAGCGCCTGGGCGCCGCCCAGGGGCAGTTGACAGTCGGTCGAACGCCAGTGCAGCAGCCGGGAGTTGGTCATGGCCTCAGTCATCCTCCTCGAACGGGGATCGCGGCTGCGGCGCCTCGCCGCTGGCGCTCGTCACGATGCTGGCGGCCAGGTCGCGTAGCCGCACGTTGTTGTTCTGGGAGACGCTCTTCAGCAGCGCCAGCGCCCGCTCCTGGGGGCAGTGCTCGGTGGCCATGATCACCCCGAGGGCCTGGTCGATCACCGCGCGCGAGTCGATCGAGGACCTGAGCTGGTCGTTGAGATCGGCGCAGGAGGCCATCCGCAGCGCGAGGGTGAGCGCGCCGGAGGCGTCGCTCGCGAACCGGTCGGCCCGCTTGGCCTCGCCCGGCCCGAAGGCGGCCGGCCGGCGGGCGTACAGGACCAGCGCCCCGATCGGCTGGCCGTCGACGACCAGCGGCAGCGCGTAGCAGGAGCGGACGCCGAGCTCGGCCGCCCGACGGCAGAATAGCGGCCACCGGTCGCTCGCGGCGGTGTCATCGATGCGCACCGGCCGCACGCGCCGGACGGCGTGCAGGCACGGGCCGTCGCCGGCCTGGTACTGCGCCTCGTCGGCGGCCGACGCGAGCAGGTCGCTGCAGGCGGCGGCGGTCAGCGGCCGGCCGTGCCGTCGCAGCGCCATGCCGCAGGACATCGCCCCGTTCACGGTCTGCGCCGCCAGGACGGCGAGCTCGTGCAGAAACTGCTCCACGCTGTCGGTCTTCAGCAGGGCGTTCTGCAACCCCAGGAGGTCTTCTTGAACTTCACTGGACATGCCGTCCCTCTACCCCTGCTCGACAGACGAAACGTCTGGTCAGGGACTCCACCTGCCGCAGACCAATGCAAAACGCCGGTACCTCCTCAGGGAGGTACCGGCGTCAAGGTGGTCCCCCCGCGAGCCAAAGGGCTTCAGGCGCCCGGCGGCGAGCGGGGAAAACACAGTTAGCTGTTGGGCTGGGCCTGGCTGACGGCGGCGAGGGGGGAGTCGCCGTCAGCGGAGACGGCGAGGTCGCCCATCGAGACCATGCCGACGATCTGGCCGCCGCCGTCGATGACCGGGAGCCGGCGGACGGCGTTCTCCCTGATCAGGTGCTCGGCCTGGGCGACGTCGGCGTCGGCCGCCACCCCGACCAGCCTGGGGCTGCAGAGCGGGCCGACCGGCGCGTCCGGGCCGGCGCCGGCCGCGAGGCCCCGGACCACCAGGTCCCGGTCGGTCACCACGCCCGCCAGCGATTCGCCGTTGACGACGAGGACGGCCCCGACCTGGGCGTCGCGCATGATCCGGGCGGTGTCCGCGATCGTCTGGTCGAAGTACACCCCGACTGGGTCGGGCGTCATGATGTCTTGCACCTTGCTGTTCATCGTGTCCCTCCTGTTCGGTCCTTCGCCCTCTCCAGCTCTCCGTGGTGACGGTGGTTAAACGCGGGGCGCGAGTGGCGGAGCAGGAACCCGGGATCATGTCACATCAGATGCGGAGGCGACGGCGGCGGCGGCCGCCGTTGAGGTAGGTGCGGGACCTGGGGTGGGAGATCGCGCTGATCAGCAGGGCGGCGACGATCAGGGAGACGATGAACGTGATGATCGCGTGGCCCGCGCCGAGGATGGCGGCGGTGATCAGGCCGCCGACGATCGCGCCGACGATGCCGACCAGGATCGTCAGGATAATGCCGACGCGGTTTCTGCCGGGGACCAGCAGATGCGCGAGCGCGCCGACCACGAGCCCGATGAGAAGCCAGATAACAATGGCGGACAGTGTAATTGTCATGGGGGCTCGCTACCCGCGGAAAACCCGCTTATGCGGCGGCCCGCCGACAATTGCCTAGACCACTGGCAAGGGCGCGGCAAGGACGGCGACCGGGCGGGTGCATGGGCGAGGAAGAGTCGCCCGGGACCGTTCGGGAGAAAATGAGACGGCCTGCCCGGCCGGGACCGGGCAGGCCGTCGCGATGGGAAGCGGCGCGGGCCGCCTTTCATTCTTTTTGCTTTTCAGCCGGCCGGGGTGAGGTGCAGGAGCACGACCTCGTCGCTGCCGGTGCCCGGGCCGTTGTCGGTGCCCGAGGGCTCCCCGCTGTCGTACGGGCTGGTCTGGGTCGGCCAGCCGACGTAGTTCTGCAGATCGG
>Ga0208220_1000845_pt1 | contig 12821 bp, 10 predicted proteins | sample NGESurdeep092012_9_FD_184484 | JGI IMG/M metagenome (GOLD analysis project Ga0208220, IMG submission 184484) | Arctic peat soil microbial communities from Barrow, Alaska - NGEE Surface sample F53-1 deep-092012 (SPAdes) | ecosystem: Environmental > Terrestrial > Soil > Wetlands > Peat ... | reverse complement strand
GAGGCGCGGAAAGGAATCGCGGCTGGCCTGGGCGAGATCGCGCCCGGCGCCGACCCCTAGCCGCGTGCACAGCGACTGCAGCACGATCGCCATGATGTTGGACAGCAGCGCCACCGTCAGCAGCGCGTAGCCGAACCGCGACCCGCCGGCGAGCGAGGTCGCCCAGTTGCCGGGGTCCATATAGCCAACCGCTACCAGGTAACCCGGTCCGAGGAAGGCCAGCAGCTTGCGCCAGAACGGCCCCTGCTTCGCCGTCGGCACCGAGGCGAACATCCCTGCCAGCGACGGTTCGCCGCGCGCCCCGCGCCAGCCGGGGCCGCTCGACGGCAGGGCTGCAACCCGCGCTGGCGGGGGATCAGGCAGCAAGTCAGGGTTTCGCGCATCCATGTCCCCAACATGGTGGATATTCATCCTTATTGCAACTCATTTGCATCTGCATCTGGAACAGTCAGACTTGGGAAGGCCGCCGGGGGGCCTTGTCGGTAAGCGGGTGGTTCGGTGCGCTCCGGCAATGGACACTGCCGGGAGATCGAAATCCGAGGAATCCCGTCATGTCCGCGCCCGAAACGCCGCATCTGCCGCCGACCTTCAATCGTCTGGCTTGGTCCAATCTCGCCGCCCAATCGGCCGAGCAAATCGCGCTGGCCGCAGCTCCGATCGTCGCGGTGCTGATGCTCGGCGTCGGTGCAGGCCAGACCGGCATTCTGCAGACCGCGCTGACCCTGCCGTATATCCTGTTCGCGATCCCGGCAGGCCTGCTCGCCGACCGCATCGCGCGGCGCTGGCTGATGGCGGGATCGGAAGCGCTGCGGGCCGTGGCGCTGCTCGCCATCCTGGCCTTGATCTGGTTCAACGCGCTCTCGCTGCCGCTGCTGGCGCTGTTCGGCTTTGTCGCGGTGTGCGGAACGGTCGTCTACAGCGTGGCGGCGCCCGCTCTGGTGCCGTCGCTGGTGACGCCCGAGCAGTTACCTTCAGCCAATGCGCGGATCGAACTGGCGCGCACGGTCGCTTTCGCCAGCGGACCGGCGCTGGGCGGCGTGCTGGTGGGATGGGTCGGCGCCGCCCCCGCCTTCGGGTTTGCCGCCGCCCTCTCGATCATTGCGGTGGTGCTGCTGTCCGGAATCCACGAGCCGGCCCGGGAACCCGCGCCGCGACGACACCCGCTGCAGGAGATCAAGGAAGGTTGCGCGTTCGTGCTGCGCCATCCGCTGCTGCGGCCGGTATTTGTCACGCAATTCATCTTCAACATCGCCTCGTTCCTGGTGCTCGCGGTGTTCGTGCCCTATGCGGTGCGCCGTCTCGGACTGTCGGCGACCGGGGTCGGGATAACGCTCGCTATGTATGGCGTCGGCATGGTGGTGGGCGCGCTGCTGGCGACACGGGTGATGCGGCGGCTGGCCTTCGGCACCGTGATCGGGCTTGGTCCGGTGACCGGATTTGTCGCCGCCACCGTACTGGCGCTGACCACCATCGTTCCGAGTCCGCAGCTCGCAGGCCTCGGTTTCTTCCTGCTCGGCGTGGGCCCGATCCTGTGGGTGATCAGCACCACCACCTTGCGGCAGTCGGTGACGCCGCCGCGGCTGCTGGGCCGGGTCTCCGCGATCAATATCCTGAGCTACGGCGCACGTCCGATCGGCGCCGGCCTCGGCGCGATTGTCGGCGGGCTCTACGGCGCCGAAGCGTGCCTCTATCTCGCGGCCGCGATCTTCGCCGCGCAGGCGCTGGTGATCCTGATGTCGCCCGCGGTCTCGCTGGCGCGGCAGCCGGAGATGGTCTGCGAGCCCGCCAAGGCCTAGCCTGCCAGGGGCTGCTGAAATCCAACGCTTCGTCATTGCGAGCGCAAGCGAAGCAATCCAGAACCACGAAGAAAAGCTGGATTGCTTCGTCGCTTTGCGCCTCGCAATGACGGCCTAACTCCTTTTTATTCTGGCCCTTGGTCGTTCCCTATCCTATTTGGTATGATATATATCATATCATCCTGACTGGGAACCCGCCATGACCGACCAGACCGTTTCAGCGATCGCCCCGCCGCATCAGGCCGCTTCGACCATCTCGCAGATCGCCGTGCTCGCCGCGCTGGCGGCGACGGGAACGCTCGCCACCAATATCCTGCTGCCCTCGCTGCCGCAGATGGCGCTCGCCTTGAACGCCTCGAGCGCGGCGGTCACCTCCGCGATCACGGTTTTCCTCGCGGTGTTCGCGATCGGCCAGCTCGCGGTCGGACCGATCTCGGATCGTTATGGCCGGCGCTGGCCTGTGCTGATCGGATTTGCGGTGTTCTGCGCCGGCAGCATCTGGTGCGCCTTCGCTCACGACCTGACCAGCCTGCTGATCGGTCGGAGCATTCAGGCTGCCGGCGCCTGTTCGACCTCGGTGCTCTCGCGCGCTATTGCCCGCGATCTCTTCAGCGGCGCCGCGCTGGCGCGCGCGATGGCGCTGATCATGATCGCCATGGCGGCGGCGCCCGGCTTTTCGCCGCTGCTTGGCGGCGCGCTCGACCACTATTTCGGCTGGCGCTCCGAATTCGCCTTCGTCGGGGTTTTCGCCGCGATCGGCGCCATCGCCTATGATCTGGTGTTCGGCGAAACCCATCGCTCGACGCGGATCCCGCTCAATCCGCTGGCCATCGCCAGAAATTATCTCGGCCTCATTGTCGATCGCCGCTTTGTGGTGCCGGCCGCGACCGTCAGCCTGATCATGGGCGGCCTGTTCGCGATGTTTGCGGCCGCACCACGCATTTTGATCGAGGGGCTGCAATTCAAGCCGATCCAGCTCGGCCTGTTCTTTGCCGGCACCGTGATGGTCGTATTCAGCGCCGGCATGCTCGCGACCAGACTGGCACCGCGCTTCGGGCTCGACCGCTCGATCAAGGGCGGCGTGCTGGTGGCGGCAGCCGGCAGCATCGCGATCCTGCTGGTGTCGCTGTTGTGTCCCGCCTTCCCGCCGTTCCTCGCGGCGATGTGCGTCTTCCTGCTCGGCATGGGCATCGTCAACCCGCTCGGCACCGCGCAGGCGCTGTCGCCATTCGGCGAGAAGGCCGGCGCGGCGTCCGCGCTGCTCGGGTTCTGGCAGATGATGGCTGCGGCGATCGGGGTCTGGCTGGCCGCGACGGTCTCCCCGCAGGCGATGTTCGCCCTCGGCCTCGTGCTCACCGTGGCCTCGCTGGCGGCGGCGGGTCTGTACACGATGCGGGCACGGAACACCCGCCAGAGCGTTTTCGAGCGAAGTGGTACCGGTTCGCGTGAAGAAAACGCGTCAAAACAAGAAGCTAAAGCCCGGTTCTGATTCAATCAGAACCGAACAGGCTTTAGCCCGTGAACTCGTAAAGTTGCTGGGTTGACGCCGCGCCAGAGTCCGCTGCGCCCCATAGCCGAGGTGTTGCCGCATAGCAGCCAAACGACGCTATGGGCTAATAGCGACGTCGCCGCCTATTCGATCACCTCGTCAGCCCGGCCGAGCAAGTCCGCCGGAATGGTTACGCCAAGCGCATTGGCGCTTTTCAGATTGACGATCAGCTCCACCTTGGTCGACTGCTGAACTGGAAGATCGGCGGGCTTTTCGCCGCGCAGGATTCTCCCGGCATATATTCCGGCGAGATGATACGAATCCTTGATGCTGCCGCCATAGCTCATCAAGCCGCCTGCCGCCGTGAACTCGGCATATTGGTAGATCGCCGGCACGGAATACTGTTTCGCAAGCGCAGCCAGTTGCCGGGTTTGGCCGTTGAAAAATGCGTCCGTGCCAATGGTCAGGATGCCGGCGTTCGTTTTCTTGAAGTCGGCGAACACGCGTTCCAGTTCGGCTTGCGTGCTGGCTTTGAGAATTTCGAGCGCGACACCCAACTGCCGTCCCGCATCACCTACGATCTCGATAACCGCCTTGCTCTGCGGATTCGTTGGGTTGACAAGCAAGCCAACTTTGGCATCCGGCACGATCTCGTGCGCCAATTCCAGGCGCTTGGGACCGACTTCGACGTTCAACTGCGAGATGCCGGTGACATTGCCTCCGGGATGACTGAGGTTCGGCACGAGCCCAACCTTCACCGGGTCGCTGCTCGTCGTGAAGACAATCGGAACCGTGGAAGTCGATTGCTTTGCGATGATATTGGCCGGCGTATTCGCAACGATCACGGCAACTTCGCTGCTGAGGAGATCGTGAAGGAGTTCGGCCAATCTGTTGTATTGGCCCTCGGCCCAGCGGAATTCGATGTCGACGCTCTGGCCCTCGACATATCCCTGTTCGCGAAGCCCGAGCCGAAAAGCCTTGACCATCGGCGCGTAGCCTTCGGGCGAAGAGCCGTTCAAAAATCCGATGACCGGCGGATGACGCGATTGCGCCCGCGCCGCCCACGGCCACGCCGCCGCGCTGGCCAAACATGCGATGAGTTCGCGCCGCCTCATTCGATCACCATTTGGCCGCCTTATGGGTGCGCCCGAGCGAGCCACATCCTCCTACATTATGGCCCCGTAATTTGGAATTTTAAACGGGCTGGTGGCGAAATAGCCTTACCGTGTCGGCGCCGCGACGTCTCAGTTGGATCAATCGCGACCGGGTCGAGCGCGATGGCCGAAGATTTTGGGCCGGCTACCCGCGAAATGTCCTGAGCGCATTATCGGATGTTGACGCCCGTTGCATGGCTGGGCCAAATGCGATGCAAAAGGTCGGGAATCAATGCGGAAAGCGCGGGAAAGACCAACAACGGCGCGTGAAGCATGAGCGGGCGCCAACTCCCGATCATTCTGGCGCTCGGCACCACACAGACCCTGGCCTGGGCTTCGAGTTACTATCTGCCGGCGATTCTGGCCGATCCGATCGCACGCGACCTCGGGGTTTCCAGCAACTGGATATTTGCGGCCTTTTCGGCATCGCTGCTGATCTCCGCCGTGCTCGGCCCGCGCATCGGCCGCCAGATCGATCTCGTCGGCGGCAAATCCGTGCTGTCGCTTTCCAATTTGACGCTGGCCGCTGGACTGGTCCTGCTCGGGTTCACCTATTCGATCCCGGTGCTGGTCGCGGCCTGGATCCTGCTCGGCATCGGCATGGCAGCGGGCTTGTATGATGCGGCCTTTGCCGCGCTCGGGCGCATCTATGGCGACCAGGCGCGCCGGGCCATCACCGGCATCACCCTGCTCGCCGGTTTTGCCAGCACGGTGGGATGGCCGCTCACCGCCTGGGGATCGGACACCATCGGCTGGCGCAACACCTGCTTTGCCTGGGCGGCGGCGCATATCCTGATCGGCCTGCCGCTCAATCTTCTGATGCTGCCGCCGATCACCGGTGCGAAGGCGGCGACCAAGACCGCTGCCAAGCCGCACATCCCGATCGACCGCACGATGGTGCTGCTGGCGTTTGCCTTCGCCGCGGCCTGGAGCGTCACCGGTGCGATGGCGGCACATCTGCCGCGGATCCTCGAGGCCGCCGGCGCGACCTCGGTGCAGGCGGTCGCGGCCGGCGCACTGATCGGCCCGGCACAGGTGCTGGCCCGCATTGTCGAGGCGAGTTTTTTCAGCCGCTACCATCCACTGGTCTCGACCCGGCTTGCCTGCCTGACGCACCCGATTGGCGCCGCCATCCTCGGGCTTGCCGGCGGCGGCGCGGCCAGCGTGTTCGCGATCTTTCATGGCACCGGCAACGGCATCCTGACCATTGCGCGCGGCACGCTGCCGCTCGCGATCTTCGGCCCCGAAAACTACGGCTATCGGCTCGGCATCATCGGCGCGCCGGCGCGAATGGCGCAAGCTGTCGCGCCGCTGGCCTTCGGCCTGCTGATCGACAGCATGGGCATCCATATCCTGATCGTGTCCTCCGCACTCAGCCTTGCGGCTTTGCTGGCATTGTGCCTGCTGCGGCAGACGCCGGCGGCGCCGTAGCTGCGCCGACGAGAATTAATCTTTCAATTCAAGCTGGGTTCGAGCAAAACCACGCCATGGCAGACAACACGGGTCCGATCACCTCCTTGAAGGGCTTGGTGCAGTGGGCGCTCACCCCGCCGCAGGCCTATGTGGTGTACGTGATCGGCCTGCTGCTGGTTTTCAGCGTGGCGTTCTTCGCCGGTACGCTGCAGCCGAGGAAGTCGGTCGAAACCGGTTCACCGCCGGTCTCCGTCCCGAAGAATTGACGTCACGCGGCGATTTGCCGTGCGCTCGCGTGGTCTGACCGCGACGCCCATCATGCCCGGGCATAGCCGTCCGAAGGACGGCTATGCCTGGCCATGACGGAAAGGCATGGTTCGAGACGGCGCGGAGTTTATCATCGGGCCGCGCTTCGCGCGGACCCGTTGGCGCCTCCTCACCATGAGGGGAGCCTGAGGAGCGGCCACTTGGCCACGTCTCGAAGGATGAAGCCACGGTGTCGCCCAGCTCTTGCGCGCCGAACGCCGGAACCAACGCCAGCATTGACAGGCCATGCCGGTTTCGCTGTAATGAAGCTCTGGGGGCTTTGCGATCCCCCCATGAGGCGACATGCCCAAGAATCGCGTCCCGTTGATTTCACGAGGGCGCCTTCATGTCATCTCCCACATTCATATCCGCCGATAAGCTTGCTCGTCTGGTTGGCACGGCGAAATTGCCTGCGCTGATCGACGTGCGCACCGACGAGGACTTCGCCGCCGATCCGCGGCTGATTCCCGGTTCGATCCGACGTAACCATCTGGAGGCCGCCGCCTGGGGCGCGGAATTATCCGGGCGCTCAGCCATCGTCGTATGCTTGCGCGGCCAAAAGCTCGCGCAAGGCACCGCCGCGTGGCTGAGGCATGTTAACGTAGCAGCCGAAGCCCTGGAGGATGGTTTCGAAGGCTGGAAGGCGGCCAAACTTCCTCTGGTCCCCGCGTCGAAACTACCCGCGCGCGATCCGCAGGGACGCACCGTATGGGTGACCCGCGCCCGACCGAAGATCGACCGCATCGCCTGCCCCTGGCTGATTCGCCGGTTCATCGATCCGAGCGCGGTGTTTCTGTTCGTGGCGCCTGCCGAGGTTGTCGCGGTCGGCGAGCGCTTCAACGCCGCTCCCTTCGATATTGAAAACGTGTTCTGGAGCCATCGCGGCGAGCTCTGCACCTTCGATGTGATGATCGAGGAGTTCGGCCTGGCGACGCCGCCCTTGCTGCGGCTGGCAACCATGGTACGCGCCGCCGATACCGGGCGGCTCAACCTGTCGCCGGAATCGCCCGGGCTGCTTGCCGCGTCGTTGGGCCTGTCGCGAATGTATGACGACGACCTCGAGCAGCTCGAGGCCGGCATCGCGCTATACGACGCATTCTATCGATGGTGCCGTGACGCGACCGGCGAAACCCACAACTGGCCGACCAACAAGGCCAAGCCGTGATCGATATCGCGGCAAACCGGAAGCTAACGCCGCGCTCCCTACCCCGGTTCAAACAGGAGGACAATCAAATGCGTATCATGCCTTGGCCCGTAGCCGCGCTTTTCGTCGCCTCGTTTGCCACCGTCGCGACCGCTCACGAAATCGACTGGAAAAAAGTCGATGACGCATTTGGCAGGAAGCCGGCCGTTTCAGGCGACGTGCATCGCTACGGTTTCCCGCGCACCGATGTCACGGTGACGCTCGACGGAGTTACCATCAAACCGGCGCTGGCTCTTGGAGGATGGGTAGCGTTCAAGCCGATGCATGGCGGAGCCATGGTGATGGGCGACCTGGTATTGCTGGAGAACGAAATCGAGCCTGTTATGCTCAAGATGATCGACGGCGGGCTTGAAATCACCGCTGTACACAATCACCTGCTTCGCGCGAGCCCCGCGACATTCTACATGCATGTCGGAGGTCATGGCGATCCGGCCAGGATGGCGGCGGTTATTCATGATGCCCTTGCCGTCAGCAAAACCCCACTCACGACGCCCACCCCAGCCACTGCTCCGCCCGCGGTCGATCTCGACACGGCTCAACTCGATCAGATCATCGGGGTCAAGGGCCACGCAAACGGGGGCGTTTATCAGTTCAATGTGCCTCGCCGCGACCCCGTAACCGAGAACGGAATGCAAATGACTCCGCCCGCGCCGTTGGGCGCAGCGATCGGCATCAACTTCCAGCCGACCGGGGGCGGCAAGGCGGCTATTACCGGTGATTTCGTCCTCACCAATGACGAAGTGAATCCTGTCATTAAGGCGCTGCGCACGAACGGCATCGACGTCACCGCGCTCCACAGCCATATGCTGGACGAGCAGCCTCGGCTGTTCTTCCTTCATTTCTGGGCCAACGACGACGCCTTGAAGCTCGCCCGCGGGTTACGCGCCGCACTCGACAAGACAGCGAGCTCCAAGAACTAGCCGGGACATTGGGATCCGGTCGGAAAAATAGTGCTGACGCATTTTATTCATGGGGCGTGACATGACGCCGACAACTATTCCAGGTGGCCGGATTGGCGAACTGGTTCGCTACTTCCTGCGTCTCGGGTTTCTCGGCTTCGGCGGGCCGGTTGCGCTCGTAGGACAAATGGAGCGCGAGCTAGTAGACGAACGCAAATGGCTTACAAAGGAACAGATGCGCGAGGCCATCGCCATCTGCCAGTCGCTTCCGGGCCCTCTCGCGATCCAGGTCGGAGTCTATGTTTCCTATCTCCGTGGCGGATTTTGTGGCGCCTGGGCCGGAGGTTGGGCTTTCATCCTTCCAAACTTCGCCATCGTGGCTTCACTCGGCGCTCTCTACGTCTATCTCGGCAACCTCCAGCCGGTAACCGCGATCTTCTACGGCGTCAGCCCCGCCGTCATCGCGCTGATCCTGCATTCCTGTTACCGGTTGGCAAAGCTCGGCATGGAAGACTGGATGCAATGGATGATTGCAGCGGTCTGCCTCATCGTCACCATTGTCCTTCAGGCCGAGGTGGCGCTACTGTTCATCGGCGCAGGCATCGTCGGCATTCTGTATTACGGCAGCCTGCTCCACCGTTCGCCTCCGGCAGCGCTTTCGGTAACCGTAGTGCCGATTTTGGCACAGCTCGCACCGACCGCCTCAGGCTCGATCTTGAGCAAGCTTTTGTTGTTTTTCCTAAAAGCGGGGTCGTTGACCTTCGGAAGCGGCCTCGTCATCGTGCCATTCCTCGAGCAGGGACTGGTTCAACAGTTCGGCTGGCTGGATCAACGCCAATTCCTGATCGCTGTCGCCATCGGCATGATCAGCCCTGGCCCGGTCGTGATCACCGCGACCTTCGTGGGGTATCTCGTCGCGGGATTTTGGGGTTCGGTCGTCTCGACGATCGGCATTTTCCTTCCATCCTTTCTTTTGGTGCTGATCGCAGCGCCCTTGCTACGCGCCATCGTGGCAATCGTAACGTCCAGGGCTTTGTCAAGGGCGCTTACGCGGCGGCAATCGGAACGATACTGGGTGCATGCATCCTCTTGGGACGCATCGCCATCGGTGACTGGCTCACCGCTTTGATAGGGTTGATCTCACTCGCCATCCTGTTTCGCTGGAAAATCGTCAACCCGCTCCTGATCGCCGCCACAGCCGCCGTGGGCCTGATCGCGTATCCGCTGCTGCAGCCGACCTGGGTCATGGTCAGATAGCCGGAAGAAATGAAATCAGACGTCGCCCACCGATCTAATTGGCGCCTCTACTCGACGCCTCGGCCGAACTTGTTCGACTTCGGGAAACCCTTCGGCGGCAGGCGGCCGGCGTCGGCGCGGGTGCCGCGCCACTCGGCGAGTTCCTTGATCGTGGCGCTGAATTCGCGGCCGGCGGAATCCTTCCAGGTCAGGCCATCCTTGGCGTCGAAGGTCGCGATGTCGGACAGTCCGCCATCCCTGTATTTCTGCAGCCGCACACCGCGGCCGCGGGCCATTTCCGGCACCTGGTCGATCGGAAACAGCAGCATCTTGCGGTTGTCGCCGATCACGGCGACGGTATCTCCGGTAACGGTGGCGAGTGCGCGGGCCTCGTTCGGCATCTCGACATTGAGCACCTGCTTGCCCTTGCGGGTGTTGCCGACGCAGTCGTCCTCGTTGACCACAAAGCCCTGCCCTTCATGGCTGGCGACCAGGAACTTGCGGCCGCCGGTGTTGACGAACAGCGACACGATCGCCGCATCCTGCTCCATGTCGATGAACATCCGGATCGGCTCGCCATGGCCGCGACCGCCTGGCAGTTTGGCGACGTCGAGCGAATAGAATTTTCCGTTGGTGGCGAACAGCAGCAGTTTCGAGGTGGTCTCGGCAAAGAATGCAGAGCCGAGCTGGTCGTCGGTCTTGAAGGTTAGCCCCGAGAGATCGGCGACATGGCCCTTCAGCGTGCGTAGCCAGCCCTTGTCGGAGACCACGACGGTGACCGGCTCGCGCTCCACGAAGGCTTCCTCGATCGCAGCGAGATCGTGCTCGGGGGCATCGGCAAATTGGGTGCGGCGCTTGCCGAGCGGCGTCTTCGGTCCGAACAGGTCGCGCACCTTGCGCACCTGCTCGCCGACCTTCGCCCACTGCTCGGCCTCGGAGGCGAGCATCGCCTTGACGCCCTTGAGTTCGTTGCGAAGATTCTTGTCCTCGCTGCGGATTTCCATTTCCTCGAGCTTGCGCAGGGAGCGCAGCCGCATATTGAGGATGGCGTCCGCCTGGATCTCGGTGAGCTTGAACGCCTTGATCAGCGCCGGCTTCGGCTCGTCTTCCGAGCGGATGATCTTGATCACCTTGTCGATGTTCAGATAGGCGATCAGGTAGCCGGCGAGCACTTCCAGCCGATGCTCGATCTGCTCCTTGCGATGATTGGTCCGGCGCAGCAGCACGTCGCGCAGATGGTCCAGCCATTCGCGCAAGCACTCGGCAAGTCCGAGCACCCTGGGAATGCGACCCTTCACCAGTACGTTGAGGTTCAGCGGAATGCGGCTCTCCAGTTCGGTGAGCCGGAACAGCGATTCCATCAGCAATTCAGGATCGACGGTGCGTGACTTCGGCTCGATCACCAGGCGGACGTCTTCGGCCGATTCATCCCTGACGTCGCCGACCAGCGGCAGCTTCTTGTCGTTGAGCAACTCGGCGATCTTCTCGACCAGCCGCGACTTCTGCACCAGCCAGGGAATCTCGGTGATGACAATGACCCAGGTACCCCGCGCGCCCTCTTCCTGTTGCCATCTGGCGCGGGTGCGGAACGAGCCGCGCCCGGTCATGTAGGCCTCGGCGATGCTTTCCTTGGAATCGACGACGATGCCGCCGGTCGGAAAATCCGGACCCTTGACCCATTTCAACAGCGTCTTCGATCGGGCATCGGGCTTGTCGATCAGATGCAGCGCGGCATCGCAAAGCTCGGCCACGTTGTGCGGAGGGATCGAGGTCGCCATGCCGACCGCGATGCCCTGGGCGCCATTGGCAAGCAGGTTGGGAAACCCGCCGGGCAGCACAACCGGCTCCTTCGACTGGCCGTCGTAATTGGCGCGAAATTCAACCCCGTCCTCGTCAATGCCGTCGAGCAGTAGCCGCGCCACCTCCGTCATACGCGCTTCGGTGTAGCGGTAGGCTGCGGGATTATCGCCGTCGATATTGCCGAAATTGCCCTGGCCATCGACCAGCGGGTAGCGCGAGGAGAAATCCTGCGCGAGGCGGACCATGGCGTCGTAGATCGCCTGGTCGCCATGGGGATGGAACGAACCCATGACGTCGCCGACGATCTTGGCGGATTTCTTGAACGGCGTGCCGGGATCGAGCCGGAGCAACCGCATGCCGTAGAGGATACGGCGGTGCACCGGCTTCAAGCCGTCGCGGGCATCCGGCAACGCGCGATGCATGATAGTCGAAAGCGCGTAGGCGAGGTAACGCTCCTCGAGCGCATCGCGCAGCATGACCTCATGGACTTCAGCCGGTTCCGGCGGAATCAGACTTTTCCCCATAACGTTAGGACTCTCAGTGGTTTCCGGTCGGGTGTTAAGAAGCTTTGCGAGGTCTTGCCAAAGACGCTCGGAAAAGCGTCAGCGGCGACTCACTCTCCCGTCAGCGACCTGCTTATACCCAAACCAGCGACGCTGCGAGGGTGAGAGGCGCCTGGGAACAATGGCTTATTGCTTGAAACCCTTGGAGTGCTGGAGGGGCCGTTCGGCCGTTACTGGCCGGCCCAGCGGGCGGCTTGCGTGGTCTCGGCGGGAGCGTCTTTCAGACAATGCCGGGCGGCCTCAATCTCGGCATCGGTCGCGCCATGGCTGCGGGCCCACGACTCAGCGGCGAACGCGGAATATTTCGCGACGTAAAATCGGACCACAGTACAGGAAGCGCGATGAATTAACGGCTCGGCGGCCACGGCTTGTGGCGCTGTTCCCAAGCAAAACGCTGCGACACATATCCAGCGTGACCACATGGTGTCGTCCCCTTGGCTACCCGGTAACGGACTTGTCGCAATTAAGGTCCATTGACGGGAACAGGTCAAACCGAACTTCACCGGAATCCGCCACTCTTTTCGATAGATCACCCGGCAGGCCATCTGCAACCCCCTGCGGGGGCCACAGCGCCGATTTCTCGGGCGGCAAATTGTCTAAATTTTTCGGGAAAAAGCCTTGGAAACGGCACTAATCTTGTTGCCCACAGCACGCTTTCAAGGCAACGCGATCCGCGCCCGGTGTTTGGCCACCGCACTGATAAAGCCCTCGCGGGCGTCGGAATGGCGCTGCCCGCGCGGTTCCAATACGTGGCGCAGCAGAAACAATCCGGTGAGCCGAAAGCCGTCCTGCAGATCCTGGTCGGACCAGCCGTTCGACCCACCCCCGGCCCCGCGCAGAAACGGCGGCAACCGTACAATCGAGGTCAACGGCGGCAAATGGATGCGCGTCTCGGGCCTGCACAGGGGCGACCAATTTTGCTCTTCGTCGCGTGGCCGCACTCCCTCCTTCGATTGCAACC
>Ga0208220_1000844_pt1 | contig 12832 bp, 12 predicted proteins | sample NGESurdeep092012_9_FD_184484 | JGI IMG/M metagenome (GOLD analysis project Ga0208220, IMG submission 184484) | Arctic peat soil microbial communities from Barrow, Alaska - NGEE Surface sample F53-1 deep-092012 (SPAdes) | ecosystem: Environmental > Terrestrial > Soil > Wetlands > Peat ... | reverse complement strand
AGTTGCAGATTGGCGGCGGCAATCGCCCTCAAACGCGGCAGCGCCACGTACCACGCGGCATAGCCAAGGCCGGATGCGATCGAACCGGATAGTGCTGCGAGCAGCACACCCGCTGCATCGAAAGATCTGTCGCGCCACATGAGCGCGCTGACGATAAGTGCGCCCGGCGCCGCGCGCATAAAATTTCCGGCGGTGTCGCCGAGCGGATCGCTCGAGCCTTGACCGCGCAATGAGTAAATTCCCCAAGCGATACCGGCGCCCAACATGAGCGCCGCGGCGAGCGGCGGCGCCGCCGACACGCCCGGCAGCACGAGGATCACCACACCGGCGATGGCGAGCAGCCAACCGAGCGTAATGCGCCCATCGATTCGCTCTCCGCGTACCAAGCCGACCGCGATCATGATGAGTTGCACGGCGCCGAAGAGGAGGAGCGCGCCGGTGCCGGCCGTCACGGCCGCGGCGATGGCCGCGGCCACGGGGGCGCCGGGCAGCGCACCGCCGAGGTCGCCCACGTCGTAGACGGTGGTGGCGCCGTACTCGCCGAGGGTGCCGGCGGCAGACGCACCGTCGCCCCAGACGACTACTTCGACGGTGTCGGCCAGGGCGCGGGCCTGGCTCACCAGCTCGAGTGAGGTGGTGGTGGCGGCGCCGTCGACCACTTCGGCGACGACCCAGATCTTGGCGATGGACATGTTCGTGTTCTCCTGTACCGGGCCCTAGATGACCTTGAGCTGCTCGAGGAACTCGATCACCCGCAGGTGACCCTCGCCCTCGTCGACGACGATCTCACCGGCGGCCCGGGACTCGGCCGGGGCGACATCGGTGATCTCCTGGCGGGCGCCTGCGGCCCCGACCTGTCCGGCATCGATGCCGAGGTCGGCGACGGTCAGGTTGTCGACCGGCTTGGACTTGGCCGCCATGATCCCCTTGAAGGACGGGTAGCGGGGCTCGACCACGCCGGCGGTGACGGTGACGACGGCGGGCAGCGGGCACTCGACCTCGTCGTAGCCGGCCTCGGTCTGGCGCTCGACCTTGACCGACGTGCCGGTCACCTCGACCTTCTTGGCGAAGGTCACCGAGGGGAGGCCGAGCAGTTCGGCGATCTGGACCGGGGTCGTCCCGGTGTAGCCGTCCGTTGACTCGGTGGCGGTCAGAATCAGGTCGGGCTCGGCCCGCTTGATAGCGGCGGCCAGCACCTTCGCCGTCCCGAGGGCGTCCGTTCCGGCCAGGATCGGGTCGCTCACCAGGATGGCCTTGGCGGCACCCATGGCCAGCGCGGTGCGCAGGCCCGACACCTCCCCGTTGGGGGCCATCGAGACCAGGGTCACCTCACCCCCACCAGCGGCATCGGCCAGCTGAAGGGCCATTTCGACGCCGTAGGCATCGGAATCGTCCAGGATCAGCTTCCCGTCACGGACAAGGTTCTTCGTCCCCGGGTCGAGCGCCGGCGGAGCGGCGGGATCGGGGATCTGTTTCACACAGACGACGACGTTCATGACCGTGCATTGTTGACGAAAAACGACCCGAGGGACCAATCGGGGCGCGACCCCTGGTCAGGGCGTCCTCTCCCAGGGTCGGATCAGTGGCGGTCGACCACCCGGCGGGCCATGGCCACGTCATCGGTGATCACGGTGTCCACCCCGGCGTCCAGCACGACTTCCAGCGAGGCCTCGTCAGCCACGGTCCAGGCGGCCACGGCCAGTCCGGCGGCATGGGCGGTGGCCACGGTCGGGCCGTCTACCAGTCCCAACGGCAGGTGGACGGCCGTACAGCCCAGATCGGCGGCGGCCGCGATGCTGGCCAGCGGGTCGAACGAGGAGACGACGAGCAGCCCGGTGGGCACGGATGAGCCCGCCGACCGCACGGCGACCAGGGCGCCCGACCAGAACGAGGAGATGATGACCGACCCGGTCCGGCCCGCCGCCTCGACCAGGGCGAGCACGTCGGTGGTGGCCCGGTCCGTGGGGTCGAAGCCAGGCTCGTGGGGCTGATTTTTGATCTCGATGTTGACGACCATGCCGGCGCACGCTTCCAACGCTTCGCCCAGGTGGGGCACGTGCCCAGGCAGATCGGCGCTGGCCAGGTCGCAGACGGCGGTCTCGCCGTCGACCAGGGGATCGTGATGGACCGCCAGACCGCCGTCGGCGGTACGGCGGACGTCGAGCTCGACGCCGTCGGCTCCGAGGGCCCGGGCCCGGGCGAAGGCTTCCAAGGTGTTCTCCCGGATGCCGGCGGCCGGGTCGGGGCTCCCCCGATGGGCTTGGACTGCAGTCGGTGTAGCCACGCTGCGTACTCTCTCCAACACCTGACGCGAGGCCGACACATCTGTGTCAAATCCCACGTGGAAGCGGCAAAACTGCTTGCAACCATGGACGTCTCTGGATACTCTAGTGAACGAACCCTGAACGGCCGGTGACACCTTTAGCGCCGAGCCATGTGAAACAAATCACAAGAGGGTCGACAATCTGGTGAGTGGAGGAAACAGCGTGGCCCTCATGTGGAATCGCACGGTCGAGTGGGACGAAGGTGACTGGCGGCAGTTCGCCGCCTGTCGGAGCACCGAGCCCGATCTGTTCTTCCCCATCGGGACCACGGGACCGGCCGTCGATCAGATCGAGTCGGCCAAGCGGGTCTGTCGCACATGCGAGGTCCAGGAGACCTGCCTCGACTTCGCGCTGGCCACCAACCAGGAGTCCGGTGTCTGGGGCGCCACCTCCGAAGAGGAGCGCCGCAAACTCCGCAAGGCCTGGCTCGCCGCCCGCCGCCGGGCCTCGTAACCGCACCGCCGCACTCCCCCGCTACAGGCCGATGGGCTGCGGATCACGCGCCGGTAGCTCGATGACGACGAGGGTGCCCCGTTCGCCATTCCCCGAGCCCGCCCGGTTGCGCATGGCGATGGTGCCGTCGAGCTGACTGCGCACCAGGTCGCGGACGATCGAAAGGCCGAGGCTCTGGCTGTCGTCGATGTCGAATCCGTCCGGCAGGCCGGAGCCGTCGTCCAGGACCTCAACCCGCAACATCCCGCCCTCGGACGACAGGTCCACCCGGATCGTGCCGATCGAGTCGCGGTCGACCTCGCCGGTCCCCTCGCCGTCCTCCTCCGCCTCGAAGTCCAAGAAGGCGTGCTCGATGGCGTTCTGGACCAACTCAGCCAGCACCACGGCCAGCGGTGTCGCCACGTCTGCCGGCACCTCACCCAGGCCTCCGTTGACCTCGAATGCGAGGTGCCGGGAGACCACCGAGTCCTTGGCCATGCGGATCAGCGCGGTCACGATCTCGTCGAACGGCACCTGGTCGCTCGGCTCGCGGGACAGGATCTCGTGCACGATGGCGATCGACCGGACGCGGCGCTCGGCCTCGAACAGCGCCACCCGCCCGCCGCCGGGGGGCAGGCGCCGGGCCTGGAGCCGGAGCAGCGCCGAGATGGTCTGGAGGTTGTTCTTCACCCGGTGGTGGACTTCTCGGATGGCGGCGTCCTTGGACAGCAGCAGGCGGTCGAGCCGCCGGAGGTCGGTGACGTCGCGGAGCAGGACGATGCATCCCGTCACATCGTCCGACTGCATCAAGGGGATGCAGTGGAGCAGGACCGTCACGTCGGGTCGGCGCTCCACCTCCTCCACCACCGGCAGGGCGGAGGCCAGGGCCCATTCGATGGCCGACTCCTCGATCCCGAGGTCGGTCAGTCGGCGTCCCTCGATCTGTGAGTACATGCCCATGCGATGGAGGGCGTTGGTGGCGTTGGGGGATGCGTAACGGACCCGGCCCTCCTCGTCGACCAGTACCACGCCGTCGCCGACCCGGGGGGCCTCTTCGGTGGCCACCTCCTCGCTCGGAAAGGGGAAGGACCCTTCCGAGAGCATGACGGCGAAGCGGTTGAACACGTCCCGGTAGGTCCGCTCGAGGTGACCCGGTCGCCGGCCGGCCCCCGCCGACATCCGCGTCAACACGGCCACCACCTCGCCCTGGCAGCGCACCGGGATGCACTGCAGCCGGACCGGCTCGCCCCCGGGCTCGAGGAGCATCTCGCCGCGGGACGACTCCCCCGACTCGAATGTGAGTACGACCAGCGGCCAGACGTCGGCGTCGACCGTCTGGCCCACGAGGTCGTGCTCGACAACGGTGGAGCTGTTGGATGGGCGCATCTGCCCGAGGATCACCAACTCGAGCCCGCCGCCCGGGTGGGGATCGGTCGGCTCGGGCGCCATGGGGGCCATCAGCACCAGGTCGGAGAAGGACAGGTCGGCCAGGATGCCCCAGGTGCCGAGGAGGCGCTGGAGGTGGGCGAGCTGGTCCTCGTCCAGATTGGTGCGTTCGAAGGCGAGCTCGGCGGGCGTGGCCACGGATCATGCCCTCCCGGGTGCCGCCGTTGCGGCGACCGGCGCCGACACCGCCACGTCATGGGGAGTGCGGTCGCGGAAGCCGCGCAGGGTGTTCACGCCGGCTTCGGCCAGGAGGTCCCGGAGGTCGTCGGCCCGCTCGGCGACGTCGGGCAGGGTGTGGGCGTCCGAGGCGGTGGTGAGTGGCACGCCCCGGTCGACGAACCGCTTCAGCAGTGGGGGTGCCGGGTACTCCTGGCCCACCGGCTTACGCCAGCCGGCCGAGGAGACCTCGGCGGCCATGCCGGACCGGACGGCGGCCTCGGTGATCCGATCGTAGAACTCGTCCGGGACGGTGGGGACGTGGCCGGCGATCTTGACCAGGTCGGGATGGGCGAACACGTCGCACACACCCGACGCGCCCAACTCCTCCATCGCCCGGGTGTACTCGTCCCACACCTGGTCGACGTCCCGGTGGTCCCACTCCGCCAGCACCTGGGGGTCGCTCAGCACGTCGAACCGCCAGGTCCCGAGCCAGTGGACCGAGCCGAGCAGGACGTCGAAGGGGTAGCCGGCGAGGAGCTCGGCCACATCGTCCATTCGGTCCTGGTAGAAGTCGACCTCGAGACCGAGCACGACGGGCAGGCCGGCGGCCTTGACCGCTTGGACCACCTCGACATAGTCGTCGAGGTCGACGCGGGCGTGGTGGTCCCAGTAGGCGGCCATCCCCGGACGGAGCGCCTCGCCGGGGAGATCGTCCCAGAATCCGCCCAGGCGGTCCTTGGCCTGGGTGAAACGAAACAGGTGCTCCGTCACGGCGATCTCGGTGACGCCGCGGGCGGTGGCGTGCTCGCAGTAGGCGGCGACCTGGTCGACGGTGGCCTGGGCGTCACTCTGACTGTGCGGCCAGAGGTGGAGGTGGTAGTCCAGCACGCTGGTGCTCGATCCTTTCGGTGCCCGGCGGCCGACAGGCGGTAGGGGCGGTGGGAGCGGTGGGGGTTGGGAGCGGTGGGGGCGATGGCGGTTGGCCGTGGTGGGACGGCGTCCTCAGCCGGCCCGGCGCATGAGGGTGACCCCGTCACGGACGGTGGTCTGCACGGCGACCACCCGAGGGTCGGTCGCCACGAAGTCGTTGAACGCCCGCAGGGCCTCGGTGTCCGCGGTGGTGTCCGACGGGTCGAGGATCCTTCCCGACCACAGGGTGTTGTCGGCGGCGATCAGGCCCCGGGGCGCCAGCTTCGGGAGCACGGCCTCGTAGTAGGCGCGGTAACCGGTCTTGTCGGCGTCGAGGAAGACCAGGTCGAACGGGCCGTCGAGCGCGGCGATCGTTTCGATGGCCGGCCCTTCGGCCACCTCGATCACGTCGGCGTAGGGGCTGGCCGCGATGTGGCGGCGGGCGAAGGCGGCGTGTACCGGGGAGAGCTCGCAGGTGACGATGCGTCCACCCGGGGCGAGGCCCGCGGCCATGGCCAGCGCCGAGTAGCCGCCGAATGTGCCGACCTCGAGCACCGACGTCGCCGACAGGGCGAAGACGAGCATCTCGAGATAGCGGCCCTCGAGGCGCCCCACCATCATGTGGGGGAAGTCCAGGGTCTCGATCAGCTCTGCGGCCAGGGCCTCCAGATGGGCGGGCGGGGCGGTGGTGTGCTCAGAGGCGTACGCCTCGAGCGTCGGATCCACGATGTCGGTCATACCCGCATCGTACGGCCCGGCGGGAGGGCCCGTCGCCGGTCGGCTAAGCCCAGATCTGCTCACCGAGGCGGAGGAGGCCGGACAGGTCGTAGATGTCGGTGTCGAAGAAGGGCACGGTCGCCAGTACCTCGGGAGCGACGGCAAGGGAGGACCGTTCCTCCATCTCCCGGAGGGCGACGATCTGGAAGTTGAGGTAGCTGTCGGCCACCTCGGTGAGCACCCGGGCGATCTGGGCCGGGTCGCCCAGTGCGCCGGAGGTGGGGCCGAGGGACGGCGCCAGTGCCGCGGCGATGTCCTCGGACCGGTCCTTCATGGCCTCGGCCACCTTGGTTCCGGCCCTGCCCCGCAGATAGTCGGGCAGGACCTTGTTGAGGACGATTGCCCCCAGGTGCAGCTTGCGCGCGGTCAGCTGCTCGGCGAAGAACTCGGCCTCGCGGAGCGGGGTGGCCTCGAGGGTGGAGACCACCACGAACGTGGTGCGGCGGTCCGACAGCAGCCTCCCGACGGCCTTCGAGCGCTCGACGAATCCGTCGTACATGGTCTGGAAGAGGATGAAGAACTCGGAGATGTCCCCCATGAACTCCGTCCCGAGGACCCGGTCGGAGATCTGGTAGAAGGGCTTGGTCGCCACGTTGATGAGCTTCGAGCGGTAGGGCACGATGAGCCATCGGAGCAACCGCGACGAGAAGAAGTCGGCGAGGCGCTCGGGGGCATCGAGGAAGTCGAGCGCGTTGCGGGTGGGTGGGGTATCCACCACGATCAGGTCGTACTCGCCGGTCGAATGGATCTCGTAGAGGCGCTCCATGGCGATGTAGTCGTGGCTCTGGATGAACCGCCCGGCGATGTTCTGGTAGAGGGGGTTGGCCAGGATCTCGTCGCGCGTCTGCGCGTCGGGGGCGTGCTGGGCGATCAGCGAGTCCCACGATTCCTTGGTGTCGAGCATGGCCGCCCACAGCTCGCCACGGGGCTTGACCCCGGCGGCCTTGAACGCGGCGTCCGGAACCCGGTGCTCGGTGTTGCCGATGCCGTCGAGCCCGAGAGCATTGGCCAGGCGCTTGGCCGGGTCGACTGTCAGGACCAGGACCTTGGAGCCATGATTGACGGCCGCCATCAGTGCCGAGGCCGCCGCCGTGGTCGTCTTCCCCACACCGCCGGGGCCGCAGGCCACGACGATCTCCTTGGTGGCCAGCAGGCTCTCCATGGTCGGGGCCGCCACGTCGGCCTCGGCGCGCTTGGCCGTACGCGGGTTCCGGGGGGCCATCAGAAGCCCAGTTCCTCGGCCAACGAACCGGCCACCTGCCTGGTGGTCCGCAGTCCGTGCGACCGGGTGAAGAGATAGGGAAGGTACAAGAGGGGCACGTCGGGGTCGATGCCCTTCCGCAGCCGCTCGAGGTGGGTCGACCGGGTGCGCCGCATGGTGACGGCCAGGCGGGCCGCTTCGAGGACCGGGCCGGCGTCTCCGTCCACCAGTCCGTCGAGCGCGGCCAAGGGTCCGGACGCGGTGAGGGCGTCGAACACGGCCTCCTCCTGTCGGCCGAACAGCTCGGGCAGCACCCGATTCACCACCACGGCCGCCAACTGCACCGTCGTCTCCTCGCGCACCCGATCGGCGAGCTCGATGGTCTCGGTGACCGGCATCTCCTCGGGAGTGCACACGGCCAGCAGTCCGGTGGTGGCCGGGTCGGACAGCATCTCGAGCATCCAGTCCGTCTGGTTCCGGATCATGCCCACCTTGACGAGTCCGTTGACGGCCTGGGGGGCGGCCAGCTGACCGACGATGTGGCCGGTGGCCGGCGCGTCCACGACCACCAGGTCCCATGGGCCGTCGCGCACCTCGAAGCACAGCTTGCCCACCGTCAGGATCTCGCGGACCCCGGGGGCGGCCGTGGCGAGGAAGTCGAAGGCCTTGGCCACCGGGCCGATGCGCCCCACGATCGGGATGTGCAGCTGCATCCGCAGGTACTCCCGCAGGGCGGCCTCGGTGTCCATGGCCATGGCGAAGAGGCCCGGCTGGACCTCCTTCTCCTTGAAGGCGGTGGGCGGCGATTCGTAGTAGCCGGCCAGCTCGCCCTTGGCGTCCATCTCGCAGATCAGGACCTTCTTGCCCCGGGAAGAGGCGAGCAGCGCCAACGCCGAGGCGACGGTGGTCTTGCCGGTGCCGCCCTTGCCCGTCACGAAGACCAGCTTGCGGTCGAGCACCGGCGTCATGGGGTCAGCCGGCACGACGGACCCCGGTCCGGGACGGCCGGTGCCGGAAGGGACGGTGGAGTCGGATCAGGAGATCCCGAATCCGACCCGGCGGTCGGATGCCGGGGGGTCGAGCTCGACGTAGGCCACTTTGGCCACCGGGACCCCGACCTGGCGGCCCTTGCGGTCGGTGAGCCAGAGGATCCTGCCCTCCTCGGCCAGTGCCGCCTCGATATCGGCCAGGACCTTGTCTCGGTCAGCGTCGTCCGGCAGCTCGATGTCGAGCTCCTTCATCGACTGCACGATCCCGATACGTACGTCCACCTGGCACGCTCCTCTCGTCCCGGCGGTCGGTGGGACCACCGGGTAACCCTGACGATACAGCCCTCGGGGACCCGGTCCGCCCCGGCGCCGGACGGTGACACCGATGGGGCACACTGGCGGGATGGATGGCGAGACACCCCCTGCCGGAGGGCCGGCACGGCCCGGAGAGACCGAACGGAACAGGAGGTGGGCCGCCACCATGGCGGGCCACGGGGACGAGGGGATCACCTTCGCCCACGGCGACAGTCACGCCACCACCGGAGCCGACCTCCCCACCCCCGGATTCGACCGGGTGGCCCGCGAGGAGCTGGAGCGGGACCTCCTCGCCCCCGGGGCGACCCGGGGCGAGGGGGCGGGACGGCGGGCCAGGACCGAGGAGCCCGACCCGTGGCGGACCTGCTTCGAGCGCGACCGGGACCGGATCCTGCATGCGCCGTCGTTCCGTCGCCTGGCCGGCAAGACCCAGGTGTTCATCTTCCCCGACGATCACCAGCGGACCCGGCTCACCCACGCGCTGGAAGTGACCCAGGTGGCAGCCGGCGTCGCCCGGGCGTGCCGGCTCAATGTGGCCCTGACCGAGGCCATCGCCCTCGGGCACGACTGCGGGCACGGTCCCGGTGGCCACGCCAGCGAGGACGCACTGTCTCCCTACGTCGGCGGCGGCTTCGACCATGCGCCGTGGGGGGCAGATGTGTCACTCGCCTCCCTCAATCTGTGCGGCGAGACACTCGACGGCATCCGGAACCACTCCTGGTCCCGGCCGGCCCCGTCGACACCCGAGGGTGAAGTGGTTTCCTGGGCTGACCGGATCGCCTACGTCTGTCACGACTTCGAGGACGCGGTGCGCAGCGGCATCGTCACCGCAGCGGCCCTGCCCGACCTCGTGCGCGAGCGGTGCGGCGACCGACGGGGCCGACAGCTGGGCACCTTCATCGACGCCCTCGTCGAGACCACCTTGCGCACCGGACGGATCGGCATGGCCGAGGATCAGGCCGAGGCGCTGGCCGCGTTCCGGGCCAGCAACTACGAGCACATCTACCTGCGGCCGAGTTCAGTGGCCCAAGGCAAGTCGGTGATCGAGGTGCTGCAGGCCCTGGTCGAGTACTTCGGTGACCGGCCTCATCTGCTCCCCACAGCCGGGTTGGAAGACGAGGGCCTGACCGGTGGGGAGCCGGGCGCCGTCCATGCCGCGGTCGCCTACGTGGCCGGCATGACCGACCGCTTCGCGTTCAGCCAGGCGGTGGCCCTGCTCGGTTGGGACCCGGACAAGCTACCGGTCGGCATCGGGGTGACCGCGAGGTTCTAGGCGCCGCACGGTTTCCCGGTGGCGTTGGAGCCGGCCGGGCACATTCCCTAGGATTGGAGCCATCGGGGAGGCACACTGATCGAGGAGGTCCCCATGGTCACCCGGGAAGCAGCACCAAATGGGTCGGCGACCCCCAGTGGGCGGATCGGATCAGGGGGAGATGGCGGCCCCCTCGCCGGCGGCGTCGCCGGTGCCCTGGCCCCGGTCATCACGGCAATCGTCGGTCCGGCGACACGCGTGCAGTTCCGGTTCTGGGACGGCAGCACGATCGGTGACGACGGCGTCGGCACCGTCGTCGTGCACTCGGCCGACGCGCTGCGCAGGATCCTCTGGGCTCCCGGCGAGCTCGGCTTCGCGCGCGCCTTCGTGGCCGGTGACCTTTCAGTCGAGGGGGACGTCTTCGAAGTCGTGGTCGCTCTGCGCGACGGGACCGCCCGGGACCTCCGCCGTCTCGACGCCCGCACCATCGCCGCCGCCTTGCGGTCGTCGAAGGCGATCGGCGGACTCGGCGCGCCGCTGCCCCCTCCCGCCGAGGAGAGCCGACCGGCCGGGAGGATCCACTCGCCGGCCCGAGATGCCCGGGCCGTCCGCCACCACTACGACGTCGGGAACGACTTCTACGAGTTGGTCCTCGGGCCGAGCTGGACCTACTCCTGCGCCCGATTCGTGACCCCGTCGACGACCCTCGAGGAGGCACAGGCGGCCAAGCACGAACTGATCTGCCGCAAGCTCGGCCTGGACCGGCGCCCCGGTGCACGCCTGCTCGACGTCGGATGCGGGTGGGGATCGATGGCCATCCACGCGGCCCGCCACTACGACACCACCGTCGTCGGCGTCGCCCTCAGCCGCGCTCAGGTCGACGCGGCACGGGCCAGGGTGCGACAGGCCGGCCTCGCGGATCGGGTCGAGATCCGCTTCCAGGACTACCGGGAACTGAAGGGCGAGCAGTTCGACGCCATCTCGTCGATCGGTATGTTCGAACACGTCGGTTCGGAGCGGACCGCGGAGTACTTCTCCACGTTGCGCTGCATCCTGGCCCCGACCGGGCGACTACTCAACCACGCCATCTCGTCCCCGGGTGGATCCCGCCTCGGGAGCCGGACGTTCATCGGCCGCTACGTGTTCCCCGACGGCGAGTTGATCGACGTGGGCGAGGTGGTGCTCGCCATGGAGCGTGCCGGCTTCGAGATCCGCGACGTCGAGTCGCTGCGCGAGCACTACGCGCGTACATTGCGCTGCTGGGTGGCCAACCTGGAATCCCACTGGGACGAGGCGGTGGCCATTGTCGGACGGGCCAGGGCCGACATATGGCGCCTGTACATGGCCGCATCGGCCATCGGATTCGAGGACGGGGGGATCGGCGTCCACCAGGTGCTGGGCGTCGTGCCCGGCGCCGACGGCACGAGCGGCATGCCCGCGACAAGGGGTGACTGGGACTGACCGGGCCCGCTGAGGGCCGGCTGCGGGCATGATGCAAGGAGCCGATCCCGACCAGGAGGACCCTTGACCGACGCCGCCGATCCCATCAACTTGATCCGAAGGGCGTTCGACCAGTCGATCCGCCTGGTCGATGCCGTGCCGGCTGATCGGATGGGCGACCCGACGCCGTGCACCGACTTCGACGTACGCGCGCTCGTCGGCCACATGACGTTCGCCGCCGGCCGCCTGGCTACCGCAGGACGACGCCAGCCCATCATCGACGAGGCTCCGGTGATCACCGGCGTAGCCGACACCGAGTGGTCGGAGGCGTTCGGGGCGGCGGCCCGGTCGGCCATCGACGCCTGGACGGCGGACGGCGCGCTGGAGGGCGAGATCACGCTCCCGTTCGGCACGTTCGCCGCGCCCGTCGTGGTCCTGATCTACGTGGAGGAGCAGGTCACCCACGGGTGGGATCTGGCGGTGGCAATCGGACAGGAGGCTTCGCTCGACCCGGTGCTGGCCGAAGTGATCCTCCCGGTCGTCCAGCAGTTCATCCCCGTCGACGGAAGGGAAGAGGGGATGGGGTTCGATGCGGCGGTCGACATGCCCGATTCGGCCCCCGTCTACGACCGTTTGGCGGCCTACCTGGGCCGGCGGCCCGGACCCCGCTGACGGGCACTACCGGACGGTGAGCTCCCGTCGGTAGACGCGGGCCGGCCCGAGGGAGGCGATGGTCGCGCCAAGCTCTGTGAACAGGGCGGCGGCCTCGCCATCGGGATCGGCCACCACCACCGGCACACCCTCGTCGCCCCCTTCCCGCAGGGCCGCCACCAACGGGATCTTGCCGAGCAAGGGCACACCGAGGTCGTCGGCCAGCAGCTGGCCGCCGCCGCTGCCGAACAGTTCGTAGCGCTTGCCGTCGTCGCCGCTGAACCAGCTCATGTTCTCGATCACGCCGCGCACGGCCAGCTTGAGCTTGCGGGCGGCGTAGGCCGACCGCTGGGCCACCCGTTGGGCGGCCGCCTGAGGGGTGGTGACCACGAAGACCTCGGTCTTGGTCAGGTACTGGCCGAGGGACAGGGTGACGTCGCCGGTGCCGGGGGGCATGTCGATCAGCAGGAAGTCAGGCTCGCCCCAGTAGGCGTCGACCAGGAATTGCTCGAGTGCCTTGTGGAGCATCGGGCCGCGCCAGATCACCGGTGTGTCATCGGCGACGAAGAAGCCCATCGACAGGCACCGCACCCCATTGGCGGTCGGGGGCACCACCAGGTCCCCGATGATGAGGGGGTCGGTGGTGACGCCCAGCATCTTCGGGACCGAGAAGCCGTAGACGTCGGCGTCGAGAATGCCGACGTCGTAGCCGGCCCTGCTCAGGGCAACAGCCAGGTTTACCGTCACCGAGGACTTACCGACCCCGCCCTTTCCCGAGGAGATCCCGAGGATTCGGGTCTTCGACCGGGGCTCCATGAATTTGTTGGGCCGGCCCTCCTCGTGGCCGAGCGCCCCTCCGTGCTCGTGCCCGTGGTCGTGCCCGTGGTCGTCGTCCGAGGCGTGCATGGTGCCGCCATCGACGGCGTCGCCCCGGAGG
>Ga0208220_1000843_pt1 | contig 12838 bp, 8 predicted proteins | sample NGESurdeep092012_9_FD_184484 | JGI IMG/M metagenome (GOLD analysis project Ga0208220, IMG submission 184484) | Arctic peat soil microbial communities from Barrow, Alaska - NGEE Surface sample F53-1 deep-092012 (SPAdes) | ecosystem: Environmental > Terrestrial > Soil > Wetlands > Peat ... | reverse complement strand
TCGGCGGCGGCGGTCGGCGGGTCCCAGGTCCCGGCGGGCTCGCTGACGAGCGCCCACTTGCCCGACTTGAAATACGGCGAGAGGACTTGGTCGTACCCGGCCGCCAATCGCGTCGCGGTACTGCCGACGGAGCCCCCGTTCATGATGATGACCTGCGGCTTCTTCACGCCCCAGGCGCTGACGCAGGACACCAGGCCGCGCCCTAGGGTCCGGCCGACGGCCACGACGTTGAAGCTGACGTAGTAGCGGCGACTGCCGCCGAGCGTGAACTGGTCGTAGTCGATGACCGGGACGCCGTGCGCAGCGGCGATGGACTCGATGGCACCGCCCACGCCCGAGTCGAGCGGGTCGGGGATGAGCGCTTTCGCGCCGAGGGTGATGTCAGCCTGGGCCTCGGCCAACTGGGTCGCGTCGGCGCCGTGCGCGCTCGCCACCTTGAGCTGCGAGGCCGGCAGGCCGGCGGTGGCGAACGCCCGCTTGAGATAGGGCGCGTCGAACCTGCCGAAGCGATCGGAGCTGAGCGTGTCGGGGAGGATCACCCCGACCAGGCCGCGGCCTGCCTTGGTGACCAGCTTGAGCTTCGCCATGGCGCGGAAGGTGCCGTTGAAGTCGCCGATCGAGATCTGCACCTTCACCGTCCCGGCGTCGGCCGGAGCCGGCCGGCTCGCGATGGCCGGCGCGGCGCCCGATTCGACACCGGGCCGGGCGGGGCTGGCGGCGGCGCTGCCGGCGGCGCCGACCGCCAGTAGCAGCGCCGCCGCGGCGGCGGCGAGAGCGGGGAACCGCGCCGTTGCGGAATGCATCGCAATGACTCCTCATGAGCAGGGATGATTCGGCGATATGACGCTGTGAACGACGAGATCAAAAACTGCGCAGAGACGGTTTTGCGTTATTCGAGTGCGTTACCGATTTGATGGATCATCGCAGGTCAACAGCTTCTTCATGCATACGACTGACCATAGCTTACGCATGACAGAGGATAGCGAACCTGGAATTTATTAATCGGCATTTAAAATGCCGGTATTTACGACAATTGCTCTAGCCTCGGGGCCGGCCCGCGAGGTCGAGCAGGTCGTCGATGATGCGGTCGATCGCGGTGACGGTCATCGTGAGGTGCCCGGCCCCCGGCTCCAGGTGGGCGCGGGCGCCGGGGATGCGCGCGGCGAGCCACTGGCCGTGGGCGAACGGGACCATCATGTCCTGGTCGCCCTGCCAGATCGCGACCGGCGCGGCGAATGCGTCCAGGCTGAATCCCCAGTCGGCCGCGAACGCGAGGTCGTCGTCGCGCCAGCCCGCGATCCCCTCCCTGATGGCGCCGCGCAGGCTTCGCGCGAGATCGTCGGCGAACTCGCCGTTGATCACGCTGGCGTCGGCCCCGGAGATCAGTCCGCCGAGGGACGCGACGATCTGATCGCCCTCGATCGAGCCGAGCGCCGCCGCCTCCTTCTCGAGGAATGGCGTGAGCGCGTCGACGCCGCGGATGGAGAGGGTGAACTCCTCGACGTTCTCCGGTCCCATCCCGGCCAGGAAGTCCAGGCCCTCGACGCCGTAGGGGCCGACGCCGGCCACCGAGGCGGCGGCCAGGCAGCGGCCAGGCGCCAGCGCGGCGCAGGCGAGCGAGTGCGGTCCGCCGCCGGAGAAGCCGATCGACACGAACTGGCCGGCCCCGAGCGCGTCGAGAACCTGGGCGACGTCGCCGGCGACGTCGGCGACCCGGCGGCCGGGGCTCGGCGTGGAGCCCTCGTAGCCGGGTCTGGCGGTCATCACGACCCGCAGCCCGCGCTCCTGCGCCGCGCCGACGATCTTGCCGTTGGGCACGAGCCCGCCGGGCGTCCCCTCGTGCACCACGAGCGGGAATCCGTCTTCTGGGCCGACCGTTAGCACGTCGATGTCGCGGCCGTCGGCGAGGGGAACCAACCGTCGTTCAGTTTGCATGGCCCAAGGCTAGCCCGATCCCGGTGTCCTGGCCGCATTCGCCGCCTTGCCCGACATCTTGCTGTTATCCACACGGGGAGTGGGGTTGCTGGGTTGGGGCGAGGGCTGGGGTGGGCATTGCCGCGGGCGGGGGGTTACTGGCCGGGGTTGGCGTAGACGCGGGCTGGGTGGACGAAGACCGCGGTGCGGCGCTCTTCGTGCATGACTCGGTCGTAGGTGGCGAAGTCGTCGTGGGTGCCGCCGGCGGCGGTGAAGATCTCGCGCAGGAGCAGGCGCAGGCGTTCGGGGTCGACGCTCGGGGCCGGGTCGTCGGGGCCGATCAGGTCGACCGCGCCCTCGGCCGCCGCCCACTGCCAGCCGGACCGGATCACCACGTTGGCGTACGGGCGCTCGCGCAGGTAGGCCAGCTTGCGGGTGCCGCCCCTGATCACCATGCCGACGACGGCGTCGCCGGTGACCGGGTGCGGCAGCACCCCCGCGTTGACGACGGACGAGGAGATCGTCCCGTCCGTCCGGGTGACGGAGACCACGACAAGTCCGTGGTCCCCCGCGACTAGCCGCCTGAAGTCCTCGATGTTCGCCATGGGTCCATTCAACTCCGCCGAGGAGCCCATCCGCGCGGGGGGTTCAGCGCATATGGTGAAATTTCCGGACCTGGGCTCCCGCGCGGACCAGGTTCGGGCCTGGTATCCAGCCGCAGCCCATGATCACGAAGGATTAGTACACCTATACGAGTTTTTTCCTTCGCCAGGATAAAAGCCTTCGTGATCATGGCGATGGGACGGTCCCCGCCTGCGATCTGCGTCGCTCGGATACGCCGGGACACCAAGAGCATCCTTGGCCACGCTGGAGCTAGGGGCGGCCGGAGCGGCGGTCGGCCGGGGCCTCGTTGGCGGGCTTGCCTGCGTCGTTGACGAGGCCGGCCCGGCGGAGGGCCTCGGCCATCGCGCTGTTAGCAGGGGGCGGCGGGGTGCGGCGGTCGCCGGAGCCTGAGCCGGAGCCGGAGCCTGAGCCTGAGCCTGAGCCGGAGCCTGAGCCACGGCGGTCGGCGCCTGCGCCGGGGGCGCCGCCACGGCGGTCCGCGCCGGGGCCGCGGCGGTCGTTGCCTGCGCCTGCGCCGGGGCGGTTGCCGCCGGAACCGGGCGCGCCGGCATTTCGGCTGCCGCCGTTACCGGGCGCGCCGCGCCGGTCGTCTGGGCCGGAGCCGCCTCGGCGGTCGGCTGCCGCGCCAGCGCCGCCGTCGCGACGGTCGGCTCCGGGGCCCGACACGTCTCCGCGCTGCCCGGCGCCGGGACGGCCCGGACGGTCGGAGCCTGAGCCGCCGCGACGGCCAGAACCGCCGGGGCCACCGGAACCACCGGGACCGCCAGGACCGCTACGGCCGCCGGAGCCGCCGACGCCACTGCGGCCGGCCGAACCGCCAGGGCCGCCGACGCCACTGCGACGGGCGGAACCGCCAGGGCCGCCGCGGCCGCTGGAACCGCCACGGCCATCGGAACCGCCAGGGCCGCCGCGGTTGCCGCGTCGGTCGTTGCCGGGGCCGGTGTGGCGGCCGTTTGCCGCTGGGGCGTCGGTGCTGGTGCCGGCGTCGGTGCCGTTAAGGCTGGCGCCGTCGGCGGCGGTCGCGGGGTCGGCAGTGGGGTCGGCGGTGGGGTCGGCAGTGGGGCCGGCGGGCGGGGTTGCCCCGGCGGGGGGAGTCGTTGCTGACGGGGTGGGACCAGGGACCGTTCGGGATGATGATTGTGATTTTGACCTGGGGTTGGAACGGGGTCCACGGGGCTGCCTGGGGTTTGGCTGGGCGCCGTCGGCCGGGTCGTCGGTGCGCATGGTGAGGGAGATGCGGTGCCGGGGGATGTCGACGGACAGGACCTTGACCTGGACCACGTCGCCGGACTTGACCACGTCGTGGGGGTCGGCGACGAAGTTCTTGGACAGGGCGGAGACGTGCACGAGGCCGTCCTGGTGGACGCCGATGTCGACGAACGCGCCGAACGCGGCGACGTTGGTGACGACGCCCTCCAGGACCATGCCGGGCTCGAGGTCGCCGAGGGTGTGCACGCCGTCGGCGAAGGTGGCGGTCTGGAACTCGGGCCGCGGGTCGCGGCCGGGCTTCTCCAGCTCCTTGAGGATGTCGCTGACGGTGGGGAGGCCGAACGCCTCGTCGGTGAACTCGGCCGGGTTGAGGCCGCGCAGCGTCTTGCTGTCGCCGATCAGCGCGCCCACGTCTTCCTGGGTCTTCTCCAGGATGCGGCGGACGACCGGGTAGGCCTCGGGGTGCACGCCGGAGGCGTCGAGGGGGTTGTCGCCCCCTTGGATCCGCAGGAACCCGGCGGCCTGCTCGAACGCCTTGGGGCCGAGCCGGGGGACGTCGCGCAGCTGCTCGCGGGCGGGGAACGCGCCGGTCGCGTCGCGGTGCGCGACGATCGCGCCGGCCAGGCCCTCGGTGATGCCGGAGACCCGGGCCAGGAGCGGCTTGCTGGCGGTGTTGACGTCAACCCCGACCGCGTTCACCGCGTCCTCGACGACGGCGTCGAGGGAGCGCTCGAGCTTGCTGCCGGTGACGTCGTGCTGGTACTGGCCCACCCCGATCGACTTCGGGTCGATCTTGACCAGTTCCGCGAGGGGGTCCTGGAGCCTGCGGGCGATGGAGACCGCGCCGCGCAGCGTGACGTCCATCTCGGGCAGCTCGGCGCTGGCGTAGGCGCTGGCGGAGTAGACCGACGCGCCCGCCTCGGAGACGACGATCTTGGTCAGGTTGAGCTCGGGGTTGGCCTTGATCAGGTCGATCGCGAGCTTGTCGGTCTCGCGGGAGGCGGTGCCGTTGCCGATCGCGATCAGCTCGACGTGGTGCTCGGCGGCCAGCTTCTTCAGCGTCGCCAGGGACTCGTCCCACTTGTTCTGGGGGACGTGCGGGTAGATCGTGTGGGTCGCGACCGGCTTGCCGGTCTGGTCGATGACCGCGACCTTGACCCCGGTGCGGAAGCCGGGGTCGAGGCCCATCGTCGCGCGCTGGCCGGCCGGGGCGGCCAGCAGCAGGTCCCGCAGGTTGGCGGCGAACACGTCGACCGCCTCCGCCTCGGCGCTCTGCCACAGCCGCATCCGCAGGTCGATGCCGAGGTGGACGAGGATGCGGGTGCGCCAGGCCCAGCGGACGGTGTCGGTCAGCCACTTGTCGGCCGGCCAGCCGTGGTCCTGGATGCCGAACCGGTCGGCGATCGGCTGCTCGTAGGAGGCGGACAGGGTCGCGCCGGCGATGGCGTCGAAGCCCTCGTCGTTCGGGTTGAGGGTGAGGTCGAGGATCTCTTCCTTCTCGGCCCGGAACATCGCGAGGACCCGGTGCGCCTTGAGCCGGCCGAACGGCTCGGCGAAGTCGAAGTAGTCGCTGTACTTCTTGCCCTCTTCGGCCTTGCCCTCGCGGACCTTGGCGATCAGGCTGCCCTGGGCCCACATCCGCTCGCGGAGGGTGCCGATCAGGTCGGCGTCCTCGGCGAAGCGCTCGACCAGGATCGCCCGGGCGCCGTCGAGGGCGGCGGTGACGTCGGCCACGTTCTCGCTCAGGTAGGCCTCGGCCGCCTCCCTGGGGTCGGTCGCGGGCGTCTCGAGCAGCAGGTCGGCCAGCGGCTCGAGGCCGTTCTCGCGCGCGATCTGGGCCTTGGTCCTGCGCTTGGGCTTGTACGGCAGGTAGAGGTCCTCGAGCCTGGCCTTGGTGTCGGCCGCGCCGATCTGCGCCCGCAGCTCGTCGGTGAGCTTGCCCTGCTCGTCGACGCTGGCGAGGATCGCGGTCCGGCGCTCCTCGAGCTCGCGCAGGTAGCGCAGCCGCTCGTCCAGCGTGCGCAGCTGCGCGTCGTCCAGCGTGCCGGTGGCCTCCTTGCGGTACCGGGCGATGAACGGGACGGTGGCCCCGCCGTCGAGAAGGTCCACCGCGGCGGTGACCTGATGGTCGCGCACGCCGAGTTCCGCGGCGATCTTCCTGACGATCGACGTGGTTGAGCCGGCGGTGGTCTCGGTGATCTGCGTGGTCACGTTCTGGTGCAGCCTTCCTGCCATGCGATGTCTGCCGCTGAGCCTATCCGGCGCGGGTCCCGCCGGGGGCGTTGCCAGCGCAGCCGATAATTGCGTGGGGCCCGACCGGGGCGCTGAGTAGAGTTTGCGCATGACCGACGCCGTCCAGAATCCGCGCCCCGCCGCCGTCCCCGACAAGCCCGTGCTCGACGGGCTTGAGGCGGTATGGAGCGTACGCTGGGAGGCCGATCAGGTCTACGCGTTCGACCGGACGCGGCCGCGGGCCGAGGTCTTCTCGATCGACACCCCGCCGCCCACCGTCTCCGGGTCGCTGCACGTCGGGCACGCTTTTTCCTACACCCACACCGACATCGCCGCCCGCTACCGCCGGATGACCGGGCTGTCGGTCTTCTACCCGATCGGCTGGGACGACAACGGGCTGCCGACCGAGCGGCGGGTGCAGAACGTCTACGGGGTGCGGGGCGACGCCTCGCACCCCTACGACCCGTCGTTCGCCGCTTCGTTCGTGCCGCCCTCGAAGCCGGGGAAGGCTGAGCTGCCGGTGTCGCGGCGGAACTTCATCGAGCTGTGCGAGCGGCTGACGGCCGACGACGAGCGGGCGTTCGAGGAAATGTGGCGGCGGATCGGGCTCTCGGTCGACTGGTCGCTGCTGTACACGACGATCAGCGACTCGTCGCGGCGGGTTTCGCAGCGGGCGTTCCTGCGCAACCTTGTGCGCGGGGAGGCGTACCGGGCGGAGGCGCCGACGCTGTGGGACGTCACCTTCCAGACCGCGGTGGCGCAGGCGGAGCTGGAGGACCGCGAGGTCGCCGGGGCGTTCCACCGGATCTCGTTCCGCGCGCTTGACGGGTCGCCGGTCTGGATCGAGACCACCCGGCCGGAGCTGCTGCCCGCCTGCGTGGCGCTGGTGGCGCACCCGGACGACGAGCGGTACCGGCCACTGTTCGGTTCTTCGGTTTCTACGCCGGTGTTCGGGGTGTCGGTGCCGGTGCTCGCGCACCCGCTGGCCGAGCCGGGCAAGGGGTCGGGGATCGCGATGGTCTGCACGTTCGGCGACCTGACCGACGTGACCTGGTGGCGCGAGCTCGACCTGCCGCTGCGCGCGATCATCGGACGGAATGGGCGACTGCTGCCCTCGCCGCCGGATGGGGTGCCTTCCTCGTTGTACGGCGAGCTGGCGGGGAAGACCGTGTTCTCGGCCCGGGCGCGGATGGTCGAGCTGCTGTCGGAGAGCGGCGATCTGGACGGGCAGCCGCGGCCGGTGACCCGGCCGGTCAAGTTCTACGAGCGGGGCGACCGGCCGCTGGAGATCGTCACCTCGGGGCAGTGGTACATCAGGAACGGCGGGCGCGACGCGGCGGTCCGCGCTTCGCTGCTGGCTGCGGGTTCGGAGCTGACCTGGCATCCGGAGCACATGCGGGTGCGGTACGAGAACTGGGTGTCCGGGCTGGCGGGCGACTGGCTGATCTCGCGGCAGCGGTTCTTCGGGGTGCCGTTCCCGGTCTGGTACCCGGTGGACGGGGCCGGGGTGCCGGTGTACTCGGCGCCGATCGTGCCCTCCGAGTCCCAGCTGCCGGTGGACCCCGCGTCCGAGGCGGCGCCCGGCTACGCGCAGGCGCAGCGCGGGCTGCCGGGCGGGTTCATCGCCGATCCGGACGTGATGGACACGTGGGCGACGTCGTCGCTGACGCCGCTGATCACTGCTCGCTGGGGCACCGACGATGACTTGTTCGCGCGGGTGTTCCCGATGAACCTGCGGGCGCAGTCGCACGAGATCATCAGGACCTGGCTGTTCTCGACCGTGGTGCGGTCGGAGCTGGAGTTCGGGACGCTGCCCTTCGCGGACGTCGCGATCTCGGGCTGGATCCTGGACCCGGACCGGAAGAAGATGTCCAAGTCCAAGGGGAACGTGGTCACCCCGGTCGACCTGCTCGAGCAGTACGGCTCGGACGCGGTCCGGTACTGGTCGGCCAGCGGCCGGTACGGGGTGGACACCGCGTTCGACCTGGGGCAGCTCAAGGTCGGGCGGCGGCTGGCGGTGAAGATCCTCAACGCGTCGAAGTTCGTGCTGTCGCTGGACGGGGCGGCCGGGCCGGCCACGGCGGCGGTCGACCGGTCGATGCTGGCCGCGCTCGACGACGTGGTGCGGGTGTCAACGGCGGCGCTGGATTCGTACGACCACGCCGGGGCGCTCGAGGCGGCCGAGCGGTTCTTCTGGATGTTCTGCGACGACTACCTGGAGCTGGTGAAGACCCGCGCGTACGGTTCGGGCGCGGGGGCGTCGTCGGCTCGGGGGGCGCTGCGGACGGCGCTGTCGGTGCTGCTGCGGCTGTTCGCGCCGTTCCTGCCGTTCGTGACCGAGGAGGCGTGGTCGTGGTGGCAGGAGGGGTCGGTGCACCGGGCGTCGTGGCCGTTGGCGTCGGGTTCGGGGCCGGTGGCGGCTGGGGTTGGCGATTCGCCGGTGCTCGCGACGGCGGCGGCCGTGCTCAGCCAGATCAGGAAGGCGAAGTCGGAAGCGAAGGTCTCCATGCGGGCCGAGGCGGCCCGGGTCGTCGTGCGGGGGCCGGCCGACGCCGCCGACGCCGTGCGGGTGAGCGCGGACGACCTGCGGGCAGCGGGCAACGTGGCCGACTTCTCGTTCGTCCTCGTGCCCGGCGGCGAGCTGGCGACCGAGGTCACGCTGGCGGAGCCGGCTATCTCCTGAGGCCTATCGCCGCAGCCGCGGCAGCGGGCCGGTGGGCAGCCGGGGCATCGGCCGGGTGGTCGACTGGAGCCTCGGCAGCGGGCCGGTGGCCGACCCGAACCTGAGCACCGCGCGCTCGCCGACCAGCTGGTAGCCGAGCCGCGCGGCGCGGCGGTCCGACCTGGTCCCGCTGGCGATCAGCACGACCTCGGCTGCTTCCTCCGATGCGGAGGCCGGCACCGTGCCCGCCAGCACCGCCCGGCTGACCTCAAGCGTCACCGCGGCCGCGTGGCCGCTCCGGCGGCGGTCGGGCATGGTGTAGACGATGTTGATCCGCACCGTCCCCGCGACCGGTCGGTCGACGGCCGCCATCGCCACCGGCTGGAGGGCCGGCTCCGCCTGCTGCTGGGCGGCGTCCCGGTGCTGCGGGCTGACCAGGTAATGGGCGGCCTCCTTGATCCGAGAGGTCCGCTGCGGCACCTCCCACAGCACCGCGCCGCCGTAGCTGATCAGGTCGTCCGCCACCTGCGGAGGCGCGGCGATCCGCTCTCCGGCCTCGATGCCGTAGGCGACCAGCAGGTCGATGAGGAGCCCGCGATCGGCCGCCGTGACCAGGCGGAGCCGGCCGGCGTCGTCGGCGGCCGGGCCGACGGCGGCCGCGCCGACGGCGGCCTCGGCGGCGGTGAGCCGGTAGACCCGGCAGTGCCGGTGCACCCGGACCGCGGCGCGGGAGCGCTGGCTCCACGCGGCCGCGAACGCGTCGGCCGCCTCGACCGGCGCGTCGACCCCGCAGACGGGCCGGCCCATCTTCGCCAGCGTCGCGGCCAGGGCGGCGGCCATCTCCGGGGTCCGCCCGGCGATGAGCAGCGGAACGGCCGGGTCATGGAGGAAGGCGCCGCGCGGTCCGCTGCCGTCGGGCGGCTCCCACCAGCCGTACAGCACCTCGGTGTCGCCGCCGACCGTGCCGCCGGCCGATCGGGGCCCCGACGGCTGCCCGACGACCTGGGTCTGGCGGCCGGACCGGACGGCGCTGGCGGCCGACAGCAGCATGATGTTCTCGGCCGCCCGGGATCTCAGGTAGCCGCCGGCTGCCACCGCGAACCGGTCATGGTCGGAGGTCGTGCGCCAGCCCATGGAGTCATGCTTCCCGTCGTGCGCTCATGCCGGGACCAACCCGGTTCTCCGGTGCCTGGAGGTGTCTGGCAGTAGGGGCAAGGGGTCGCGGAATGTAACGGAAAAGCGTCCCGGCAAGTAACATAATGCCTTCAAGTATGCCGCCCGGGCAGGGGAACGCAAGATTACCGATCGGTAGCTAATCGGTCGAAAACGCCAGCACCACCCGGTCTTCAACCGGCCGGTAGCCGATCCGCTGGTAGATCGAGTTGGACACCGGATTGGCGAGGTCGGTGTAGAGGAGAACCTCCTGCGCCCCCTCCTCGAGCAGGCGCTGGGAAAGCGCCGCGGTGGCCGCGCTGGCGTAGCCGTGGCCGCGCAGTTCGGGCGGCGTGTAGACCGGGCCGATCCGGACCATGCCGGTCACCGGCGCGGTGTTGCAGGCGATGGAGGCGGGCTCGCCGCCCGCTTCCCAGACCGTGACCCCGCCGTGGCTGATCTTCTCGCGCGCGGCGGCGGACTGGTCCTCGCCCTTGCCCATGTCGTCGACCTCGTGCGCGAAGGCGGCGAACCAGCCGGCCGTCAGCGGCGCGTCGTGATCGCCGGCCAGCCGGGCCGCGCCCACCGGCGCCGGGTCCGGCCAGACCAGCTCCGCGAGCCGGTACAGCCGCTGGCGGCGGTACACGTCCGCCCGCCGGCCGTGGTTACCGTCCCGCCAGCCGTCGGCGAACGCCTCGGCCACCTCTGGATAGGCGTTCACCCCGCCGAGCGGCCGGGTCGCCATCGTCACGGCCGCCAGCTCGGCGGCGGCCTCACGGGCGACGGCGGTGAGCACCACCGGAAACGGCGGCGTGTGCATGAACGCCCCTGCCACCGTGCCCGCCGGGTCCGACCACCAGCCGAACAACGGCCGGGCGGCCGGGTCGGGTGCCCGCCCGGCCGCCGCGGGCGATTTTCCTGCCGCGTGCGATTTTCCCGCCGCCGCCGCGCGCAGCCGCATTGTCTCGGTTACGCTGAGGATCACGGTGTTCCGCGCGCGCTCCCGGCGCAGGTACGGCCCCGCCGCCGCGAGGAACTCGGTCACGTCACCGGTCGTCTGCCATGCCATGGCGGCCATGCTGCCACGACGGCCTTGGCGCAGACACCTGATTTATCCCCCGGAGATTGTCAACAATCACTACCGCAGATTGTTGACAATCCGCATCGAGCTACGTAGCGTTCGGGACATGCCAGCAGCTACGCCCGGTGGCCCGCGGGCCGGGGAGGCCGCGCGGGCGCACGCGTTCGCGGCGATCCGGCAGGCGATCCTCAGCGGGGATCTCGCCCCCGGCCGACGGCTCGTCGAGGAGGACCTCGCGAGCGCGCTCGGGGTCACCAGGCAGTCGCTGCGCGCGGCGCTGCTTGACCTCACCGCCGAGGGGCTGGTCGAGCGGGTCCCCAACCGCGGCGCGCGGGTCCGCGTCGTCACCGCCGAGGAGGCGGTGGCGATCACCGAGTGCCGGATGGCCCTGGAGGCGCTCTGCGCGGTCAAGGCGGCCCAGCGCATCACCGACGCCGAGGCCGCGCAGCTCCGCGAGCTCGGGGAGGACCTCAAGCGCTCGGTCGCCGACGGCAACCCGCTCAGGTACTCCGAGCTCAACCGGGAGCTGCACCGCCGGGTGGGCGCGATCTCCGGTCAGCACGTCGCCATCGGCCTGCTCGACCGGCTGCACGGCCAGCTCGTGCGGCACCAGTTCCAGCTCGCGCTCCGGCCCGGCCGCCCCGAGGTCTCGCTGGCCGAGCACCTGGCCATCCTCGAAGCCGTCGCCGACCGCCGCCCGCACGACGCCAACCTCGCCGTCCGCGCCCACCTGGCCAGCGTCATCGAGGCGCTGCAGGCCTGCGACCAGCCCGATCAGCAGGCCGGGGTCGCGTCCGACCATGACATTTCCCGGTACGTCGAGTCGCGACCGCCCGACCTTCCTGGAACGGGACAGCCAACCGGATAAGGGAAAGAACCCCCATGCTGAACGTCATCGTCACCGACCCGCCCCGAGCCGATCTGGCCGCGGTCGACGCGCTCGCCCCGTACGGCGTCGCCACCGTCCACGAGGCGATCGGCCGCACCGGCTACCTCGGCCCCGCCATCCGCCCGAACCAGGCGGGCGCGCGGATCGCGGGCATCGCGCTCACCGTGGTCTGCTGGCCGGGCGACAACCTGATGATCCACGCCGCCGTCGAGCAGGCGAAGCCGGGCGACATCATCGTCATCACGACCACGTCGCCCTCCTCCGACGGCGCGTTCGGCGAGCTGCTCGCCACCTCGCTCGCCGCCCGCGGCGTCCGCGGCCTGATCATGGGGGCCGGCCTGCGCGACACCAGGGAGCTGCGCGAGATGGACTTCCCGGCCTGGACCGCGCACGTGTCCGCCCAGGGCACCGTGAAGGAGACCCCCGGCGCGGTCAACGTCCCGGTCACGCTGGGCGGCCAGACGATCCGCCCCGGTGACGCGATCGTGGCCGACGACGACGGCGTGTGCGTGGTGCCCCGCCTGGACGTGGCCGCGGCGGTCACCGCGTCCGCCGCCCGGATCGCCAAGGAGGACGCCAACCGCAAGGAGCTGGCGGGCGGCGTGCTCGGCCTCGACCTGTACAACCTCCGCCCCAAGCTGGCAGGCGTCGAGTACATCTCCTACGCCGAGTACGCCAAGCGGGCGGGCGAGGGCGGCTAGCCCAATGGACGGAATCCGGGCCATGCAGATGCGCGGCGGGACCTCCAAGGGGCTGTACTTCCTCGCCGCCGACCTGCCGGCCGACCCGGCCGAACGCGACGATCTGCTGCTGCGGGTCATGGGGTCGCCCGATCCGACCCAGATCGACGGGGTCGGCGGGGCCCACCCGCTGACCTCCAAGGTCGCGGTGGTGGCACCTTCTGAGGCGGACGGCATCGACGTCGACTACCTGTTCCTGCAGGTGATGGTCGACCGTCCGGTCGTCACCGACAAGCAGAACTGCGGCAACATCCTGGCCGGGGTCGGGCCGTTCGCGGTCGAGCGCGGCCTGGCGGCGGCCGGCCACCGCGGGGTGATACGGGGGGTCCGGGGGG
>Ga0208220_1000842_pt1 | contig 12862 bp, 11 predicted proteins | sample NGESurdeep092012_9_FD_184484 | JGI IMG/M metagenome (GOLD analysis project Ga0208220, IMG submission 184484) | Arctic peat soil microbial communities from Barrow, Alaska - NGEE Surface sample F53-1 deep-092012 (SPAdes) | ecosystem: Environmental > Terrestrial > Soil > Wetlands > Peat ... | reverse complement strand
CAGATGTCGCCGTCCATGATTTGCATGTGATAAATATCATAAAGCAGCTTGAACCGCCCGGAGCTGATGCGCTTGACCAGTTCCACGCCCCACGGCACATGGTCGCATTGATAATCCTTGTGGTTGCGCTTGCTGTTCAGCAATTCCATGCACACCGTCACGTTCAATTTTTCCGCCAGCGGCAGGATGCGCTTCAACCCGGTCTCACAGTTGTCCATGCCCTTTTCATCGTCAAGTCCGGCGCGGTTGCCGGAGAAACAAATCAAACGCTCATAACCCGCGTCCGCCGTTTCTTGAAGCCGCTGCTCGTAGGCCGTCACCAGTTTATCATGATGCTCGACGCGATTCCACGCGCTCGGAATTCCGCCCAGACCGTCAATCGTCGGGTTGGAAACCATCGAGCAGGTGAGGCCGTATTTTTTGACCGTGGGAAAATCCTCCGGATTGAGCAGGTCAATCCCGACCAGTCCCATTTCCTTGCCGGCGGCGCAAAGGTCGTCCAGCTTGATTTTGCCGTAGCACCAGCGGCATGCGCTTTGGCGGATGTTGCCCTTGAGATGGGCGGACGGCGTGGGTTCAGCGTGCGCAGACTTGGGCAGCAACGGCGCGGCGGCTGCGGCAAGCGCGGCGGACTTGACGAATTGTCGGCGGGTCATGTGAAAACTTTGACATAGATTGCGTGGATTGGCACGAATTTATTTGCAGTCGTAATTTGAATTAAGCTTTGCGTTTAATTGTCTTTCTTCCGGTAAATAAGCCACCAGAACCAGACCGTTCCCAGCGCGCCGCAGATGGCCGCGCCGATGAAATTCGCCTGCGGGCTGACATACCACAATCCCGCGCCGAGAAACGAGCCGCTCGTCACCGTGCAGTCGCGGATGAGATAATACGCGCCGTAAGTCCGCGCCCGCAGTTCCGGCGCAGCCTCGCCGATGATGAGCGCCTTGCGCGCCGGTTCGCCGAATTCCTTCAGCCCGCGCACCACGAACGCCAGCGCCAGCCACGCGAAATTGTGCGCGAAGAAAAGTGACAATGGAAACAGCGTGAAGAAAACAAACGTGATGAGCACGAACGGTCGGCGCCCGTATTTGTCCGCGAGATGTGCGACGGGAATGTAACAGAGCATCGCCGTGACCATTTCAAAAACGGCGAGATAACCGTATTGTTGCGCCGTCAAACCGCCGTGATCCATCGCCCACAAAATGATGAACGCATACGGAATCCGTTCGCAGAAGCGGATCAAAATATCGCTGACGAGCAATTCGCGCAGCGCGGGCGTGAAGGTTTTCACGACACCGAGAAATGTCATAGTAGGGCGACGCTGCTGCGTCACCTGGCTGAGCGACAGGTCAGCCCTACCAGCTTCGGGTTCAAACATGAACCACTGAAACGCCGCCGTCAGCAGGCTCATCACGATGCACAGCGCGAGCGCGTAACGCACGCCGTCCGTCCAGCCGAAGCGCGTGAGCAGCCAGCCGCCGAGCAGCGGGCCGATCATCATCGGCACGCGGCGGATTATGGATTGCACGCCCACGCCCATCGTGTGGCGACTGCTTTGCAGTGACGTGGCGATGACCGAAAATGTCGCGGGCAGCGACAACGCGCTCCATGCGAGAAATAAAAACGAACCGAACAGCAGCGCGAACCAGCTTTGCCAGAGCAAAACCAAAATGTAACCGGCGATTGAAATTATGCTGAAAAGCAGCAGCGATTTTCTTTGTCCCCAATGATCGGTGAGCCAGCCGCCGGGATAGGCGTAAACCGCGCCGAGAAATGTTTGCAAAGCGTCGAAAAGTCCGATGATGAAAATGCCGCCGCCGAGAGTCTCGATGTATTTGGGCGCGAAGCCGAGCCACAATTTCTCGCCAGTGCCGGCGAGCAAAAGCGCGACAAGCAGCAGCGACGTGTTCCGTCGCAACGCGAGAAATTCGGAAATGTTCTTCAAGCTCATCGGCGAAAAAATCTGGCACGAATTGAACGGATTGGCACGAATTGAATTTGCAGCGGCGGCCGGCAGGCCGGCGGATTTTTGAGGCGATTGACAAGAATGCGGTGCCAGAGAATTTTAGGCGCGCCGGATTGCGCCATTTGCGTCCATCCGGGCGATCATCGGGCAGGTGTCGCGTTGCAGGCAGAACGCCACGTCGCCGCGCAATTCGGGATTTGCCAGCAGACGCCGGGCGTTCTCCGAGTCGCGCATCGCCCCGGCCAGGTTTGACTTCGCTTGCGCATAGGCGCGGCGCGCGGTCTCGACAGAAGCGGGATTTGCGCCCGCGCCAAAGCCGCCGGACAAAACATCGCACAGCGCGCCCGCCGCCAGCGTGTCCTCAAGCGCGGCATTTTCACCCGTGCCGGCGCAGACGAGCAGGATGTCCGCAAACTTGTTCCGCCGGAGAAATTCCGCCGTCGCGCCGAGGTTCAAAAATGAGGCGGCCAGAACCGTTTTTGCGCCCGCGCAGGCGTGCAACGCGCGCGTGCCGTTCGTCGTCGTGGAAACGATGGTTTTGCCGCGGATTTTTCCCGGCGTGTATTCGCGCGGCGAGTTGCCGAGGTCGAAGTCAATTCCGTCGGCGGAAATGCGGACGCCGTCGCGCTCGCCGCCGAGCAAAATTTCCGGGCGCGTTTTTTTGATTTCCAGCGCCTCGGAAATTTCGCCAACGGGAATGATTTCCTTTGCGCCGTTGTGCAGCGCGGTTACGAACGTGCTGGTGGCGCGCAGCACGTCGAACACGACGCACGCGGTCCCGCCCAAATCGCGGCTGGCGAGCGTGGCGAATTCCGCCGGGGTGAAGAGGACTTCAAGTTTCATGCGATTTGTTCAGCGCCGGATGATGGCCGTGAGGTCAACCTTCACGCCTTTCGCGGCGTTGAAACCGTTGGCTTGAACGGTTGCAATGTCCGTCCCGAAAATCAAGAGATTGGTTTTGTAAAAATCGGTTGGCACGATCAAAACGGAAGGATTGTTTTCGCGGAGAAAATTGGCGGCCTGGTTAGCGTCCAGGGTTTGCATATCATTTGTGACGATTCCGCGAAATTCCCAGACGAGGCTCGGCTCGGTGTATTCGACGGCGGCAAATTTCGTTTCCGGTTTCAAATACGGTCTCGATTCTTCAAAAAGCCGGCGCGAGGCGAACTCCGGTTTCACCGCCAAAAATCCGGCAATTGTCAGGAGCAGAATAAAAACTGCCATCGCCGACGCCCATTGCCAAATCTTCAAACCGGGAACCGCCCTCGCGAGCCAGATGGCGATGAACGGAAAGGCGGGCAGGGTGTAGTGCGGCAGCTTGGTGCGCACGAGCGTGAAAACCAAAAAAAACAGCCCGGCCTGCATGAGCAGATACCAGCCGAATGTGTCCGCCGTGCTGGAAAACCGCCAGTTCCAGAGCGCCTTCGGAACGCGGAACGCCCATGGAAAAAAGCTGAAAAAAAATGTGACGAAGAAATACGGCAGCAGCAGGAGATAGTTCAACAAGCTCTTGCCGCCGTGACCTTCCATCACGCCCACGGAGCGGAACACGACGTGATGCTCGAAGCCGACCGTCCAAAATTCGCCGTTCGTCGCGACCAGCGCGGGAATTCCCCAGACTGCGACGATTACCAAAGTTAAAATCATGCCCGCTGCAAAACGTGGCAATGAGAAATTAAATTCCTTTGGACGCAGCCATTTTCCCAGAAGCAGTCCGCCGATTGGCAGCCACGCGACCGGGCCTTTGGCGAGAAATCCGAGCGCGAGGCTGACGTGAAAAATCCACCACCAGCGTCGCGCGTCCGCCGCGTCGGGACGCGTCAATTCCCAGCCGCTCCACGCGGCAGCGGCGGTAAAAAAAATCATCGGCATATCCGCCGTGGCGAGATGCGCGTTGGCCAGCATTTGAAGCGACGTTGTGAAAATCACCGACGCAGCCAAAGCTATTTGCTGTTTTGTGAAACGCCGCGCCCAGAAAAAAATCAGCAGAGAAGTTCCGGCGGCGAACAATGCGGAGGGCAGGCGCGCGGCGAACGCGTTTTCGCCGAGCAGTTTGTAGCACGCCGCTTGCGCCCAATAAATCAGCGGCGGCTTGTCGAAGCGGTAATCGCCGTTGAAATGCGGCACGATGTAATCGCCGCGCTGGAGCATTTCGCGGCTGGCCTCGGCGAAGCGCGGCTCGTCGCGGTCGGTCAGCGGCAGAATCCATGTGCCGCTGCAAAACAGCAGGAGGCTGCACGCGAAGATTGCGAGCACCGGGCGCGCGGCCAATTTTGTCAGCAGGTTTTGCACGCGCGGATTTTATTCAAAGGCAATAGCCATGGGCTTTACTTGATTGGTCAATCACCATTTATTTCTTTGTGCAATGAAACAATGCGCTCTACAAATGGAATAGCGTCTTCCGTAAAAAATTCGCGCGCTGGATTTATACGAAATCTCGTCAATAGTGAATGCAACGCCTTTTCCAATTCTATTAAAGCAGTCACCTCAAAACTCTTATAGATTTCAAAACGATACGGAACGCCAGTAGAATAAAGTTGGGCAATGCGACGATTTATGTCTCCGGTAATTCCAATCTTCATAATTTCCTTGCCTTCTTTATTGTATGTTCCGGTCTTCAAAATGTAGATAAAACCTTTATCTTTCTCTATATCATCAACTGATATGGCTTCCTCATCGCCTTCTACGCCATCAACTTTTGCATATTCTGCAAGTGACAATTTCAAAGGCTTTGTGGTTCTATCACAAACAAATAGGGAACTTCCGGATAACCCATAAACCTGCCTCAATAAGGCATGGTCCAAATTTTTATAATTTCCTTTTGCAACTTGCGACTTGTGTGAATCCGTGCCGTAGAATTGTGGGTATGATGTTTTTATTCGATCACGAATTTCTTGCGGAGTCAGAGCGTGACCTGATTCCTGAATTATCTTACAAACTGTTTCAATGAAAGTCATATTTTTATCTTACAATTTAATCTTAAGGAAAAATTTATTATTGAATTATGCAGTTCCGCAGATTTTTTGAGAAGCTATTTCAATTTCGTCCGCATGTAATGAAAAAGATATTGCTGGGCGTAACCGGCGTGCGGGCCGAAATGCGTGGCGGCAAAGCGGCGCAGGCGTGGCTCGCTGGCGCGGCGGCACGGGAAATAAAGCCGTTGCAGCGCGCGTTCAATCCAGACATCCACGGGAAACGCGGAATCAAATCCGTAGGCGAAGAGCAAAACGCAGTCGGCAATCTTCCCGCCCACGCCGCGCAGTTTCATCAGTTCCGCGCGCGCTTCGGCATAATCCAGCCGGCGGATTTTTTCCAGATTGAATTTTCCGTCAGCGATTTGCCGCGCGGCAGCGAGGAGGTTCGGCGCGCGAAAACCCATCTTGCAGGCGCGGAGTTCGGCTTCGGTTGAGGTGGCGAGGCGTTGTGGCGTGGGGAAGGCGAATTCCAAAACTGGCGTAGCAGCTTTCGGCAGAAAGCCGCATTTATCACCTTGCAAGGGTTTGCGGCGCTCTGCCGAGACGCCGCTACAAGGTTCACCAAAGCGTTCGCAGAGCAGCGCGACGATCTGCCGGATTTGGACGATTTGCTTGGTCGAGGACAAAATGAATGACGCGAGACATTCCCACGGCTCCTGTCGCAGCACGCGCAGCCCGCGACACGCGGCGACGGCGTCGCGCATCGACGCGTCGTCGGGAAAAGTTCTTAGAATTGTTTCCAATTCGATTTCGGTTTGCAGAAAATCGCGCAGCCAGCTCCAATTTTTCTGCGGCGCGGCGGTTTCGGCAAAAATTCCTTCGCGCGTCTGCGTCAGCCGCGTGAAATTTTTCCCGACGACTCCAATCCACGAACCATTTTCTCTTTGCCAGCGGAAAACCTGGCCGGAATCGAGCGTCGCGGCCAAATCGTAATCACGGACGCGCAGGAGGATTTTTGCCATTTAATGAAAGAGTCCGATGACCGGAGTTTGCAGCCGGCGCATCGGCGGCAGTGTAGCGGAAAATGCAGCGTTGGAAACTGAATTGCAGGTTTTTTTGAACGCCGCCCGCCACCCTGTTAAAAGATGAAATGGTTTTGGAAGGGCTGTAAGCCGAATTCTGTCTGCGCCTTGCGGCGGAGAGAATCATTTGTCTGGGCGACCGATACCCGAAACCTGTTTCACTTTCACGAAACGCGGAGCGGGCAGCTCCTGGGTTTCCTATTTGGCCTTGCACCCGACGGGGTTTTCCGTGCCGCGTCGCTTGCGCTTCGCGCGGTGGTCTCTTACACCACCTTTTCACCCTTACCACGCCGTAGCTCTTGCGAGCGAAGGCGGGCGGTTTGATTTTCTGTGGCACTTTCCGTCGGAAAGCCTTCCGGCTTTCCGCCCGAGTATATCCCAATCGAACAGACTTGGGTTACGCGGCGTCGCGCCCTGCGGTGTTCGGACTTTCCTCTTCCGGCTCGCGCCTGAAGCGATTCTCCGCCCTTCCAAAACCGGTGTTAAGCTAACGGAAATCAATAATTATTCAAGCTGCGAAAAATATTCTTGAAAAAATCCCGCGAAGTTCTGGCAATTCTTATGCCGGGCTTCGACCCCGGCTGTTGGACATTCCACAACTTCACTTGCAATTCGGCATTTTGGGTGCAAGTTGAAAGCTATCGCAAAACTGAATGCGACGATTGAAACTGAAAACCAAACTACAATTCTAAAATTATGTCATTACACACACCTGACCTCACGAAATTCCCGCCGCGCAGCGCGCGCGTGCGGCTCGGCGGCTATGTGATTCTGCCGCGGATGCTGGACAAGGGCCGCGCGACGCTGGCTGGAACAAACGGCGAGTATCATTATGCTTGTCCGCTGGACCAGCGGTTTCTGGAATTTGTCGGCATCAATCCGGAAGTCCTGAAAAAGGAACTGGGCAAGAGCGACGGTGAAATCCTCGAATGGATTGAAAAGAATGCGGCGCACAAACGCTCGGATGCGGAGATCACCGCGTGGTCGAAACTTGCCGAAAAGCGCGTGCCGACGGACGTGGAATCGCGCGAGTATTTCAACGGCCTGCACAAAACCGCCGGGCCGAAGCGCGAGGACATCGCGACGTGGTTCGATGTGCTGGATTTGGATGATTTTGTGACTTTCGGCGGCAAGGCGTAAATTTTTCAATCGTAAAACGCAAAGGCGCGAAGAGCAAGTCTTCGCGCCTTTCATTTTGTTTTGATAATTAAACTGTTGCGGCAGCAGCTTCCGTTTTCCACGCCTCGATTTTTTCGATTCGCTGGCGGCGTTTTGTGCCGTGCAGTTCAAATTCCACCTCGTCGCCGGTCTTGTGGTTGAGCAGCGCCGCGCCGACGGGCGAAAGGTAGCTGATGATTCCCTTGTCCGGGTCGGAATCCCACGCACCGAGTATCGTGAACGATTCGGACTGGTTCGTTTCGAGGTTCGTAGCCTGGACAATCGTGCCGATATTGACCACGTCCGTGTTTGCGTTCGAAAAATCCGCGCCGCGCGAGCGTGCAAGCTGCGTCTCCAGCTCGTCCTTGCGGCGCATGAGGATTTTCTGCATTTCCTTGGCGGCCTTGTATTCGTGGTTCTCGCGCAAGTCGCCGTAGCTTCTGGCGACGGCAATTTCCTTGGAGTTGGCCGGAATCGTTTTCTGAACAAGTTCGGCGTATTCTGCGCGGCGGCGTTCGAGGCTTTCCCACGAAACCTGAATCGTGCTGTCCTGCCTGGTCTGCTCGCCGGTGATGAGCGACTGCACGGCGGGATGTTTTTTGACGAGTCGGGCGAGAAGCGAACGCTTGTCCATGTCATCGAACACGGGCGAGAGCTGCAACGTGCGCGTCAAATCCTTGATGACCTCGATGTCGGCGGTCGCAGTGAGTTCACCGAGCAGTTCCTGATCCTCCAAAATGAAGTCGCGCAAACGGTTCGAGCGTTTCTCGTTGAACTGGTCGCGTTCCATCGCCGTGAGCATCGCGCGGAAAACTTCCGGGCCGAGGATGTCCACGAAATCCTCCGTGCGGTCGCGCGCGAACCACAATAGCATCTCGCTGCTGGCCGTATGCTGGTTGATGAGGCGCGCGAGCGTTTCCTTGAGCAAATCCAGCTTGCCTTCGTGGACGAGCAGGCTCGCGAATTCCTTCGCGAGCTTCGCGGAAACGAGGTTCATCGAGCCGCGCAAAATTTCCGTCCAGCGATCGGGATTGGCCTGCTTGAACGATTCGAGCGCGCGATGATGTTTCGCGGCGGGGATCAATTCCATGATCTGGCCGAACCTGACGTTGTCCTGCGCCCAGATTTGCGCGTCGGTGACTTCGCCTTCAACCGGCTGAAGGCCGGCGGCGTGGCGCAATTCGTCGCGCGCAAAAATCGCCTCAAGCGCGACCGCCGGCTGCGTGCGCTGGTGCGACGTGATGTCCGCATTCAGCGCGGAAATGATTTCGCCCGCCGCCGCCGCCTTGTCCTTCAAGTCTGAAACAACCTTGAGAATTTCCGCGACGACCGCCACGCGCGCCTTCAAACCTTTTGCCGCGCGAAAGTCCGCGAGCGAGCGATCCTGCAACGTGGTTTCCTGCGCCTGAAAAACGACCATCTCGGTTTTTTTCAACGGCACGATAAAGTGGCCGTCCTTTTTCATTTCACGCTTGGCGGTTTCCCACCATTTTTTGTAATCGTCCGCGATGACGTCCGGCGTAAGAATATGCTGGATTTGATCCGCCGTCGCTTTTCCGCCAAAACTGTTCAAAACCAATTTGATCAAATCCAAATGGTGCGCAGCCATCTGGCGGACGGCTTCGAGGTCGGCGGCCTTGCGCGCCAGAATGTGATCCTTCGGAATCGGCTTGAGGAGATCGGCGGCGAACGACAAATCCATCGTGTGCCCCGGCTTGCCCGGAAAATCAATCGTAAAGCGCGCGAACACCGTGTCCACCGTCTTGATTTTTCCGAAGCCCCAACTGCGGTGCGAGCAGCAGCCTCCCTCGACAAGTTGCGTCAGCGGTTCGACGTGTCGGCCTTCAATTTTCCCGGCGGCGGCAAGTTTTTCGAATTCTGTTTTCATAATAAAATCGTATTTCAGTCGTCACGGATTCACTATGACCCCATTAAACGCGGTGAACGACCAAAAACCAAGACAAATTGCGGCGCGAGTTTTGCAGCAGCGGGGGAGCGCGCCCATCTCGGGCGCAGTTTTGCGCGTCCTGCGCAAAACATCGGCGGAATTCACGGAAGATTTGCTCGAACGGGAATTGGCCGACGCAAAATTATCTTCGCTCGATCGCGGGCTTTGCCAGGAAATTGTTTATGGCGTGGTCCGCTGGCAGGCCGCGCTTGACTGGCTTATCGCGCGCAAAACCGGCGGACGTGAACAAAAATTGCCGCTGCAAAATTTATTGCGCCTCGGACTTTACCAAATTTTCTGGCTCGACCGGATTCCCGACCACGCCGCTGTCCACGAAACCGTCGAACTCGCCAAGCAAAACGGCTTCGTCCCGCAAGCCGGATTTGTCAACGCCGTTTTGCGCGGCTATTTGCGCGAATTTGACGAAACAAAAAAAATTCTGGCTGAACTAAAAATTTCAAATCCGCCAATCGGATTTTCGCATCCGCAATGGCTCGTGGAAAAATGGCAAAAACAATTTGGCGAAGAACGCACGCGACAATTGCTCGAATGGAACAACACGCCGCCAAAAAACTTTGCGCGCGTCAACACCTTGAAAACCGACGCCGGCAAACTCATCGAAAAATGGCGCGACGAAAATGTAGAATATGATTTCTTTCGTGGCGGCGGTCGGCAGACCGCCGCATTTCTGGTTGAAAACGAATCCGGCTTTCTGCCGAAAGCCGCTACATTTGAGAATTTGATCTTCGAGTTGAAATCCCATCCGCCCTTGAATTCATTGGGAAGTTTCCGCGACGGCTGGTTTTACATTCAAGACCCAAGCACATTGCTCGCCGCGCGCGAACTCGACCCGCAACTCGACGAAACCATTTTGGATCTGTGCGCCGCGCCGGGCGGCAAGACGACTTTCATCGCGCAATTGATGAAGAACGAAGGTAAAATCGTCGCCTGCGATATTTCCGAAGAGCGATTAAAATTGGTTCAAGAAAATTGCGCGCGGCTTGGCGTGACGTGTGTGGAAACCGTTTCCGCTTTCCGCTTTCCGCTTTCCGCTTTTGACCGCGTCCTTGTGGATGCGCCTTGTTCCAACACCGGCGTGATGCGCCGTCGTGTGGATTTGCGCTGGCGGATTTCGCCGGAGGAAATTTCGCGCTTGCGGCAGACGCAACTGGATTTGCTCCAGATCGCTGCGGCGAAATTAAAACCCGGCGGCGTTTTGCTCTACAGCACTTGCAGCCTTGAGCCGGAGGAAAATTCTGAAGTCGTCAAAGGATTTTTGCGTGAGCACAAAAATTTCAAACTGGAAAGCGAACGCGAATTATTGCCGTTTGCGGACAACGTGGATGGCGCGTATGTTACGCGCCTGAAACTTTCAAACTGAATCAATTATGGAACTCAATCTCGAAACCGATTACGCCGACCGCGCCTACACCATTCTCGCCAGCCTCGTCACGCCGCGGCCAATCGCGCTCGTGACGACCATCAGCGCCGACGGCAAGGTCAATGCCGCGCCGTTCAGCTTCTTCAATCTGCTCGGCGCGAATCCGCCCATCTGCGCGTTCGCGCCCGGCGACCGCGACAACGGCACGCCCAAGGACACCGCGCTCAACGTCCGCGCGACGCACGAATTCGTCGTGAACCTCGTGGACGAAAAAATTGCCGAGGCGATGAACCAATGCGCTGCGTCGCTGCCGTTCGGCGAAAACGAATTGATTCGCGCCGGCCTGACCGCCGCGCCGTCGTCCATCGTCAAACCGCCGCGCATCGCCGAAGCGCCCGCGAGTCTGGAATGTGTCGAATGGGGAACTTTGCAAATCGGCAAAAATCGCGTCGTGATCGGCTTGATCAAGCGCCTGCATTTGCGCGATGAATTATTCGACGCGGAGAAAAAGCGGATCCGCACGGACAAACTTTTTACAATCGGGCGCATGGCGTCGCCGGATTGGTATTGTCGCACGCGCGACCGGTTTGAGATGAAACGGCCGCACTAATTTTCAAGAACATCAAGATTTTGTTCAGAATGCTTTAACTTGTATTTCTCAAAAAATGGAAAATCAATGTCGTAAACAATTTTTGGATTCAGGCCAAATTCCAATTTTTCTAGTAGCTCCATTAAGCGTTCGCCATCAATTAACTCAATAAATTCATTGCCAGACTCCGTAGCTTGCTTTTCGGCAGCAGATGTAAAGTGACCTGTTGAAAATAAAATTCCTTTGTCAAATTTTCCTCTGATTGCCGATTGGAAATCCCTGATGTGAGATGCGCCAACTCCCGCAGAATATTTTTTGCACTGATAGGCAACCCGAAAAGTTACAATATAGTTCAGTTCGAGTAAGCCGTGTCCATCAATTCCGCCGTCCCCAGTTTTGCCGACACAAACAACATTGCTTAATCCCATTTCGAGCATCAAATCGCGGCACAGTCTCTCAAATCCATCAGCGGATAAATTTTGGAGCAGTTCAATCAGAGCTTCACGATGCTGAATCTTGAAAGCATCAGAACTTAATGGCGTGGAAGTTTCATCCTCTGTGTTTTGCGGAGAGGATGATTCCTTTGGTTTACTTTTTGTTTGCGCATGAATTTTGACCCATTTCAAAAATAACACTCGTGAAGTTTCTGCTGAAAGGTTTGTATCTCGGCCTTTTTCCGTTAGAGTCCAGACACCGCGTTTGGTTGAGTCGAGCAAACCTTCCCACAACAAATATTGTCTTGCCCATGCAACTTGATTGTAAAACCGCAACGCACCGCCCTTGTTTCTCACTTCCTGCTTTTCGGCGGAAATATTTTCCAATTTTCCCACAGCCTTGATGACATCGCGCGCCGTTCCTGAACCACCCATTTGCCGCAGCACGTTCAAAATGCTTGGCATCCATCGTAAGAATTCAGATTCGCCCTTTTTCACAAAATTAAAAATTTCACATCCCCATGATCTGATAACCGGAATCAACGTAGAGAACTTGTCCGGTGATCGCCGCCGCGCCGTCGCTCGCGAGAAAAGCTCCCGTCGCGCCGAGTTCTTCGGGCAGAACATTTCGCTTCAGCGGCGCGTGGGCTTCGTAATGTTTCAGCATTTCCTGAAAACCGGAAATGCCGCGCGCGGCGAGCGTGTTGACCGGGCCGGCGCTGATGCAGTTGACGCGGATTTTTTTCGGGCCGAGATCGTAGGCGAGATAGCGCGTGCTGGCCTCGAGCGCGGCCTTGGCGACGCCCATGACGTTGTAGTGCGGCACGACTTTTTCCGCGCCGTAATAACTCATCGCCACGATGCTGCCGCCGTCGGTCATCAGCGGCGCGGCGGCGCGCGCGAGCGCGACGAGCGAATACGCGCTGACGTCGTGCGCGACGCGGAACGCCTCGCGGCTGGTGTTCACAAATTCACCTTCCAGCGCATCTTTCGGCGCGTAGGCGACGGAGTGCAAAAGCAAATTCAACTTCCCAAATTTTTCGCCGACGGTTTTGAAGACGTTGGCGATTTCGTCATCCTTCGTCACGTCGCACGGCAAAATCAAAGTGTCCGCGCCAAATGTTCCGGCGAGTTCGGCGACATTTTCCTTCACGCGTTCGCCTTGAAACGTGAAGGCGAGTTTCGCGCCTTCTTTGTGCCACGCCTGCGCGATGGCCCACGCGATGGAGCGTTTGTTGGCGACGCCGAAGACGATCCCGGTTTTTCCGTCAAGCAATGGCATAAGTGAGTAATTCGTTGAATGGTTGAATTGTTAAATCGTGGAAAGGTTAAATCGTTTTGGCGCGCAAAAAAGAAAATTCCGCTCTAAATTTCTTTCCGGTGGGGCGA
>Ga0208220_1000841_pt1 | contig 12868 bp, 10 predicted proteins | sample NGESurdeep092012_9_FD_184484 | JGI IMG/M metagenome (GOLD analysis project Ga0208220, IMG submission 184484) | Arctic peat soil microbial communities from Barrow, Alaska - NGEE Surface sample F53-1 deep-092012 (SPAdes) | ecosystem: Environmental > Terrestrial > Soil > Wetlands > Peat ... | reverse complement strand
CGGCATCCTCACTCTCACTTCATTCCAGCGAAGGCTGGCGGAGAGGGAGGGATTCGAACCCCCGTCAGGCTTTCGCCTGAAGCGGTTTTCAAGACCGCCGCGATAGACCACTCTGCCACCTCTCCGCGAAGTGGTTGATAGTCTTTGGTTGATAGTTGATGGTCAGCGCAAAACTTCGCGCATTTGTTTTTCCATCAACTCTCAACTATCAACTCTCATCTCCAAATTGGCACGGCAGGAGGGACTTGAACCCCCAACCAACGGTTTTGGAGACCGCTACTCTACCAATTGAGCTACTGCCGTATCCGCCCAATCTTCGGACAAAAAGGGAGACGGAGAAGTTCAATCTCCGCCTCCCGGATTTCAAAACGCTTTACGCGACGACTTCCGTGACGATGCCCGAACCGATGGTGCGACCGCCTTCACGGATGGCGAACTTCAGTCCCTTGTCCATCGCGACCTGCTTCTGCAATTCAACTTCCACCGTGACATTGTCGCCGGGCATGACCATCTCGACGCCGGTGGGCAGCGTGAGCGTGCCGGTAACGTCCGAGGTGCGGAAATAAAATTGCGGACGATAATTCGTGAAGAACGGCGTGTGACGGCCGCCTTCATCTTTTGTCAAAACATAAACTTCCGCCTTGAATTTCGTGTGCGGCTTAATCGTGCCGGGCTTGGCCAGAACCATGCCGCGCTCGACTTCTTCCTTCTTCGTTCCGCGCAACAAAACGCCGACGTTGTCGCCCGCGCTCGCCGAATCCAAAAGCTTGCGGAACATTTCGATGTCCGTCGCAACCGTCTTGCGAGTGTCGCCGAGGCCGACGATTTCGACTTCCTCCATTTTCTTGAGCACGCCGCGTTCGACGCGACCCGTCACGACCGTGCCGCGACCTTCAATGTTGAAGACGTCCTCGACGCACATCAAAAACGGCTTGTCCACTTCGCGAACGGGCAGCGGAATGAAATTGTCAACCGCGTCCAGCAATTCCTGAATCGCCTTCTGGCCTTCAGGCTTGTCGGCCATTGCCGCCGCAGAACTGCCGCGAATAACCGGCGTCTTGTCGCCGGGAAAACCATACTTCGTGAGCAGGTCGCGGATTTCCATTTCGACGAGGTCGAGCAATTCTTTGTCGTCCACGAGGTCAATCTTGTTCAGAAAAACCACTATGGCCGGAACGCCGACCTGGCGCGCGAGCAAAATGTGTTCGCGCGTCTGCGGCATCGGACCGTCCGCCGCGCTGACGACAAGGATCGCGCCATCCATCTGCGCCGCACCGGTGATCATGTTCTTCACATAATCGGCGTGTCCGGGGCAGTCAACGTGCGCATAGTGGCGCGTCGCACTTTCGTATTCGACGTGCGAGACGGCGATGGTGACGGTTTTGTTTTCGTCGCGCACCGTGCCGCCCTTGGTGATGTCCGCGTAGGAAATCGGAGTCGCCAGACCCTTTTTGCTCTGGGTGTGGACAATCGCGGCGGTCAAAGTGGATTTGCCGTGGTCAACGTGACCAATCGTGCCGACGTTGACGTGCGGTTTCGTTCTTTGGAATTGCTCTTTTGCCATATTATTCTGGTGCGTTTAATTTTAATTTTGTTTCAGCAAATTGTCTGGAGCCCATGATCAGGATTGAACTGATGACCTCATCCTTACCAAGGATGTGCTCTACCAACTGAGCTACATGGGCGCACAAATCACCCGTTCAAACCAGACACGCAAAACGACAAAAAACCGATCCCCTCAATCATTTTCTTTCGAAAATCTGAAGGGCTGACCGGATAATGTTATTTTACGGACTACCGACGCCAACAAAATTATAAAAGTTTGTCCTTTCTGTCAACAAACAATTTAATTTTTTATCCGTTAAGATTTGCGGCGCGCTCAGGCGGCGAAAGCAACGACCACCGATGACCTTAAAAAATTTGCCGTGCTAATTATTATGAAACTTTCGCGTTTATAAAAATCAGTGCCAGTGTCCCGGCGTCCGATACCAGCCACGAGACCCTCTTTCCCAGCCGCCGCGAACCCAGATTGCGTGGGGCCGCGGCGGATAACCCCAATGGCCGGCCATCCAAATCCAGCCGCCGTTCCAAACCCATTCGCCGCCAACCCATTCATATCCCGGCCCGGGCGCGGCAACGACCACGGTTTCATCCGGCGGGGGCGGCGGCGCAGTCTGGACAACAGTGGTTGACGAAGAAGACGCGGCATCAGCCGTGTTCTGCGTGTTGAGCATAAAATTAACGACCCCGTCGCTCACGCCGGAATTGTGCAAATCAATGATGTCCGCCGCGCTTAACCGGAAAACCGTATGTGAATTTTTTATCTGGCTGATGATGACGTCGTCGCTCACGCCCGCCTTGGCCAGTGCCTTAATGTCAGCTAGCCCCAGCGGCTGTCCTTGATCCACTCGGACATAAGTCTGCGGCGCTTCCGCACGCAATTGTTCCTGCTGCGCTTGATCCATCGAATGGCCGACCAACCCCCCGGCAATCAATCCCGCCGCCGCGCCGATCAACGCGCCTGCACCGGCATTCCGTGGGCCGCCGATGATCGCACCCGAAGCCGCGCCGATGGCTCCGCCCTCCAAAGCGCCCGTCCCCGTATTGTCTGGATTGCCGTTCGGATCCACGCAACCCGTCAGCACGACGGATGAAGTCGCCACTGCAAATATCAAAATGTTCAATTTGGTTTTCATTGTCTTTTAACTGCCTAGTTACTTGGAGAGCCAATTTAACCGCGCGTTCAAATTTTTCAACTTGAAAACCGTGCGTTCACGCCCGCGGATGCGCCGCGTCGTAAGCCTTTTTCAACCGCTCAGTCGTGACATGCGTGTAGACCTGCGTCGTGACGAGATGCGCATGGCCGAGCAATTCCTGCACGCTCCGCAAATCCGCGCCCGCGTCCAGCAGATGCGTCGCGTAACTGTGCCGCAACTTGTGCGGCGTCAAACCCGGATCAAGCCCGGCGATGACGAGAAATTGTTTCAACCGCCGCGCGAGTTGAACCGGCGCGAGCGGCGCGCGCTTTTGTGTTTCGGAAAAAAATATCGGCGACGCCCCGCCCGGCGGCTGCTTGAACGTGTTCCAATAATCCTGGATCGCCATCAGCGCGGGCCGGCCGATCGGCACGATCCGTTCCTTTTTGCCCTTGCCGCGCACGCGCACGATTTGCTCGCTCCAGTCAACATCGTCCACGCGCAAACCGCATAGCTCACTCACGCGCAGGCCGCAGGAATAAATCGTTTCGAGAACGGCAACGTCGCGCAACGCCGCGATTTGGGAAATCGGTCGGCCAGCTTTTTTTGTTTTCTGAATTTTCAAAAGCTCAAACGGCGCGATGAGCAAAGCCTCCATCTGCTGCTTCGTCAAAAATTTTGGCAGCCGCTTTTCCAGTTTCGGCAGCGAAAGATTTTTTATCGGCGAACTTTCGGCAGCGCCGTGCCGGATGAGAAATTTGTAAAACGTCCGTAACGCAGAAAATCGTAGCTGCACCGCCGCGCGGCTCAAATTGTTCCGGCCAAGAAATCTGACGAAGCTGCGGAAATCATCGCGCGACAATTTTTCCCACGCAACGTCTGCCGCCGACCTTGGACTTTGGACTTCGGACTTTAGACTTTCCGTATGCCAGCGCGAGAATTCCGTCAATGCCTGTTTGTAATTCCGCTGCGTATAAACCGACGCGCCGCGATCCGTCGCGAGGTGCGCGAGGAATTTTGAAATCCACTTGTCGCGGATTTCAGTTTTTGGCTGTTCGGATTTGCTTTCCACTTGAACCGCAGATTACGCGGATTGCACAGATGATTCAAAACCAATCGTCTCCACCGTGCCGCCCAGATGCGCCGAGCGGCTCACGGCAATTTCAAACTGAACATGGTGAAATCCACTTTGAGGCGCGGCGACGTTTTTCGGATTTGCGAAAACGAAATTTCTTATTGCGGCGCGATTCTTTTTTAAAATTTCGGTCGCGGTTGCCCTCGCTGCTGATGTTAGATGCGTTCTTTTGCATAACGCATCATTGCCCGACCCGGCGGGAACTACAAAACAGCCACCGTTATGTTTTGCCCGGTGGTTTTGTCACGGCGGGATTGTAAGGGTATGATTTCCAAAAATTAGCGGCAATGTCTGGCGGCGTGAGAAGTCGCAACCGTTTAGCGCGTTGCTTTACGGTGTTCGTAAAACCTACGGAGCGGGGTTGGTCAACGCGCTTGCCAATAAATTCGGCGATTGAATCCCATGATTCCCAACCCCCACAACTGGCAACTGAAATCGGTTGGGTGAGAAGCCACTTGTCTATGTTGCTATCGTCATGGATAACTTTGGCGATGGCTATTCCAAGTTCAAAAATTGCTTTCCAGTCCGTGCGGCAAATAATCCCGTGAAACTCAATTACCGGATTATAAAGACGACCGTCCTTTACTGTGCGGAAAACGGTTGGAAGGTTATCCTCCAAAACTCCGGGCGTGACTTTACCTTCCCATCTTCTAACCACGGCCTGAACTTGGCGCGTGTAGAATCCGCACATTGCTAACAATCCACCTTCCGGCGCAATGTCAACTCGGCGATTAACTGTCTTTGGAGATTTTTGTTTTTTCATTTCGCCCCCAGCGACGGAATTTTTCAGTTGCGGCAAATTTACCCAAGTAGCTTTTTCTTTGCGGACTCAAATTCTTGCTCTGACAAAATCCCTTGGTTCTTAAACTCTGCGAGCTTGCGTAGTTCATCCGTGAGTGTCCCTGAATTATTATTTGAGGATGCAGCCTTTTTGGAATTGCTAATAATTTTTTCAACCTTCGCCTTAAAATTTGCAACCTGTTCGTTCAATTCTTCCATAAAAAGAAATGTGTCAGGGTCACTAGCAGCTTTGAAAAGTCCTCCCGCAAACGGTTTGCTGCCAGCATACGAAAAAAGAATGTAACCGGCCCTAATCATTCCGCCGGGCAGCATTTGTATGGCCGTGATAGACGAAATTAGGATTGTTCGATCACCATTCATTCCAGAGGCCAATGCGTTTGCCAAACCGCGCTTTCGGATTATCACCTTATCAACATTAAGCTCCAATTCATCTTTAGTCCCGTGCTTTCGGATTATCATCTTATCCGTTTCTATGTGCGCGATGGGACGTGAACCGCCAATCACTTGCGGGATGAAAAGTTTTGTATCAAGTCCGCAATGCGGACATGGCACGATGCTGTTCTCCTCAACAAGCTCGCTTGGATCAAATTCAATTTGTCCCGGACAATTGTTGCAAAAGCATTTTACAATCATTTTATTTTCCCTCGATGACCACCAAGCCTTCTAAAATGCCAAGAATGAGCCAAGTGGTCTTCATTTGCAAAGATTCAAACGCCAATTGCCCCAAACGTCCATCGCAAAATAATTTTGGCGTCGGCGTTCGTCCCACCGGGACAACCGGAAATTAGCCAGACACATCGTGTCTGGAACCCACGCCCAAAAACATCCCCATTTGTAGGAGTCGAGGTCAAGAGGCTCAAATTAAATTTCAACCAGAGACTCCTCACAATCATTTTAATTCTTCACCAGTCGGCAATTGTCCGGGCTGCAAAAAGGTTTTGATGAGTTCGCCTTCGCCGCAAACGATGATGCCGGAAATTTTCTTGAACCATTTTCCTTCCGGCACTTCAGGATTGGTGTCCAGCCAGCGCGCGAACAGGACTATTTGCTCGTGGGAAACGCCACGTTGTCGGGTTCGCAGGAAAAGATGCCGCAATAAAGCTTCCGGCAATTTTTGGCGGCGAACTTTAGGCATGAGGTTCGTCGCCGTAAAATCCACGCACCAATTCTTCTTCCAGTCGGTCCGCCTCGGCCGGGTCTTTTGTTTCAACCATTTGCCGGGCCAATTCTCCCAATTCATCGGGCGCAAGTTGCCGGCATTTGCCTGACAATTGACGTTTGCGCGCGAGTTCAAAAGCAAATTCGATGACGTGCGATTGTTCCTCGCGCGGCAGTTGTTTGATTTCTTCGATGACGGCTGTGGCGGTCATGGCTTAATTTTCGTCGGAAATCGAATTTGAGCAAGAGGAAAATTTAATCCGTCGCTCCGCGACTTCCCGCCCGCACGTCGTCTCACGGTTTTATTCTCGCGGCGGAAAATCAAAAGTGATTTTCCCTTTCGCGTCCATCATGAGATATGCCGGAAACGGCTTGCCGGCCTTGGAAATAAATTTGTCGAGCAAATCGCTTTTGCCATCGGCGAGGATTTTCTGCGCCTGCGGCAGTTCAATCGGCTGCTCCAAAATCGTTTTGCCGATCTTGAATTTGCACGACTTGGAATCTTTCTGCGAATTTTCGCAAAGATAACCTTGCTCCGTGTCGAAAATTTTTCCGCCGCACTTCGGGCATTTGCCGATCGGCTCTTTGCCGGTGAAGTCAATTTTCGGCAGCGGCTCGCGCGGCGTTCCGTCCTTGGTCTTGCCCGCCTTGGGTTCGCGGGGCGCAAATTCAAACGCCGTGCCGCCGTCCTTGATCACGAGAAATGCCTTGAACGCGCGATTGTTTTTCTTGGAAATAAATTTCGTGAGCAAATCCGTCTTGCCCGTCTCCAGCATCTTTTTCACCTGCGCCGCCTCAATTGGTTGTTGTAAAATAATTTTACCCGTCTTGAACGTGCAGGTTTTCGCCGCGCCCGTCGCGTTCTCGCAAAGATAATTCATGCCGCCGTCAAAAACCCGCCCGCCGCACTTCGGACATTTGCCGAGCGGCTCTTTGCCCGTGAAATCAATCGGCGCGGAATCCGCGCCATCGGCATTTTTGTCGTTGCCAAAATCAAACTCCGGCTTGAACTCCGCACCCATTTTGATAATGGCGGCGAATGGAAATCCCTGCTTGCTGCGGAAACCTTGCAACGGACCAACCGTGCCCTTGCTGATGAGTTCCTCGACCTCGGAAATTTCCAACTGCCGGCTCGCGACGATTTTCCACAGGTTGAAATCGCATTTCTGGCACTGAAATTTTTTGTAGTTCTCCAGAATCTCGCCGCCGCATTTCGGGCACGGCACGTTGAGCTTGCCGTAATCGCCTGGCACGGTGTCGCTCTCGTGGCTCTTGGCTTTCGCCACGATGTCGCGCGTCGCGTCGGCGATTTCCTTCATGAACTCGTCGCGCTTCATTTTGCCGCGCGCCATGAGGTTCAACTTGAATTCCCATTCGCCCGTCAGTTCCGGCGAACAGAGCTGTGGAATCTCCAATCCGCGCAACAGCGTGATGATGGAAAACGCCTTCGCCGTCGGCTGCAATTCGCGGGCGTTGCGCACGACGTATTTTTCCCAGATCAAACCTTCGATGATCGTCGCGCGCGTCGCGGGCGTGCCGAGACCTTTGTCCGACATCGCCTCGCGCAATTCCTCGTCGTCGATCAATTTGCCCGCGCCTTCCATCGCGCCGAGCAACGTCGCTTCCGAGTAACGGGCCGGCGGTTTGGTGACATTCGCCTCGACTTCAATTTTTTCCGTCTTCACCGTTTCGTCCGGCTTCACGGGCGCCAGCGTCGGCGTGTCGTCGGACTCCGCGGCTTCCTTGCCATAGACCGCGAGCCAGCCGGCGTTCACCATCACTTTGCCTTCGCTCTTGAAAGGCTCGCGCTCGACGCGCGTGATGCGCGTGGTCACGAGAAATTCCGCCGCCGGATAAAAGATGGCGAGAAAGCGTTTCGTGACGAGGTCGTAAAGTTTCTGTTCCGGCTCGCTCAACACTTTCGGCGCGATGAGCGTGGGAATGATCGCAAAGTGATCCGAAACTTTGGCATTATTAAAGATGCGTTTGTTCGGGCGCACCCAGCCGTTCTTCAAAATCGTTTCCGCCGGCGTGCGGTAATTCGTTTCCGCCAGCATTCCCAGCGTCGTCTTGACCGTCTCCAGATAATCTTCCGGCAACGCGCGCGAATCCGTTCGCGGATAGGTCAGCACTTTATGTTTTTCGTAAAGCGCCTGCGCGAGTCCCAAAGTATTTTTCGCAGAAAAACCGAAGCGCCCGTTCGCCTCGCGCTGCAAGGTCGTCAAATCATAAAGCTGCGGCGACATCGAGGTCGTTGGCTTGCTTTCTTCCGTGACGATGCCCGGCTTGCCGAGACATTTCGCCTTGATCGCTTCGGCGAAAGCCACGTCCCAGACGCGCTCCTGCTTGAGCTGATCGTCACCTTCCTTCCGGGAAAACTTTTCATCGAACCAGCGTCCGGCATATTCGCCCGCCTCTGCCGCAAACGTCCCGTGAATTTCCCAGTAGTCGCGCGAAATAAATTTTTTAATCTTCTCCTCGCGCTCAACGAGGATCGCCAGCGTCGGCGTCTGCACGCGGCCAACGGTCGTGAGATGAAAACCGCCGGTCTTGGAATTGAACGCCGTCATCGCGCGCGTGCCGTTGATGCCGATGAGCCAGTCGCTTTCGCTGCGGCACGTCGCCGCGGCGGCGAGCGGAATCATTTCGCCATCCGTGCGCAAGTGTGCGAAACCATCGCGGATCGCCGCGGGCGTCATGGATTGCAGCCAGAGCCGCTGGATCGGCTGCTTGGCCTTCGCGTATTGAACGATGTAACGGAAAATCAATTCCCCCTCGCGCCCGGCGTCGCAGGCATTCACGAGCGCGGTGACATCTTTGCGTTTGATGAGCTTCACCAAAACTTTCAACCGCGCCTCATTTTTCTCGATGGGCAGCAAATCAAAGTGCGGCGGAATGACCGGCAGATTCGCAAAAGTCCATTTGCCGCGCTTGACCTCGAACTGTTCGGGCACGGCGATCGTGAGCAGATGGCCGACCGCCGACGAGATGACGTATTGGTCATTTTCGTAGAAGTCCGCGTTCTTCTCAAACTTGCCGAGCGCCTTGGAAATGTCCCCGGCGACCGACGGTTTTTCCGCGATGATGAGTGTTTTGCCCATTTGTTGTGCGAATCTTTAAGCTGCGATGCACGGTTCGCGCAACTTATTTTTTCTTGAGGGAAATAATTTTTGCCACAGATGGACACAGATTAACACAGATTAACACAGATAAAAGCAATGTGATTCCGCCAACAAAACATTTCTTCAAGCGACAAATTTATTTTCAAAAATCTGTGTTTCATCTGTGTCCATCTGTGGCCATCTGTGGCTGAAAAAGAAAATTTCCGCTGCGCGCTTGCGTTCGCTTCGGCGCAATTTAAACTCCGCGCCCGATGGTGAACCTGAACACGCTCAATCCGCAGCAACGCCTCGCCGCCGAGACCATTAACGGCCCGGTGCTGATTCTCGCTGGCGCGGGCACGGGCAAGACACGTGTCATAACGTTCCGCATCGCGCACATGGTCACGCGCGGCATCGCGCCCGGCAACATTCTAGGCGTCACGTTCACGAACAAGGCCGCGCGCGAAATGCGGGAGCGCGTTGCGCGGCTGCTGCCGCGAACAGTCGAAAGTCGAAAGTCGAGAGACGAGAGCAGCGGCACTCGACCCTCGACCCTCGACCCTCGACCAACCATCTGCACTTTCCATTCGCTCTGCGTCAGAATCCTCCGCCAGCACATCGAAAAGCTCGGCTACAAAAAAAAATTCGTCATCTACGACGAGTCGGAGCAATTGAGCGCGGTCAAAAAAATCCTGGCGAACATTTCCGCGAAAGGCGAAAAGACTGATCCCGGCGCGGTGCTGGCGATGTTGAGCAAGTTCAAAAATGGCGGCGAGAATTCAAAAGTTTTCGGCGATGAAAACATTCGCGCCTTGGCCGAGCATATTTCCAAGCGTTACGAATCCGCGCTGCACGCGTGCAACGCGGTGGACTTCGACGATTTGATCCTGCTCACGTTGCGCCTGTTCCGCGAGCATCCCGACGCGCTCGAAGCCTGCCGCGCGAAATATCGTTACGTCATGGTGGACGAATATCAGGACACGAACGCCGCGCAGTTTCAACTCGTTCACGCGCTGACTGTGGAACATCGCAATCTGTGCGTCGTCGGCGACGATGACCAGAGCATTTACGGCTGGCGCGGCGCGGAAGTCGCGAACCTGCTCGACATGGAAAAACATTTTCCCGAAATCAAAGTCGTCAAGCTGGAGCAAAATTATCGCAGCACGACGACGATCCTCAATGCCGCGAATGCCATCATCAAAAATAATGTGCGTCGCCGCGTGAAACAGCTCTGGTCGCAAAAAGGCACGGGCGAGAAAATCCAGTTACAGACTTACGACAACGACGAGGCCGAGGCGCGCGAAATCGTCGTGCAGATCGAATTTCTCCGGCTCACGCGCCGCGCGCCGTGGCAGGATTGCGCGATTCTTTTTCGCACGAACCAGCAATCGCGTCCGCTGGAAACGGAATTGCGCAAGGCCGGCGTGCGTTATCATTTGATCGGCGGGCAAAGTTTTTTTGACCGGCGCGAGGTGAAGGATTTTCTCGCCTACCTGAAAATGTTCATCAACCCGCACGACGACATCAGCCTGCTGCGCATCGCGAACGTGCCTGCGCGCGGGTTGAGCGACGTGACGATGGAACGCCTGCTCGGCGCGAGCCACGAACGCAAGTCGTCCGTTTTCAGCGCGATGAAAAATCCGCTGGTCACGACAACGTTTCAGGCGAACACGCGCAAAAGCATTGAGGCGTTTGTGGAATTTGCGGAACGAACGCGGGTAAAACTTCAAAACGGCGGCGGCAATTTGCAATTTTGGGCTGACAAATTTCTCGACGAGATCGGTTATTTCAACGAACTGCGCCGCTCGGAGAAAGATAAAGAAAATGGCGAGGCTCGCATCCGCAACTTGAAGGAAATTATTTTGACGCTCGACGGCAGTTCTTCGCCGAATGTGCCGTTGTCCGAACGGCTGGAAAAATTTCTCGAAAACATCACGCTCGATTCCGAGGAAGAAGACGAGGAAGACAAAGGCGACGCCGTCACGCTCATCACGATGCACAGTTGCAAGGGACTGGAATTTCCGCACGTTTACATCGTCGGACTTGAAGATGGTTTGCTGCCGCACTCGCGCTCGAAAGCTGAAGGCACGATGGACGAGGAACGTAGATTGTTTTACGTCGCCGTCACGCGCGCGATGCTGACGCTGACGATCAGCCATTGCGGCGGACGGAAAAAATACGGACAGTTGCTGCCCTGCCAACCTTCGCCGTTCCTGAAAGAGTTGCCGGAGGAACTCGTGGAACATTTAGACGAAAAATCCAAACAGCCGGTTTCCGACGCGACAGGCAAAGATTATTTCGCCGCGATGCGCGAGGCGGTCGGGTAACGGTCGCGGAAATGGAACTGCCGGGCCGTAGCCGCACGATTTTCCAGGCAAAAAGTTTTTGACAGCTTCAAAGTTTTATATCATTGTATGCGCATCCGTTGATTTGACGGACTCATAACGAGTGGTCGAGGGACTGGCCCGATGACACCACGGCAACCGATTGAACTTTGGTTTCAATGACAGGTGCCAATTCCAGCTCAAGCATCATTAGCTTGGGAAAAATGAGAAGAGCACAACCGTTTTGTCGCCCCTTCTCGTCATGAGTCGGGGCTTTTTTGTTTTTACAAATCATGCTCGTCCTCATCGTCATCGTCATAAATCGCAATTGAGGATGAGAATGACGATGAGGATGAGAAAAAATTAAAAAATTTATGACCGACAAACATAATTACATGAAGGCGCTCAAGTGCCGCGAATGCGCGCGCGAATATCCGCTCGAGGCCACGCACGTCTGCGAATTCGATTTCGGCCCGCTCGAAGTCGCTTACGACTACGAACGCATCAAGAAGTCACTGACGCGCGCGGCCATCGAGTCACGCCCGAAAACGATGTGGCGTTATCGCGACCTGCTGCCCATCGCCGGTGAACCGACTGTTGGCCCGCTCGTCGGTTTCACGCCACTCGTCAAGGCAGATCGTCTCGCGAAAAAACTCGGCATCCGCGAATTGTGGGTCAAGAACGACGCCGTGAATTATCCGACGCTCTCGTTCAAAGACCGCGTCGTCAGCGTCGCGTTGAGCCGCGCGAAGGAACTGGGTTTTGAAACCGTCGCGTGCGCGTCCACAGGAAATTTGGCGAATTCCGTTGCCGCCAACGCCGCGAGCGCGGGATTAAAATCCTATGTTTTTATTCCGTCCGATTTGGAACAGGGAAAAATTTTGAATTCGCTCATTTACGGCGCGAACGTCATCTGCATCAAAGGCCATTACGATGAGGTGAACCGCCTCTGTGCCGAGATTGCCGGCAAATTCGGCTGGGCGTTCGTGAATGTCAATATGCGCCCATATTATGCCGAAGGCTCGAAAAGCATGGCGTATGAAATCGCCGAGCAACTCGGCTGGCGGCTGCCGCAGCACACGATCGTGCCGATGGCGTCCGGCTCATTGCTGACGAAAATCCACAAGGGCTACCAGGAATTTGTGAAGCTCGGACTCGTCGTGAATTCCGCGACGCACATCCACGGCGCGCAGGCCACGGGCTGTTCGCCGATTTCCGTCGCGCAAAAAGCGGGCCTTGATTTCTTCAAGCCGGTGAAGCCCGACACGATTGCAAAATCCCTCGCCATCGGCACGCCGGCGGACGGTTTTTACGCGCTCAAGGTGATGCGCGACACCAACGCCGCGGCTGACGACGTGACCGACGACGAAATCCGCGACGCGATCAAATTGCTCGCCGAGACGGAAGGCATTTTTGCCGAGACCGCCGGCGGCGTGACCGTGGGCGTGGCGAAGAAACTCATTGCGTCCGGGAAAATCCCGCGCGATTCTTCCGCCGTCATCTGCGTCACCGGCAACGGATTGAAGACGCTCGACGCCGTGCAAGGTCATTGCGGCAAACCGCGCGAAATCAAGCCGAGCCTGCGCGAATTCGAGGCGCTGCTGGCGCATGAAGAAAAAGTGAATGCGTAAATAATTTACCAGTGTTAAACTA
>Ga0208220_1000840_pt1 | contig 12870 bp, 11 predicted proteins | sample NGESurdeep092012_9_FD_184484 | JGI IMG/M metagenome (GOLD analysis project Ga0208220, IMG submission 184484) | Arctic peat soil microbial communities from Barrow, Alaska - NGEE Surface sample F53-1 deep-092012 (SPAdes) | ecosystem: Environmental > Terrestrial > Soil > Wetlands > Peat ... | reverse complement strand
GGTCTTAAACCCAGCAGGCCCCCGCGGCACGCTACGAGTCGAAGCCGAGCCCGACCCGGTCGGCCGCAGAGACTCTCGGCTACGAGTCGAACCCCAGCCCAACGCGATCTAGCAAGCGCAGCCAGGCGTCGCGCCGCCCCTCGTGCTGGTCCGCGCGCGCGATCGACGATCTGGTCAGCTGGATCACCCCGGACCTGAGCGGCTCCGGAGGGAAGGGCATCGGCTTGGACCTGACCAGAGCCAGCCGGGTCCGTTCGGAATCACGGTTCTCGATCTTGTCAAGCAGCACCTGCGCGCCGAATCTGGTCGCGCCGACCCCGAGGCCCGTATACCCCGCCACATAGGCCAGGCGGCCGCCGTAGGCGGAGCCGAAGAACGCGCAGAACCGGCTGCAGGTATCGATGATGCCACCCCACGCGTGGCTGAAGGACAGGCCCTCCAGCTGCGGGAAAGCGGTGAAGAACTGCTCAGCGAGCTTGCCGAAGACCTCCGGCGACGACGCGTGCTCGTCCCTGATCGCGCCCCCGTTGTAATAGACCGCGTCGTAACCGCCCCAGAGCATGCGGTTATCCCGGGTCATCCGGAAGTAGTGGAACTGGTTGCCCATATCGGACGCGCCGCGGGGGCCGTTCCAGCCGAGCGCGGCCAGCTGCCCGGCCGACAGCGGCTCGGTCATCAGCGCGTAGTCCCACACCGGGATCACGTACGCGCCGATCCGGCGCAACAGCGAGCGGCCGAACACCCCGGTGCCGAGGATGACCTTGCCCGCCCGGACCGACCCGTACGGGGTGGTCAGCGTTAGCCCGGTGCCGCCGGGGGTGATCGAGGTGACCGGGGTCTGCTCGTAGATGCGGACCCCCGCCTCCAGGCAGGCGCGGCGCAGCCCCCAGGCCAGCCGGCCCGGCTCGACCAGCGCGTTGCCGGTGGTGACCTTGAGCCCGCCGACCAGCACGGGCGAGTTGAGCTCCTTCTTTATGCCAGCGGCGTCGAGCACCTGGACGTCATGACCGAGCGCCCGGCTGGCCGCCGCCTCCTCCTCGATCCCCTCGAGCTGCCAGGGCGCGGTGGCGACGTTCAGCTCACCGGTCAGCTGGAAGTCGCAGTCGATGTCGTGCTTCGCGATCGTCTCGCCGATCTCGCGCAGGTTCTGCTCGCCGAGCTTCTCCAGCAGCGGCATCTCGTCGGGGAACCGCTCGAGGCCGTTGCCGATGCCGTGCGTGAGGCTGGCCGCGCAGAAGCCGCCGTTGCGGCCGGACGCCCCCCAGCCGATACTGCGCGCCTCCAGCAGCACCACGTCGCGGGACGGGTCGCGCTCCTTGGCCAGCAGCGCCGTCCAGAGGCCGGTGAACCCGCCGCCGACCACCGCCAGCTCGGTCGTGGCGTGCTCGGCGAGGGCGGGCAGCGGCTCGGGGGCGTCCGGCTGGTCGAGCCAGAACGGGGTGGGCGAGGCGCTCGCCAGGGACTTTGCGACCGCGGCGGGTAGACGGGGACTTGCCCCGCTACGCACCACGGATATCGGCCTGACATGACTCGATCAGCATCGAAGTGTTCATGACCCGACTTTCGCACACTTGCGGCAGGGGGATAGAACATGGGCATGCGTATTTGCGTCGTGGGCGCCGGGTCGATCGGCGGGGTCATCGCGTCCGGGCTGGCGGGGGTCGACGGCGTGACCGCGTCGGTGCTGGCGCGCGGCCAGACACTGCGCGCGATCAGGGCGGACGGGCTGCGGGTGACCGCGCCGGACGGGTCGGTCGAGGTCGTTTCCGGCCTGGCGGCGGCCTCCCCCGAGGACGCCGCCGAGCTCGGCGTGCAGGACGTGGTCGTCGTCGCGGTCAAGGCGCAGTCGATGCCGTCGGTCGCCGCGTCGATCGGCCCGCTGCTCGGCCCGGCCACCTCGGTGCTTTCGACGCTGAACGGCGTGCCGTGGTGGTTCCTGGACGGGTTCGGCGGCCCGGCAGCCGGCGCGCACCTGGATAGCGTCGACCCGGGCGGCAAGATCGCGGCCGCGCTGCCCGCCGCCCGGGTGATCGGCGGCACCGTGCACCTGTCGGCCGCGTCGCCCGCCCCCGGCGTGGTGCACTGGCGGGCCGGGAACGGTCTGATCATCGGCGAGCTGGCCGGCGGTCGTTCTTCGCGGCTGACCGCGCTGGCGGACGCGCTGCGGGCGGGCGGCTTCGACATCACCGTCTCCGACCGGATCAGGGACGACGTCTGGTACAAGCTCTGGGGCAACCTGACCCTCAACCCGATCTGCGCGATCACCGGGGCGACGACCGGGCCGGCCCTCGACGACGACCTGGTCCGGGAGTTCCTGTCGGCGGCGATGCTGGAGGCCCGTGAGATCGGCGGCCGGATCGGCTGCCCGATCGCGCAGACGCCGCAGGACCGGCACGCGGTCACCCGCAAGCTGGGCGACTTCACCCCGTCGATGCTGCAAGACGCCCGGGCCGGCCGGCCGCTCGAGCTCAACGCGCTGACCGGCGCGGTCCGCGAGCTCGGGGCGCTGACCGGCGTCCCCACGCCGAACGTGGACGCGCTGCACGGCCTGGCCCGGCTGTACGTCCGGGCGCACGCCGGCGACGCCGCCGCCGCCGAGTAGGACCGAGGCTGCGCCGGCCGGACCGGGCGGCGCCGGTCGCCGCCGATAGCCTGACTACCGTGGCTACCTGGATCGTTATGGACACCTCGTTCGGATCCGGCCTGCGGGTCGCGGTCAAGGACATCATCGACATGGCCGGCCTGCCGACGACCGCGGGCTGTCGCGCGATCGCCGACACCGCCCCGCCCGCCCGCCAGGACGCCTCCTGCCTGGCCGGGCTGAGAGCCGCGATCGGCCGCGGCCAGGCGCGCTTCGTCGGCAAGACCAACCTGCACGAGCTGGCCTACGGGATCAGCGGGGTCAACGAGGCGTTCGGCACCCCGGTCAACCCGCTCGACCCCCGGCGGGTGCCCGGCGGCTCGTCGAGCGGCTCGGCCACCGCGGTCGCGGCGGGCGAGGCGGACGTCGCCTACGGGACCGACACCGGCGGGTCGATCCGCATCCCGGCCGCGTGCTGCGGGATCGCGGGGCTGAAGACCACCTGGGGCCGGATCAGCCTGGACGGCGTGCGGCCGCTGGCGCCGAGCCTGGACACGGTGGGGCCGATGGCGGCTTCCGTCGACGGCCTGGTCGCGGGGATGGCGCTGCTCGAACCCGGGTTCACGGTGGCCGCCGACGCGCCGCGGACCGTCGGCCGGCTGGCGGTCGAGGCCGACCCGGCGGTCGACGCGGCGGTCGACGACGCGCTGCGGGCGGCCGGGTTCGCGGTCCAGCGGATCACGATCCCCGAGCTCTACGACGTCATGGCGGCGTCGTCGGCGCTGCTCGACGCGCAGGCGTGGGCGACCAACGCGGAGCTGTTCGCCCGCGCGGGCGACCGCATCGGCGCCAACGTGCGCGACCGGCTGCTCGAGGCGAGCACGATCACCGACGCGCGGCTGAGCGCCGCCCGCGCGATGAACACCCGCTGGAAGGCGGCGCTCGACGTCATCTGGGGCCGGGTCGAGCTGCTGGCGGTGCCCACCCTGCTCGGGTTCCCGCCGCTGATCGACGAGGCGCGGACGATGTTCCGAATCCGGGGCATGACGTCGCCGGTGAACGCGGCCGGACTGCCGGCACTGGCGCTGCCGGTGCCCGCCGCCGGGGGGCCGCGCGCGGCCAACGGCCCGCTGCCCGCCAGTGTCCAGCTGATCGGGCCCGCCCACAGCGAGGACCGGCTGCTGGCCGCGGGCGCGATCCTCGAGCGGGCGGTCCGCTAGTCATAGATCGCCCTCGGGGCCGGCTGCGGCCCGCCCCGAGGGCGAAACGACGGATCCCCCGCGAGCCAATGCGCGCGCCGCTGTCCTCGGACTGAGGAGGTGGAGCGCAGCGACTGACCGACGAGGGAGAGGGCAGTGGCCCCGAGCGCGCGGAGGGCCGGGGGCCGGGTAGGGAGCGGGGAAACTAAGTCAGGCGGAGACGAGGTCGCAGACGAAGATGAGGGTCTCCCCCGGCTTGATCGCGCCGGGGGCGCCGCGGTCGCCGTAGGCGAGGCCCGGCGGGATGACCAGCTTGCGGCGGCCGCCGACCTTCATGCCCTGCACGCCCTGGTCCCAGCCGGCGATGACCTGGCCGACGCCGAGCTTGAACCGGAGCGGCTCGCCCCGGTTCCAGCTCGCGTCGAACTCCTCGCCGGAGGAGAAGGAGACGCCGACGTAATGCACCTCAACGGTGTCCCCGGCGCCGGCGACCTTCCCGTCACCCGGCCAGACGTCGGTGATCTCAAGGTCCTTGGGCGGAGCGCCCTCGGGAAAGTCGATCTCTGGCTTGTTGATGTCCATGGGCCCAGCCTAGCGGCGAGCAAAGATCAAACCCGTGATCTCGAACGGACCGGTGTTTCAGCCGACCGTGTACTGAGTCGTCCAGGTGCGGCCGGCGTTGCTGGTGGCCTCGACCGAGAACGCGTTGGTCTTCAGGTTCTCGCCGACGACCCAGCCCTGGTCATGGCTGAGGAACGCGGCCGCGATCGGCTCGTTGATCGTGCCCACCTCGCCCATCTTGCTGAGCGCGTAGCCGTTGTCCGACGCGAGCATGACCGGCGCCGCGCCGTAGCCCAGGGGCGGGGTGTAGCCGACGAAGACGGCCGTGCCCGGGTCGATCGCGCTGAACGGGCCGGGGCCGGAGCCGGGTCCGTCGGGCAGCTTGAGGCCCGGCCTGAGGGCGGACTCGGTGAACTGCTCCTCGAGCACGCCGTGCCACTCGCGGCCGTCCTGGCTGGCGTAGGCGAGGTACGGGGCGTGGCCGGTCGCCACGCCCTGGCCGAGGAAGAGCACCCACAGGCCGCTGGCGCCGGCGCACTGGATCTCCGGGGTGTCGGCGGTTTTCTGGTTGCCCGACGCCCCCGGCTCGGTCAGCGCGAGCGTCCACTGCTGGCCGCCGTCGGTGGTGCGCCAGATGTGCGCCGGGGTGCCAAGGTAGCCGTCGTCGGCGTTGGCGAAGCAGGCGCTCTGCGGGTTGGCGGGCGCGCTCGTGACCGGCGACCAGGACGCGCCGCCGTTGGTGGTGCGCAGCAGCGAGCCGCCGAGGGCCTGCGTGTACCGGGCGCCGGGCGACTGGTTGCCGGCATTGGCGGCCGCCACCGCGTAGCCGAGGGCGGGCGAGACGAAGTGGACCGAGCTGAGCTCGCCCTGGCACGGCTCGGCCAGCGCCGTCCAGCTGGCACCGCCGTTGGTCGTGCGCAGCAGCGTGTCGCCGCCCGCAGCCCAGCCGTGTTGGTCGTCGATGAAGTCGACCTGGTCAAGGTCGGCCGGGCCGGCGTACTGCCGGGTCCAGTTGCCGCCGCCGTCGCTGGTGGCCATGATCCGGCCCGCGCCCGCGACCCAGCCGTGGCCGGAGTCGACGAACTGGACGGCCGCCAGCGCCGCCGACGGGGTGGAGTCGAACCCGGACGAGGGCGACGCGGTGGCCGAGGCGCCGCGGCCGGCGCAGGATGAGGCCGACGCGGGCGGCACCGCCTTGGCCGGCCCGCTCGCGGAACTGGCGGAGCTCGGCGTCGAGCTGGGGCCGGCCGATGCGGTGCCTGTTCGGGCGGGCGTGCTCGATGGGGCCGCGGCCGATCCCGATGACGCGGCCGCGCAGCCCGCGATCGGGGCGGCGACGGCGACGGCGAGCACGGCCAGCGCCGAGGCGGCCGCGCGACGGGGTCGAGGGGCGAATGTCTGGTTTGCGCGTGCGCTCAAGGGCATCTCTTTCGTCACGTTTCAGATGACGCTCTACCGGCTGGCACGGTTGTATCGCATTCCAAGTGTGCGTTCTTGGGGGTAACTAGAGGTTTGTTAGCCGGTGAACTACGCATCATAATAGCCGAACGCATAGGTATGACTACGTTCGGTAGCTGATCGGCTCTGATCCTGGGGGGCAGAGTAGTGAAGCGTCTGAAGCAGGCATGTTGTGTGCTCACAGCCGGCGCGGCCGCGCTGACGGCGGCCATCGCCACCGCCGCGACCTGGCCGGACCAGTCGGCGGCGGCGCCGTCCGTCGCCAGGCAGGGCGGTTCGTGCGACGCGGTCGCCGGCGCCTACCAGTTCCCTGGCGCGGACGGGGTGGCGCCGGCCGCCTGGACCGGCAACGGCCTCACCGTCCCCGCCTGCGGGCCGATTCCCAACGACGGCGGTTCCACCGCGCCCATCGCGCCCTATCCGGGGGCGCTGAAGACGCCGGGGTACCAGTGCGTCGAGTTCAGCGAGCGGTACCTGTACTACCGGTACGGGGTCACAATGGGCATCTCGACCAACGGCGACCAGGTGGCCGCGCACTACGCGGCCAAGTACCCGGCGAAGTTCATGATCGTCAAGAGCGGGACGCCGAACCGCGCGCCGGTCGCAGGCGACGTGCTGTCGATGGCGAAGGTGCCCGGGTTCGACGGCGCCGACGGCGGCCACACCGGCGTCGTGCAGTCCAGCTCGGTGAACGCGTCCGGCAACGGCACGGTGACGATCGTCGAGGAGAACGCGGTGTCCAGCGGCGTCCAGGTGCTCCGGGTCGGCAACTGGAACGTGACCTACGACGGCTTCCCCTACCTGGAGTGGCTGACGACCGCGGGGATGATCGTCACCACCCCGACGCTGCCGTCGGCGCAGGTGTCGGAGCCTTACTCGACCCGGCTGACCGCGGCCGGCGGCAAGGGCGCCGACCGGTGGGCGGTGACGGCGGGCTCGCTGCCGCCGGGGCTGTCGCTGTCGGCCGCCGGGGTGCTGTCGGGGACGATCTCGGCCGCCACCGCGAGCGGCGGCGACCTGGTCAGGAGCTGGCCGTTCACGGTCACCGCGACCGACTCCAAGGGCGCCGCGGCGGTCGCCGGCCTGAAGCTGACGATCAACGGCTCGCCCGACGCGTTCTACTACGACTCGTCCACCAGGTCGCTCCGCGACGCCCAGTGGACCAGCGCCGGGTGGGCCCTCAGCACCCTCGACGGATCCTCGTCGAAGCTGGCCGGGCATACCGGCGGCGTCGTCGGGCAGGCGTCGAGCGCGGTCGGGATCGACGGCGGCCCGATGGTGTTCTACTCGGACTCGACCACCAGCTCGCTGCGGGCCGCCTGGCGGACCGGCGGCTCCACCGGCGGCTGGCGGTTCGAGACCCTCGACGGCCCCGGCTCGACGCTGGCCGGCCACACCACCGGTCACGTCGGCACCGCGATCAGCGCGGCGGTGGTCGCGGGCGAACCCGAGGTGTTCTACTACGACGCCAGCTCCGCGTCGGTGCGATGGGCGCGGCTGACCGCGGCCGGCTGGCAGTTCGAGACCCTGGACGGCCCCGGCTCCGCGCTGTACCAGCACACCTGGCATCACGTCGGGTCCGCGGTCAGCGCGGTCGTCGTCGACGGGGCGCCGCAGGTCTACTACTACGACGCGACCTCGGGGGCGCTGCACCGCGCGTGGTGGAGCCGCGGCCGCTGGTTCTTCCTGACCATCGACGGCCCGACGTCGCAGATCGCCGGGCACACCGGGTTCCGGGTCGGCTCCGCGATCAGCGCGACGCTGCTCGGCGGGCAGCCGCAGGTCTACTACGACGACGACGGCGCCTCGTCGCTCCGGTACGCGCGGCAGACCGCCGCCGGCTGGAAGTTCGAGACGCTCGACGGGCCTTCCTCGACGCTGCCGGGGCGCACCGCCGACCACGTCGGGTCCGCCGTCTCGGTGACCCAGATGAACGGGGACGCGCAGGTCTACTACTACGACGCCACCCGCGAGTCGCTCCGGCACGCCTGGTGGACCGGGTCGGCCTGGCAGTTCGAGACGCTGGACGGCCCCGGCTCGGTGATCGCCAGGCACGACGGCGACCGGGTCGGGTCGGCGGTGAGCGTCACCGAGATGACCAACGGCCCGCAGGTCTACTACAGCGACGGCACCGCCCACTCGCTGCGGCACGCCTGGTGGACGTCGACCGGCTGGCAGTTCGAGACCCTGGACGGCCCCGGCTCGAAGCTCTCGGGCCACACCGGCAACGAGGCCGGCGCGGCCATGTCGGTCACCGATTACTAGAGTGGCGCAATGCCCCATCTGCTCCATCTAGACTCCTCGGCCGACCTGGAGCGCTCGCGCTCCAGGTCGGTCACCGCCACCTTCGCCGCGGCCTGGCGCGAGCACGGCGCGGACTACTCGGTCAGCCACCGGGACCTGCACCGCGATCCGCTGCCGCACCTGGCCGACGCCGCCCTGCACTGGCCGCCTCGGCTGCGCCCGGACGGCGCCGCGCCGCCGGCCGCCGCCGAGGCGCTCCAGCGGGAGCTGATCGACGAGCTGACCTCGGCCGACGTGCTGCTGATCGGCGCGCCGCTGTACAACTACTCGCTGCCGTCGAGCCTCAAGGCGTGGATCGACCACATCCACGTGCCCGGTGTCACCGCGCCGTTCGACGTGCCGACCCAGCCGCTGGCCGGGCGCCCGGCGGTGATCGTGAGCGCCCAGGGCGCGTCCTACGACGAGCACTCCCCGACCGAGGGCTGGGACCACGCCGTCCCGGTCCTCGAGCTCATCCTCGGCACCGCCCTCGGCATGACGCTCACCGTGATCACCGCCAGCCTCACGCTCGCGGAGACCGTCCCCGCGCTGGCCGACCAGCGCGACCGCAGCCGGGCCGAGCTGGCCCGCGCCCACGAGCAGGCCGCCGCCACCGCCAGGCGGCTGGTCGCGCCAGGTCCCGAGTAGCGGCGGGGCTCCGGCCGGGCGGGACCGCGGCAGGCATCGGCGATGCGGCGGAGGTGGTCACTCCCAGGCGAAGAGGCGGCGGGCGAGGGAGCAGAAGACCACCGCGTAGGCGACCAGGACCAGCAGCGGCGCGGCGGGCGGGAAGCCGGTCTGCATCGACGACTGCATCGCCTGCACGGCCGCCCCGAGCGGGGTGTAGTTGCTGATGTCGAGCAGGACGGATGGCATCTCCGCCCGCGGCAGCCAGAGGCCGGCGAAGAACATCAGCGGGAAGAACGTCAGCCGGCCGATGACGTTGGCGGCGGTCGAGGTCTTGGCGACCGCCGCGATCAGCAGGCCGATGGCGAACAGGCCGGCCATCGACACCGCGACCGAGAGCACCAGCCCGGCCGGGCTCTTCGGCGCGGGGGCGCCGAAGGCGGCCGTCGATACCGCGAAGATCACGACGACCGTGGCCACCGCGATCAGCGCCTGGACCACGCCCTGGGCGGCGAGCACCCAGGACGGCGGCACCGGGGTGGTCGACAGGCGGCGCAGGACCCCGAGCTCGCGGTAGGAGACCAGCGGCAGCGGCAGCCCCAGCATGCCCAGCATGGCGAGGCCGAAGGCGGCCAGGATCGGCACGTAGGCGTCGAATACCGTCTCGCCGCCGAAGGCGGCCGGCGCCTGCTTGAACGCCGGGATCAGGCCGAAGATGATCAGCAGCAGCAGCGGGAGGGCGACCCCGCCGATCAGGCCGATCGGACGCCGCCAGCTCAGCCTGGCCTCGTTGAGCACGATCTGCCCGAACGCCGCGCGGCGGCCCTTGGCCGGAAGCGCGAGTGAGCGCGCGGACGCCATTGTGAGCGAGTTCATGACAGCGCTCCTTCCGTGTTGTCAGCGGGCTGCTTTCCGGTCAGCCGGACGAACGCGTCCTCGAGGTTCGAGGAGTCGAGCTGGACGTCGCGGGCGGTCACCCCGGCCGCGTGAAGGGTGAGGATGACCGCGTTGACGAGCTCGCCGGTGCCGGTGACGAGCACGTGCCGCCCCTCGCGGTCCACCCGGTTCACCTCGGGCAGGCCGGCCAGCAGGCGCTCGTCGAACGGGGCCGAGGGCAGGAACCGCACCGTCTTGCCGCCGCTGGAGCGGGCGGCCAGGCCGGCCGGGCTGTCGAGGGCGACGACGCGCCCGCCGTCGATGAGCGCCACCCGGTCGCACAGCCGCTCGGCTTCCTCCATGAAGTGGGTGACGAGCAGGATCGTCACGCCGCGGTCGCGGATGCCGGCGATGAGGTCCCAGGCGTCCCGGCGGGCGGCCGGGTCGAGGCCGGTCGTCATCTCGTCGAGTACCGCGATCTTCGGACGGCCGATGAGCGCGAGCGCGACCGACAGCCGCTGCTTCTGGCCGCCGGACAGGGACTTGTAGTAAGCACCCCGTTTACCAGCCAGGCCGAGCGCCTTGGTCAGCTCGCCGACGTCGGCCGGGTCGCGGTAGAACGACCGGTACATGTCGAGGATCTCGCCGACCCGCAGCCGGGCGGGCATCGCGCTCGCCTGCAGCTGCACGCCGACGATCTCGCGGATCCGGTCCCGGTCCGTTCGCGGGTCCAGGCCGAGCAGCCGGATCGACCCGGCGTCGGCCTGCCTGAGCCCAATGGCGCACTCGACGGTGGTGGTCTTCCCGGCCCCGTTGGGGCCGAGGACGCCGAAGATCTCGCCCTCGGCGACGGAGAACGACACGTCGTCGACCGCGACCAGCGGGCCGTAGGTCTTACGCAGGTGCGCGATCTCGACCGCGGGCCGAGCGCGGCCCGGCTCGGCCGCGGGCCTCAGTGTCGGTGCCGCCGAAGTTCCGGTGACGCCCATGGCTGCCTCCTAGACTTAAAACTGATATCAGTATGCTATGCATGCGGTATCAGCTAAGTCAATGGGCGGGCGGGGCCGGGCGGGCGGGTTTCCTCGCCGGGCGTGCGAATACTCAGCCACGGGCCTGGCACACGGTGACCGCGGCCGGAAACACTTCCTCGGTGCCGTCGGCCCGGGTGACCACCAGCACCGGGGTCAGCCCGGTGTCGAGCTGCTCGCGTTCGGCCTCGGTCGGCATCCGCGCCGTCACCTCGTCGCCGGCCGACAGGCCGATCACCTGGAGCATCGGCACCGCGACGACGAAGGTGCCCCTGCCCATGCGGGTCACCACCAGGCCGGCCTCGCGCAGCTGGTCGACCGCGTGCTGGTAGGTGACCCGGGTGACGCCCCGGCTGGCCTGCATCTCGTTGCCGGACGGGAGCTGCGCGCCCACCTGCAGCTCACCCTGGATGATCTGGTCCCGTAGGAGCCGAGCGATCTGCAGGTATACCGGTTCGCTTGAGTCGTAGTCGATCTGCACCCGGCGTCTCCATCCCCTCGCACCGCGGGTAACAAAAAAAATTATAGAGCAAGTGGCATAGGTGTGTAGACACCTATGCCCATAGACCGCTATCGTTAGCAACGCGCACCGTGACCGGATGGTAACTGTACCTGCTGGCCGCGAAGCGCGGCGCGACACTGGCATTCAGGGGGGGTTTGCCAGTTGTGCCCGGCAGATTGAGGGGTCTGCCGAGGCAACGCGCGGCCATCCCTGGTCCACTTCCCGGTTGCTCGCTGTCGGACCGGGGATGGCCCTTCCCCCTCAGTGTGACCGGGTAGCGCCCATCTACGGGGGCGGGCGCTTCCCGGTTCCACTGGCTGGCTTACCGCACTTGCTGACCGCACCTGGGGGGGTGCCGAGCCACCCGCAGCGCGCCCGTCCACCCACAGGCGCGCTGCGGGTCAGCTTGCTTCGAAAGATTCTCGGCGGCCGAGCAGCTCGGCCCGGAACTGGGCGATCGAGGCGGCCGCGTCGAGTGCCTCGCGGTAGGCGTCGGCCGACTCGGCCAGCAGCCCGGACAGCCGCAGCAGGTAGCCGCGGATGCCGGGCAGCAGCTGGTAGCGGACCGCCAGCGGCGGCGTCCCGCCCACGTTCGGGTACCGCCCGTCCGGCTCGGCTGATTTCGTCGTCGGCGGCTCGTTCACCATGAGCAGGCCGACCTCGGGGCTGTCGGCCATGCCGACCGCCAGCGACTGGCACGGGATCACCGACGCGAACGAGTCCGTCCGCGCGAGCTGGCCGAACAGCAGCGAGATCCGCCACCAGTCGGTCTCCGCGTGGGTCGCCGCGCTGTCGTGGCAGGCGGCGATCTCGGCCCGGATCTGGAACGGGCCAGGCCGGCCGGCCCGCGCCGCCCGGTCGGCCAGCGCGAGGCCGTCCGCGATCTCGGCCCGGTTCCAGCGGGATCGGTCCTGGTCGAAGAGCGCGACGAAGTCCCGCTGGCGCCGGCGGGCGGCGCGCCTGGCGGCGTGCAGCCGCATGAGCGCCAGCAGCCCGACCGCCTCCGGCTCGCGCGGCATCAGGTCGACCAGCAGCCGGCCGAGCCGCAGCGCCTCGTCGAGCAGGCACTCGTGCACCGGGCCGTCGGCCCCGATCCCCCCGTAGCCGGCGTTGAACATCAGGTAGAGGACGTGCAGGACGGCGGGCAGCCGCATCGGCAGGTCCTGCTCAGGCGGCAGCAGCGGGGCCCCGACCCGCCGCAGCCGCTGCTTGGCGCGGAACACCCGTTGCCGCATCGTCCGCTCGCTGACCAGGAACGCGTCCGCGATCTCGGCCGCCGACAAGCAGGTCAGAGAGGACAGGCCGAGCGCGACCTGGGCCTCAATGGGCAGCGCCGGGTGCGCGCAGGCGAACATCATCTCCAGCCGGTCGTCGGCGATGACCTCGGCGTCGGCTACCAGGTCGGGCGGCTCGCGGGCCGACTCCCTGGCGATCAGCCGGAGCTTCTCCGCCTCCACCAGCGCGCGTCTGGCCCGGTCCATGGCTCTATTGCGAGCCGTGGTCATCAGCCATGCCATCGGCTTGCCGGGCACGCCGTCGACCGGCCACCGGACCAGAGCGCGCGCGAAGGCGTCCTGAACGCAGTCCTCGGCGAGTTCCCTGTCCCCGGTCAGCCGGGTCAGGGTCACCGCGATATGGTCCCAGGCGTCAGCGGAGACAGCCGCGAGCTGCTCCGCTACGGATGCATCGCCGCCTGTCACGGGCCACTTGGCCGTGATGCGAGTTCGATTACCTCCTCAAGCTGGTCGCCGTCAA
>Ga0208220_1000839_pt1 | contig 12872 bp, 12 predicted proteins | sample NGESurdeep092012_9_FD_184484 | JGI IMG/M metagenome (GOLD analysis project Ga0208220, IMG submission 184484) | Arctic peat soil microbial communities from Barrow, Alaska - NGEE Surface sample F53-1 deep-092012 (SPAdes) | ecosystem: Environmental > Terrestrial > Soil > Wetlands > Peat ... | reverse complement strand
GCTGGTGGCTATCTTCAATGCCGCGATGCGCGGGCGGGGCCGCGCCCTGGCCGTGGTCGCGCTGCTGGCCCTGGCGGGCAGCGCCGCGTTCCCGCTGCTGAACCCGGCTGCGGGGCCGGTCCTCGGGCAGCGGTTTCCCGGCTTCATGCTGACGGCGATCGCCTTCGGCTGGGGGATTCTTGTCCGCGCCCGGCGGGAGATGGTCGTCTCGCTGCGGGAGCGCGCCGAGCGGCTGGAAGCCGAGCAGCAACGCAGCGCCGAGCTGGCCCGCGAGGCCGAGCGGCGGCGCATCGCCCGCGAGATGCACGACGTCCTCGCTCACCGGCTTTCCCTGCTCAGCGTCCACGCCGGGGCGCTGGAGTTCCGGCCGGACGCGCCCGCCGCGGAGATCTCCGAGGCCGCCGGGGTGATCAGGACATCGGCCGCCGCGGCCCTCGATGAGCTACGCCAGGTCATCACCGTGCTCCGCGAGGACACCGCCAGCACCGAACCGCCCCCGCCGACCCTCGTCCGGCTGCCCGCTCTCCTGGAGGAGTCACGAGCCGCGGGGATGAGTGTCCGGGCCCACCTCGATGTGGCGGGAACCGAATCGCTGCCGGCAGCGCTCGGGCGCACCGCCTACCGCGTCGTCCAGGAGGGACTGACCAACGCGCGTAAGCACTCGCCCGGCGCCCCGGTTGATGTGACGGTCGCGGGCAGCGGCCCCGGCGGCCTGATAGTCGAGGTCATCAGCCATTCCCGGAGCAGGGCTGCAGCCACGGACATGCCGGCGCCTGCTGGGGCGGGGGCCGGGCTCATCGGCCTCGCCGAGCGTCTCGCGCTCATCGGCGGCAATCTAGAACATGGCGCGAGGACCGATGGTGACTTCGTACTGCGCGCCACAGTCCCGGAGCGCTCGTGACCGAGCCCATCCGCGTGCTCCTGGTCGATGACGACCCGCTGGTGCGCTCCGGCCTGAAGATAATGCTCGCCGGCGCGAAGCGGATCACCGTCGTCGGCGAGGCCGGCGACGGGCGCGGCGTCCTCGCCGCCGTCGATCTCCACCACCCCGATGTCGTCTTGATGGACATCCGGATGCCCCGCCTCGACGGCATTGCCGCGACCCGGCTGCTCCGAACCCAGCCCCGGCCGCCTGCGGTGATCGTGCTGACCACCTTCGATGCCGACGAACTCGTCGTGCGCGCCCTGCAGGCGGGAGCCGAGGGGTTCCTCCTCAAGGACACAGCGCCCACCGAGATCGTCCGGGCGATCGAGCTGGTCCACGCGGGCGAGGGCAGCCTTTCTCCCGCCATCACCCGCCGCCTGATTGCCCCCATCGCGGGCGACAGCGCCGCCGCTGCCCGCCAGCAGCAGGCGCGCCAGCGGCTGGCGTCGCTCACGGCCCGCGAGCACGAGGTGGCCACCGCCGTCAGCCAGGGACGCTCGAACGCCGATATCGCCAGCCAGCTGCACGTGAGCCTGGCCACCGTCAAGGCACACGTGTCGCGGCTGCTCACCAAGCTCAACGCCGGCAATCGCGTCCAGATCGCGCTCCTCGTCCAGGAGGCGACCGCAGGACAATCACAGCAAGCGCCCTGATGATCGGCTCAAGCCAACCGCAGGAACACTCCCGGCGGCACGGTGTCGGTGCGCGGCTTCGCGTCCGGATACTGCTGCCGCCGGACCCATGTTCTTGTCAGGCTGCTGGGAAGGGAAATCCGGGGTTGCCGGAGGTGGTGCTGGTCTTGATGAATGCCCAGACTCCGTGGCGGCTGACGGGGATCTGGTGGAAGTGGCCGTCGAAGCTGATCGTGATGGTCTTTCGTCCGGGTGCGCTGCCGTAGGCGAAGTAGCTGTTGCCGACCTGGCCGCCGGCCTGCGAACGGCCGACGGCGTCCAGGGGTCCCGCGCCAGCCGAGCTTGCGCTGGCCCACGTTTCGCCGTTCCATTCCCATATCTCGGTTTCGAGTTCGGCGCCGTCACCATTCCCGTCGACGACCGCGAAGCCGTAATCGCCGTCGCTTGCTACCGCGAGGATGCGGGCGTAGCGGGGGTGCCAGCCGCCGCTGGCGATGACTTCATCTTCGGTAAGGCCAGGGTGGTCAGGCGGCATCGGCAACCTTTCGGCGCTGTGCGGTGCGGGTGGGCGGCAGATGCTCGGGCATGCCCCGAGCATCTGACATTCACGGTTGCCGGCTCTCGGTAGGTGTCTGCCGGGTTAGCCGGGCGCACCACAGACGTACTCGCCGGGAGCAGTACTGAAACCGATACAGGCCCTGGCTCCGTAGCCCGCATCGTCCCAGTAGTTGCCTGTGGACTGGTGAACGGGCGTTCCAACGTGAATTCCGGATATGCGGTACCAACTGCTCCAGTTATTGGTGCTGTAGTTGTAGACGGTGCGTTCCAGCCAGCCTTCACACTCGTCGTAGGTGCCGAGGTAGAAGTTTCCGTGGGCGTATGCGGTGCTGGCGGTCCACTGCACCGTGAAGTCTGCATTGCAGTCCCCGAATGCGATGTAGCCCTCCTGGCTGCTGCCGGCGGGCAGTGCCGCAGGCCGGGTGACGTGCGCGGTCGGGGCGTTGCCCGCGCTGGTTGCCGCGTTCGCGGACGTGCTCAGGCCCAGTACGGCAGGGAAGCCGACGGCGGCCATGGTGGCCGCCGCGGTGGCGATCTTCCTGCGGATCACGTGCATTCCTGTCTCCTCATTTCTCGGGGGCTTGGGTCGCGCTCCCATCTCGGCCGCAGCTGACAGTCGTTCTCCGAGGGAAATGACTGTCATTTTTCTCGCGCACAGAAAGGGGCGGCCTTACTAGAACATCCATGTCCTTGGGATCCTAAGGTCCGCCATATGGATGCCGGGCCTCAGCGTGCCAGTTCCGGCCTAGTGCTGCAGTCCACCCTGCACCTGGTGCGTAGTGGTTCGGTATGGTCTGGGTAAAGGCTGGCGGGGCGGTAGTCAGCGGCGGGGCCAGCCACGAGCTCGAAGGGCTCCCCATGTGGTTCGGGGTGCTGCCGTGATGCGGTCTTCGCGCCTGCGGGATCGCAGTCAATCTCGAAGTGGGCCATGCTGACGGCTCCGCCGAGGTGTTGGTGATCCTGGCGAGCACTTTGACGTAACAGGCCAGTCCGCATGATCGTCACGCCAGGATCGGCGGCGGTTCTTAGCTGCCCGGCGCGATCTGGACCTTGATGCCCTTGCCGTTGCGGACGCTTGCCAGCGCTTCGGGGAACTGATCGAGAGCGAATGGCGAGCTCAGTAGTGGACCGGTGTCGATGGCGCCCGCCGCGATCAGGTCGGCTGCCGCGCCGAAGCTGTTCAGGACCGCCATCGACCCGAGGACAGTGATTTCGTCGTTGTAGATGCGGAATGGGGACAGCGACACGGAAGCGTCCCCGCTGGCGACTCCGAAGATGAGCAGCCGGCCGCCCCGTTCAAGTGATTCAAAGCCGGCTTCGATCGCGCTGGGCGCGCCGGTCGCATCCACGGCCACGGCGAAGGCCTGGCCGTCGAGCGCGGCCACATCGTCGGCGACGCTGGCAGCTCCGACGGCCTTGGCGGCCTCAAGGCGGGATGCCTTGCGATCGACGATGGTGACCGAGCGGGCGCCTGCTCGGTTGAGCAGTTGCAGCAGGAGCAGGCCCATCGTGCCGGCCCCGGTCAGCAGGATGTCCTGGCCGAGAACCGGGCCGATTCGGCGCAGGCCGTGCACGGCGCACGACAGCGGCTCGATGAGGGCGCCCTGGCTGTCGTCGAGCCCGTCGGGGATGCGGTAGGCGTTGGCGGCGGGCACGGCGACGTACTCGGCGAAGGCGCCGTCGACGGTGTCGCCGATCGCGTTCCAGTTGACGCAGAGGTTGCCCCGGCCGGACCGGCATGCAGGGCAGTAGCCACAGAACAGGGAGGGATCAACGGCGACTCGCTCCCCTTCGCGCCAGCCGCCTGGGACCCCGTGGCCGAGGGCCATGACCCGGCCGGAGAACTCGTGGCCGGGAATGATCGGGTACGGGGTGGGCGGGAAATCCCCGTCGGCGATATGCACGTCAGTGCCGCAGATGCCGCAGATTCCTACCTGGATGACCAGCTCCCCGTGACCCGGCGCCGGGTCGGGCGCCTCTGTCACCTTGAGCTGCCCAGGCCTCTGCCACACAACGGCGCGCATCACCCACCCCTTTCATCGCTGTCACCGACAGCGCCGCGGCCGCCGGCACGGCCGATCATTCGCCAATCCGCACTCCCGTGTCCGCATCGAACAGGTGCAGACGAGAGGCGTCGATCTTGATCTTGATGGTCTCGCCGGGGCGGGGGTGCTCGCGGCCGGCCCGGACAATGACGTTGGCGTCAGCGTCGCCGACCAGGTGCCCGTAGACGTAGAAGTCGCTGCCGAGGTCCTCCACGAGGTCGACGTACGTCTCGAGCTGGCCGTCGCCGATGGACAGGTGCTCGGGCCGGATCCCGACGACGATCTGGCTGTGCCCGTGCGCCGCGCGCATGATCGCGTCCGGCGGCCGCATGCTCGCTCCGCTCACCGTGATGCCGTCGGGCGTGAGCCTGCCATCCAGGCGGTTCATCGCCGGGGAGCCGATGAACCCGGCGACGAAGACGTTCGCGGGGTGGTCGTAGAGCTCGGTAGGCGAGGCGAACTGCTGCAGGCGACCGCCGCGCATCACTGCGACGCGATCGCCCATCGTCATGGCTTCCACCTGGTCGTGGGTGACGTAGACGGTGGTGATCTTCAGCCGGCGCTGGAGCTCGGCGATCTGGGTGCGGGTCTGGACCCGCAGCTGGGCGTCGAGGTTGGACAGCGGCTCGTCCATGCAGAAGACCTTGGGCTCGCGGACGATGGCGCGGCCCATCGCCACCCGCTGGCGCTGGCCGCCGGAGAGGTTCTTCGGCTTGCGGTCCAGGAGCTCCTCCAGGTCGAGCACCTTGGCCGCCGCACGCACCCGGCGGGCACGCTCATCCTTGTCGACCCCGTGCATCTTGAGGGCGAAGCCCATGTTCTCGCCGACCGTCTTGCTCGGGTAGAGGGCGTAGTTCTGGAACACCATCGCGATGTCGCGGTCTCGCGACGACACGCCCACCATGTCATTGCCGTCGATGCGGATCGACCCGTCGTCGATCTCCTCCAGGCCGGCGAGCATCCGCAGCGCTGTGGTTTTCCCGCACCCCGACGGGCCCACCATGACGACGAACTCGCCATCCTTGACGGCCAGGTCGAGTCCGTCCACGGCCGGCTTCTCCGCACCCGGGTAGATGCACGTGGCGCCTTCGTACGTGACCTCAGCCATGACCGTCTCCTGTGTTTGACCTGATGCTCACTTGATGGCCCCGAAGGACAGGCCGCGAACGAGCTGGCGCTGAGCCACCCACCCGGCGAGGACGACCGGCAGGGTCGCCACGGTGGCGGCCGCGGCCAGCTGGGCGAAGTAGAGGCCCTCCGACGAGATGAAGCCGACCAGGAACACCGGAACGGTGGCGGCCTGGGTCGCGGTGATGTTCACGGCGAAGAAGAACTCGTTCCAGGAGAAGATGCAGCAGATCAGCGCCGTGGCGGCGATGCCGGGAGCGACCACGGGCAGGATGACCTCGGTCATCGTCCGGCGCAGCGGCGCCCCGTCCATCTGCGCCGCCTCGAGCAGCTCGCCGGGCACTTCCAGGAAGAAGGAGCGCATCATCCACACGGCGATCGGCAGGTTCATGGCTGTGTAGAGGATGACCAGCGTGAAGATGTTGTCGAGCAGGTGCAGGTCGCGGGCCGCGATGTAGATGGGGATGATGGCGGCGACGACCGGCAGCATCTTGGTGCTGATGAAGAAGAACAGCACGTCGCGCGTCTTCTTGACCGGGCGCAACGAGAGTGCGAAGGCGCACGGGGTGGCCAGCAGGAGGACGAGCAGCGTGGACACTATCGTGGCGAACGCCGAGTTGGCGACGTAGGGCCAGAGTCCGCTGGAGAACACGGTCCGGTACTGCGAGAGGGTGGGCGAGAAGACGATGCTCGGCGTGTTGGTGTAGGCCTGGGACTCCGTCTTGAACGAGGTGACGACCATCCACAGGACCGGGAAGAAGAACAGGATGCCCACGACCCAGCCGACGATGCCCCAGGTGGCACTGTTGGTCCGGCGCTTCCTCCGGCGCCGGGCGGGCTGGCCCGCTGCTCCCGCCGTGAGGCCCGGCTCTGCCCTTATCTGCTCTGCGCTTGCCATCACGCCGCCTGCTCTGTGCCGGAGAAGGTTTTGAATATGAGCCGCAGTGCGAAGGTCGCGACGATGATCGTCGCCACCACGACTACCACCCCCATGGCGGCCGCCTGGCCGACCTGGAAGCCCAGGAAAGCGCGCTGGTAGATGTAGTAAGGCAGGTTCGCGCTCGAGATCCCCGGACCGCCCTGAGTCATCATGTAGACGGCGTCGAAGTCATTGACCACGTAGATCGCGCCGAGCACCACGCCCAGCTCGATGTAGCGGCGCAGGTGGGGCAGGGTCAGCTCGCGGAAGATCTGCAGCGGCCTGGCCCCGTCGCAGCTGGCCGCTTCGAGGATGTCCTTAGGCTGGCTCTGCAGCCCGGCGAGGACCAGCAGCATCATGAACGGCGTCCACTGCCAGATCATCTCGATCATCACCGACTCCAGCGGGAAGCGGCTGATCCAGTCGAAGTGGCCGATCCCGAACGGCCGCAGCACGAAGTTGACGATCCCGAAGGTGGGATCGAGCATCGTTGTCTTCCACAGCAGGGCCGCGCCGACGGGCATCACGAGGAACGGCGTGATCAGCAGGGTGCGGACGACGCCCCGGCCGAGGAATTTCCGGTCGAGGACGAGAGCCAGGGCGACGCCGATGACCATGGCGATGAGGACCGTCCCGCCCGTCATGATCACCGTGTTGATCGCCGTCTGGCGGAACTGGCTGTCCTTGAACACGTCGGCATAGTTGGTCAGGCCGACGAAGTGCTGGGAGCCGGGGCGGACCAGGCTCCAGGACCGCAGCGAGTACCAGAGGGTGACGACGAAGGGCAGCTGGGTCACGATGATCGTGAACACCAGCGCGGGGAGCAGCGGGCCGCGTCGCGCCCACCCCTGACGGCGGCGGTCGGGACGGGCGCGCGCTGGCTGGGCGGAGGTAACCGTGGGAGCGATCGCGGTCATCATGGCCTCCGTGTGGGTGACGGGCCGGCGCCGCCGGCCATTACGCGGACCGGTAGGTGTCGCCGACGGCCTGGGCGTACAGCTGCGCCTGCGAGAGCGCCGCCGCCACGGACTGCTGGCCGGCGATGGTCGCGCTGAACTGCTCGCTGATATTCGTGCCGAGGTCCTGGAATTCGGGAATGTCGAGGAACTGGACGCCGGTGTAGGGCACCGGCTTGAGCGTTGGGTGCGCCGAGTCGGTGGCGTTGATCGACTGCAGCGTCAGCGGACCGTAGACGGCGGAGAGCTTCTTGTACTGGGGTATCTGGTAGCTGGAGAAGCGGCTGCCCGGCGGCACGTGTGACCAGCCCAGTTTCGTGCCCACCGTCTTGATGTAGGACTTCGACGTCATCCAGGCGATGAAATCCCAGGCCGCCTGCTTGTCGGAGGAGGTGGCGGGGACCGCCAGGGACCACGTGTACAGCCATCCGGACGGGCGGCCGTCCTGCGTGGGCGCCCATGCGTAGCCGTTCTTGCCGGCCACCTTGCTGCTGGCCGGGTCTTCGATGGTGCTGACCGCGGAGGTGGCGTCGTACCACATGGCTGCGTCGCCCTGGCTGTAGAGCGTGGCGCACTCGGAGAAACCGGCTTCGGGCGCGCCGGGCTCGCCGTACTTCTGCAGCATCGACACGTACGTCGTCACCGCGCGCTCCACCTCGGGGCTGGTCAGCTGCGCTCGCCACGCCGGAGTGAACCAGCGGCCGCCGAATGCGTTGATCACGGTGTCCATCGGCGCGAGGTTCTCGCCCCAGCCAGGGTCACCGCGCAGGCAGATCCCGATCCGGCCCTTCTTGGCGTTGTGCAACTCGGCGGCGATTTTCTCCACCTGGCCCCAGGTGGGCCGCAACGGCATCGTGATCCCGGCCTTGGTCATGAGGTCCTTGCGGTACATGAGGAACGACGACTCGCCGTAGAAAGGCACCGAATACAAGTCACCCTTGTGGGAGAGCGTCGCTCGCAACTGCGGCAGGAAATCGCCGGGGTCGTAGCCCGGCGTGGCCTTGATGTAGGGCTGAAGGTTCACCAGCCAGCCGTTGGCCGACCACATCGGCGTCTCGTAGTTGCTGATCATCACCACGTCGAACTCGCCGCCCTGGGTCGACACGTCCGCGGTGATCTTGGCTCGTGCCTCGTTCTCCGGCAGCGACACGAACTTGAGGTGGACGTCCGGATGCTCGCGCTCGAAGAGATACGACAGGCTGATGGCGTCCTGCATCTGCGAGTTGGAGACGATCGCGACGGTGATGGTCTTGCCTGAGGCCCCGCCAGAGAAGAGCTGCTCCGCGCCGATGCTGCAGCCAGACAGGGCGAGCGCCGCCCCGCCCGTTGTTCCAGCCACGAAGGCCCTCCGGCTGAGCGATATCGCGGGAGAGCGTGCGGTTCCTAATCCGGCGTCTCGTCGAGTCATCGTCGCGTCCCGTCGTCCAGGTGACGTCCGTGCCGGGCTCTCAGCAGTGCTCGTCTGAGCGCCTAGCACTCATAGCGATCAGCTGATAACGAACACATTGATTCGGCTTCTTGGCAAAGTCAAGAAAAACTGTAAATATGAAGTCCATCCGCTCAAATGAGCGCATAGACCTGCTGACTGGAGAGGCATTGCTCGGGCTGTCCGCTGATCGGCCCTCGGAGATCGTCCTGGCCGCCCGCGTGGCGCGGCAGTTCTACCTCGAGGGCGTCTCAAAGGTCGACATCGCCGACCGGCTGGGCATCAGCCGGTTCCGGGTCGCCCGCCTGCTCGGCGCGGCCCGCGAGGCCGGTATGGTCCGCATCGAGATCGGGCTGCCCCGGGGCAGCCTCGACGTGGGGCTGTCGGCGGAGCTCTGCTCGGCGTTCGGCCTGAAGCATGCCTTCGCGTTCAACTTTCCCGACGAGGACGAGCCCGCCCTGAGGCGCCGGCTGGGCGAGGCGGCGGGAGAGGTCCTGATGGATATCGTCACGCCGGGCGACGTCCTCGGCATAGCCTGGGCGCGTTCGCTGAGCGGACTGGCCGCAGCGCTGACCCAGATGCCGCCCTGCCCGATTGTCCAGCTGACCGGGGCAGTGCCCCCGCCGGATGGCAGAGACCTGCTCGACCTTGTGCGTACCGTCGCCCGCATCGGCGGAGGCCCCGCGCACGTCTTCTATGCGCCGATGATCGTGGACGACGCCCAGACGGCTATCGCCATCCGCCGACAGGCCGATGTCGCCGACGCCCTAGCGCTCGTGTCCTCCGTGACGATAGCGATGGTCGCCATCGGCGCATGGGCACCTGACCTGTCGACGATCTATGACGCGTGCAGCCCAGGCGACCGCGACGCCATCGCCCGGCTCGGTGTGTGCGCGGAGATGGCCGGGGTCTTCCTCGCGGAGGATGGCCGACCCGTGGAGACCGCGCTGGACAGCCGCATGATCGTCACGCCAGGATCGGCGCTTGCGAGGATCCCTTCCGTGATCGCTGTCGCCTACGGCGTCTCCAAGTGCGTCGCAGTTCGCGCGGCGATCCGCGCCGACATGATCCACGGCCTGGTTACTCACACCAGCCTCGCCCGTGCCCTACTCAGTCTCGCTCAGACCTAACCGGCGGGGTGGTCGGCTGCACCGTGCGCGAGCTTCGGGCTAAGGCAATTCGGGTAGGCGTGGTGCCCTCGGCGGTGGCAGGGAGAACATGAAGGCAGCTCACTTCGCGCCAGTGGCTGAACCGAGCCGCCCAGCGTGGCCCGATGAGCGCGAGTTGGTCGCGGGCATACCGTCGAACAGCGCATCTTCTCGGCATCCGGCACCCTCAGCGGTAGCCGCCAACGATGCTTGCTCCCGTCGCCACGGGAGGAGTGTCGCAGCGGTCGGCGAGGCCGGCCAAGAACGCTTGGAAGGCCGGCACGTCCTGCAGCGACGCGGGGTCGTCGATGTCGTGCTCGATAACCACGTGAATGAAGCTCACGCCGTCCTCGAGCCGAAAGACTTTGTAGGTGAAGCCGTCCGGCTCGCGCTCGTTCAGCTCGGCGAACACCGCCTCGATCAGCTGCTGGTTCTCGTCGGCGAGCTCGGGCTTGGCCTGGTAACGCACTATGGTGTTCATCGACTGCTCCAGTTCCGCGGCCCGGTGGCTCACTCTGTATGTACAGACTTCTCGCGCCCCCAGGAGTCATCGTTACCGGCACGGAGTCATCGCCAACCCTGACGGCGTAAGGTGCGATCCAGAGCACTCCTCTGCCTCAATCGGGCATCCGAGAACCGACAACGTTCATGCCGGTTACGCGACATTCGTCCTACCAGACGGCGGGCCGGACTTCAGGATCCCCGAAGGTCGTCATCGCAACCGGTGCTGACGGCCGCCGGGTGGCCGCTTGTGCTCGCGGCCGTCTTCCTCCTGCTGTCCGTGCGGCGGTTAGGCCCATTAGGCCGCTCGCTTCAACGCCGCAGGTCCGGGCCTGGCGAGGTGGTGTTCCAGCGCCGGCGGACTTGCGCTGGACGTGATGCTGGCACGCTCGCAGGCGCTTTGCCTCCAAGACGCCCGCGGGGAGCCTCACCGGCCTGACCGGCGCTGATCTGGAGAGGCTGTTCCTTGATCGCCTGGCTCGCCATGCTGCCCGGACGGTCAGGTTCCGCCTGGTTGCGGCGGCTCCCGCCGACGACGACCAGGAGGTGCTCGTCAGTCCAGGAGACCTCGGGGCTCGGCAGGCGGGCCAGGAACGTTGCGATGGACGCGCGCAACTCCTCCGGCGTGTAGAGGGAGAACGTCGAGTAGTGGTGGCCCTCGGCCTGGGCCCTGAGCCGCCCGGCCGTGCTCGAGCGCGGATGCCGGAAGGCCTGTGTGGCGATCACCGTGAGCCCGTCGGTCCGCCTGACGGCGTCCCGGAACGCGGCCTCGCTGTGCAGGCGCTGCTCGTGCTCGGTGAAACCCGGGAAGTAGCGGCCCCAGATCGTTCGCGCGTTCTGCTGCGGGGTGCGGGTGTAGATGAAGAGCTGGCCGCCGGGCGCCAGCACCCGGGAGACGGCAGTCAGGAAGCGGACCAGGTCGAAGTGGTGAACGCAGTTGAACGCGGTGACCAGGTCAAGGCTCGCGGTCCGCAGCGGCAGTTCCTCGGCGGCTGATAGCAGCGGCACCACCCCAGGGGCGTGGCCGTGGCTGCCGACCTTGAGCTGGGCCAGCATGGCCGCCGAGACGTCGCTCGCGACCAACAGCGAGCCGTCCGGCAGCAGCCCGTGCAGCAGCCGCGAGTACCGTCCCGTCCCGCAGCCGACATCGAGGCCGGTGACGGGGCGGTCAGGCAGGAGCTGGCCGATCCTGCGCACCGGCGCCTCGTCGGTGGTGCGCAGCGATTCGTAGACGGCGGCTACCCGCCCGAAATGGTCGCCCACGGTCACGTCCGGCACCTCCCCCGCGCTGAGTCTGCTGCCGACTATCATGCGCTCGCCTTGCTCAGTTCACGCACTGTTCACACGCTTCGCCCCCTTCGCGTGCAGGCCCTCATCTGGCTCCTGCAGGTCAAATTGCGTTGCACGCTCGGCGGCGGCGGCCAGGATGCACTGTCGTGCCGCAGTCCGGATTCGCGTCAGCGCGGCTACAGTCCTGCGAACCCCGACAGCCACCGGCCGGGATCTGACGCGGCACGGTGAGGCATCGCTGAGACGTCGATCGATCAGCTCAACCGCACCGGGCCCGGTCGATCTGGCCCGTGAGCGCGATCGCGGTGTCCGTCGCGCCGGGTGCGGCACGGTACACCTAGCGGCCCACAGTCCTCCGCCGGTAGCGTGCCGATCCTGACGTGCGAGGGTCGCTTGCTGCGCCTTCTGACACAGGCGCGGCGTCCTGCGGGAGTGACTTAATCCGTGGGTGAGGGAGGCATAGTGGATATCCGGTCGGTGCAGAAGGTCGCCTGGGACAATAAGCTCGCCAAAGGCTTCAACACGACGGATGTCCCGCTGGAATTCTGCCTGCTGAACGGCGAGATCGCTGAGGCGTTCGATGCCTGGCGCAAGGGCCGCCCGAACCTGGCCGAGGAGCTCGCGGACGCTGCACTTTTCCTGGTGGGCCTGGCTCAGATGGTCGGTGCAGACCTGCAGGAAGCGGTCGAGGCCAAGCTGGCCAAGAACGCCGCACGGACCTACCAGCGACTGCCCAACGGCATCCTGGTCAAGTCCGTCCCGGCTGCCCCGCCGGAATAACAGCCGCACGGCAAGGATCGGGCACTACCCAGGGCGCTCTTGCCGCTTGCTGGCCGACCCGGTGTCGACAGCAAGGACCGTGCCGCGGGTCAGCGGGCGTGCAGCAGGCTGAGGAGAGCGTGGAAGGACAGACATGGCAGGCGATCGTGATCTGGTCGCGGGTGAGCTAACGGTGGGCGGGCGGGCACGCAGCTTTACGGTGCGCCTGCCCCGGGGCGCCAGCGGCGGAGTCCCGCTGGTGCTCGTCCTGCACGGCAACCATCCGGACGCCGCCGGGCGGATCATGCGCGACTGGACCACCTTCGACAAGCTGGCGGAGGCGCGGGGTTTCGCTGTTGCCTATCCCGATGGCTACGGGGGCTGCTGGGCGGATGGCCGCGGTGTCACGACGGCCGACGAGGCGGGAGTGGATGACGTCGCGTTCCTGCGCGCGATCATCGACTGGTCGGCCGGACGGCACGGCACGCTGCCCCATCGCACCGTGGTGGCGGGAATCTCCAACGGCGCGTTCATGGCACACCGGCTGGGGCTGGAAGCCAGCGACCAGGTCGCGGTGCTGGCCGC
>Ga0208220_1000837_pt1 | contig 12895 bp, 10 predicted proteins | sample NGESurdeep092012_9_FD_184484 | JGI IMG/M metagenome (GOLD analysis project Ga0208220, IMG submission 184484) | Arctic peat soil microbial communities from Barrow, Alaska - NGEE Surface sample F53-1 deep-092012 (SPAdes) | ecosystem: Environmental > Terrestrial > Soil > Wetlands > Peat ... | reverse complement strand
AGATCGTCGGTGGAGTAGGAGCCGTCGACTCTCGCTTCGACGTCCCAGCGTTCGGTGTCGAGCCAATCGGGCCCCCCGCGAATCTGCCGAGCAGGCACCTTGTACATCAGGCTGATCATCAGCTTAGCGGTGATGTTCCTCGCGGTGTAGCCGTGGCCGCCGGGCAAGGCCTTGATGCTCCCATCCAGCTGGCCAGGTTTGGACGGATGGATGGAGGCAAGATCGAAGGCCAGCGGTGGGGTCTGCGCGAGCAGCGGCACCCCCGGGAACAAGGCAGGCACCGCCAGAAATAAGGCAACGAAGAGCACGCAAACTCTCATGGGCGTTCTAAGTCTTGGGAGCGAGCGTCGCTAGATTTCCCGTGGGCGCGGCGCCGGGTTTGGCTGGGGCGTATTTACTGGCACACTTGGCCTGCAACTGCGTGGCGTGGAAGGTGCCGTCGCGTCCGAAGGTGCCGATGGCCAGGGTCTGGGCATCATCTTTGAACTCGTCCGGCGGTGGTTCTGCTCCCTCATACATCACGCGAAGGGTCTTGTCCTTCTCCTTCAGGGTGAAGTTCGCATTGGGCCCGAAGCGCGTGATACTGCCCGGCTCCACGTTACCCGCAACCCGCAGGTTTACCTTGTAGGCCCGGCTGCCCATCCCCTGTAACTCTGCAATGGTGACGTAGTAGCTCTTGGCGTTCGCCGAGGCGGAGAAGGCGAGCCAGACAACAGTCGCCACAACGATGGCGCCCGCGACAAAAAACTTGGCGTACGAGTTGGACTTGGGCTTTGACATACTCTCCTAGTTTACTCTTCTGAAATCGACCCCGAGTGTGCGCTTTTGTTCACTCGACTGCAAGGCCAGCTCCAGCAGCCTGACCGTGCGATATGCGTCCTCCGCTGGAATTGCGAGCGGCGACAACCTCAGTATTGCATCCCGGACCCCTGTATAGAAGTGACGGTAATCACCCACCTCGGAAGGAAGTTTGGAGCGTTCGATGATGGTGGGCTCAGCGGGGTTCGGCGCCAGCGCGAGAGTACCCCAGGCGGCTTCGGGTTCGGGCAACCACGGCTCCTGGGAGCCGACTTGCGGAGGACGAGCACCGGCGAGCAGGGCAGCCTCCTGGGGATCGAGCCCGTACTTCACAAAACTCCCGTTCGTCCCATGGACCCGGAAACGTGGCGCAGCCTCCGCTCCAACCATGGTGGAATGGCACTCGTAGCGAATCCCTCGCGCATTCGGAATCTCGAAATCCAGAACAATGTCGAAGGCGTCTTCGATCTTGGTCACATCGCGTTCGGAGCGCACACTGGCGGTGATGAACTGCGGCGCGCCGTACAGCGCCAGCGCCTGGTCCACGAGATGCGGCCCCAGATCGAACAACAGCCCATTCACAGCGCCGCCCTCTTCCTTCCAGGTTCCGGCGCGCCGGATCGGGCGATAGCGGTCGTAGTGGGAGATTACCTGCGTGATGCGTCCGAGCGTGCCCTCCGCCACCAGCTTGCGCAGCGTCACGAAATCGCTGTCGTAGCGGCGGTTATGGAATGGTGCGAGCACTTTACCTTGCTGCGCGGCGAGCGTGATCAAGGCGCGAGCCTGTGCAGAGGAGGCGGCAAAGGGCTTGTCGATGACGACATGCTTGCCCGCCTCCAACGCTGCTTTGGCGAGCTCGAAGTGGGTCTCATTGGGGGTGCCAACGACGATCAGGTCAATTGCCGGGTCGGCGAACACCTCTTCCACGGTGCGCACGATCCGCGTCTTGGGGTAGTCGGCTGCGGCGTTGTCGCCGTGACGTTGCACGATGACCGAAAGTTCAAGTCCGGGAACCGCAGCGATGAAAGGCGAGTGAAAGATGCGGCCAGCAAATCCATAACCAAGAACGGCAGTTCGTATCGGCGTTGACATCGGATTATCCTACAGCGGCTTCCATTGTTGCGTCGACGCGCAGTGTGTCCTGTTGCATCAGGGTTGGGGTGATGCGGGGAGCGACACGGGTAAGGGCTTGATCGGTGTATCTCCAACCAGCCTCGCTACAGTCGACTCAATCGCAGAGGCCATCATCCGCTGCCCCAGCGTGTTGGGATGCAGCGATGCGCGGGGCGGGTTCAGGTACGGGTCATAGAAGATGGAGTCGTTCAGCGACCCTCCCTGGTAGAAGATCACGCTGATATCCATGTACGTTACGTGCGGGTCTTCGCCGCCTGCGTAGTGCGAGCCAAGGTAGCTGTTGACGTCAAAATTCAGATCCTTCGAGGGCAGCCGGGTGGGCAGAATTCCCAACAGCAGAATCTTCGTCTCGGGCAGATGGTGCTCGATGTCCTTGACCACGGCATCGATGCCCGTCTCTGTTTCCTCAGCCGTCTCGTGAAAGAAACCGGTGTTATTGGTCCCGATGAGCACGATGGCAGCTTTGGGATGGAGGCCGTCGACCTCGCCATGGTCCAGCCGCCAGAGGACGTTGGCCGTAGTGTCGCCGCTGAACCCCAGATTCAGCGCCTTGCGCGGAGCGTAATACTGCTGCCAGATCGGCTGGAAATCCTCATTCGGTGGGAGTGCCTTGTCGTAGTTATTCGTGATCGAGTCGCCGATGAGCAACAACTCGGTATCGGCATGACTCGGCAGGCTGTCCAGAATCGCCTGGTGGCGCTGGGCCCACCAGGGCACCGACAACCGGTCGGTGGGCACGATGGCGGGATCACGGATCGTGGCGGTGAGAGTCGCAGTCGGTGCCGGAGTCGGTGCCGGTGCCGGTCGCTGCGCGTGCAACGTCAGCGGCAGGACACACAGCATGGCGGCGACGACGGCAGACGAGCAGAGAGACTGCGGCAGGGTTCTCATGGCTTACATCGTACGACGTGCCGGAGGCCTGCTTTGTTAGCGAATCGAATACAGTGCCGGATAGAGCTTGCGATAGTGCTTATACGCCCAGGCCATGGTTTCGAGATGCTGCGGTACGATCGTCGCCGCGGCCCGGATGGTCGCCTCGCAGGCTTCCTCTACCGACCCCCATGCGCCTACTCCGGTGCCTGCCAGCAGGGCGGCGCCAAAGGCTCCACCCTCCTCTGCTTCCAACAGTTCGACCGGCTGTCCGTAGACGTCGGCCTGAATCTGCTGCCACAGGGGGCTTCGTGCTCCGCCGCCACCGAGACGGATGCGCTCGACAGGAATTCCAAGCTCGGCAAACAGCGTGAATGTGTCTTTGAGCGAAAACGCTACTCCCTCCAGCACCGCCCGGACAAAGTGCGCGCTGGTCGTCGACGCCGTAATCCCCACAAACGCGGCGCGGGCCTTGGGATCGAGGTGCGGCGTCCTCTCGCCAAAGAGATACGGAGCCCAGAGCAGGCCATCGCTCGCCGGCGGCACATCCGCGGCCAGGGCGGTCAGTTCGTCGTAGGAGCTGGAAGGGAAGAACGTGTCCTTCAAATACCGGAAACTCAAGCCCGCTCCGTTGGTTACGCCCATCACGTGCCAGACTCCGGGAGCCGCGTGGCAGAAGGTATGGAGCCTCCCCTTGGGATCGAGCGTCGGCTTGGCCGTCGCGGCAAATACCACTCCCGAGGTCCCGATGGTCGCCGAAACCGAGCCCGGCGCAAGGATTCCCATCCCGACGGCACCCGCGCCCTGATCTCCAGCGCCGGCGGCCACCGGGGTATCCGCCTTGAGTCCTGTCGTGGCCGCACCCTCCGCTGAGATACGAGCGCAAATCTCCGGGCCCTCAAACAATTGGGGGAGCCACTGCATCGGAATGGCGGTACGTTCGGCCATCTCGGTCGACCAGCGCCGATGCACCACATCCAGCAGCAGGGTTCCCGAGGCCTCCTGCATGTCCATCGCATACACGCCGGTCATGCGCAGCCGGACGTAGTCCTTGGGGCAGAGGACATGCGCAATGCGAGCGAAGATCTCTGGCTCCTCCTCCCGCACCCAAAGCAGCTTGGTCAGGGTGAAGTTGGGCAAGGCTGGATTGGCGGTCAGCTCGATGATCTTCTCGTAGGCGATCGTTACATTCAGCCAATCGCACTGCGGCTGCGTTCGCTGGTCGCACCAGATCAACGCTGGCCGAAGTACCTCGCCAGCCGCATCCAGCATGACGCAACCGTGCATCTGTCCAGTCAGGCCGACGGCCTCAACGTCACTGCCGTGTCCTGCGGAGGCGGCGGCCTTGAGCGCCCCCTGAATCGCGAGTTGCGCCGCCCGCCACCAATCTTCCGGGTCCTGCTCGGCCCAGCCAATCTGCTCGGAGCGAATGGGCGCATGTTCAGCCGAGTGCGAGGCCAGCACCTTGCCGGTGCGGTCGATAAGCAGGGCACGAGTCCCACCCGTACCAACGTCGATTCCTAGAAACATGGTTCTCCTCGGTACTCAAAGGCTAGTTGCCACCAAGAGTGTAAAGCGTAGAGGCCGTTTCTGTTTTAATCGGTTTAGTCGCGCGAAATGACCGCCCACACGCCACGTCCTGCGCTTACGAGACCCGGATTCTCCTCGCCAACTTCCTGTCATGAGCCGAAGGGAGGCCTGCCTGTGGATTTCCGGAGGAACTTTTGCATACATCCCCGCCGCTCCCGCATCTGTTACTCAACGCCCAAAGGACCAACTGACTCAAGGTCCAGCCGACGATTTAGCATGAAACCTATGATTCAAATGAAGAGACGCGCGTCATGGAACGCGATCGCCCTGATGATCATTGCGGCTGGCCCGGCGATCGCGGTCGCGCAGGGATCGCAGAGCGGCAACTCCAGCTCCAACGGGACATCGTCCGCGCTGAGCACCGCGGTACAGGCGCAGCAACAGCTTGCGCAGCGTGGCCCTGCCATTAACCCCTCCAGCAGCACCGCCCAGAACGGCATCGACCCCAGCTTCCACGGCAGTCTCGTTGCAGGAAAGGCCGCCGCCGATGTGCTTCCCCTCAGCCTCGACGACGCCATCCAGCGCGGCCTCCGGAACAACCTCGGGCTGATTCTCCAGAGTTCCAACCAGCGGCAGGCCAACGGCCAGCGCCTCGAAGAGCTTCAGTCGCTGCTACCCTCTGTCACCGGTAATGCGTCGATCACGGTGGAGCAGGTCAACCTCGCCGCCGAAGGGCTTAAGTTCCCTGGAATCAATCCGATCATCGGACCCTTTCAAGTAGAGGATTTCCGTGCGTATCTCACGCAGAACCTATTAAACCTGAACGAGTTCCAGACCTATCTGGCTGCCAAACACAACTTTGAGGCTGCCAAGCTGACTGCCCAGGACGCCCGCGACCTGGTTGTGCTTACGGTCGGCAATGCGTACCTGCTGTGTATAGCGGACGCGACGAGAATCAAAGCGGTACAGGCGGAGCTCGACAGTTCGAAGCTTTCTTTCAACCAGGCCAGCGATGCACACGAGGCGGGCACCAGTCCTCGCCTCGATGTCCTCCGCGCGCAGGTCGACTACCAGAGCGAAGAGCAGACGCTGATTGCGAGCACCAACCAGTTGGCCAAGGACAAGCTTTCTCTGGCACGCGCCATCGGCCTGCCCCTCGATCAGAAGTATGAGTTGACGGATTCGACACCGTTTCAGGCGCTCGATACGCCTGACCCCGAAGCTGCGTTCCAGCAGGCGCTGAAGCAGCGCAAGGATCTCGCCGCAGCCGTCGAGAAGACCAAGGCGGCAAAGGCGACGGCGAAGGCCGCGTTCGACGACCAGCTTCCCACCCTGAAGGCGAGTGGAAACTATGGCGACATAGGAGAGACGGTCGGTCATTCGCACGGCAGCTTCAGCGCCGTCGGCGAGCTCAACGCACCCATCCTGCAGGTCGCCAAGAATCGCGGGGAGAGAGAGGTCGCGGGCGCTGAACTCGACCAGGCGAATGCCAAGCTCTCCGACCAGGTGCAGCAGGTCAACGCGGATGTCCGCGACGCGATCCTCGACATTGAGACGGCAGCGAAACTGGTCGAAGCGACCAAGAGCAATGTCGATCTTGCGCGCGAGGCACTGAGCGAGGCGCAACAACGATTCAAAGCGGGAGTCGACGACAGCCTGCCGGTCTCCCAGGCGCTGGCAACCGATCGCCAGGCCGAAGACCAATACATCAGCGCGCTCTACCAGCACAACGTGGCGAAGCTTTCACTAGCCCGCGCGCTGGGAGTAGCGTCGACGAACTACAAAGAGTATCTCGGAGGAAAGTAAGCGTGGCCGACCAGAACGAATATCCGCAGGACCAGAAGGAGCTTGAGGCTCCAGAGAAGGACCACTCCGGCAAGAAGCTCATCGGACTCATCGTGGTGTTGGTGCTGATCGTCGGCGCCGCTATCTTCTATTGGCACTCGACCTTTACCGAAGACACCGACGACGCACAGGTCGACGGCAACCTCTACCAGGTGAGCTCGCGAGTCGCCGGCCAGGTGATCCATGTCGATGTGCAGGAGGCGCAGTTTGTCCATAAGGGCGACCCCATCGCCGAGGTTGACCCCAGTGACCTTCAGGTTGCGCTGGAGCAGGCACAGGCCGATCTCGCCAACGCAAAGGCGGAGTATGAACAGGCCAGCGTCAATGTGCCCATCACTGACGTCCAGGTAGCGACCACGCTCCAAACGTCGGGGTCCGACGTGCTCGGCAGCCAGGCTTCGGTCGAGCAGTCCGAGGCGCAGGCACAGGCCGCCATTGCTCGCGTCCAGTCCGCCAAGGCGCAGGCCCTCAAGTCCAAGCTCGACGTCGACCGCTATACCCCGCTGGTCGCCAAGGATGTGATTTCGAAGCAGCAATATGACGCTGCGGTCGCACAGTCTACCGCCGATCAAGCGGCTCTCGACGGTGCAGAACGCGACGTCAAGGCACAGCAGGATACTGTCCAGTTGATGCTCCAGAAGCTCGCGCAGTCGAGGTCGCAGGAGAGCCAAAGCCGCAAAAATGGTCCCAAGCAAGTGGCGGTCCAGCAGGCGCGAGCGGATGCTGCCGCTGCCTCCGTCAAGCAGGCTCAGGCCAAGGTCGATCAGGCGACGCTGAATCTCGGCTACACGAAGATCACCGCTCCCATCACCGGCATCGTCAGCCGCAAGAGCGTCGCTGTGGGTGCTAACCTCAGCGTCGGCCAGTCCCTTATGACCATCGTCCCGCTGCAGGATCTGTGGGTCACGGCGAACTTCAAAGAGACTCAGCTGAATGAGATGAAGGTTGGCCAGGATGTCGACATCAAGGTCGACGCCCTCGGTAATCGTGATTTCAAAGGCAAGGTCGCGCAGATCGGCGGCGCAACCGGAAGCTCCCTCAGCCTCTTCCCGCCGGAGAATGCGACGGGCAACTATGTCAAGGTGGTGCAACGCATTCCCGTGCGTATCAACTTCACGAATTTGGACCAGGAGAACAAGGACCTCGCTCTCCGTATCGGGATGTCGGTCGTACCGGTCGTGCGCGTCAAGCAATAACCGGAACTCATCGCATCATTCAGAGCGGGCAGCTTCGGCTGCCTGCCCTTTTTTCGCTGCCATTCGCCTCCATCAAGCACCGGTTTTCAACCATCGCAACGGCCTGCGGCTGCATCCAAAGTGCAGAGAGGTGAACTATGGCAGTTGCAGCGAAGAACGGAAGCGGCACGAAGAAGGACTTTGTCACGGAACATTATCAGCAGCACGGCAAGGAGATACAGAAGTACGGCGACGTGGTGAAGCATCTCCCCCACCCCCTGGATGCGGACGTTCGGTCGCAGATGTGCAAGAGGCTCAACCAGCTCCTCGCCGACTCGATCACCCTCCGCGACATGTACAAGAAACATCACTGGCAGGTCGCTGGGCCCACCTTCTACCAGCTCCATCTGCTCTTCGATAAACACTTCAATGAGCAGTTGGAGATCGTCGACACCATCGCCGAGCGTATCCAGCTCCTCGGCGGCGTCACCATCGCCATGGGCGGCGATGTAGCCGAGCTAACCAGAATTCCTGCACCACTGCGCGGTCGCGAAGAGGTTCCGATCCAGATCTCGCGCCTGCTTGAGGCCCACAAGCTCATCATGCAGGAGTGCCACGACCTCGCCAAAACCGCTGATAAGGTTGGCGACGATGGAACCAACGATCTCGTCGTGAGCGACGTCCTCCGCCCCAACGAACTGCAGTCATGGTTCGTCGGCAACCACCTGGTGGAGATGCCCCTGACCATCGCGCAGTAACCTTGCATTTCTACTGCAACGGCCCGGCTTCGGTCGGGCCGTTTTCCTGCGCGGCAATCTTTTGCACCTTGTGAAACGACTTATCATCTAGTTAACCAACGAGTAGTTAACCGACGAGCAATTAATCGACGAGCAATTAATCAACGCGCAATCAGCAGAGCGTACGGTGACCTCTGCGGAAGGGATAAGACCATGCATTCAGTTCTGATTCTGCTGGTGCACCACACCTACGCGGTAATCTTTGGCTGGGTGCTGATCGAGCAGGGCGGCCTGCCGATTCCCAGCGTTCCCGTCATGCTCGCCGTTGGCACCATGAGCGCCGCGCACAAGATGCATGTCGCGTATGCGATTCCGGTCATTCTGCTCGCGTGCCTCATCTCGGACTCCGCATGGTACTTCCTCGGCAGACGATTCGGCGGAAGGGTCCTCAACATCCTATGCAGGTTCTCGCTCGAGGCGGCGACCTGCGTTGAGCGCACGCATGGCACCGTCTCCAAGCGCGGGGCCGTCACGCTGCTCTTCGCGAAATTCGTTCCTGGTCTCAGCACGGTCGCGTCGCCCATCGCCGGGCAGGCGGGAATCTCATACCCCACCTTCGTCGCCTATGACATGACGGGATCTCTCATCTGGGCGGGAGCGTGGCTCTTCGCCGGCAGGTTCTTCGGCGATCTCGCACGGCGTAGCGACGATTTCTTCGCTCTGCTCGGCCACTTCGGCATTGCGCTCGTGGTCCTCATGGTCGCCGGGCTGATCCTCTATCGACTGGCCAAGCGCCGTCAGTTCCTCGCCGAACTGCGAGGTCTCCGCCTCGAGCCCGCGCAATTGATGGCCATGATCGACGACGCCGAACGCGAAGGCCTCGACCTCCCCTTCATCATCGACCTCCGCCACCCTCTCGACGTGATGACCGACCCGCTGGTTCTTCCCGGAGCCCTCCGCATCGGCCCCGACGAACTCAAGCAGCGCCGGGAGATTATTCCGCTCGACCGCGACATTGTTCTCTACTGCACCTGCCCGAGTGAAGAGACCAGCGCCAAGGTCGCACTGGAGTTGCGCCGGCTCGGGATCAAGCGCGTGCGTCCACTGCGCGGAGGGCTCCAGGCCTGGAGAGACGCAGGCTATCCGCTCGACGACGCCGTCTTCGCCTGAGCCTTCACTGGCGCTCGGCCAGTGCTTCATAAGATGATGGAGAGAGTGTCCACAACTCTCACGGCAACCTCTTCCGATATCGAGCGGAACATCGCAGGACCTCCGCGTGTGCTCTCCATCGATCTGCTGCGCGGACTCACCATCGCGCTCATGATCCTGGTCAACGATCCCGGCGACTGGGGCCACGTTTTCGCACCCCTCGATCACGCTCCGTGGAACGGCTGGACCCTGACTGACCTCGTCTTCCCGACGTTTCTCTTTCTCATCGGCGCGTCCCTCATCTTCTCGCTCGACGCACGAGCAAAGAAGGGCAACTGCCGCAAGACGCTCAGCGGCCACGTCATCCTGCGCGCAGCCAAGATTCTCCTCCTGCAATACATCCTGGTCTTCTTTCCTCGCATGCATTGGCAGGGAATGCGCCTCTACGGAGTTCTGCCACGCATCGCGCTCTGTTATCTGATCGCCGGCCTGATCCTGATTGCTACGATGAAGCTGCAGCACCGGGTGCGCGCAATCTCCGTCGTCATCGCCCTGCTGCTGATTGGCTATTGGGTTCTGCTGCGCTGGGTTCCGGTCCCGGGTGCCGGGCTTCCCGGGCGCGACATTCCGTTCATGGACCCGAATCTCAATCTCACCTCGTGGCTCGATCGCACCTGCATGGTGTGGACGCAACACTGGCTTCATACCGGCACGCTGTATCTGAAAACACGCGATCCAGAAGGTCTGCTGAGCACGCTCCCGGCCGTCGCCAGCACCCTGCTCGGGGCGCTTGCGGGCCTCTGGATGCGCCGTCCCAGGGGCGAGCGAGGAACCCGTTCCTTACTTCGCATGCAACTCACTCTCGCTGCCGCCGGACTCGTTGGAGTGCTTGCGGGTGAGCTCTGGTCGCACTGGTTTCCCATCAACAAGAATCTCTGGACGTCCAGCTATGTCCTGCTCGCCGCCGGTTGGGCCGCACTCGCGCTCGCTGCTCTGTCCTGGCTGGTTGATCGCCGCGCAGAGCCCTGGCCCCGCTGGCTGCGCATCGGAACCTGGCCGTGGTTCGTCTTCGGCTCCAACGCCATCGCCGCGTTTACCGTCTCGGTGATTCTCGTCAAGACCTGCCTCTACTTCAAAATCCTCGGCCCCGACGGCATCAAGCGCAGCCTCTGGCTCCTCTACTACCAGACCTTCTTTGCCCGCCACACCTCGAATCAGTGGACCTCACTGGCCTTCGCCATGACCATCGTCGCGATCTGCTTCCTGCCCAACTGGTGGCTCTGGCGCAAGAAACGTTTCCTCAAAATCTGATGTCGCAGGATTTGAAACGGGCGCACGTCGCACCACCGATTGTCACTCGCACGAATCCTGCTCGCGTGCGTCCCTGCAGAAATCGTCGCGCGGTATGACAATAGAAGAGAACATCATCGTCGTGGATTAGAAGAGGTCGCACCGTGGGATACGAAGGTCTGAGAGATTGGTTGAAGGCGCTGGACAAAGCTGGTGAGCTGAAGCGCATCACCGCGGAGGTTTCACCCATCCTAGAGATGGCCGAGATCGCCGACCGCGCCGCGAAGTCCGGGAAGGGAACTGCCAAAGCCGGAGGCCCCGCGCTGCTGTTCGAAAACATCACCGGCTACAAGGGCGCGCGCGTCCTGATGAACCAGTTTGGCAGCGAGCGGCGGATGCGGCTGGCGCTCGAAGTTGACTCGCTCGATGACGTAGCCAAGCGCATTGAAACGCTCCTGCATCCCGTCGCACCCACCGGCATCATGGACAAGCTGAAGCTGCTTCCCATGCTCGCCGAGGTCGGCAGCTTCTTCCCCAAACTCATCGACAGGAAGAAAGCTCCCTGCAAGGAAGTCGTCCTGCTGGGCGACGCCATCGACGTGCTCAAATTTCCCGTCCTCCAAACCTGGCCGCAGGACGGAGGACGCTTCATCACGCTGCCCTGCGTCACCACGCGCGATCCCCGTCCCTCCGGAGACCAAGCCGGGAAGCGCAACCTCGGGATGTACCGCATCCAGGTCTACGACGGCAAGACGACGGGCATGCACTGGCAGCGCCAGAAGGTAGCCGCCGAGCACGCCCGCGACCGCATGCGAGCTGCCGCCGAAGACGCCGCAGGCCAGGTCGAACTCATGGCCGTCACCGCCGGAGGCACCACCGCAGCGGTAGGCCCTAACGCCATCCCGCAAACCGTTGCCACCAAGATCCGCGGCGAGCGCATGGAGGTCGCCGTCGCCATCGGCACCGACCCGGCCACCACCTTCTCCGCGATCATTCCCGCACCGCCCGAGGTCGAGGAATACCTCATCGCCGGCTTCCTCCGCCAGCGGGCCGTTGAACTCGTCAAGTGCGAGACCGTCGACCTCGACGTCCCCGCCCACGCCGAAATTATTCTCGAAGGCTACGTCGAGCTTGGCGAGTTGAGAACCGAAGGCCCCTTCGGCGACCACACCGGCTTCTACACCCTGAAGGACGAGTACCCCGTCTTCCACATCACCTGCATCACGCACCGCAAGGACCCGATCTATTGCGCGACCGTCGTGGGCAGGCCGCCCATGGAGGATACCTGGATGATCAAGGGCGTCGAGCGCATCTTCCTTCCGCTGATGAAGCTCACCATCCCAGAGATCCTCGACATCAACCTCCCCGCCGAGGGCGTCGCGCACAACCTCATGCTCGTCCGTATTCGCAAGAGCTACCCCGGCCACGCACGCAAAGTCATGCACGCAATCTGGGGACTGGGGCAGGCCATGTTCACCAAGTGCATCGTCATCGTGGATGAGGACTGCGACGTGCAGGACGTCGCCGAAGTGATGCTGCGCGTGGGCAACAACATCGACCCGGAGCGTGACATCCAGTTCACCATGGGACCGGTGGATACGCTCGACCACGCCAGCCGTCTGCCGAACTATGGCAGCAAGATGGGCATCGACGCCACGCGCAAATGGGCCGCCGAAGGCTTTACTCGCGAGTGGCCGCAGATGCTCACCATGCCCGCCGAAATCAAATCCAAAGTCGACGCGCTTTGCAAATCTCTGGGCTTCTAGGTTGTCGGGAAAAAGCACCGCTTCACATCAGGATGCGGTGGGGCTCCTCGATGCTTCGCCCGTCGGGCAGGACGCGGTGCATGAGGCAGATGCAAAACCAGCATCCGTCAGAAATTGCCTTTGACACTATGCGTGGAGACTATTACAACTCAGAGTTACACCGCAATCTTTAGTTAGCACCTACCACCGAAGATCCGTCTCCCGATTCCGCATTTTTGTGAGGTGATGTTCGCATGCGCAGACTTACTGTTTGTCTCCTGTCGCTGTCCATGGCCGCTGCCGCGGTCGAGCCCACACCGTCTGCTCCGCTGCGCGGATACACCGCAGAGCACTCCGCCACAGAGGTGCAATGGGAGCAGAAATTCCGCGCCATTCCGGACGAAGCACGGCTGCGGGAAAACATGCGACGCCTCTCCGCGCGCCCCCATCACGTGGGTTCGCCATACGACAAGGACAACGCAGAGTGGTTGCTCGTGCAACTGAAGTCCTTTGGACTGGACGCGAAGATTGAGCAGTTCGAAGCGCTCTTCCCGACGCCGAAATCGCGCAAGCTGGAACTGCTTGGCCCCACGAAATTCACCGCGAAGCTGGAAGAGCCAAC
>Ga0208220_1000835_pt1 | contig 12914 bp, 12 predicted proteins | sample NGESurdeep092012_9_FD_184484 | JGI IMG/M metagenome (GOLD analysis project Ga0208220, IMG submission 184484) | Arctic peat soil microbial communities from Barrow, Alaska - NGEE Surface sample F53-1 deep-092012 (SPAdes) | ecosystem: Environmental > Terrestrial > Soil > Wetlands > Peat ... | reverse complement strand
CCCCGTGCGCTGCGTCTCGAAATACGCCACGAACAATGTCGCCAGTTGTCCCGTAACCTTGTTCGCATACACCCGCGAAAGAAGGTCGTCCGCCTTCAGTACGTCCAGCGTGTCCTGGTCGATATCCACGTTCTGCTGTAACACCCAGTTGCCGCCGGTCAGCGAAAATTCGTCCAAAGGCCTGTGCGCCGGAATCCTCTCGCTCCGTGAAAATCCATAAAATGCCGCCGCCTGCGCGATCAGAATGATGCTGAGCACCCGCGCGCTTTTGGAATTCAGCCAGCCCGCCATTACTTTGATTCCTGAGCTTTCTTGTATTTCTTCACCGCGAAACTAATCAGCTTGTGCGTCCCGATCAACGCCGCAAGGGCGATGACGAACACCAGGTACCCTTCCATTTCGTGGTACGTCCCGTGCGCGAGCTCGGTATTTATTTCGGAAAGCAGGCCCGTCACCGCCACGCGAATTCCATTCGCTCCAATCGCTATCGGAATCGTCGCGATCAACAGCGCCCAGCGCATCCACGGTCGCTTATCCGTGAAATACGCATAGACCAGCGACAGGAATCCCAGCGATAAAAGAGACCTGATCCCGCTGCACGCATCGGCAATATCCAAGGTCTGGCTGGGCAACTCGAGCAGGTTGCCCGTTCGAAACACCGGAATTCCCATCCATCCGATCAGCAGCTCTCCCAGACGGCTCGCCAGCATCTGAAGACTCATCGTCAGCCGCGCATAAAGAATCTGCGGAATCGGAATCATGAACAGCAGCAGCAGCAGCGGAAACAACAGAATCTTTATCCACTGCTTGCCGCCCAGATACAGAATCACGCCGAAAAGCGCAATCACAAACGCCAGCCGCGCCGTGAAAAGTTCAGCTCCCAGCGTCGCTACGGTCGCTTCGCACGCCGCAAAGATTACCAGGAACAGCCCCCATCCATTTGGACGGCGTGGAGTGGAAAGTAAAGCCGCGCGGCGTTGCCAGACAATGAAGCCTGCCACCACCGGCACGAAGAACCCGTGCCCCATGTCTCCATCTGTGGCCCATTGCACGCCCATCCGGTACAGAATGGGCGCGTAGCACAAAATCAAAAGCGCGCCGAACCATGCCACGGCGCCCCACGAAACTTTCGTCGAAGATGCCGGATCTTGCCTCGGCTGCGCAACAGGCACGCTTACCATGGAGAGGAGTTCTCTTTAGTTAATCACAATCGAGCTTTGAATTTTATGACATGCACGCCCGCCGGACTGAGAAAAACGCTTCTTCTCGCCTGCTGCTTTGCACTCGCCGGCACGCCTTCCGGCGCGCAATCTTCCGTCAACCAACCGTTTTTTCCGCTCACAGATGTCCATCCCGGCTTGCGTGGCATTGGCCGTACCGTTTTCGAAGGCAATCGCATCGAAGAGTTTCAGGTCGAAATCCTCGGACTTCTTGAAAACCTTACCCCCAGGCAAACCATCATTCTCGCTAGGCTCAGCGGAGGGCCGCTCGCCGAAACCGGCGTTATGCAGGGTATGAGCGGCAGCCCCGTCTATATTGACGGCAAGCTCTTAGGCGCCGTCGCGCTCGGCTTTCCTTTCTCTAAGGAACCCATCGCCGGCATCACGCCCATCCAGCAAATGATTGCCGATTCCACGTTCACAACCGCCGCAGCGGCCCCGCTCCGGACCCATCCGCTCGAATTGCGCGCCCTTGCCCAGTCCGGCCTCTTGGCTCACCCCGGAGTGGTCCTAAAAAATGCCGCTGCCCTGCTCTCCGCCTCTCGTTTTTCTTCACCCCTCGGAAACTTAACCGAAATTCTAACGCCTCTCGCGTTCTCCGGCTTCACGCCAGGCACCCTGCAAACTTTCGCTTCCGATTTCCACCGCCTCGGCTTCGAGCCACAACAGGGAGTATCCGCCGGAGCCTCATCCTCTCATCGGTTTTCCGGCCCCGTGCTCCCCGGATCCATGATCAGCGTCGAGCTGCTCAGCGGTGACATGAACATCAGCGCCGACGGCACCGTCACTTACGTCGATGGCAAGCGCCTCTACGCTCTCGGCCACCGCTTTCTCGATACCGGCCCTACCGAATTGCCTTTCGCGCGCGCTGAAGTCGTCGCGCTTCTGCCCTCCGTCAATACTTCTTTTAAACTTTCCGCTCAGCGCGAATGGCTCGGCACCATCCTGAGCGATCGCAACTCCGCCATCGCCGGCGAAATCGGCCGTCCTTCTCACACCGTCCCGCTCTCCATTGCCGTCCACTCCCCCGGCCTCGGTCTCCACGAGTATCGCTTTCAGGTCGTGAACGATCGCTTGCTGACTCCTTTTATCACCCAGACCGCGGTCTTTTCCGCCATCGACGCCACCGAACGGACGCTCGGCGCCGGCACTCTCCACCTTCAGGGCCGCGTCGATTTCGAGGGCAATCTGCCGCCTCTCCTCATCCGCGACATCTTTGTCGGCGATAGCGGCTTGGCCCAGCAGGCATCCGCCGACGCGGTGGTCTCGCTCGGTTTCGTCCTCGGCGCGGGGTTCGCCGATCTGCGCATGAAAAGCATCTCCTTCGATCTCGAGCCTCTCGACACCAAACACCAACTCCACATCGCCCAGGTCTGGACCTCCAGCCACGAAGTGCATCCGGGCGATTCCGTCCAAATAACCGCTTTGTTCGAGGGCGAAAATGGCGTCGAGTTTACTCGCGCCGCCGCCTACCATGTTCCGGTCGGTGCTCCCACCGGTCCACTCAACTTCACCGTTACCGATGCAAATGGCCTCAATTTTCCGGATTTTGCCGGACTAAGCTCATCCTCTTTGCGCACCGCCGATCGCTTGATCCGCGTCATCAACGCCTTCCGCGGCAGTGAAGCCGCCTATGTCCGCGTTTGGCGTCAGGAGCCGTCCTTCACCATCGGAGGCACGCTTCCCGGCGGCGATTTGTCCGATCCGCCTCCCTCCGTTATGCTCGTTCTTGCCGATCCGTCCGCTTCCGCTAACAGCAACGCGGCGCTTACCTTGACTCGCGGAGCCGAAATCGTCGAGCTCAAGATCCCCGTCGATGGCTACGTCGTCAACGGTTACAAAACCGTTCAGGTGGACGTAAAGGAATGAGCCTGGTTCGCCGTTTTGTATTCCCCTGCCTGTTCTGCGCCATCGCCGGCATTGCCTATGCCGCCACCAGCACCGTCTGGGAGACCTCCGGTTTCACCGACTTCGTGAAAGGCCGCCTCTCGGGTCTATCGCTCACCGCCGACGGCATTCTCGAGCCCGGACCCTCCCTCCGCTTCAACGCCGCCCTCGATCAGCCCGCTCTCTGGGATCTCGCCGCTGCGCCCGATCGCAGCATCTATGCCGCCACCGGCCATCAAGGCAAAGTATTTCGAATCTCGCCCGACGGGAAATCTTCCGTGGTTTGGACCGCCGGCGAAACCGAAGTGTTCGCTATCTGCGTCGATTCCCGCGGCGTGCTCTATGCCGGCAGCTCCCCCAACGGCGGCCTCTACCGGATCGAAGACGGGAAGGCGCGCGAGCTCTGGCATTCGCCCGCGAAATATATTTGGGCAATCCGGGCCGCGCCCGATGGAACCCTCTACGTCGCGACCGGTGAGCACGGCGTCGTCTACCGCGTCAATCCCGCCGGCGTCGCTAGCGTGTATTACGAGACCGGCCAATCCAACGTCACCGCTCTCGCCCTCGCTCCCAACGGTCGTCTCTATGCCGGAACCGATCCCAACGGCCTGCTTTACGACATCTCCGGCTCCAGGCAAGGGACCATTCTCTACGATTCCACTCTTCCCGAAATTCGCGCCATTGTCCTCGATTCCAACGGAGTCGTATATGCGGCTGCCATGGGAGGCGCGGTCGCTACACGTTCCGGCGCTACCGCTTCTGTCTCCGCCGTTTCGTCGGCTGCCGCCATCGCGACCAGCCCCACCGTGATTACCGTAACCGAGGCCAAGCGCAGCGGCTCCGATTCGGATGCCGATCAAGCCAATGTCAAATCCGCCGCGGATCAGGTCAACCCCGCGGCTTCCTCCACCTCCGCCTCCGCCGCTACCTCGAACACCGCCGTCGTCGAAGTCAGTGGTGTCGAAAAGTCCGCTATCTACAAAATCACTCCCGATGGTGTCGTCGAAACCCTCCGCAGTTCGAAAGAAGAGAATGTGTACGACCTCCTGCTCGACGGCGCTTCGCTGATCTTCTCGACCGACGACCACGGCCGTATCTACCGTCTTACCGGCGGAGAGACCTCGCTCATTGCGGAGCCGGGCGATGGCGAGACCACTCGCCTTCTCGAAGCTGGTACGGTTATCTATGCCGGACTCAGTAATCCGGCTCGCCTCTTGGCCTTTGGCGCGGCGGGAGCGGCAGTCGGATCGTATCAATCCCCCGTCCACGATTCGGTCAGTGTCGCCCGCTGGGGACATCTGCAATGGCATGGCGACGTGTCTCAAGATGTCTCTAGAGACGTTTCCGGAGTGATCTTTCGCACCCGCGCTGGCAACGCCGTCCGCCCCGACAACACCTGGAGCGACTGGTCGGCTCCCATTACCGATCCCGCCAACGCTCTCATCTCGAGCCCGCCCGCCCGCTTTATTCAGTGGCGCGCCGAATGGCCCGTGGGCAGCGCCGCCCGCATCAACACAGTCGACATCCCCTACCTTCCGGAAAATGCGCCGCCCGCAATTCACAGCATCACCGTCTCTTCCGTCATAGGAACCAACTCCGCAAAGACCACCGCCAACGTAGCGGCTGCTTCCTCCGCCTATTCCGTCACAGTCACCGATACCGGCGACGCGCCCGCCGCCTCATCGAGCACAACCACCCCCCAGACCGTATCGCGCCTGCAAACCACCCAAACCCAAATCTCCTGGCAGGCGGACGACCCCGACGGCGACAAGCTCGTCTATTCCGTTTATTTCCGCGCGGAAGGCGAAAAGGATTGGCAGCTCATCCGCAGCCGCATGTTTGAGAACACTCTGCTCCTCGATCCCGATGTCTTCGCCGACGGCCGTTACTTCTTCCGCGTGGTCGCCTCCGACGCGCCGTCGAACGCCGCCCAATATGCGCGTCAGGCCGAGCTCGTCAGCACGCCCGTGCTGATCGACAACACCCCGCCCATCGTCACTCCGGGTGTTCCCGCCCGCAATGGTGCTTCGCTCGATATCGATGTCGAGGCGAACGACCGCACCAGTTCTCTGCGCCTCTGCGAGTATTCCCTCGATGCCGGCTTCTGGCAGCCCATTGAAGCCGTCGACGGCGTCACCGATTCTCCTCGCGAGCGTTTCCACTTGCATCTCGATAAGCTCAGTCCCGGCGAGCACCTGCTCGTCTTTCGCGTCTACGATTCCGCCAATAACGCCGGCCTCGCGCGCGTCATTCTCAAATAGACGCCGGAAAGCATTCCCACTCGTCGCGCTTTGAATCCTTGCCGGTCGCGCGAAGGCATTTTTGCGCCTTGTCGCCGCTTCTCCTCGAACGGCTACTTGAGAGCTTCGAGATACGAGACGAGCGCGTTCATCTGCTCGCCGGGCAAATCTGTGGGGGACATGCCACCGGCGATCATCTTCGGCGTCGGCGCCTTGAGGAGAGCGGTGAGTTGGGCCGCGGACATGCGGTCGCCGATACCTGTGAGCTTCGGCGCGGCTGCGGTCCCAACCCCGCCGTCCCCGTGGCAGGCGTTACAGGACTGCACTTGATAAATTTGCCCTCCTTTCGCAATCAGCGGATCTGCTGGGATTGCGGCTAAGCCGGAAGAAAGCGATTGCGCAACCTCCGGTTCAAACGGTTTGCGCATAAAGTCTTCTGTGTCCTTTTGCTGCGTTATCAACTGCGCCGCATAACCGGGATCGCTATGGTCGCTGTGATAGCTGAGGAATCCTAGACCGAACAGAGCCAGAAAGATGAATGTGTACGTACCAACCGCAACCGGACGTTTCCAGGGTCGGCGTTCCATTCGCCGGTCGAGAAACGGCAGGCTGGCAAAAAAGAACGCGATGATGCTGGGAATCGCCACCACGCCCAAAAAGGATAAAGATCCGGGCCAGTATTTCAGCCACTGGAAGATGGGGATGTAATACCACTCCGGCCGCGGAAGATAGTGTGTGTCCGCCGGGTTCGCGCTGGGCCCGAGATCGAACGGTTCAAAGTGGGCGATGAGAGCTAGGACAACGATGATCGATAGCGCAAATACGGCATCCACGACTACCTGGCGTGGATAGAAAGGCTCAGCCGGCAGTTGAGGAGAAACCGGGTTCTCCGAGATGGGTCCGGCAGCCCCCGTTTTTCTGAAAAGATACACGTGAAGAGCGATGAAAGCGAAGATCGCCGCAGGCACGCCGAGAACGTGTGCGACGAAGAACCGCGACAACGTCAGCGTCCCCATATCCGCGCCGCCGCGCATGAATTCTTTGAGCCACGCGCCGATAAAGGGAACCTCGCCGGCGATGTTCGTACCCACGGCGCTTGCGAAATAGGCCTTCTGATCCCACGGCAGCAGATAGCCCGTGAAGGCCATACAAAGGACGAAAGCAAAGAGCACACAACCCGAAAGCCACAACAATTCACGGCGTCCCTTATACGAGCCGTAGAGGAAGGTTTGCGTCACATGCAGCAGAAGGAGAATGACCATCGCGCTCGACCCGTAGGCGTGGATGCTCCGAAGAAAGGAACCGGCGGTAACAGCCTTGGTGATGTACGCAACCGTCGTATGCGCGTGATCGGCCGATGGAACATAATAAAGCGCGAGGAAAACGCCCGTGATAACTTGCGAGATGAAGATGAACAGAAGCGCCGATCCAAAAACATAGGCGAAGCGCGCGCCTCCCGGGATCGGTTCATCGAGAGACTCGCGCAGAACCCCATCGAGTCCTGTTCGTTGGTCTAGCCAGCGAAATAGCCTCCTACGGGACTTCGCCGGCCCGGGCTGGTTTTGATTCGACAGTTCGCTCATGGACGCTATGGCCTGTACGTCGCCGACTTTCTTCAGCCGATAACCTCTTTTGTCGGCACCAATTGACGAAAATACTGGTAGCGGACCATGAGATGTCCGTTCTCAACCTGGCTTTCAAGCGAATCCATACTTCGAGGAGCAGGTCCGCTCAATCTAGCTCCATTCGCGTCAAACACCGCTGCGTGACAGGGACACACGAACTTCTCCTTCGCAGCCGACCACGGTACGGAGCAGCCAAGATGCGGGCACACGGCGGACAAGACTTGTAACTGTCCCGCGGCTGTCTTGGTTACGTAGACCACCTTTTCAGAGATCGTCTTACGCCAGCCGTCGACTTGTTCCACAGTTATCGAGCGTTGTACAGGACCTGTCATGGATGCAAAATCCGAAACCGCACCCGCATCGGCCCACTTGACCCCAGTTGTTTTTGTGCGTAGGGGATAAATCGAATAACGCACGAGCGGCACAAACAGAACCGCGCTGACTCCTGCAGCGCAGAGACCCATCAGCCAGCCGATGTAAGAGCGGCGGCTTCCAGTGCCGGTAGCATTCCTAGATTCGGCAGAGCTCACAATCCCTCCCGTAGGTGCGAATTCAACTCTTTGTCGCAATACTGCGAATGTAAGCGACAAGCTGATGGATGTCGCTCGGCGAAAGCGTCTTGCCGTACGCGGGCATAGGAGGTTTGCCGTTGGTGATGATCGAGGCAAGCTCATCGTCGCTTTGTTTCTGGACGTCGGGGGAACGAAGATCGCGAATTTTCAATCTCTGACCCATGGCCGTACTGCCGCTGCCGTCAGGCCCATGGCAGGGCGCGCATTTCGTCTTGAACGTGTCCGCCCCTGAGGATGCGGGCGCGGAAAACGCTCGCAAGCTAAAAATGCAGCCCGGAAGCGCAAGAAGCAATCCGGCTGCAAGCCACCTTATTAGTTGGCGGTTGGCGCTCTTCATTTAAAACACCTCTTCCAATTTAGTCCTTTTATTACATTACGTAACGCAGCGAGACGGATATCAGGTTCGCTCGAAAATTGCGGGGCGCTACAGGCCCAGGGGGCGACTTCTCGTCATAGTCATAAAGGTTCCAGCCGGCTTTTAAAGTGACGCGCTTGGCAACATGAACGGCAATGGCGGCAGTTGGAACATGATAGGTGATGGCCGCGGGCCCCAGTGGCGCATAAGGACTCAGCAGCAGATTGCCGCCGGTGGTGCTGGTAATTGTATAACCGGCGGTGAGAGTTGTGCGTGCGAATGGCCTAACCATCAAATTGGCAGAGCCGAAGTTGTCGATGTCGTGATAATAGGAAAGCGCCGTCAGATATCCAACTGGGCAAATGGGCGTAGTTGTCGCAAACGCCGGAACCGGCGTTTCAGAAAAACATATGTTTAGATTGCTCAGGAAATTATCGTAAGTATAGTTCACGTCCACGCCCCAACGCGTCGAGAAAGGAAGAACGGCGCCGAATGAAACGCTTCGGTTATGCTGCAAGTTTCCCAAGCCATCGGCTAAGTTCCGCATTTCCTGTATCCGCACGTTGGTGTTGAGGTCCAGCCATTTCTTGGGCGTGTAGATCGCTTTTGCCCGGTACAACTGCATGTGTCGAGGCATAATATTCGTAAACACATTGTCCGCATAGTCAAACTCCACATCGCCGTTTAAGCGGAGATTGCGCACGGGCGTTGCCGCGATTCCGATTAGACCCGCATGGTTGTTAATCTCCACCCCGGCGGCATCGATGGCTGTCGATGAACTCTGACATTCCCCGTTGACCAGGGCAGCCGTGCATCCACCGCGGTGCGGAAGTGTCGGGAAGTATGTGGCTAGCGCGGACGTAGTCCCGTCGATCACAATGTCTTGGCGCTCGAAGCGATAGCCGATATAACTTGTCACATTCGCCGCTAAATTGTAATGGACCTCAAACGTGTTTCGTTTTTGGTTCTGCGCCTGAAACATCGAGTAGTCCGTAGTGGTCGCGTCCGCGGACGAACTGGAGCTGTGTTGAGGGCAGCCCACGGCAGTATACGGGGGTGGACAGGCGGCGGAGGGAAATGTATTCGGGGAGACGAGCGCGTTCCTGCCGAATAAGTAAGTTTGAAGGAAGGAGGCTCCGCTGGGTATCCGGTAATCGTACCAGCGGAACTGATTATCGATCCACAATCGCTCAGTTACGTCGTAAGTGACGCCCGCATCCGCGCTCGTCGTAATCTCCTGAACAGAGCCAGCGCCCGTCTGAACGCCTTGCGCTTCACCAGTTCTTGTGGTTAGGCCGCTAAATGTCTCAGTCGAGTTTGGTAAGTGCGTCTCAGCTCCCGTATAGCTTGCCCGCCCGGTTATCTGTAATCTTCGAAAGTAATTGGTCTCAAAGCCAAGCTGTTCCGTAGGTATATCGGTGTAGTAGGGAGCGGTATCCGAATAGCCTGTGTAGAGGTTACAGCTGGGATTGACGAAAGATCCCACGAATGGTGTCGCACACGGGCTTGAGCTGTTAAAAGTCACTCCCAAATTGACCGGTGTGCCGTTCGAAAGCGAATAAGGGAAGCTGTTCAGGTAATCGTTTGTGTCGCTTCTGTCACGTGTATAGAATTGATCGTAACGGAGCCGTGTGCGCTCCACTGGATTCCAGGAAACGCCGAAATGATACGAATCGCTGACGTCGTGCCATTGCTGAAACAATTCAGCTTCGGTACCTTCATGAACCGTCGTCAGCGATGGACCGCCGTTGTTGTAGTGTGAATAACCCACGACGAAATGCACTGTCGAATCGGGCAGCAATTCCAGATTGAAATCCATCATCTTGCGTGATAGATCGAGCAGTGCGGGCGAGATGTTGACTTGCGGGTCCGAGGGCGGATTCAGCGGGTTTCCAAGCAGGTTGTAATCCCAGAAATTGATATCGCGACGCCAACTGCCGGTAAAGTCGTACCAGTGATGCTTGCTGACGCGCAGTTGGACAACCTCGTTGGGATCGCCTCCCAATCCAAAGCTACTCTCGCTGAAATCGTCAAACAGCAAGCCATCGTGATTGGTCGAGTGCATCTCGAGCGACTGGTCCAGCAGCCGTACACCTGGTTGCAAATTCACAAAGGTCGCATAGACATCCCCGTTTCCAGTGCTTGAAAGAGCGCGCCCGCCGATTTCGATAGCAAAATGCGTCTCATAACCCTTCCACAGCGTGGGGGTCTCGGTCTGGGGTGGAACGGCTTCGGAGGGAGGCGATTTCGAGTCGTGTGGGAACTGCGTCGCATTCGGGTTGGCGGCGGTTTGGCTTGCTGTCGCCGGCGCTTGCGTACCTGTGCTGGTTTGTGCGCTCAAGCTAACACAACAAGCGAGTCCGGAAATGCACAACGCAACCTGTTTCAGCTTCATAGGGTGTCTCTCTATCGCTTGAATAAGGTTGGGTCCGTGTTCGATCCATGTATGGCTACATGGCACAGCACGCACTGCTGATATTGGGCCGCCTGGTTGTGGAAAGTGGGAGCGCCCGGTGCGATCGATGCCGCCAGGATTTCCGAATGGCATTCTAGGCAAAGCTGATTCACCTGCGGACGCGTCAGAAGGTGCGGGTTTGTCGAGCCGTGCGGGTTATGGCATGCCATACAACCCTCTTCCTTTACTGGCGCGTGCTCAAAGACAAAGGGCCCGGCGGTGTCAACGTGGCATTTTGTGCAGATCAGAGCTTGCCACGAAGACGACTGCAGTTGGTGAGGCAGAAAGGACCCATGAGGATTGTGGCAATCCGTACAGGACATCAAACCTTCATTCACGCGGTGATGCTCAGGTTTGGAGAAATCCGGCTCGACACTTTGATGGCAGCCGTAGCACAATCCGGGTTGAGACGCCACAAGCAGGTGCTGGGCTTTCGAGGCATGGATGGAATGACAAGTAGTGCATCCGACACCATTCGTCAGGTGGGGTGATCGTATGAAATTCTGATGGCTTTCGCTCTTTGCGTGGCACGCCAAACATCGCTCGCTCGCTTGCTTTGCATTGAGGGTGGTGAATCGGATGATCTTTGTAACGTCGCCTCCTGAATCGACATGGGCTTTCCCCGGTCCGTGGCAAGCCTCGCATCCCTGCCACTGTGGACCTTTTTGTTTCCCCGTCTCGGTTCTCCAGTGCGGGCCGCGATCATACGTCACCGCCTCCGGCTGATGACAAGTCTTGCAGGTGTCCGCGCCTACATAGAGCGCGGGATCGGACGGTTGGTTGACCGGGTTCTGTTTAGGCTTGTCGGCGAACAACGCGCCGGGGAGGAAGAGGACGGCACAGCAAATGACGCCTCGCGCGATTTCCTGAGGCTTGCTCACGGGGTTCCGTCAGGCTCCTGGGATTTCACTAGTGGTAGCCGAAGTATAGTCGAAATCTAGTGTGTTTGCCTTGGAAATAATAGCTTTCAATATTATTTCCAGGTATTTTCGCCGAAGCCCCTCAGAAATTCCGAGATCCCCCATCTCCACGAAGTACGATCACCGATACATTCGGTCCATGAGCCATCCGGTCGCCAAGTCGCCGCGCCAAAGTCGATTTGCCGCTCCCCCGCCGGTCCCAGGATGACAATTCGCTTCAATTCCGTAATTTTCGCAAGCGTCAAACTCCCTACTTAGTAGGATCCATGGTCCGAATGTTGCGAGGTCCAAATAAAATGATCCCCGCGCCGATGAGGCATATGCCGGCGCCTAGCATGTCCCAGCGATCGGGTCGGGCGTTCTCGACGCCCCATTGCCAGAGCAGAGAAGACAGGATATAAACTCCGCCGTAGGCCGCATACGCCCTGCCTGCGTTGCCGGAATCGATCCGCGTCAAGGCAAGCGCAAACAGAATCAGCGCCACGCCTCCGGGGATCGTCCATACCGGACTCTTCTGCATTCTCAGCCACGCCCAAAACGAAAAGCAGCCGCCAATCTCAAATAAGGCCGCAATCAGATACCAAAATAGATCTTTCATTGTTACGTTTTGAATTGTTGTTCAAACACACACGATAAATCCAAACCCATAAGGAAACCATCAAGATTTGCGGCGCTAATGTTCCTTATGACATCCTTACGCACTCGGATCTATCGTTCTTGCAGGGAAGAACAATGACAGGTTTGAGAACAACGGTCGCCAATGCCGTCACAATCATTAGTTACATCGTGACACTTACTATCACGACCGCCATAGTGACTCACCAGGCAATCGCTCAGCAGCCACTGCACTATAGCCATAAAGAACTGCACCGCTGGACGGCGAGCGCCGGGGACCCTGACGCCGATCGAAAACTGGCGACGTACTTTCATTGTCAGGAGTGGATCTACCGCGCTAAAGCGCAAGCGGAGATGGAGGAGTATGCGCGTTGCGTCCGCAATATCCTAATGGCTCCTAAATTCCCGACGCGAGCGGATGTAACATCCGAGCTCCATGATTATTATTCCTACAAAGCGGACCAGGAGGCAAAGCTTGCTACGCGATATGACGAAATGTTAATTAGGCGCGGTATCAAGCCAACCGGCCAATCTGCGGCGACTGTGTCCCTCACAAGTTTGGCAAAGTCCTCAGCACTCTCTTTATGCGTTCCTTATAAGTAGCGGTACATACTGATACCGAAGTGAACCTGTAACTGCTGATGGTTACAAAACAACAATCCTCCAAGTAGTAAGGCGAATCGACAACCGTACGCCAGAAAGGTAACTGTGACTAAAAACCTACTGTTTCCCGCTCTCGTGCCGGTCATTGTTGCGTTTCAAGTTGGGGCGCTGTCCTGGGCGCTGTCCCCCTCCGCTCTTGCCGAGGAGCCGTTCGGCGCCATTGGCGGTGTCGCTCGAGATTCGGCTAGCGGAAGGCCGGTGTCGGAAGCCCGTGTCATCGCGCACAACGTGTACAAAGATACGGATCGAACGGCGATCAGCGGTACTGACGGGGCCTTTGCGATCGCCGATTTGGAGCCGGGTCGCTACGAACTGGCCGCAACTAAAAATGGATTTCGGAAGTTCTCGGCCAACGTCGAAGT
>Ga0208220_1000834_pt1 | contig 12916 bp, 7 predicted proteins | sample NGESurdeep092012_9_FD_184484 | JGI IMG/M metagenome (GOLD analysis project Ga0208220, IMG submission 184484) | Arctic peat soil microbial communities from Barrow, Alaska - NGEE Surface sample F53-1 deep-092012 (SPAdes) | ecosystem: Environmental > Terrestrial > Soil > Wetlands > Peat ... | reverse complement strand
CCGCTGGCCCGTGTCGTGGGCGGGCAGCTGGCCGGTGTCATGGGTGGGCTGCTGACCCGTGTCGTAGGCCGGCAACTGCCCGGAGTCATACGCCCGCTGCTGACCGGTGTCATAGGCCGGCAGCTGACCGGTGTCGTAAGCGGGCTGCTGGCCAGTGTCATAGGCCGGCAGCTGGCCCGAGTCGTAGGCAGGCTGCTGACCGGTGTTGTAGGCAGGCTGCTGGCCAGTGTCATAGGCCGGCAGCTGGCCGGTGTCGGTGCCTAGGCGCTGGCCTGGCGCGCGGGGTGCGGGCATCGGCCGGACAGGATGGTGAATCTCCCGCGGGATGTCGGCGGGCCGCTGCCGGGCGATGGGTCCCGTTCCGTCGATCCGCCAGCCCTGGTCGGAATACTGCGGCCCGACCTGGCCGCCGTCCGCGTTTCCGGCGGTCAGGTACGCGGGCGCCTGCCCGCGTCCCGCCTGCCCGTAACCCGCCTGCCCGTAACCCGCCGGGTCGTAACCCGTCTGCTCGTAGCCAGCCCGGCCGTACCCGGCTTGCTCGTAGCTGGTCTGCCCCTGCGCCGCGTCGCCATATCCGGCGGCGGGCATCCCGGCACGGGCCGCCGCGGTCTCGCGCACGGCGGCACTGACGGGGCGGACTGCCGCGTCGCGGAGCGGGCCCAGCCATTCCGCGGCCGGGTCCGGCGCCGCGTAGCCAACCGTCTCACCGGGCTGCCGCGACGCTTCGCCGCGCACCGGGGACTGGCGGCCCGACAGGACGACCACCGCACATACCAGGCCGAGGGCCAGACCGGCGGCCGCCAGCACCACGCCGGCCATAACTAGCTGCGGCAGTCCGGCGGGCCGCTCCAGCCTGATGACCTCGCCGATCAGCATCATGCTGACGCCGGCCATCAGGACGAGCGCGCCGCCCACCGTCAGCGCCAGGGACAAGCGCGTCCTTCGCGTGGCGATCGCGCTCGGATCCACCGCTCCACGATTGCATGCAGGACAGGGCATCGCAACCGAATCCCGGCCACGCCATCTCGCACCGGGCCAGTTGCCGGGGGCGACGGCACCCCGGCCAACGCTGTACGCTCCAGCCGAACGAGGAGGCGCACGGATGGGGCAGGGTCAGCAGGTCGTCGTCGGCCTGGACAATGGCGGCACGGCCAATAACGCGACGGTGCTGGACTCAGCCGGCCGGTTCCTGGTGGACCGGCTCGTCGAGACCCCCAGCCGGGTACGGGAAGGCCCGACCATCGCCGTCGAGGCGCTGGCGGAGTCGTTCGAGCAGATCCTGCTGGTCACGGACACGCCGCGGACGTCGGTCCTGGGCATCGGGCTCGATACCCCGGGCCCGGCCAGTGCCGACGGGGTGATCTCCTACCGCGGCGCGGTGAACTTCGCCGATCCGGCCTGGCGCGGATTCGACATCCGGAGCGCGGTCGAGGCGAGGATCGGCCTCCCGGTGGTGTACAACAACGACGCCAACGCGGCGTCCCTGTATGCCCATCACGCGCATTTCGGGGTGGACGCGGCCCGGCACTCCTCGGTCTCCCTGATCGTGGGGACGGGGCTGGGCGGCGGCGTCGTCGAAGCCGGCCAGGTGGTCCGCGGGGCCGCCGGGATGGCCGGCGAGCTTGGCCATATCCGCGTCCCGATGGAGGGCCTGCTGGACGAGGGGCAGCCCGTGCCCAACTGCAACTGCGGCCTGCCCGGCGACGCCGAGAGTGTGGCCTCGCTGTCCGGGATCATCGCCAACCTGCTCCCCTACTGGCTCACCCGCTACCCGGAGCATCCGCTGGCGCAGGCTGAGTCACCGCGCCAGGCGGCCAAGCTCGTGCGTGGCTACGGCGAGGCCGGCGATCCGATGGCCCGGGCGATCTTCCGCCAGCAGGCCCTGGCCATCGCCGGGCTGTTCACGATCGCGGCCAACTTCACCGACCCGGATGTCTACTTCCTGGGCGGCGGCGTCGTGGAGGCGTCGCCGGAGTTCAGCGAGTGGTTCCTGGATATCGTCCGCGAGCACACCGACCTGCGTGACGAGCAAGCCAGCGTGGAGACGTTCGCCCTGGTGCCCGATCTGGACATGGCGGGCGCCCGGGGGGCGGCCATCGCCGCCAGCGAGGCGCTGCGCGGCGGCCGGCTCAGCCTCGCCCTGTAGAGCCCGCCTCAGGAGACGCTGGCTGAACGCTCCGTCCACGCCCGGTCCAGGACCTGCGTGAACGTCTGGGCCGGCTGCGCGCCGGAGACTCCGTACTTGCCGTCCAGCACGGCGAACGGCACCCCGGTGATGCCCAGCGCGCTGGCCTGCTGCTCGTCGGCGCGCACGGCCTCAGCGTAGGTGCCCTCCGCCAGCACCTGCCGGGCCTGCGCCCCGTCGAGCCCGGCCGCCTCGCCCAGCGCGACCAGCTCAGCCGGCTCGAATACCGGCCGGCCCTCGGCGAAGTAGGCCTCATACAGCCGCTGGAGCACCGGTCCCTGAATTCCGCGGTCCCGGCCCAGCCGCACCAGCCGGTGCGCGTCGAAGGTGTTGCCCATCACCCGGCTGGAGTTGAATGCGAGGCCGTCGGCGGCGGCCTTGGCCGCCACGGCCGACTCCGCGTCCCTGGCCTGCTCGGGGCTCAGCCCGTACTTGGCCGACAGCAGTTCCAGGATCGGCGTGCCCGGGCCCGCCGGGATCGACGGGTCCAGCTCGAACGCGCGGTACACCACCTCGATCTCATCGCGGTGGCCGAACTCGCCCAGGCCTTGCTCGAACCGGCGCTTGCCGATGTAGCACCACGGGCACACGATGTCGCTCCAGATATCCACGCGCATGCCACCGGTGAACCGCGCGATCCCGGCGGGGATTCCCGCGGCGGCAGCCCGATTTCCCGTGGGCGTCCCGCACTGCCCGCTGGCCAGGTACTTCCCGGCCAGCGGGCCGTCGGCTAGCGTGGCCAGATTGGCACGCAAGTGATCTTCACCGCCGGGCCCCGGAGGCACTGATGGATCGTCAGGTCAAGTACGTCCTGCAGGAATCGGAGCTGCCGCGAAGCTGGTACAACATCGTCGCGGATCTGCCAGCCCCGCCGCCGCCTCCGCTGCACCCTGGCACCGGTCAGCCCGTCGGCCCGGACGACCTGGCCCCGCTGTTTCCCGCCGCGCTGATCGCGCAGGAGGTCTCGGCCGACCGGCACATCGCGATCCCCGACGAGGTGCTCGACGTGTACCGGCTCTGGCGGCCCACGCCCCTGTACCGCGCCCGGCGGCTGGAGAAGGACCTGGGCACGCCGGCGCGGATCTACTACAAGTACGAGGGCGGCAGCCCGGCGGGCTCGCACAAGCCGAACACGGCGGTGCCGCAGGCGTTTTATAACGCGTCCGAGGGCGTAGCCAAGCTCACGACCGAGACCGGCGCGGGCCAGTGGGGCAGCGCGCTGTCGTTCGCGGCGGCACTGTTCGGGCTCCAGCTCGAGGTCTGGATGGTCCGCGCCTCCTACGACCAGAAGCCTTACCGCAGGATGCTGATGGAGACCTACGGGGCGACCGTGCATCCGAGCCCGTCGGACCTCACCGGCTCGGGCCGGGCGGTCCTCGCCGAGCACCCGGATTCCACCGGCAGCCTGGGCATCGCGATCAGCGAGGCCGTCGAGGTAGCGGCCGGCGACCCGACCGCGCGGTACGCGCTGGGCAGCGTCCTCAACCACGTCCTGATGCACCAGACGGTCATCGGCGAGGAGGCCATCAAGCAGCTGGCCCAGGCCGGCGACACTCCGGACGTCATCGTCGGCTGCACGGGCGGCGGCTCGAACTTCGGCGGCCTGGCGTTCCCGTTCCTGCGGGAGAAGCTCGCGGGCCGGATGAACCCGGTGATCCGCGCCGTCGAGCCCGCCGCCTGCCCGTCCTTCACCCGCGGCGTCTACACCTACGACTTTGGCGACACGGCGGGGCTGACACCGCTCCTCAAGATGCACACCCTCGGGCACGCGTTCATCCCCGATCCGATCCACGCGGGCGGCCTGCGCTATCACGGCATGTCGCCGCTGCTGTCGCACATCTACGAGCTGGGCCTGATCGAGGCGGTCGCCAAGCCCCAGTCGGAGTGCTTCGCCGCCGGCCTGCGGTTCGCCAGGACCGAGGGCATCGTGCCGGCCCCGGAGCCGGCGCACGCCGTGGCCGCCTGCATCGAGGAGGCGCTGCGCTGCAAGGAGACCGGCGAACAGAAGGTCATCCTGACCGCGCTGTGCGGCCATGGCCTGCTCGACCTCCCGGCTTACGCGAACTACCTGTCGGGCGAGCTGACTGACTACGCGCTGAGCGACACGGCCATCGAGGAAGCGCTGGCCGGGCTGCCCGCCCCGGCCTGACTAGTTGACCAGGATACTGACAGCTATCACGCGCCCTATTTAGTTCGAAGTAGCATTTTTATCAAGGACAATCGCGCAATTGTCGTCAGCCTTCAGCGCTTTCCGGAAACCGGATTCGAGGGTTAAAAGGTGTGGTAGTAATCCGCGCAAAAGTTGATCCGTGAAGCTCGGCTCGGGGGCCGTGGGGGAACCGTGCTGATCCAGCCAACAGACAAGAGGCGTCCGGCGCCCGGAGATGCGTCCGCGAGCCCGCCCTCAGGTGCCCCGGCCGGTCCGCCTGCTCCACTGTCCCGCGCCAGGCGGATCCCGGACGCGATCACCATGACGGGCGGCCTGCTGTGCGTCGCCGGCGGCCTGACCGTGATGGCGGCCTGGTTTGCGCGGGCAACGGCCATCTTGCGCGTCGGCAGCCAGCATCCGATGGCGTTCAATACCGCGCTCGCCGTGGCGGTGACGGGGGTCGCGCTGGTCGCGTTCGTGCGGGGACGGCCCTGGCCAGCGCTGGTGGCGGGCGCGTTCGATGCGGCCCTGGGCGCCGCGGTACTGGCCGAGTACGCGCTGGGCCGCGGTCTCGGCATCGATCAGCTGATCGTGCGGGCCTACGTCAGCGGGCCTTACGACGTCCCCGGAAGACCGCCGATCAGCACCTCGGTGTGCTTGCTGGTGGTTGGCGCGGCCCTGCTGGTGTGGGGTCCATGGCGCTCCCGGAGGCAACCGACCGCGCTGGCCGCGGCAGGGTCCTTGATCGGCGCGATCGCGCTCACCGCGATCATCGGGTACGTCGCCGGCACCCCCGCGGCATACGTCTGGGGCCATGCGACCGCCCTGGCCTTCCTCACCGGTGTCGCCCTGCTCCTGCTGGCGTCCGCCCTGCTGGGGGCGGCCTGGCACGACGCCCCTGCCCGGCACCAGGGCCTGCCCCGGTGGCTCCCCCTGCCCGCCGCCGCGGTGACTTTCGGGGTCGCCGCCGCCGTGTGGCTGGCCATCACGAGCGAGGGCCCCGGAGCGAGGCACAACGCCGTCGGCACCTCCACGGCCGCCGCCACGGTCCTCGGGTTTCTCATGGCCGGCCTGGTGGCGCTGGCGGTCTGGCTGGCGCAGGAGACGGACCGGGGGCGCCGGATGGCCAGGGCCGACACGACGCGGGCGGCCGAGGCCGAGACGGCGGCGCGGGCCAGCGAGACCCTACTGTTCCAGTTCCTGGACGCCATGCCCGTCGGGGTCTTTATCGCGACGCCGGGCGGCCGGCCCTATTACGCCAATCACGAGGCCGAACGCTTGCTGGGCCGAGGCGTCGTACCGGACATCGGCGCCAGCGAGATAGCCGAAACTTACCAGGTCTTCGTTACGGGTACGGACCGGCTTTACCCGACTGAGAGCGTGCCGGTTGTCCGTGCGTGCCTCGGGCACTCGTCCCACATCGACGACATGGAGATCCGCCAGCCTGACGGTGCGGTGATCCCCATTGAGGTATGGGGCCGCCCGATGCCGGGGGCCGGCGGAGGGATCGACTACGGCCTCGCCATCTTCGCCGATACCTCGGACCGCCAGGCCAGGGAAAGGACCGTGGCCGACCAGGCCGCTCTGCTCGAGTCGTCCCACGATGCGATCCTCGTGCGGGATCAGGACAGCCGCATTACCTACTGGAACGCGGGCGCCGAGCACACCTACGGCTATACCCGGGCCGAGGCGGTGGGGCGTGTCTCCCACGAGATTCTCGGCACCAGGTTCCCCGAGCCCCTCGCCGACATCGAGGCCACCATGGCCGAGGACGGCCGCTGGGAGGGCGACCTTGTCCACCGATGCGCCGACGGGCGGAGCATCGCCGTCGAGAGCCGCTGGGTGGGACAGCGCGGGCCCGACGGGTCCGTTCTGCGGTTCATGGAGATTAACCGTGACGTCACGGCCCGGAAAGCCGCCGAACGTGCGGCGCTGCGCCAAGCCGACCAGATCCAGGCCCTCAACGAAACCCTGGAAAGGCAGGTCGAGCAGCGCACCGTCAACCTGCGGCGGGCCAACAAGAACCTGGCGGCCTATAACTACTCGATCGCCCACGACCTGCGCACCCCGCTCCGCGGGATCAGCGGGTTCGCCGAGGTTCTGGCGGAGGAGTACGGCGATCGCCTCGACGAGACCGGCCGCGGGTACGCGGCGCGCATCCAGACGGCCAGCCAGCACATGGGCCGCCTGATCGACGACCTGCTGCGCCTGTCGCGGGTGTCAGCGGCCGAACTGAACCTCCAGGAGGTGGATCTCAGCGCCGAGGCCACCGCCATCTGCGACAAACTCCGCGCCGATGATCGCGACCACAAGGTCCGTGTGCGCATCGAGGACGGCATCCGGGTCACCGCAGACCGCGGCCTGATCATCACCGCGCTGGAGAACCTGCTCCAGAACGCCTGGAAGTTCACCGCTGGTCGTGACGACGCCACCATTGAGTTCGCCACCACCACCACCACCGACGACGCCACCATCTGCTGCTACGTGCGCGACAACGGGGTCGGCTTCGACTTCACCTATGTGGACAAGTTGTTCCAGCCCTTCCAGAAACTGCACCTCGCCAGTGAGTTCCCGTTCCCCGGCACCGGCACCGGCATCGGCCTGGCCAGCGTCCAGCGCATCATCGAACGCCACGGCGGACGCACCTGGGCCGAAAGCGACGTCGACCGCGGCGCCACGTTCTATTTCACCCTCGATACGAAATAACGGTTCCCTCCGTCGCCGCAGCTGGCCAGGTAGCGGCCTGGCCCGCCGACCGCGCCGGCTATCGGACGCCGGACAGGTGCTCCAGCGCCACCTGGTCGGGCCGCCCGAAGGCCATGCCGCGGGGTGCCTGGGCCAGACGTGGTCAGACCCTCAATGTCAAACGTTGTCGATAACGTTCTATAGCGATATCCTCGCCCGGTGGAGCCCAGCGCTCGCGGCCTCTCCCAGTGACGAACGGACCTACGTGACAATCGAGAGCAGAGTTTCCGCGCAGACCTGGCGCGACCCGGCGGCCACGCCGGCCGAGCGGGTAAGCGACCTGCTGTCCCGGATGACCATCCGGGAGAAGGTGGCCCAGCTGTACGGGATCTGGATCGGAATCGACGATGCCGACGGCGACATGGCGCCGCACCAGCACGAGGCGGCCCCGGCCCCGGACTGGGACGCGCTGATCGCCGATGGCGTCGGGCAGCTGACTCGCCCGTTCGGCACTGCCCCGGTCCGCCCGGCCGACGGGGCCAGGGCGCTGGCGCGCGCCCAGCGGCAGATCATGACCGCCGGGCGGCTCGGCATCCCGGCGCTGGTCCACGAGGAATGCCTGACCGGGCTGCTGGCCTGGCAGGCCACCGTCTACCCGTCGCCGCTGTGCTGGGGTGCCAGCTTCGATCCCGGCCTGGTCGAGCGGATGGCCGCGCGGATCGGCACCGTGATGCGGCGGCTCGGGGTGCACCAGGGCCTGGCGCCGGTGCTGGACGTCACCAGGGACCTGCGCTGGGGGCGGGTGGAGGAGACCATCGGCGAGGACCCGCACCTGGTCGGCCTGATCGGCAGCGCCTACGTGCGCGGGCTGGAGTCGGCGGGCGTGGTCTCGACGCTGAAACATTTCGTGGGCTACTCCGCCTCGCGCGGCGGGCGGAACCTGGCGCCGGTCTCGGCCGGCCCGCGGGAGATCGCCGACGTGCTGCTGCCGCCGTTCGAGCTGGCGCTGCGCGCGGGCGCGCGGTCGGTGATGCCGTCCTACACCGACCTGGACGGCGTGCCGACCAGCGCCGACCGCGCCCTGCTGACCGGGATCCTGCGGGGCGGCTGCGAGTTCGCCGGCACGGTCGTCTCGGACTACTTCGCGGTGTCGTTCCTGCACCGGCTGCACGGGGTGGCCGGCACCCCCGGCGAGGCGGCGAGCCTGGCCCTGCAGGCCGGCATCGACGTCGAACTGCCGACCGTGGACTGCTACGGCGAGCCGCTGCTGGCCGCCGCGGCGGACGGCAGCATCGACGCGAGCCTCATCGACCGCGCCGCCGCCCGGGTGCTGGCCCAGAAGTGCGAGCTAGGCCTGCTGGACCCGGACTGGGCGCCGGAGCAGCCCGACGACGGCGAGCGGCTGGACCTCGACGACGCTGAGTCACGAGCGGTGGCGCGAGAGCTCGCCCGGAAGTCGGTCGTGCTGCTGCGCAACGACGGCGTCCTGCCGCTGGCCCCCGGTCGGCGCATCGCAGTCGCGGGGCCGCGCGCGGACGAGGCCGGCGCCATGCTCGGCTGCTACTCCTTCCCGGTGCACGTCGGCATCCACCATCCCGCCCTGCCCGTCGGCATCGACGTGCCGACCGTGCTGGACGCCCTGCGCGCTGACCCGGCCGGCTACGCCATCACCTACGCTCGGGGCTGTCCGGTGCTCGGCGGCCACGACCCTGGCATCGCCGAAGCCGCGGCGGCGGCGCGCGACGCCGACGTCTGCGTCGCCGTGCTCGGCGACCGCTCCGGAATGTTCGGCGGGGGAACCTCCGGCGAGGGCTGTGACGCAGCCGGCCTGCGGCTGCCGGGCCGGCAGGAGGAGCTGCTGGACGCCCTGCTCGATACCGGCACCCCTGTCATCCTGGTGCTGCTGGCCGGGCGGCCCTACGAGCTGTCCCGGCAGGCCGGCCGACTCGCGGCCGCGATCTGCGGGTTCTTCCCCGGCGAGGAGGGCGCCGGGGCGCTCGCCGATGTCCTGAGCGGCCGCGTTAACCCCTCCGGCCGCCTGCCGGTCAGCTTCCCCGCCGCTCACGCCACTCAGCCCAGCACCTACCTCGCAGCCCCGCTCGGCCAGCGCAGCGATGTCTCCAGCATCGACCCCACCCCGGTCTATCCCTTCGGCCATGGCCTGAGCTACGCCCCGGCCAGCTGGCTCGCCGTCACCCCTCGCTCGCCCGCGCAGTGGCCCACCGGCGGTCACGCCGAGCTCGCGGTCACCCTCCGCAACGACCACGAGATCGCGACCACCGAGGTCGTCCAGGTCTACCTGCACGACCCCGTCGCCGAGACCGCCCGGCCGGTCCAGCAGCTAGTCGCCACCGCCCGCCTGGAGCTGGCGCCCGGCCAGACCCGTACCGCCGTCATCGGCTTGCACGCCGACCTGACCTCCTACACGGGGCGGGCCGGCCGCCGGCAGGTCGATCCCGGCGACATCGAGCTGCGCGTCGGCGCCTCCAGCCGCGACATCCGGCACACGATCAGGCTCACCCTCACCGGACCGCGCCGGGAGGTGGGCTTCGACCGGGTGCTATCCCCGGAGATCACGCTGCTGCCGCCGGGCTGAGGACGCGAGCGCGACGACCAGCAGCCGTCACCCCTTGACCGCGCCCGTGAACCCGCCGACCAGATGCCGCTGGGCGAAGACGAAGCAGCCCAGGGCGGGCACCATCGACAGCGCGGTGAACGCGAGGATGCTCGCCGTGTCCTGGGCGTACTGGGTCTGGAAGTTGGCGACCGCCAGCGGCAGGGTGAAGTGCTGCGTGCTGGTGAACACGAGCAGCGGGAGCAGGTAGGTGTTCCAGCTCTGGACGAAGGCCAGCACCGCGACCGTGGCCAGCGCGGGCCTGGACAGGGGAAGCAGGATCCGCCAGAAAAAACGGATGCGCGTGGCCCCGTCCACCACGGCCGCGTCCTCCAGCTCGGCCGGAATCCCGCGCATGAACGGCCGGAGGATCACGATCGTGATCGGCAGCCCGAACGCGGCCTCGGGCAGGGCTACGCCGAACAGGTTGTCGAGCAGGCCGATCTTGCCTAGCAGCAGGTAGAGCGGCAGTGACGCCGCGTTGAGCGGAAACAGCAGCCCGACGGCGAACAGCATGAAGATGCTCTCGCGCCCCCGGAACGCATACCGGGACAGTGCGAACGCCGCCATCGAGCCGAGCCAGACCACCAGGACGGTCGCGATCAGCGCGATGATGGCGCTGTTCTTGAGGGGCTGCCAGAAGGCCGAGGAGGTCAGCAGCACGCTGTAGTTGTGCCAGACCCAGGGGTGCGGCAGCGCGGTGGCTGAGCTGTTGATCTGCGCGTTGGACCGGAAGCCGTCGATGATCACGAACAGCAGCGGGACGGCGGTGACGCCCACCAGGACCACCGCCACCAGGTAGGTGAACGGCGTGACGGCCGAGAACCGGCGCCGGCGCGGACGCGCGGCCGGGCCGGGAAGGGCCGGGCGCGGCTGCGAGATCGCGGACACTGACATCACCCCACGACGCGGGTCAGGGCACCGCGGGTGTCGCGGCGCAGCACGAAGCGCTGGTACACCAGCGCGAAGATGAAGCAGATGGCGAACATGATGACGGCGACCGCGCTGCCGTAGCCGAACTCGTAGCTCTGGAAGCCGCGGAAGATCAGGTAGGTCGCCATCGTGCTCGACGCGTTCGCCGGGCCGCCGCCGGTCATGATCCACACCTGGTCGAACACCTGCAGCGAGCCGACGATCGACAAGAACATCCAGATCCTGATCGTCGGCCCGAGCAGCGGCAGCGTGATGCGCCAGGTCGTCTGCCACGCCGACGCCCCGTCGAGAGCGGCCGCCTCGCGGAGCTCGGCGGGAATGCCCTGCAGGCCGGCCAGCATCAAGATCATCGCGAAGCCGAAAAACTGCCAGGTGAGCACGACGATCATCGTGTAGATCACCAGGTGAAGGTTGGCCAGCCAGAGCTGGACCAGCCCGCCGAGGCCCACCATCTTCATGACCTGGTCCACGAACCCGGCGGGCTGGAGCAGCAGCAGCCACATGACCGCCGTCGTCGCGTACGGCAGGACGAACGGCGCGAACGCGAGCATGCGCAGAAACGATCGCCCGCGAAAGCGGCGGTTCAGCAGCAGGGCCATCCCGAGGCCCAGCGGAAGCTGGACGACAATCGAGGCGATCACGATGATCACGTTGTGCAGGAACGACTCCCGGAAGACCGGGTCGGACAGCACGAGCCGGTAGTTGTACAGGCCCGCGAAGTTCCCGAGCGGCCCGAAGCCGGTCCACCGGAACAGGCCGTCGTAGGCGGCGAAGCCGATCGGCAGCAGCACGAACCCGGCGAACAGCAGCAGCGCCGGACTCAGGAACAGCGTCAGCTCAAGTCTTCGGCGCAGCCGGGGCCGCGACTTGCCCGCGGGAGTGGCGACCTGGTCGGCGGTCAGCTGCCGAAGGTGAATGTCGATGTCTTCGCCGCCTGCGACGGGCATCAGAAGCTCCTCACGATCGATCCCGAGCGTCGCGTGCTCGCACGCTCACATGGGTCAACCGCTGCGGAGGCTGGCCGCCAGAGCCGGTCTCCGCAGCGGCGGACCGTCGTGTCCTGCTTGCTCACAAGCTCGCTTTAGCCTGGGTCACCGCCGTGATGATGGACTGGGGGGTGCCCTGACCGGCGAAGAAGTTCGCGATCGCGGCGTCGAGAGCCTGGCCGACGCTGGTCGGGAAGGCGATGTCGAAGTAGGTCTGAATGTAGGGTGCCGCGTGGCTGACCTGCAGGACCTGCTGCAACGCCGGGAGGGTCAGCGCGCTGGCCGCGGCCGGGTTCGCCGGCAGGCCCACGTTGGCGCCCACCACCTTGGTCTGCACCGGGGTGCTGTCGATGTACTGGAGGAACTGAGCGCAGGCCGGCTCTGCCGCGCCGGTGGTGCAGGAGAAGCCGTCGCCGCCGCCGAGGGTGGTGGTGGCGTCACCGGCGCCGCCGCTGACGGACGGGAACGGGAACCAGCCCAGCTGAGAGTTAAGGGCCTTGCTCGTGGTGAGGGGAGCCATGACGCCGGGATCCCAGTCTCCCTGCAGTTCCATCGCCGCCTTGCCGTTGGCGACCATGCCGGCCGAGCTGCCGGCGCCCACCTGGGCCGGCGTGCCCAGGAAGCCCGGCTGGAACGGGGCCGCCGTGCGCATGAAGGACTTCATCTCGCTGCCCGCCTGCAGGAAGCACGGGGCGGACAGGTTGACCGCCTTCATCGCCGCCTGGAGGGTGGCGGTGGAGCACTGGCGGACGGCGAAGTACTCCCACCAGAACGCGTCCGGCCACTTGTCCTTGCTGCCGATGGAGACGGGCACGATGTGGGCCGCCTTCAGCTTGCCGATGTCGGTGGTGAGCTGGGTCATGGTCGTCGGCGGGGCGGTGATGCCAGCCCGGGCGAACAGGTCCTTGCGATACCAGAAGCCCACCGTGTGCAGGTCGTAGGGCACGCCGTACTGCTTGCCGTTCACCTGCCAGGCCTGGGCCGCGGATCCGACCGTGCCGATCCAGCTCGAGGTGAACTTGGTGAGGTCGGTGACCTTGCCCGACGGGACCTGGCTCGCCTCCTGGCCGCCACCCCACTGCTGGTAGATGTCCGGCGGGTTGTTCGAGGCCAGCGCGGCCGGCACCTTAGTGGTGAAAGCCTCGTTCTGGATCGGATCGACCTGGATCGTCACGTTCGGGTGTGCGGCGTGGAAAGCGGCGGCCGCCTGGGCCCAGACGGTCTTCAGGTCACCCGCCGTGGCGTTGGTCCACCACGTGAGAGTGACGTGCGAGTTCTTCGTTGAGCTTGAGCTTGGTGTGCCGCCACTGCCGCCACAGGCGGCGAGAGCAGCCGCCGCTGTCGCCGCCATGGCGATAGCGGCG
>Ga0208220_1000833_pt1 | contig 12918 bp, 16 predicted proteins | sample NGESurdeep092012_9_FD_184484 | JGI IMG/M metagenome (GOLD analysis project Ga0208220, IMG submission 184484) | Arctic peat soil microbial communities from Barrow, Alaska - NGEE Surface sample F53-1 deep-092012 (SPAdes) | ecosystem: Environmental > Terrestrial > Soil > Wetlands > Peat ... | reverse complement strand
TTGGGCACTGATAGAGCCGAGCCCGCCGCTGCTTCGGCCGAGCCCGCTGCTTCGGCCGAGCCCGCTGCTTCGGCCGAGCCGACCGCCACCGAGGCCGCCGCCAGCGGGCCGGGCACCGGCTGGCCGGGCAGCGTCGACGCACGGGCCGACCAGCCCCATCGGCAGCACGAACCTGACGAGCCCTTCCCGGTCGAGCAGGTGACGGGGGCACACGCCGGTGAGCCGGACGCAGCAGAGCAGCTAGACGCGGAGCCGGTCTTCATGGGGGCGCCCCCAGCGGAATACGCGCCGCAGGCCTCGAACGGCGGGCAGGCTCATCCTTACGGCGAGGACGACTCCCACTCCCACTCCGACTCGGACGCACCGGCCGACGCAGAGGCGGGCCAGGCCGCCCCGCCTCCGGCGTTCCATCGCATGTGGAGTTCCCCGACGCCGCCGGGCGAGGATTACGAGGGCTAAGCCGACGGCGGCTCCGGAGCCGGTGCGGCCGGGCGGCGGATCACCAGGGCGGTCGCCACCGCGGCTATCCCCTCGCCGCGGCCGGTGAGCCCCAGGCCGTCGGTGGTGGTTCCGGACACGCTGACCGGCGAGCCGTCGAGGGCAGCCGACAAAATGGCCTCTGATTCGGGCTTGCGGGTCGAGATCCGGGGCCGGTTGCCGATGACCTGAACCGCTACGTTGCCCACGAGGAATCCAGCGTCGCTGAGGATCCTGGCCGTCTCCCGCAGCAGCAGCGTGCCACGTGCGCCGGCCCATTCCGGCCTGCTGGTGCCAAAGTGCTGGCCCAGGTCGCCGAGACCGGCAGCCGACAGAAGCGCGTCACAAACCGCATGCGCGGCTACGTCACCATCGGAGTGCCCGGCCAGCCCGGGCTCGTCCGGCCACAGCAGCCCGCCCAGATAGAGCGGCCTGTCTGCGGCCAGCGGGTGCACATCAGTGCCGATTCCGACCCGCGGCAGGTCACCCGTCATCGCCGGACCCGTGGTCGCGACGAATCCGGGCAACCGCCAGCGGGCGTACCTGATCCCGACACTGGCTCACGCCTGCGCTGCACAGGCGTGGACTCAGTTACCGAGAATCTCGTCGAGCAGGGCCTCGGCCTTGTCCTCGTTCGTCTTCTCGGCCAGCGCCAGCTCGCTGACCAGGATCTGCCGGGCCTTGGCCAGCATCCGCTTCTCGCCGGCGGACAGCCCGCGCTCACGGTCGCGGCGCCAGAGATCCCGGACCACCTCGGCTACCTTGTTGACGTCTCCAGAAGCAAGCTTTTCCAGGTTGGCCTTATACCGCCGGGACCAGTTGGTCGGCTCTTCCGTGTACGGGGCGCGCAGCACCTCGAACACGCGCTCCAGTCCTTCCGGCCCGACCACGTCCCGGACGCCGACAAGCTCGGCATTGTCCGCGGGGACACGCACAGTCAGGTCGCCCTTGTCGACCTTGAGCACGAGGTAAGTTCTATCCTCACCTTTGATCGAACGGGTCTCGATCTCCTCGATCCGAGCAGCCCCATGATGGGGGTAGACGACGGTGTCGCCGACCTTGAAAGACATGTGGCATGTACCCCTTCCGCTGCAGCTATCTTACCACGCCGAGCAAGGGCGATAAGCCCGCGTTCGTGGCATAGATGCAGGTCAATGGCTCGATAACCAGAGCCGGTTTCGGTCTGCCGCACGGAAGGCCGGCGCGTCGCCCTCCGCGGAGCCCCGAGAACCCGTCTGACCGGGGATGGGACCGGCCAGCAGGCGAGTCCGCATTCACCCCGCCCGGGCTGGCACGGATGGCCGGGGGTGGGCTCATACTGAAGGAGGAAGATCGCTCTTGCCGGAGAGGTGCTAGTGAACCTTGGCGGCGAACCGGAACGGGATGACTTCGGGCTCCCGCCGGTCGACATTGAAGTTCCCGACGATGCGCGGGAACTCGATCGAGACGTGCAGGCATACCGGCGTGAGCTGCGCGCACTGCGCCGGCGGCAGCGCCGGATGCGGCTGCGCGGGCCGCTCACCCGCGACGGGGTGGTGCTCCCGCTGCTGGCCAGCTGCCTGGTGCTCGCCCTGATCGCCGGCACCCTCCTGACCGTCTTCACCGCCGGGCCGGGCGGCGACCTGCCCGGCACGACCCGGCCGACGACGGCGGGCGCCTCGGGCCATCCGGCCACGAGCCCGCCCCAGAGCCCCGCAGATTCACCCACGGCGACGCCCGCCACCAACCTCCCCGACAAGGCCGTCCGGATCGGCGCCAAGGCAATCTCGCTGCGCAGCCTGACGCCGGTGGTGCTGGCGCTGGTCCCGGCCGGCTGCGACTGCGTCACGGCGGTTCGCCAGCTGACCAAGCAGGCTGCCGCCGCCGGCGTCTCGCTTTACCTGGTCAGTGCCAAGGGCCACCTCGCCGCCGTCCAGGAACTGGCGAAGCAGGCGCCCGGTCCACCGCGCGTGGCCGAGGACTTCACCGGCGCCCTGTACTCGGCTTACCCGCACGCGGGGCTCACCGCGGTGCTAGCCGGGCGGGACGACTCGGTCACCGTGGCAGCGTCGCTGCCGCCCAAGTTCCGGCTGACCACGCAGCTGAACGCGTTGCAGGCCACCAGGGCCGGGCCGTCGACCCCCACGCCGACAGCGACCGGATCTCCGGCGACGGCCACGACGGCGACGGCTACCTCGTCCTAGCGCCCCGAGGCGTCGCGACCAGGCCGGCGACGGGCCGCCACGCCGAACGACCGACCCGGCGCGGGCCGTCCGCCGGGCGCCGACTACGCTTTCCGACGTCCCGAGCGCGCAGTCCGCTGCCGGGACGTCCCGGGCACATCCGTCGAGGGGAGCACCCCGTGTTCTGGAGCAGCCGGGCGAGCCGATTGCCGCGCCGCCTGCTGATCGTGGCGGCCGCCGCGCTGGTACCGGTCCTGGCCGGCTGCGACGCTGGCAGCGATGCCCCCACGCTGCACTGGCATTACCCGACGGTCGGCGCCGGAGCCATGGCGCAGCGCATCGCCATCAGGAACGTGTTCGTGCTGGGCGCGCCGCCGCCCGCGGCGGCGCTGCAGGCCGGTCAGTCGGCCAGCCTGTTTTTCGCCCTGGTGAACACCGGGAGCCCGGACCGGCTGGTCAGCATCCAGGCGCCCGGCAGCGCGACGGCCGTGACGATCCCCGGCGGCAGCATCAGTCTCTCCTCCTCCCAGGTCGTGCTGCTGACCGGACCGCGGCCCAGGGCGGTCCTGACCGGGCTGACCCGGAATCTGATCAGCGGCACGGTGATCACCCTGGTGCTGAACTTCCAGAACGCGGGGAGTGTCCGGCTGCGCGTGCCCGTCGTGCCCATGACCCAGGACTACGGCACGTTCTCCCCGCCGCCGACCCCGGCCCCGGCGCCCAAGAAGCACCATCGCCTGGTGTCCCCGTCGCCGTCCGTCAGTGGCCAGACGACCAGCCCGTCGGCGACGCCGAGCCCGTCAGCCTCCAGCACGCCCTAGCGCCATGGACACGTGACAATAAGGTCACGTATGCTGTCCTGAGTGGACGACGACCGCGTATTCAAGGCCCTCGCGGATCCGACCCGGCGCAGCTTGCTTGACCGGCTGTTCGAGCGCGATGGCCGCACGCTGACCGAACTGGAAGCCGACGCCGAGATGTCGCGGTTCGGCGTGATGAAGCACCTGCGGGTGCTCGAGGACGCGGGCCTGATCGTCACCCGCCGGTCCGGCCGGGAAAAGCTGCACTTCCTCAACGCGGTCCCGATCCAGCAGATCCACAACCGCTGGATCGACAAGTTCACCGAGGGGCCGGCCGCGGCGCTGATCGACCTCAAGCAGGCGCTGGAGGATCAGGAGTGACAAACCCGCGCTAGCCGGTCAGCCGACCGGCTCGAATTTGTAGCCCAGGCCGCGCACCGTCACGATGTGCGCCGGATTGGCCGGATCGACCTCGACCTTCGCCCGCAGTCGCTTGACGTGCACATCCAGGGTCTTGGTGTCGCCGACGTAGTCCGCGCCCCAGACCCGGTCGATGAGCTGCATCCGGGTCAGCACCCGCCCGGCGTTCCGCAGCAGGAATTCCAGCAACTCGAACTCCTTGAGCGGCAGCTGGACCTGGGCATTGCGCACCGTCACCACGTGCCGGTCCACGTCCATCCGAACCGGGCCCGACTCCATGACGGAGGTCAGCGCCTCCTCCGTGTCCCCGCGGCGGCGGAGCACGGCCCGGATCCGGGCCACCAGCTCGCGGGAGGAGAACGGCTTGGTCACGTAGTCGTCGGCGCCGAGTTCCAGGCCCACGACCTTGTCGATCTCGCTGTCCTTGGCGGTCAGCATGATGACGGGGACATTCGATCGCTCGCGCAGGCTCCGGCAGACCTCGCTGCCCGGCAGGCCGGGGAGCATCAGGTCGAGGAGCACCAGATCGGCCCCGGTCCGGTCGAACGTATCGATCGCGTCCGGGCCGGTGGGGCAGACCGCGACCTCGAAGCCTTCCTTGCGCAGCATGTAGGACAGCGCGTCGCTGAACGATTCCTCGTCCTCGACAACGAGCACCCGAGTCACTTGACTGCCTCCTTGGCAGATCGCGCGGTTTCGTGTTCGGTGCCGCCAGGGGGCGGCACGCTGGAGGTTCGCAGTGGCAACCGCAACGTGAACGTGGACCCGGAGCCCTCCTTGCTCCACACCGTGATCGTGCCGCCGTGCGCGACGGTGACGTGTTTGGCGATGGCCAGGCCCAGGCCTGTCCCGCCGGTGGCGCGTGATCGCGCGGGATCGACGCGGTAGAAGCGCTCGAAGATGCGCTCGAGGTCACGCTCGGGAATGCCGATGCCCTGGTCGGCCACGCTGATCTCGACCGCGTGGGCGCCGGCCCGCCGGGTGGTGACCAGCACCCGCGTCTTCTCCGGGCTGTAGGCGACGGCGTTCTCCAGCAGGTTGCGCAGCGCGGTGACCATCAGGTCCTCGTCACCCAGGATGGCCATGCCGCGCTCGCCGCTGGCCGCCAGCTCGATGCCGTGGGCGCTGGCCCGCATCCGGCACCGGTCCAGGGCCTCGGCCACCACGGTGTCGACCTCGATGGGGGTGGGATCGGGCACCGGCTCGGCCGCCTGGATCCGGGACAGCATGATCAGGTCCTGCACCAGGTCGGTCAGCCTGGATGCCTCCTGCCGCATGCGCCCGGCGAACCGCAGGACCGCTTCGGGGTCGTGCACGGCGTCCTCGACCGTCTCGGCCAGCAGGGCCAGGGCGCCGACCGGTGTCTTGAGCTCGTGGCTGATGTTCGCCACGAAGTCCCGGCGCACCTCTTCGACCCGGCGGCTCTCGGTCTGGTCCTCAGCCAGCAGCAGCACCAGGCCGCCGTTGCCGACGGCAGCGCCGAGCGGGGCGACCCGGACGGCGAAGCTGGTGGTCCGCCCGTTGAACCGGCTCGTGGAGACCTCGATCTCGCCCTCTCGGACCTTTCCGTCCCGCCGGACCTTACGGGCGAGCGCCACCAGTTCGCGCACGACCAGCTGATCTCCGTCGACGAGCCCGAACGAGCGGGCGGCCGCGCTGGCTCTCAGCACCCGGTCGTCGCTGTCCAGCACGACCGCCGAGGAGGAAAGCACCGCGAGTACCGAGTCGATGCCAGCGGGTAGGCCTGGCGGCTGCGGCTGCCCAGCGCTGGCCGCGGCTGCGGCGTCATCGCGGGCGGACCCGGCCGTATTCACCGTCATGTCCACAGTTCAATCGTATGCGGGGGGCCGCCTGAGCACACAAGGGGAGGCATGCCGACCTGGGGGTATTGGCGCAATGTTCACGGTCACGACGAAAGCCGTCCATGTTCACGCCACCGGATCGATACCGACAACGCACCCGTTTGCCGGTATCTGGCCGGTGCTGGCCGCATTAAGGGCGCCCGAATTAGCCCCCGAAGCTAGCGATCCCGGGCCGTCTAACGACCCTGGGCCGCGACCGCCTCAGCGGCCTGCGCCGCGGCCTGCGGATCGAGGTAACGTCCGCCCGGCGCCGTCGGCCGAAATCCCGCGTCCAGCTCGTAGACCAGCGGGATACCGGTCGGGATGTTGAGCTGGGCGATCTCGGCGTCCCCGATCCCGTCCAGGTGCTTGACCAGGGCCCGCAGGGAGTTGCCGTGCGCGGCGATCAGGACGGTCTGCCCGGCGGCCAGCCCCGGGATGACCGAATCCTGCCAGTACGGCAGCATCCGCAGGACGACGTCACGCAGGCACTCCGTCCGGGGCATGAGGTCGTCCGGCAGCAGCGCATAGCGCGGGTCCGCCGCGGGCGACATCGGATCGTCGTCGGGCAGCGGCGGCGGGGGCACGTCGTAGGAGCGCCGCCAGAGCATGAACTGCTCGTCGCCGTACGCCTGCCGGGTCTGGGACTTGTTCCGGCCCTGCAGGGCGCCGTAATGGCGTTCATTCAGCCGCCAGGATCGCTGGACCGGAAGCCAGAGCAGCCCGGCCGCCTCCAGCGCGATGTGGGCGGTCTGGATGGCCCTGGTCAGTACCGAGGTGTGCACGACATCGGGACGCAGGCCGGCCTCCGCGAGCATGGCGCCGCCGCGCTCCGCCTCCGCCACCCCGGCGGGCGACAGGCCCACATCCACCCAGCCGGTAAACAGGCCCTCGGCATTCCATACGCTCTCGCCGTGTCGAAGCAATACCAGCGTGCTCATGGCCCATCAGCCTAGTGCCCGCGGCGCGCGGAGCGGGCCGCGGTCTAGTGCCGCGGGCGGCCATGGCGGGCGGGAACATGCGGAGCCGCCACGGAGTTGCCCTGTCCGGAGGTGCATGCCTGTGCCGCGACGCTTTCCTCGGCGGATCGCGACCGTCAGCGTTCATACGTCACCGCTGGAACAGCCGGGAACCGGTGACGCGGGCGGCCTGAACGTCTACGTGGTCGAGGTGGCCAAGCGCCTGGCGGCCCGCGGCGTGGAGGTCGACATCTTCACCCGTGCCGTCTCCCGTGAGCAGCCGCCGGTCGCCGAGCTTGCCCCTGGCGTGCTGGTTCGCCACCTCACCGCCGGGCCGTTCGAGGATCTGGACAAGTCCGACCTACCGGGCCAGCTCTGCCAGTTCACCTTCGAGCTGCTACGGGCCGAGGCCGCCCACGCCCCCGGCCGTTATGACCTCATTCACGGCCACTACTGGCTGTCGGGTCAGGTAGGCGCGGTCGCCAAGGAGCGCTGGGGCGTGCCGCTGATCCAGTCCATGCACACTCTCGGACGGGTGAAGAACGCAGCGCTTGCCGCCGGGGACGCTCTCGAGCCGGAGGTCCGGCTGCGCGGCGAGGCCGAGGTCATCGGCGTAGCCGACCGGCTGGTCGCCAACACCGACGACGAGGCCAGCCAGCTCATCAGCGGCTACGCCGCTGACCCAGCCAGAGTGGCCGTCGTCAATCCGGGCGTCAGCCTCTCGGTGTTCCGGCCCGGCTCTCAGCAGCTGGCCAGGCAGCAGCTTGGCCTGCCCGCCGACGGCATCGTGCTCGTGTTCGCCGGGCGGGTGCAGCCGCTCAAGGCGCCCGACGTCGTCCTGCACGCGGCAGCCCGGATGATCGCCGACGAGCCGACCCTGGCCCGCAGGCTGACCATCGCGTTCGTCGGCGGCCCGAGCGGAGCCGGGCGGGCCGACCCGGACGGCCTGACCGAGCTGGCCGGCCGGCTGGGGCTGGCCGACCTGATCCGGCTCGAACCGCCCTGCCCGCAGCCGGAGCTCGCGAACTGGTACCGCGCGGCCAGCATCGTGATGGTCCCCTCGTACTCGGAGTCCTTCGGCCTCGTCGCCGTCGAGGCCCAGGCCTGCGGGACGCCCGTGGTCGCCGCCGCGGTGGGCGGGCTGCGAACCGCGGTCCGGCACGGCGTCTCGGGAATCCTGGTCGACTCCCGGAACCCGGCGAGCTACGCCCGCGCCGTCCGGGAGCTGATCGCCTCGCCGCAGACCCTGGCCAGGCTCTCTCTGGGTGCCCGCGAGCACGCCTCCCGCTTCGGCTGGTCGGTGACGGTAGACCGGCTGCTGGAGCTCTACAGTGGCGTCATGAGCGAAGCCGGCGCCGCGGTCGACGCGTGAGCGACGATCCCGCCAGCGCCCTGAAGGACGCGCTGAGCAGCCTCGGACTGGAATGGGAATCCCCCCGGCCGGGTGCCTGCCTGGTGTCCCTGAAGGGGGAACACAAGCTCGCCACCATGACCTGGCTTATCGCCGGCGCGCACAGCCTGCACGTCGAGGCGTTTTTCTGCCGCCAGCCCGACGAGAACCATGCCGCGTTCTACCGGTTCCTGCTCGAGCGCAGCGGCCGGATGTACGGCGTGCACTTTGCCCTCGACCCGGTCGGCGACGTCTACCTGGTCGGCAGGCTACCGCTGGCGGCCATCAGCACTGCGGAAATCGACCGGCTGCTCGGCTGCGTCCTCAGCTATGCGGACGAGACCTTTGACCAGGCGCTCATGCTCGGCTTCGCCTCGGCCATCCGCAAGGAGTACGCCTGGCGCGTCAAGCGCGGGGAGAGCCTGGCCAACCTGCAGGCCTTCGCGCGGCTGACCGGCGCCGGGCCAGACGGCGCCGACGGACCGGACGGCGGCTCCGCCGACGGCCCCCGGCTCCTGGCGGACGGCTAGCTAGGACTTGACCAGCCGCGAGATGGCCTCCGCCGCCTCCCTGACCTTCTCCTGCGCGTCGGGGCCGCCCTGCTCGATGGCCTGGGTGACGCAGTGGCCAAGATGATCTTCGAGCAGCCCGATGGCGACCGCCTGCAAGGCCCTGGTGGCCGCCGAGATCTGGGTCAGCACGTCCACGCAGTAGGTGTCTTCCTCGACCATTCGCTGCAGGCCCCGGACCTGGCCCTCAATCCTGCGCAGGCGCTTGAGGTAGGCATCCTTGTCCTGCGTATATCCGCGCATGCTCTCGAAAATACACTGGACCGCCCGACAAGCCGAGCGGCCGCCGCCGCCGTCGGCTGGCCGGCCTGCTCCGCGCCCCGTGAACCCCTGGCCCGCCCCTGGGCCGTGGCAGCCCCCGCGGGGCGGTAGAAAGTAGGAGACAGCTAGTACCGCGGGCCAGGCAGGAGGTCAGCGCCATGCTCCGCAACGACATGCGCTTCGCCGCGGCCAGGCGCGACGACGGCGTCCGGAAAATCAGCAGGCTCACCTGGCGCGCCGGGATAGCCGGGGTGATCTGCTCCGCGATCCTGGCGGTCGCGTTCGGTTACCACGCGCAGGCGCAGACCGCGCACCAGGGTCAGTCGGGCACCATCGTGGTGCCCAACCAGCCACCCACGCCCGCCCAGGGCGGCGGCCAGGTGACGTCGGGCGCGTCATGACCACTGCCGCGGTCGCCGAGGATACCTTCGAGGTGTTCGGCACCACGGCCGTGCTGCTGGTGACCGTGGCGGAGGCTCTGGGCCCGGCTCGCGCGCTGGCCGACCGGGAGCTGGCCGCCGTCGACCTGGCCTGCAGCAGGTTCCGGCCCGACTCCGAGCTCACCGCGCTCAACCAGGCGGGCGGCGCCCCGCAGACCGTCAGCGGGCTGTTCGCCGACCTGATCGCGGCGGCTCTTCGCGCGGCCCGGCTGACCGAGGGTGACGTCGACCCGACCTGCGGCCGGGCCCTGGTGGGCCTCGGCTACGACCGGGACTTCGCGCAGGTCAAGGCGGGTAACGCCGGTCCGCCCGGGGCCCCCGGCACCGCCGGGCCAGCCGGCCCGGTGGCCGGCTGGCGAAGCGTCGAGCTGGATCAGGCGATCCTGCGGGTGCGGCTGCTCGGGGGCGCCCAGCTGGATCTCGGCGCCACCGCCAAGGCGTGGGCCGCCGACCGGTGCGCGGAGCTGATCGCCGGCCAGCTGGGCTGCGGCCTACTGGTCAGCCTCGGCGGGGACATCGCCGTCGCGGGGCCGCCGCCCGCGGACGGCTGGCGCGTCCGGGTCACCGACGATCATGCGGCCGGGCCGGACGCCCCCGGCCAGACGGTGACCATCGCCGAAGGTGGCCTGGCCACGTCCAGCACCACCGTGCGGACCTGGACCGCGGGCGAGCAGCAAGTGCATCACATCATCGACCCGGCGACGGGTCAGTCCGCCCGGTCCTGCTGGCGCACCGTCAGTGTCGCCGCGGGCAGCTGCGTCGACGCCAACACGGCCAGCACCGCCGCCATCATCCGGGGCGAGGCCGCTCTCGGCTGGCTGCGCGACAGCGGCCTGCCGACCAGGCTGGTGCGACTGGACGGAACCGTGGCGACCACGGCGGGCTGGCCCCGCGACGACGACTCCGCGGCCACGTGATCGTGAGCCTGCCCGGTGCGCTGCCGACGCACGCCGAGGCCGTCGTGGTCAATTCCACCAGCCCGCTGTGGTACGTCACCAGGGCCACCGGGCTGGTCGCGATGGTGCTGCTGACCATCAGCATGGCCTGCGGGCTGCTGTCGTCGGTCGGTTACCAGCGACCCGGCCTGCCGCGGTTCGTCACCCTCGGCCTGCACCGGAACGCCTCGCTCCTGGCAGTCGCCTTCACGGCGGTCCATGTCGTTACCACGGTCACCGATGGCTACGCCCATATCCCGGTCCAGGACGTCTTCATCCCGTTCATCGCCGCCTACCGGCCGCTCTGGCTCAGCCTGGGCGCCATCGCGTCCGACCTGCTGATCACGCTGACGATTACCAGCCTGCTGAGATCCCGGATGACCTACCGGACCTGGCGGGCCGTGCACTGGACCGCCTACGCCTGCTGGCCGGTGGCGCTGCTGCACGGCCTCGGGACCGGATCGGACACCCGCGTCCGCTGGGTTCTGCTGCTGACGCTGCTGTGCGTCGCCGCCGTGACGGCCCTGGCTGGGTGGCGGCTGGCGGTCGGCTGGCCCGGCCGGCCGGTCGCGCGGGTGGCCGGGGCCGTGGCCCTCGTCCTGGCCCTGATCGCGGCCGGCGCGTGGCTGTCGGCCGGGCCTCTCAAAGCGGGCTGGGCGCGGCGCGCCGGAACGCCCCCCGCCCTGCTGAATCATGCGGCCGGCCCGCTGGTCCCGCGCGTCGATCAGGGCGCCCCCGTAGGTCACAGGGCGGCGCGCGATGCTTAGTCCGGTCTCGCGGCTGCTGCCCGAGATCCCGCGGCTGACCCTGGACGAGCACCTCAGCGCGTACGGGCCGCCGCCGTTCGCTGACGTCGCTTACGACGCGGCCGGCCTCGCCCCGCTGATCGTCGCGGTGGAGCAGTCCGGGCTGGTCGGCCGGGGCGGCGCGGGGTTCCCCGCCGGGCGCAAGATGCGGGCCGTCGCCGAGGCCGGGCGCCGGGGCGGCCCGTTCCACAGCCAGGTCGGTACGGTCGTCATCGCCAACGGCGCGGAGTCCGAGCCGGGCAGCGGCAAGGACCGGCTGCTGCTGCGCCGCGCGCCGCACCTGGTGCTCGACGGCATCGTCCTGGCCGCCGAGGCCGTCGGCGCGACCCGCGCCTACCTGTGCGTGCACGACGATCCCGCGGCCCTGCGCGACGCGGTCACCAGCCGGGAGCGGGCCGGCCTCAACCGCGTGCCCGTCCAGGTCGTCGAGGTTCCCGGCGGGTATGTGGCGAGCCAGGAGACCGCGCTGGTCGGCCTGCTGAACGGGACCGGCTCGCGGCCCGCGTTCGTGCCGCCCCGGCCGTCGGAGCGGGGCGTGCGCCGGCATCCAACCCTCGTTCAGAACGTCGAGACTCTCGCCAACATCGCCCTCATCGCGCGGAACGGCCCTGAGTGGTTCCGCGAGGCCGGCACGCCATTCGCGCCCGGCACCACGCTGGTGACCGTCAGCGGCACCGTCGCCCGGCCCGGCGTCTACGAAGTTGCGCTCGGCACCACCATCGCGGCGCTGCTAGATCGGGCCGGCGGCCCCGTCGAGCCGCCGCAGGCCGTCCTGGCCGGCGGGTATTTCGGCGGCTGGCTGAAGCTGCCCGCCGCGGGCGAGGTGCCCCTCACCGACCGGGCCCTGCGCGCCGCGGGAGCGACCCTCGGCCCCGGCGTGCTGATCGTGCTGCCCCAGTCCTCCTGCCCGCTGGCCGAGACCGCGCGCGTGACCGGCTACCTGGCCAGCCAGAGCGCCGGGCAGTGCGGCCCGTGCAGCAACGGCCTGCCCGCGCTGGCCGATGCCCTGGGGCATGTCGCGTTCGGCCGGCCAGCCGACGACATGCTCCGCTGGACCCACCAGCTACTGGGCCTGGTCAGCGGCCGCGGTGCCTGTCACCTGCCGGACGGTACCGCCGGCCTGGTCGGCAGCGCCCTGACCACCTTCGCGGACGACCTGCGCTATCACGCCAGTCGCGGCCCTTGCGGTCGCGCCGCCCGGCTCCCCGTGCTGCCGCTTCCGGTGCCGCCCGCGCCGCCGGCACCCCCAGCGCCGGACCCCCGCACCCGGCCGGAAGCACTCGCATGAGCCGCGCCGAGAACGGCCGGCGGCCACGGCCGCGCACGCTGAAGGTGAATCCGGTCGCCTGTCAGGGGCACGGCATGTGCATCGAGCTGCTGCCCGAGCTCATCGCCGCCGATCCCTGGGGCTACCCGCTGATCGCTCCCGGTCCGGTGCCCGATGAGCTGCTCCCGCTGGCCCAGCGCGCCGTGAACTCGTGCCCCACCCTGGCCCTGCTGCTCACCAGCCCCGAGTGACCTGCCCGGCAGCCTGCCTAAGAGAATCGACCGGCTGTCTGCCCTCAGGACGGGCGGAAAGTGCCCTGGACGAAAGTGCCAGCCACGGAGGCGAGCGGGGGCTTACGCCGCGGTGGCTTCGGGTGGTCCGTGGCTGTGGAGGGTGCGGGTGCGGTCGGGGCTGGTGGCGGTGGTGGTGCCGTCGGGGTTGAGCTTGATGGTCCAGCCCCACCGGTGGATCCAGATGAGGTGGTGGAAGGGGCACAGCAGCAGGAGGTTGGTGAGGCTGGTGGTGCCGCCGCGGGATCTGGGCTTGAGGTGGTGGACGTGGCAGGCCGGGGGGCGCTGGCGGCAGCCGGGG
>Ga0208220_1000832_pt1 | contig 12921 bp, 11 predicted proteins | sample NGESurdeep092012_9_FD_184484 | JGI IMG/M metagenome (GOLD analysis project Ga0208220, IMG submission 184484) | Arctic peat soil microbial communities from Barrow, Alaska - NGEE Surface sample F53-1 deep-092012 (SPAdes) | ecosystem: Environmental > Terrestrial > Soil > Wetlands > Peat ... | reverse complement strand
ATCCGCCGCGAGCCGAGCTCGTCGCGGAGTACGAGGCCGAGCTGCGGGCGATCAGCGCCGAGGTCGAGCTGACGGTGAGCAGCCCGGAGCTAACCCTGAGCCCCGGCGCGACCGGGGACCTCGAGATCGTGGTGGACAACCACGCGGCCTCGGCCATCCGCGGCGAGGTCCAGCTCATCTCGCCCGCCGGCAGCTGGGCGTGCGTGCCGCAGTGGACCGCCGGCTTCGGCGCCGAGGCCGGCAAGTCAGCGGCCCTGCGCTTTCCCGTTACCGTGCCCGCCGACGCCCGGCCCGGCCAGCGGTGGTGGGTCCTGGCCAAGGTCATGTACTTCGGCCGGGCCAGGTACAGCGAGCCGGTCGAGGTGATCATCACCTGACCGGGCCGCGGTCAGGCCGGGCCGGAGGTCTCAGGCCAGGCCGAGCATGACCACGCCGGCGGCTATGCAGCTCACCCCGACCACCTGCCGGCTGCTGAGCCGCTCGCGGAACATCAGGATGCCGCCGGCCAGGGCGAGGGCCGGGTAGAGGCTGGACACGGCCGCGGTCACCGCCACCTGGCCGACCTGGCCGCCGCGCGAGAACGCCAGCAGGGCCCCGACCTCGGCCAGGCCGGCGGTGGCGGCCCACAGCAGGCCCGGAGCCTGGCCCTTCAGGGGCCGGGGCCGGCCGAGGAAAGGCAGCGCCAGAAGCAGCGCGGTCACGGACGCGGTGTAGGCCACGAGCGTGGACGGCAGCCAGCCCGCGCCGGCCGAGTAACGGCCGAGGAGGAACGCGCCGACCCCGTAGGTGGTCGCGGAGGCGAGGGCCAGCGGGATGCCGGGCCGCGAAATGCCGCGGGCGAGCGCGGCCGGCCCGGTGATCCCCGCGGCGCCCGTGAGCCCGCCAGCGCCCGTGAACCGGCCAGCGCCCGTGAACCGCGCAGCGCCCGTGAATCCCGCAGCGCCCTTCCTCCCGCCCGGCCCCCTGCCGGTCCCGCTGCCCGCCCCTCCGGCCGTGTCCGTGGACCCTGCGATGGCCGGGGCGGGCGAGGCCTCTGACGTGCGCGCCGTGGCCATGGCGATCCCGGCCACCGACAGGGCGACTCCGGCGCCGCCGATGTTGCCGATGCGCTCACCGAGCACGGCTACCGCCAGCAGCGCCGTCACCCCGCCGTAGGTCGCGCCGATGGCGCTCACCAGACCGACCGGCCCGCATTCCAGGGCGCGGTAGTAGCAGAGCCAGCCGAGCAGCCCCAGCACGCCGGCGCCCGTCAGCCCGACGGCCGTGGTGCCGCCGACCGCCGCCAGCGACGGGTGCAGGACGGCCGCCAGCAGCACCAGCACCGCCAGGCCCAGAACCTGGCTGACGAGGACGGCGGTATAGGTGCCGATCCGCCGGGCGGCGTTGGCGGCGGCGATCGTGGAAATGCCCCAGGCAGCCGCGGCGAGAAGCCCGTAGGTCACTGGGTCTCGCCTCCGCCGGCGCCTCGATCGGTGGCTTGGCTGGCGGCTCTCTTCGCGCCGCGCCCGGCAAATTGCATCACGCAACGTGACGGTAGACCACGGCCAGTTACTAAATCAGGGAGACACGCGTATTGGGCCAGGTCAGCGGCGGCCCATAGCGCTCAAACCCGAGAACACTCGGCCAAAGGTTCACCCCGCCGGACCGTCGGCATGTTGGCCGGGGTGGTGCGACAATGGGGCGGGGCGCGCTAACTATCCCAGAAGGACGATGACCACCGAAATCCTACTCAGCGCCGGGAACCTGCCGGCTGAGCCGAACAGCTTCGTCGGGCGCGAGCGTGACCTGGCGGAGCTTGCGCTGCTGCTCACTGATGTCCGCGCGCTGACCCTCTGCGGCCCGGGCGGCATCGGCAAGACCCGGCTGGCGGTCCGGCTGGGCGCCGACCTGGCGCCGGGGTTTCCCGACGGCGCCTGGATCGCCGAGCTGGCTGACCTGGGTGATCCTGACCTCGTGGCTCGAAGAGTGGCGACCACGCTGGGCGTCCGGGAGGAACCTGACCGGTCGCTGGCCGAGACGCTGTGTGACGCGCTGCGCTCCCGCGAGCTGCTGCTCATCCTGGACACCTGCGAGCACCTGGTCGAGGCGTGCGCGCCGCTGGTGCAGCGCCTGCTGGCCGGCTGCCGGGGGATCCGTGTGGTCGCGACCAGCCGGGAGCCGCTGCGGGTGCGCGGCGAGACGGTCTGGCGGGTGCCGCCCCTGGAGCTGCCGACTGCGCTGGCGGGGCTGACCGCCCGCGAGATGCTCGAGCATGAGGCCGTGCGCCTGTTTACCGACCGCGCCGCGGCGGTGCGGCCGGGATTCACGCTCGGCGCGGAGAACGCGCAGTCCGTGGCGCGGCTGTGTCGGATGCTGGACGGCATTCCGCTGGCCATCGAGCTGGCCGCCGCGCGGATCCGGGCGCTGTCGGTCGACCAGGTCGCCGACCGGCTGAGCGACCGGTTTCAGCTGCTGGCCTCCGGGGACCGCACCGCGCCGATGCGCCAGCAGACGCTGCGAGCGGCGGTGGACTGGAGCTACGAGCTGCTCACCGGGCCGGAGCAGGCGCTGCTGCGCCGGCTGTCGGTCTTCGCCGGGTGGAACCTGGAGATGGCCGAGCAGGTCTGCGCCGACGAGCAGATCCGGGCCGACGACGTGCTCGACCTGCTCGCCGCGCTGATCGACAAGTCGCTGGTCAGCCTGGACGGCGAGATGATCGGCGATGCCCGATACCGGCTGCTGGACACGATCGGCGAGTACGCAGCCGACCGGCTGGCTACCTCCGGCGAGCAGTCGGCCGTGCGGGCCGCGCACCGCGACTACCTGCTGCGGCTTGGCGAGGGCATCGTGGCGCAGGCATTCCTGCGCGGCGACCCGCCCTGGGCCACCCGAGTCGCGATGTACCACCGGATCGACGTCGAGCGCCCTAATTTCCGCAATGCCCTGTCGGAATGCCTGAACCGGGGGGACACCGAGCAGGGCCTGCGGCTCTGCCTGGCGCTGCGCAGCGCGTGGGTGGCCTCCGGGGATGTGACCGAGGGCATTGCCTGGTTCGACAGGTTCCTCCCGCTGGCCGCGTCGACGTCGCCCGACGTCCGGGCCCGGGCGCTGGTCAACCGGTCCGAGCTCGCCTTCGAGCAGCAGGACTACCTGACGGCCGGCGAGTGCGCCCAGGCCGGCCTGGACCTCTTCCAGTCGGCCACCGAGCCCGGCCAGGCGGCCGAGGCGGGCGCCCTGCGGATCCTGGGCCTGGTCGCGCTGCAGGCTGGCCACGCCGACGAGGCTCTGGACAGCGTCGACGCGGCCGTCGAGGCGGCCCGCAAGGCCGGGGACTGCTGGGAGGAAGGGCTGGCGCTGGCCACCAAGGCCTCGGTGATGACCCGGCTCGCCCGGCTGAGTGACGCGCAGCAGACCTTCGAGACGGCCCTGGAAACGCTGCGGGACAACAACGGCTGGGGCGTGGCCCAGACGCTGTACGGGTTCGGTGCCCTGGCCCGCCAGCGCGGCGACAACGCCGCGGCGCTGCGGCATTTCCGTGCCGCCCTCACCCTGTACCGGGAAATCGACGCCCGGCCGGAGATGGCCCGGTGCCTGGCCGGGATCGGCTGGGTAGCGCTGGTCCAGCTCGACCTGGACACCGCGGCCGTCAGCCTGACCGAGAGCATCCAGCTGAGCCTGGCGACCGGCCAGCGACTGGCCATCGCCCGCGGAATCGAGGCGTTCGCGGCCCTCGCCGTCCTCCGCGACGACCTGGTCACGGCGGCCAAGCTCGCCAGCGCCGGGTCGGCGCTGCGGGCCGCCCTCGGCCAGACCGCGTCGCCGGGCGCGCGGCGCCGCCTGGACTCGCTCCTGGAGTCGGCGCGGCAACGGCTGGGGGCAGCCGCCGTGACCGCCCTAGTCGACGAGGGCGAGCAGCTGACCCCGCCCGAGGCGGTCGCCTTCGCCCTGCGTCCCCGCCGCGACGAACCCCGCGCCGCCCCGGCCGCGGGTCCCGCCAGCGGCCAGGCCAGCCGGACGCCGGCCCGGCACGGCGATGCTGCGGCAGGCGATAGCGGCGCCGCCGTGCTGACCGTCCGCGAGCTGGAAATCGCCGCCCTGGTCGCCCGTGGCCTGTCCAACCGCGGCATCGCCGCCGAGCTCACCATCAGCCCAGCCACCGCGGCGCGGCACGTGGCCAATATCTTCGGCAAGCTGGGCTTCAGCTCTCGTGCCCAGGTAGCGGCGTGGGCGGCCGAGCGCGAACTGGGCAACCGGACCTGAGCCGGGCCACGGCCCCGCCAGCCCGCCCCTAGCCCGCCTCCACCGCCTGCCGGGAGGGGCCGGCTACATCTTCCTCGCGTGTGCAGGTTGCACCCGCGCTCGCCTGCCTGTCGCCGGGCGGCGGCGACACGTCGGACCTGATCATGTACATATGCCCGTGACCTGCTCTGACGCCCGAGCTGCACATCGGAATGGCTCATTCAGCGCATGTGCCGAAGCCTCATGCGGCCTAACTTCTTAACCGAGGCGCGGTGCAGCCTCGGCACGTCCGGCCACCAGGAGGGGGGTGGCCGGCCTGGCCGGGGCCGCACCGGCGCGTCGCCCGCGGCGGCCGGGCTTCCGCGGTCACCGCCGAGACTCGCGGGCAGCACCGGCACTGGCGATAACACGGGCCGGGCCGGCCGATGTACATACCCGGCTACATATTCCTGACGATGCGGCGTCGGCGCGACCTGCGTAGCGTCGTGCACACGCGCCGCCACCACGGTTCGTGGCGGCGGCCAGACAGCAGGCACCGGCGAGGCAGCGGCATGGAACAGGGTGACGCCGACGTACCGGCGAGGAGGTTGCGGAAAGCCATGACGACCGCAGAAGCATCGGTCGGTGAGACGACAGTCACCCAGCGCCTGCTGGTGAGCGCCCAGGCTCGCGGCTCGCACGTGGCGCTGCTGGGCGGCTCCGCCGATCCCCCGTGTTCCTACCCCGAGCTGGCGGTCACGCTGCAGCGGGCGGCGGCGGGTCTGGCCTGGCGCGGGGTCCGGCCCCGCGACGTGATCGGCGTGTACGTGGCCGACGCCGCTTCCTACATACTCGCGTGCCATGCGATCCGGGCGGCCGGCGCCGTGCCGTCGCCGGTGGGCGGCGAGCTGTCCGTCCCGGAGATCGCCGGGCAGCTGGCGGACTGCGGTGCGCGCATGCTCGTCACCTCACATGCTCTGGCGGCGGCCGGGCTGGCGGCCGCCGACAGGTCCTGGGTCCGCCAGGTGATCTCCTTCGGGGAGGCCGCCGGCGCGATGCCGTTCGCCTCGCTGCTCGGGCTGGGCTCCATGCGCCCAACCCCGGTCCGGAGCCACGACCTGGCTCTGCTGCCGTACGTGCGGCGCGCGGACGGGACGCTCGGGCAGGCGGGCCTCACGCACCTGGACATGGCGGCCGAGCTGGTCAGGCTGTGCGCCGACGCCGGGATCACCGAGCGGGATGTCGTCCTGGCTGCGCCGCCCGCCGGCGACGGGCGCGCCTACACCACCCTGGTCGATCATGCGCTGATGCGGGGGGCGACCCTGGTGGCCACCCCGGCGTGCGAGCTGGCGGCGGCGGCCCTCGGGCATCAGGCCACGGCGGCGATCGTGCCCGCCAGCATCGACCTGCCCGACGGCCCGCCGCTCAGGCTGCTCGCCATCGACTGCTGACACCCCCGCCGACCCCGGTGCTCACAGGCCGGTGCTCACAGGTCTGGCGCTCACAGGTCGGGCGGACGGTTCTCGTAGGGCGTGCTGAGCACGATCGTGGTCCGCGTCGACACCCCGGCCGCCGTGCGGATCTCCTGCAGCAGGTTCTCCAGCGCGGCCGGCGAGGAGACCCGGACCTTGAGTATGTAATTCTCCTCCCCTGCGACGCTGTAGCAGGCCTCGATGGCGGTCAGGTGCGCCAGCCGCTCGGGCGCGTCATCGGGCGCGGCGGCATCGAAGGGCGTGATCGAGATGAAGGCGGTCAGCGGCAGTCCGGCCGCGTCCGCCCTGATCAGTGCGGCGTAGCCGCTGATCAGGCCGCGCTCTTCCAGGCGGCGTACCCGCTGCTGGGCGGCCGACACCGACAGCCCGGTCTGCCGGGCCAGCTCGGTGAAGCTCATCCGGCCGTCACGGGCCAGCAGCCAGACGATCTTCCGGTTAGTCTCCTCCACCTGGAAAAGGTAGCGCCTGTCGCGAGCGCTGCCGACGGTGCAGGTAACAGCACGGTATCGACGCTCACGCCTGTGTAACGCTAAGGTCGCCGATCTGTTACAAACTGGCATCCACCCGGTATTCTCGCCCCAGCGCGGCCATCGCGGGCCGGGAACCAGCCGAACTGGGAGATGTCAGTGGCGCAGATCTTGCTTGACCAGGTGGATAAGGTCTATCCGGGCGGGGCCAAGGGCGTCGACGGCCTGAGCCTGGATATCACCGACGGCGAGTTCATGGTGCTCGTCGGCCCGTCCGGCTGCGGCAAGTCAACCGCCTTGCGGTCCATTGCCGGGCTCGAGGAAATCACCTCCGGCACGATCACGATCGGCAGCCGGATAGTGAACGACCTGCCGCCCAAGGACCGCGACATCGCGATGGTCTTCCAGAACTACGCGCTCTATCCGCACATGACCGTGGAGCAGAACCTCGCCTTCGGCCTGGAGCAGCGCAAGACCCCCAAGGACGAGATCAAGCGCCGGGTCACCGACGTGGCGCGGATGCTGGGCCTGGAGGAGTACCTCAAGCGCAAGCCCGCCGCGCTGTCCGGCGGTCAGCGCCAGCGCGTCGCGATGGGCCGCGCGATCGTCCGGGAGCCGCAGGCGTTCCTGATGGACGAGCCGCTGTCGAACCTCGACGCCAAGCTCCGCGTCTCGATGCGGGCCTCGCTGTCCCAGCTGCACGAGCGGCTGGGCGTGACGACGGTCTACGTGACTCACGACCAGGTCGAGGCCATGACCCTCGGCCAGCGGGTGTGCGTGCTGCGCGACGGCCGGCTGCAGCAGGTCGACAGTCCGCAGACGCTGTACAACTCGCCGGTCAATCTCTTCGTGGCCGGCTTCATCGGATCGCCCGCGATGAACTTCGCCACCGCCACCCTGGTCCGCGACGACGGGCCCGCCGTTACCTTCGCCGGGTACCGCCTGGCTCTCCCCCAGTCCCTGCTCACCGCGCGGCCCGGCCTGGAGGACTACTTCGGCCGCGAGTTCATCCTCGGGATCCGGCCCTCCGACTTTGAGGACGGGGAGCTCGCCGACGCCAGCTGGCCGCGGATGGCGGTCACCACGACGGTCACTGAGGAGCTCGGCAGCGAGATCAACGTCATCTTCAGCATCGACGCGCCGCCGGTGCAGCACGCCAGCATCAGCCAGGCAGCGACCGACGACCCGGACGACGAGGCCATCCCGATCGCGGGCGGGAACAAGACGATGTGGACGGCACGCGTGGCCGCGCGCAGCTCGATCAAGCCCGGCCAGTCCGCCGAGCTGGCCGTCGACAACGCGAACCTGCAGTTCTTCGACCCCGACAGCGGACTGGCGATCGGCCACCCCGCGGCGGTGGCAGCCGCCTAGCTACGGAACGAAGGGCCGGCCCCGCCTGGGCCGGCCCTTCGGCGTTCCCGGCCGCATTCTTGGCCCGGATCTTACGATTAACTAGTAAAAGATAATCTCCATGTGAAATACGCCACGGCCGCCATGGTTACCTGCGGAAGTCCGCCAGATTAAATTGCGGCCCGATGCTGAACCGCACCTGCGGGCGCATGCGTGATAAGGGCATGAGGAAATACCACTGGCCCAGATCTTGCGGCGCCGATCCGGCCATTCGTGCAGTGACCGCCACGGGCCTGATAACGGTAGGAGTGATTCACACACTGGAGATCCAGGGTCAGCTCAGCGGCGCGGTCTGGCTGACGATCTGCTTCGCGGCCCTGGCCGCCGTGGCGCCGCTAGCCGGGATCTGGCTGCTCATCCGGCCTGCCGGGGCGTCATGGGCATTCGCCGGCCTGGTCGGCCTGTCGGCGGCTCTTGGTTACATACTCACGCGCAGTGTCGCCATGCCGGGCGATCCGGGTGACCGGGGCAACTGGCTGGAGCCGCTCGGCCTGGCCGCATTGATCATCGAATGTATCGTGGTCATTCTCGCCGGACTGGCGCTGAGCAAGCCGCAGCCCAGCGTTCAGTCTGCTTCGGTGAATATGGCTGCCGCGACCCGTGCTACTGGCTCATGATAAAGACACCTAACCGCTGAAAAAGGGCTGGGCTGGTGAATAGTGGCGTCGATCCGGTCATCCGGCACGTGACGGGAACGGTCAGGCAGACACGCAGACATAACGTCAGATCCCCGGGGCAGACGAGGAGCCCTCGGTAGAAGAGGTCTCGCTGAAGATCGCTACCTACCGGGGAAGGCTCCGCGTGCTGTCCTATCGTGTGCGGTCTTCGCCCTGGCCTGGTTCCGGGACCGGCCCGATATCGCCCGGCTCGGCAAAGGGTTCGGGATCTCCCAGGCCACCGCCTACCGGTACCTAGGCGAAGCCATCACGGTGCTCGCTGCGCCGGCGCCGGGCCTGCGCGAGGCGCTGGATCAGGCGAAAGAGCAAGGGCTGCCCCATCTGATCCTGGCCGGGCCATCAGAGCCAACTCAATTACTACGGCCTGTAGTACAATGGCCGCTACTATTCAGGATCGCCCCGGATGACCGTTGCCCGGATTCGCGGTGCCTGCGTGCGCTGCGTCCCGGATGGACATGCACCAGGGCAGTATGCGCAGCGTACGGGTCTTGCCCGGATCTGCCGGACGATCCCGCGGGGAGGACGATGGTGGTGACACCACGCGCGGTGGTCATTGGCGCCGGGATCGGCGGCCTGGGGGCCGCGGCGGGCCTGCAACAGGCTGGGTGGGAGGTGACTGTCTGCGAGCGCGCCGCGGCGCTGGAGCCAGTCGGCGCTGGGCTGGCAGTGGCCCCGAACGGGCTGCGGGCGCTAGACGTCCTGGGGGCCGGTGATGAGATCCGAGGCCTGGCGATCGCCCAAGAACCGGGTATCCGCCGCCGCGACGGGCGCTGGCTCATGCGCAGTTCCGGGCGGATGGTTGCCGCCCGGTTCGACGACCCGGTCGTCCTGCTGGCCAGGGCGGCGCTGCTGGAGGCGCTGCTTGGCCGTGTTGCCAGGCGAGCGATGCGGCTGTCGGTGTCGGTGACGGCGGTTGAACCGGGCGGAGAGAGCCGTCCGGCGCTGGTCACCACCACAGCTGGTGATCTTGACGCCGACCTCGTGGTCGCCGCTGACGGGATCCGCTCGGGGGTGCGCGCGTCGCTGTTCCCCGACTCTGGCCTGCGGTACGCGGGGTTCACCACCTGGAGGCTGGTGGCCAGCCCGCTCCCCCGGCCGGTCCCGATGGCAGAAGGCTGGGGCGCAGGCACCGTGTTCGGCGTGATGCCGCTGGCCGACGGGCGCGTCTACTGCTATGCGGCCGCCCCGGCAGCGCCCGGCACCCGGCACCTCGACGAACTCGCCGAACTGGCCAGGCTTTTCGGCGACTGGCAGCGACGCGGCCCAGCCCATGACCCCCAACCTGGGCCAGGGCGGCTGCCAGGCACTGGAAGACGCCGCCGTTATCGCCCGGCTGGCCGCCGCCGCGGAACCAGGCTCCATACCGCAGATCCTGCCCAGCTACACCAGTGCCCGGCTCCCGCGGACCACCGATGTCACCCGCCGCTCCCGGCGAATCGCCGCGATGGCGACCTGGACCGCGCCACCGGCCGTCGCCGCCCGCGACGCCATGGCCCTGGCCATCGGCAAGCTCATGCCCGGCGCCGCGCTGCGAAGCCTCGCACCGGTCTTCGACTGGCGCCCTCCCCCCAGGCAGTCCTCGTCCTCGTCCTCGTCCAATTCGAGTACAGGATGATCACGTGAAAGTCGCTGAGAACCTCATTGGCTCACGTGCGTGGTCGACTACGCCGTCCCGGCGACGCCGACCACGTTGCCTTCGGGGTCGGTGAAGTGGCCGACCACCAGGCCCGTCGGGGCCCGCTCGGGACCCATCCGGCGGGTCCCGCCGAGGCTCTCGGCCTGCTGCAGCGCGGCCTCGACATCGGGAACGCCGATATAGAAGATCACGTGGCTGTCGTAGCCCAGGCCTCCGCCGACGCCGCCGGGGATCCCGGTCCCGTCGCTGGTGGTGCTGCCCGCCACGAACCCGTAGTTCATCGGCTCCGACACCGCCGCCGAGACCGGGGAGCTCGTATCGAACTCCCATCCGAACAGCGCGCCGTAGTAGCCCCGGAGCTTCTCCGGGTCCTGCCCGATGACCTCAAAATGTACAACTGGCTGTCCCATGACGAATCCTTCCCGCGCCGCAAGCCCGGCCCCAATGGATAGAGAGCTACCCGTGCTGACCGGAGACCGGCCCGGAATTCATCGGTAGCTGGTCAGGCACCGGCGAGCAGCTTCTCCTCGTCGGCGGCGGACAGCCCGCCCGCCAGCGGCGGCTCGCCGCGTTCGCGGTCCCAGGCAAGCACGGCGGCGGCGGTGACCGCCAGCGCCGTCGCGGGCATGCCCGCGGCCCGGGCCCGCGCCGGGCTGCGCTGCTGCGTCGGCCACATCGGCTCGGGCCGGATGAGCGGGAGCAAGGGCGGGACAGCGTCGGCTGGCACGGTGTCGGGCAGCACGGTGTCGGCCGGCACGGTGTCGGGCAGCACGGGCACGATCTCGACCTGACTGCCCGCGGCCTGCGCACAGGTGGCGATGAGCCCGGCCATCGTGGTCGGGACGGCCGGGCCCACCGCGTGGAACGCGCCGGGCCGGTCGTCGGCCAGCAGTCGCAGCACCAGGCGCGCCAGGTCCCGCGAGTCGATCACCTGCACCGGCTGCTCCGGGCGGCCGGGCAGGGCCACCCGCCCGCCCCGCGCGGCCCGGCGCACCCAGTACGTGAGGCCGGCCTGCGGATCGTGCGGCCCGGCCACCTTGCCCGGCCGAACGATGGTCGCCCGCGCTCCGTAGCGGGCCAGCACGTCGTCCTCGCAGGCCACCTTGAGCGGCCCGTAGGTGTCCTCGCCGAGCTCCTCGGTGTCGCGCACGGGCGCGCGGCGCGGGGTGTCCTCGTCCGCGCCCGGCCCGGTGCCCGTCCGGACGTAGACGGCGTTGCTGGAGATGAACAGGTAGCGGCCGACCCGGTCGCCGAGCGCCGCCATCGCCTGGCCGACGTGGCGTGGCAGGTACCCGCTGACGTCGACGACCGCGTCCCAGGCGCCGTCATGCAGGGCCGCGTAGTCGCCGGCGTCCCGGTCGCCGATGCGCCGCGCCACGGCCGGGAACAGGTCGGTCCCGGTCTTGCCCCGGCCGAACAAGGTCAGGTCGGCGCCATCACCCAGGGCCTCCTCGACGATCGCCCGGCCCACGAACGACGTACCGCCCAGCACAAGAATTCGCATAGCGCCCAGATGCTAGCTCAGGACCCGGAGTCACCGGCCGGGCGCATCGTCAACATCGCCAGCGCCGTGGTCTGGCTGGGGCCGCCCGGGATGGTGGCCACCGAGACGGCGGTGGCGACGGGCGTCACCCGCGACCTGGAGCGCGTCGTGGCCGGGCAGTCGGTGCCCCGGCCGCAGCAGCCCGAGGACCTGGTGTCCACCCTGCTGTACCTGTGCGATCCCCGCTCATCCTTCGTCACCGGGGCCGCGATCAACTTCGACGGCGGCCACGCCAAGCACTGATCGGCCGCGGCGTAGCATGCCAGCGGGAGAAGGGCGGCCAGGATGACCAGCGTGATCGGGCGGGGCGCCGGGCAGCGGCGCTACGAGGCGCGGGGCAGCGTGATGCTGTTCAAGGCGCTGGCCGAGCAAGACGGCGGCGACTTCTCGCTCATGGAGCGCACGCTGCCGCCGGGCGGCCGGCGGCCGCCTCCGCACCGGCACACCAACTGCTCCGAGGCGTACTTCGTCCTGGACGGACTGGTATCGGTCATCGTCGAGGGCGCGGACCTGAGCGTGGGCCGGGAGGGGTTCGTGCTGGTGCCGCGCGGCACCGCGCACACGTTCGGCAACGGCGGCACCGAGCCGGCCCGGCTCCTGGTGATCCACGCCCCGGCGATGGACGCTTACTTCGCCGGGCTGCACGAGCTATGGAACCGCGGGGAGCCGCCGGCACCGGACGAGGAGCGTGAGCTGATGACCCGTTATGGCATGGAAGTGGTCTAGCGGCGGGTGGTGCGGCCTAGCGCAGGCCGCGGCTGATCACCAGCCGCTGGATCTGATTGGTGCCTTCGACGATCTGCAGCACCTTAGCCTCACGCATGAACCGCTCGGCCGGGAAGTCCTCGACGTAGCCGTAACCGCCGAGCACCTGCACGGCGTCGGTGGTGACTCGCATGGCCGCGTCGCTGGCGAACAGCTTGGCCATCGCGGCCTGCTGCCCGTAGTCCAGGCCCGCGTCCTTGCGCCGGGCCGCGCTCAGGTACAGGGCCCGGGCCGCCGCCACTGACGTCGCCATGTCGGCGAGCATGAAGCCGACGCCCTGGAACTCGATCACCGGCCGGCCGAACTGGCGACGCTGCCGGGCGTAGCCCACCGCGGTGTCCAGCGCCGCCTGGGCCAGTCCCGTCGCGCAGGCGGCGATGCCCAGCCGCCCGGCGTCCAGCGCCGCCAGGGCGATCCGCAGTCCGCTGCCCTGCTCGCCGATCAGGTGGTCCGCGGGCACCCGGGCGCCGTCGAACGACACCTGAGCCGTGACGGACGCGCGCATGCCCATCTTGTGCTCGGGCGGCCCCGCCGACACCCCGGGCGTCCGCGCCGGGACGTGGAAGCAGCTGATTCCGCGGGCCCGGTCCGGTCCGCCGGGATCGCCGGAGGTGCGGGCGAACAGCGTGTAGAAGTCGGCCTCGCCCGCGTGCGAGATCCAGGCCTTGACCCCGTCCAGCACGACCTGGTCACCGTCGGGCACGGCCCGGGTCTGCAGCGCCGCGGCGTCGGA
>Ga0208220_1000828_pt1 | contig 12959 bp, 10 predicted proteins | sample NGESurdeep092012_9_FD_184484 | JGI IMG/M metagenome (GOLD analysis project Ga0208220, IMG submission 184484) | Arctic peat soil microbial communities from Barrow, Alaska - NGEE Surface sample F53-1 deep-092012 (SPAdes) | ecosystem: Environmental > Terrestrial > Soil > Wetlands > Peat ... | reverse complement strand
AACGCGGCCGCGACGATGTGGTTGTTGCCGTACTTCTCGCCGATGCGGTTCCACATCGGGATGAAGGCCTCGACCAGGTGCTCGGCGCCGAGGAAGAACATGATCGTGTACTTGGGCTTGAACGTCGACTTGCCCGGGGTGGGGTTGCCGCCGAGGTTGCCGTACCACGACTCCCACGGGATGTTGGAGCAGACGAGCGGGGTGCCGAGGGTCTCGGCCTGGCTGGCGACCGCGTTGACCGTCTCCGGCGTGGACGACGCGAACAGCAGGTCGACGTTGTCGCTCTGGATCGCCTGGCGGGCGAGGGTGCCGGCCCGGGTCACGCTCGACTGGCTGTCGTACGACTTGATGGTGACCGTGTAGGTCGAGCCCCCGATCTTGAAGCCATTCTTGAACTGCGGGGTGGCCATGATCTGCTGGATGACCCAGTTATCGGGGAAGCCGAATCCGGAGAGCGATCCGGTGACCGGGTGAATCCACCCGATCTTTATTTCCTTGCTGCTGGGGGCGCCGGAGGTGCCGCCGGAGCTGGCGCTGGTGGTGGCGCTGCTTGAAGCGCCCTGAATGCCGGAGCTGCAGGCCTCGAGGAAGCTGCCGCCACCCACGACGGCCGCGCCAATGCCGGCCGCGCGGAACAGGCTACGCCGGGAAACACCTTGTTCTGTCACTATCCGAACCTCTCAATTGAGCCGGAGTGCGGAGCATGTTCCGATTCTGGGATGAGTTGTCCGGATGTCAAGACGGCGTTCTAATATTTGGAACATGCCGCATGACGATTCAGTCGCTTCCTCGCAGTCACTCGAGCGCGGCCTGGCCATCCTCACTGCTTTCACCCCCGATCGACCGGCGCTCGGTATCAGCGAACTGGCGCAGCGGCTCGGTCTCACCCGCAGTACCACGCACCGCTACGTCGCCACCCTCGCGCGGCTCGGCTTCCTCGACCAGGACGACGCGACGCGTAAGTACCGGCTCGGCATCCGCGTCCTTGACCTGGGATTTTCCGTGCTCGGGGCGCTTGGGTTGCGGGAGATCGCCGGGCCGCACCTGCAACGGCTGACCGCGGCCACCGGGCACACCTCGAACCTCGCCATCCGCGATGACACCGACGTGATCCTGATCGACCGGATTCGCGGGCGGCCCGGGCGGTACCACCACCTCGAATTCAGCTTGCACGTCGGTTCGCGGATACCGTCCTACTGCAGCGCGACGGGCAAGGCGCTGCTCGCCTTCCTGCCCCAGCCTGACCTGAGCGAGCTGCTTGACCGCATCGAGCTCCTCCCGCGCGGCCCCCGCACCGTAACTGCTAGGGCCGCGCTGACGGCAGAGCTAGGCCAGGCGCGCCGTACCGGCATCGCCGTGAACGACGAGGAGCTCGAGAGCGGTCTTCGATCGATCGCGGTGCCGATCAGGTCCCGTTCCGGCGAGGTTGTCGCTGCCGTCAACCTCGCGATCCCGTGGTCCCCGGTGGCGATGAGCGAACTGATCGACCAATTCGGGCCCACCCTGCAGGCGACCGGGCGGCAGATCTCGTGCCTGGTGATCTTACATGTCGCCCAGGGCCGTGGCCGGCGACTCGATGCAGTCGGCGACGTAGCGCAGGAACCCGCCCGCCGTCCCGCCGTCGCAGGCCCGATGGTCGAAGGAGAGCGTGAGCTCGGTTACCTTCCGCACCGTGAGCTGGCCCTCCACCACCCACGGGCGGTCGATGACCCGGCCCATCCCGAGGATCGCGACCTCCGGATGGTTAATGATCGCGGCCGAGCCGTCCACGCCGAAGACCCCGTAGTTGTTCACCGTGAACGTGCCGCCGGCCAGGTCGGCGGGGGAGAGGCGGCGGTCGCGGGCCGCCGTCGTCCGCTCCGCGAGCCGGGCCGACAGGTCGCGCGTGGTCAGCCGGTGCGCGTCGTGCACGACCGGGACCACCAGGCCGTGGTCGGTCTGCGCGGCGAAGCCGAGGTTGACCGCGTCCGGCACCACGATCTCGTCGTCCTCGATGCGGGCGTTGAGCTCGGGGTAACGGCGCAGGCCGAGGATGGTGAACCGGGCGAGCAGGGCGAGCAGGCTGACCGGCCTTGAGGAATCGGCGGCGTTCAGGGCGCGGCGCGTTTCCACCAGGTCGGTGCCGTCGACGTCGACCCAGACGGTGGCCTCGGGGATCTCCCGGCGGGAGCGCGACAGCTTGTCCGCGACCGCCCGCCGGGCGCCGCGCAGCGGGATGCGCCGCTCGCCCGTTCCGGCCGCACGCGTGCCCGCGTCCGTCCCGGCGGCGCTCGCGCCCGTATCCGCTGCGGAAAGGCGCTGCAGCGTTGTCGTTCGCGCCGCGATGGCCTCGCGGACATCCTGCCGGCTCACCACGCCGTCCGGCCCGGTTCCGGTCAGGCTGGTCAGGTCGACGCCCGCGTCCCTGGCCTCCTTACGCACCAGCGGCGAGATGACCGCAACCCGCCGCGGCCCCTCAAGTGACCCCTCAGACGATGCCAGGCCCGAAGTCGCAGGCCCGCGTGCGGGCGCTGACGGCGGCCCCCCGACACCCCCACGGCGCCGCCCGCGTCGGGTGCGCGCCGGCGCCACCGTCGTCCCGTACCCGATCAGCACGCTGCCGCTGGCTTCCTCGCCCCCGTCAGCGACGGCAGGGACCTGCTCAGGCACCACGACCCCAGGCTCGCGAAACCCACCCGCCGCGCCGTCGGTCACGCCGTCGTCAGCCGAGCCGTCGGACGCCGCGTCCTCCGTCACCGTGATCAGCGGCTGCCCGACCGAGATGACGCTCCCCGGCGTCGCGTGCAGCGTCGCGACCACGCCCGCGTAGGGAACCGGCACCTCGACCACCGCCTTGGCCGTCTCCACCTCGGCGATCACCTGGTCGACGCTCACCCGGTCGCCCGGCGAGACCCGCCACGCGATGACCTCCGCCTCCGACAGTCCCTCGCCGAGGTCCGGGAGCAGGAAGTCAGCCACGGTCGTCGTCCTCCCACTGCAGCCGGGCGATGGCGTCCAGGATGCGGTCGGTGTTGGGCAGGTGGAAGCGCTCCAGGTGCGGCGGCGGGTACGGGATGTCGAAGCCGGTGACGCGCAGGATCGGCGCCTCCAGGTAGTGGAAGCACGTCTCGGTCAGCCGGGCGGCCACCTCGGCCCCGTAGCCGCCGAAGCCCGCCGCCTCGTGCACGACGACCGCCCGGCCGGTGCGGCGCACCGACGCGGCCACCGTCTCCTCGTCAAACGGCGACAGCGAACGGAGGTCGACCACCTCCACGTCCCAGCCTTCAGAGACGGCGGCCGAGGCCGCCTCCAGCGCGGTCGCGACCATCCCGCCGTAGGCGATCAGCGTGACGTCCCGGCCCGGACGCCGCACGACCGCCCGGTCAATCGGCGGCCCGTCGGTGCCAAGCGCAACGGTCTCCCGCGACCAGTAGCGCCGCTTAGGCTCCAGGAACACGACCGGATCGGGGCACTTGATGGCCTGCCGCAGCAGCAGGTACGCGTCGGCCGGGGTGCCAGGCGTCACCACCCGCAGCCCCGGGGTGTGCGTGTAGTACGCCTCCGACGAGTCGCTGTGATGCTCCACCCCGCCGATCCCGCCGCCGAACGGCACTCGGATCACTACCGGCAGCGCCAGCCGCCCCCTGGTCCGGTTGTGGAGCTTGGCGAGGTGGCTGGTGACCTGCTCGAAGGCAGGATAGGCGAAGGCGTCGAACTGCATCTCGACCACCGGCACGAGGCCGTTCATCGCCATCCCGATGGCGGTGCCGACGATGCCCGCCTCCGCCAGCGGGGTGTCGAACACCCGGCGCTCGCCGAACCGGGCCGCCAGCCCGTCAGTAACCCGGAAGACCCCGCCCAGCGTGGCGACGTCCTCGCCGAACACGACCACGCGCTCGTCGGCGGCCAGGCTGTCGGCCAGCGCCCGGTTCAGCGCGGCGGCCATCGTCACCGGCGCGGCCGCCGGCGCCGGAACGCTCGCAGCGGCGGCGGCGCTCGAATCAGTGGACATAACGCGGCTCACGACGCCGGCTCCTCCAGTTCCGCCAGCTCGCTTAGCTCGGCCAGCAGCTCCGCCCGCTGCCGCTCAAGGGCGGCCGTCGGCCGCGCGTACACGTGCTCGAAGAGCTCGGCCGGATCCACGCTGACGTTGGCGTTCATCCGCTCCCTGACGTCTTCCGCCAGCCGCTCCGCCTCCGCCGTCAACCGGGCAAACGAGGCGTCGTCGAGCAGCCCGGCCGCCCGCAGGTAGGCCTCCAGCCGGGCGATCGGGTCGCGTGAAAGCCATTCGGTCACCTCCGAAGACGCTCGGTAGCGGGTGGCATCGTCGGCGTTCGTGTGCGCCTCGACCCGGTAGGTGAGCGCCTCGATCAGCGTGGGGCCTTCGCCCGCGGCGGCCCGCGCGACGCCGGCCCGCACCGCCGCGTAGACCGCGGCGGCGTCGTTCCCGTCGATCAGCAGCGACGGGACGCCGTAGCCGATCCCCTTCGCGGCCAGCGTCGGGGCCGCGGTCTGCTTGGCCAGCGGCACGCTGATGGCGTACCCGTTGTTCTGCACCAGGAAGACCACCGGGGCCTTCCAGACGCCGGCGAAGTTGAGCGCCTCGTGGGTGTCGCCCTCGCTGGTCGCGCCGTCGCCGAGCAGCGCCAGCGCCACCTGGTCCTCGTTCTTCAGCGTGGCCGCGTAGGCGAGGCCGACCGCGTGCAGGGTGTTGGTTGCCAGCGGGGTGCACTGCGGCGCGACCCGGTACTGGACAGGGTCGTAACCGCAGTGCCAGTCGCCGCGCAGCAGCGTGAGGGTCTCCTCGGCGGGCACGCCGCGGGTCAGCACCGCCATCGAGTCGCGGTAGGTGGGGAACAGCCAGTCCTGGCGGCGCAGCGCCAGCGCCGCCCCGACCTGGCAGGCGTCCTGGCCGCGGGACGACGGGTAGACCGCCAGGCGGCCCTGCTTGGCCAGCGCGGTCGACTGGCTGTCGAACCGGCGCCCGAGCACCATCCGCCGGTGCAGCTCAACCAGCACGTCCGGCCCCGGGAGGGTCAACGAGCCCGGGTTGTCACCCGGATGCCCGTCGGCGTCGATCAACTGCAGTGGCGTCGCGCTCGGCAGCAGGCTGTCGGCGGCCGTCGCTTCACGATGGCGGGCGTACTGGGTCTTCACGGCCGCTCCCCTCAACAACTTCGACAACGATCTTTTCCAGAGAATGTCCCCATTCGGAGCCAAATTTCTAGTGGCGCAGAGAAACACGAGACGTATTGGCTAAAACATCGTTGTACATTGCCCATATGACTACCAGTGACCTCCCGGCGGACGACCTCCGTGGACATATGGCAGCGATGGATGACACCGACCGGCAGATCGTCGAGGCGCTGCGGGCCGACGGCCGGATGTCCATGCGCGCCCTCGCCGAGCTGATCCACATCTCCCGGGCCAGCGCGTACGCCCGGGTCGCGCGGCTCGAGCGGGACGGCGTGATCACCGGCTACGCCGCCCTGGTGGACCCGGTCCGCTACGGCTACGGGCTGTCGGCCTACGTCTACGTCGACATCGCCCAGCGGTCCTGGAAGTCGGTCCGCGGCCAGCTCCTGGCGATGCCCGCCGTCGACCACGTCGCGCTGCTGTCGGGCGAGCACGACATCCTGCTCCGGGTCCGCGCGCGCGACGCGGTGTCCCTGCGCGACGTGGTGCTCAACCGCCTCCAGCAGATCCCCGAGGTCCGTTCGACCCAGACGGTGCTGATCTTCGAGGAGGCCGCCCCCGGCCAGAACGCGCTCGCCCCGGAGCGCGTCAGCGAGACTCGGCCGCCTCGCTGATGATGAGCGGCCGGGCCAGGGCCCGTTCCCACACCAGCCGCTGGTAGCGGTACATCGCCGCCAGCACGGCGATCCCGGCCACCACGCCAGAGCACACAGCGGCGACCAGTGAGTGGCCCGATAGCAGCACCGCCGCCAGGCCGACGGACGAGCCCGCCGCGGCCGTCATCAGCCCGACCCCATCGGCCGCCTTGCCCGCGTAGACCAGGTAGAAAAGGGTCTCGGCGGTGAGCGGGCCGCGGCTCGGGTCGCCGGGCGGCGTCAGGTCGAGCGCGCGCCGGCTGAGCAGGCTGGCCACCGCCGGTGAGACCCGGCCGGTCTCGGCCGCCGCCCGCCGCAAGATCGCGATCGCGTCCCGGTCGCCCGGCCTGGCCACGTCCATGACCAGCTCGGCGACGTCCGACGGGGGCGCGCCGTGCTCCAGCATCACGTCCACCGCGCGGCGGCGCAGGCTCTGCCTGACCGTTTTCGGCAGGGCCGCGTCGGCCGCCTCGCGGACCAGGTCATGCCGGAAGGCCATCCGGTCGCCCTCCTCGATCACCAGCCCGGCCGCCAGCGCCTCGCGCAGCGCCGCCAGGACCTCGGCCGGCGCGGCGCCCCCGAGCGCGGTCAGCTCGTCGGCCGAGAACCGGCGGCCGAGCACCGACGCCAGCTGCAGCGTGTCCCTGGCGCCGGCCGACAGGCGGGCGAAGTGGTAGCCGACCGAGTCGCGGCAGTCCAGCGGCAGACCGGGCCCGACCAGGTGGGCGGAGCCGTCGCGGACCTCCACCAGCTTCTCCTCGCGCAGGCCGCGCAGCAGCTCGGTCAGCAGGAACGGCTGCCCGCGGACCTCGGCCAGCGCGGTCAGCAGGGCCGCGTCCGGCGTCGCCCCGAGCAGCTCGGCGGCGAGCCGGGCCACCGCGGCCTCGTCCAGCGGGCCGAGCGTGATCGTGAGCGTGTCTGCCGTCTCCAGCCGCGACAGCGCCGCGTGCTCGGTCGCCGCCAGCTCACCGGACCGGATCGCGAGCGTCCAGAGAATCCGGTGCCCGGCGAGCTGCCTGGTCAGCGAGCCGAGGGCGGCCAGCGTGGCCGGGTCGGCCCACTGCACGTCGTCGAGCGAGATCAGCACCGGCGCGCGCTTTGCCGCCCGTTCCAGGGCCTCCTGCATCTCCCGCATCAGCCAGAACCGCTGGTCGGGGGAGTGGCTGAGGTCGCGCAGGACGGCCGGGTCGACCGGCGCGCCGGGGGCTGACACCAGCGCCTCGAGCAGCGGGCCGAACGGGATCACCCGCCCGGCCACGTCGCCCGCGCCGCGGAAGACCGTCATGCCGCGCGAGCGGGCCTCCGCCCCGGCGGCGTCGAGCAGGGTGGTCTTGCCGAGGCCGGCCGGTCCGGCGACGAGCACGGTGCCGCCGCGGCCGGCCTGCAAGGCGCCGAGCCTGCGGCGGAGCTGGTCGAGGTGGACCTGCCGCCCCCATAGCCGGCCGGTCGGCGCGTGCTCGCTGATCGCGGTTGGCTGCATCTGCTTGCTCCAGTCGGGTTCATTCGAACCCTGCCACAGGCTGTGCCCGGCTCGTATCCCCCGGTGGCTAGCCTGGGGAGTAGCTCACCATCAGCGCCGACAAGATCCGACCGATGGGGTAGCTGGTCAGACGGGAACCCGGTTCTGCTCTTTTGCGCCTACTATCCACTTGATCCCGGTCGGCGTGAGGTGGGTGCGATGGAGATTTCCCTGGAGGACGTGCGGCACGCGCTCGTCGAGCTGGGCAGGCTGCGGTTCGGTGAGATGTCGATCGAGGACGCGATCAGGGAGATCGTGGAGACGACGCACTCGATGTTCGACGTCGACGGAGCGGGCCTGATGCTCGCCGACGCGTCGCAGCACCTGCGCAACGTGGCCGCGTCCGACGACAGGTTCGCGCACCTGGAGGAACTTCAAGTGCGGCACCAGGAAGGCCCGTGCATCGAGGCGTTCGATACCAAGCAGCTGGTCAGCGTCACCGATTTGGGGGAAGGCGGCCGCTGGCCGCTGTTCAGCGAGGCCGCAGTCGAGCGAGACATCCGGGCCGTGCTCGCCAGCCCGCTGCCCTACAACCAGGACGCGGTCGGCGTCGTCGCGGTGCTGTCCGAGCGCAGCCGCCCGTGGTCACCCGCCAACGAGCTGGCGCTGCTCGCGTTCACCGATCTCGCCGCCCTGCTGATAGCCACCATCATCCACGGCGAACAGCAGTCGGAAATGGCCGGCCAGCTACAAGGCGCGCTGAACTCGCGGCAGGTCATCGAGCAGTCCAAGGGCATCCTGATGGGCACCCAGGGCATCCCCGCCCGCGCGGCCTACGAGCAGCTCCGGGCGAGGGCCAGGTCCGAGCGTCGCAAGCTCGCTGAAGTCTGCGCCGAGATTGTGCAAGACGCGGTGCGGCAGTCCTTATTCAGCCGCACATCCTGCTATAGGCTGAATGCGTCGTTACGAAGCCGCCTAGAACCCTGCGGCCCGTGTCACGTCGGCGGATGTCCCTGCGTAATCGCGCGAAGTATCGCGAAGGCGCCTCCTGACAGCGGTCGGCCTAGCCCGAGACCCATCGGCTGAGCAGGCAACCGTGACCGTCGAGACGATGACCGTCGTGCTCCAGGGCGAGTTCGACGTGACCAGTGAGGACGCTCTGTCCGCCTCGCTGGAGCGAATACACCAGAGCAGGCCGAGTCGGCTTATCTTCGAGATGGCCGCGGTCGGCTACATCGACTGCGCGTCAGCGCGGCTCATCGCTGGCACCAGCCGCTGGCTGCCGGACGGCGTCAAGCCGGTCATCAGCTCCGCGTCGCCGATTGTGCGCCGTGTCCTGCAGGTCAGCGGCATCGGGGTTAACGTCGTCTACTAGCTATGAACGTCACGACGAGGGAGGCAGCACGATGACCAGCCAGCCGCTCACCACCTGCCTGTGGTTCGATGACCAGGCCGAGGAGGCCGCCCGCTTCTACACCGGGGTCTTCGAAGACGCCCGGGTGGGCGAGATCCACCGGTACACCGAAGCCGGCCCCGGCCCGGCCGGGACGGTGATGCTGGTCGAGTTCGAGCTGAACGGGCAGAAATTCACCGGCCTGAACGGGGGACCGCAGCCCTTCGGCTTCAACGAGGCGGTGTCGTTCTGCGTGACCTGCGCCGACCAGGCCGAGGTCGACTACTACTGGGAGGCGCTGCTCGCCGACGGCGGGGAGCCCAGCGTCTGCGGGTGGCTCAAGGACCGCTACGGCGTGCGCTGGCAGGTCGTGCCGCAGGTGTTCACCACCATGGTGCGGGACTCCGACCAGGCCAGGAAGGCGCGGGTGACTGCGGCGATGCTGTCCATGGTCAAGTTCGACATCGCCGCCCTGGAAAAGGCCTACGCCGGGGATTAGCCCGCGGTCGCGGTCAGGGCTGCCAGCCGGCGACGCGCGGCCGCGAGGCCGCGACGATGCCTGGCCATGGTGGTCCACGGGTCGCCGGAGCGTTCCAGCCGGGCGGCGATGGAGCCCACGGTGAACTGCCGCGGCCTGAGCCCCCGGTCCGCGACCTCGTCCCAGTGCAGCGGCGTCGCCACCGTCGCGCCCGGCCGGGCGCGCACGGTGTAGGGCGCCACCACCGTCTGCGCGTACGCGTTCCGCATGATGTCGAGGTAGAGCCGGTTCCCGCGCTGGTCCTTGCGCTGCTCCAGGGTCAGCTCGTCCGGGTAACGGCCGGCCAGCAGGCCGGCCGCGTCGCGGGCGAAGCCGCGCACGACGTCGAAGTCCTCCTCGGGACGCAGCGGCACGTGGACGTGCAGCCCCTTGCCGCCGGTCGTCTTCACGTAGCTGGTAAGTCCGAGCTCGTCCTCCAGCACCCCGCGCAGGTGCAGCGCGTGCCGGCAGACGTCGCCGAACCGGTCGCCGGACGGCGGGTCGAGATCGAACACGAGCTGGTCCGGCCGGTCAAGCGCGGCCACCCGGCTGAGGAAGACGTGCAGCTCGATGGTTCCCTGGTTCGCCAGGTACACCAGCGTGTCGGGCCGGTCGGCCAGCACGTGGCACACCGCCCCGCCCTGCTTGCCGACCTCGGTCCGGCGCACCCAGTCGGGAAAATGCTTCCCCGCGTTCTTCTGCACGATGCGCTGGCCGGTGATCCCGTCCGGATATCGGCCGAGGACCAGCGGCCGGTCCCGCAGGTAGCCGAGGATGGCCGGCGCCATCTGCCGGTAGTAGCTCACCAGGTCCCCCTTGGTGAGCCCGTCGTCAGGGAAGAACACCTTGTCGAGGTGCGATAGCTGGACGGTCATCCATTCAACCTGCCCGGACCGGACCGGATTATGGGCCGGCCTGGGCAGGGAGCTGGACCACGATCCGGGCGAGGTCGACCCGGGAGCCGATCTCCAGCTTGCGGAAGATCTGACGCAGGTAGAAGGCGACCGTGTGGATGCTGACGTACATCCGGGCGGCGACGTCCCGGTTGCTCAGCCCCTGCGCGACCAGCTCGGCGACCGAGCGCTCGGTGTCGGTCAGGCTCGCCCAGCCCGCGGCCGGCCGGTCCGTCGCCCGGGTCCAGTGGCGGCGTCGCACCCCCAGCTTCCTGAGCCGGCGACGGACCCGCGCCATATCGGCCGTCGCGCCGACCGCCTGGTACCCCTCGATGGCCTCGGTCAGCCGTCCGACCGCCGGGCGATCCTCCGCCCGCCGGGCATGGACGACCCCGAGGTCCTCGGCCGTGGACGCCCGCGACCACGGGTCGGGATGCCGCTCGGCCGCCTCCGCCAGCCGCGCGGTGTCCTGCTCGGCCAGGCCGATGTTGTGCGCGGCGGCCGCGTCGAGGGCCGGGTAGCCGGGGCTGCCCGACGCCAGCGACTTGGCTGCGCGAACGACGGCGGCGCCGAGCTCATCGTGGCCCGCGGCCAGCGCCGCGCGCGTCAGCCAGGGCGCGGTGGCCGGGTCCCCGAGCAGCAGCCCGGGGTGCGAACCGAGATCGGCGCACATGCGCCGGATATGCCCGAGCGCGGCCGCCGGGCCGTCGCGCCCCTCGCTGACCTGGGCGTGGGCCATCGTGATCTCGGCCCGCGCGTACAGCTCGGCCGAGTGCGGGGCGGGCACGCTGTCGCTCGCGACGTGCAGCGCGGCCGAGGCCAGGTCGCCCGAGCGGAGCGCGATCAGCCCGAGGACGCAGTGCGCGGCCGATGCGTGCCCGTGCGCGCCGAGCGATTCGGCCGCTGCCAGCCCCTCCTCGGCCGCAGCGGCGGCGGCGGTGAGCTGGCCGCACGCCAGCCGGATGCGGGCGCGCAGGATGGACAGCGCCGCCCGGGCCGGGGTGCCGTCAAGCGGCTGGCGGTCCGCCACCCGGAGGATCTCCTCGGCCCGGTCGAGCTGACGCAGGTCGATCTGGGCGGCCGCGAGCGCGAGGAGCGACGGCTGGTGCCGGGCGTCGAGACCGATTCCCGCCTCGCGCCGGACGGCGTCCCGCAGCAGCTCCAGCCCGTCCCCGACCTGGCCCCGGTCCCACCGGAGGGCGGCGTCGGCGCCCAGCGCCGCCACGACGGTGCGGCCGTCGAACCGGTCGGGGGTGGCCAGCACCGGGGCGATCACGGGCCCGGCCCCCTCGCCCCGCAACCCGGCCAGGGCCTGCAGGCGGGCGGTGATCGCGGCGCCGCGCACCTCCTCGGGCAGCTCCGGCTGGGCCAGCGCCAGGCTGGCCTCGGCGGCGGCGTCACGGGCCCGGCCGCGCGAGCACAAGACCGTCGACAGCGCGCACCGCAGCCGCGCCTCCGCCAGCGGCGGCACCGGTTTGGCCAGCGTGTCGGCCGCGATCCGGCCCGCCTGGTCGAGCCGCCCGGCCGCCGCCAGCGCCTCGGCCGCCGCCACCGCGCGCGGCAGCTCGTCCGGATCACCGGCCGGGGTCAGCTCGAGCGCCCGGACCGCCAGGTCGGCCGCCGCCGGGGGCGCCGACCGGAGCGTGTGCGCCGCCGCCGTGTCCAGGTCGGCCAGCGATGCCGGGCTGCCGCGATGCGCGGCCCGCAGCAGGTGGCCGGCCGCGCGGTCGGCCGCGCCGCCGCGGCGCAGCAGCAGCTGGCCGTACTGGCGGTGCAGCGCGGTGAGCGCGGGGGGCGCGATCGTGTCGCGCACGGCCCGCCGCAGCAGCTCGTGCCGGAAGCAGAACGCGTCGTCGACGGCGGTCAGCAGGCCGCCCGCGATCATCTCCTCAACCGCGGGCAGCATCGCGGCCGGGGTCTGGCCGAGCATCGCGGCCGCGTCCTCAAGCGGGAACGACGGAGCGAGCACGGCCCCGGTCACCATCAGGTTCCTGGCCTGCTGGCCGAGGCCGTCGAGCCGCCGCTGGGCCAGCTCACGCAGCCGCGTCGGCAGTCGGTCCGCTGTCAGCGCGGCCCGGCCGTCGGTGACCTGCACCCCTTCCTCGTCGCGCAGGCCGGCGACCAGCTCGGCCAGCAGCGACGGGTTCCCGGCCGCCTCCTCGGCCAGCGCCAGCAGACCCCGGTCGGGAGGCGCGCCCAGCGCGTCGGCGACCAGCGCGGTCACCGCGTCCTGGCCGAGCCTGGCCAGGCTCACCCGCCCGGCGCCGTCCTTCTCCAGCAGGTCGAACAGGTGTCTGGCGTCGTCGTGAGGCGCGCTGGACCGGCTGAGAACCCAGGCCACCGGGTGCTGCCGCAGCTCCCGGGGGAGCGCCCGCAGGGCCGCCAGCGTGGCCGTGCACGACCATTGCACGTCGTCCACGCAGACCAGCACCGGGGTCGCGGCGGCCCGCCGCGTCAGCTGGGCCCGCAGCTGGCCGATCAGCCACGTGGGCGCGTCCGCCCTCCGCTGCCCGCCGCCATCGGCGGTCAGCGTCGCGAACGACTCGCCCAGGGCCTGCCGCAACGCGAAGAAAGGTATGGCCTGACCAAGCGGATCGGCGGCGCCGACGGCCAGCGAAAACCCGAGGCCGGCCGCCTGGCCGACGGAGTCGCTCAGCATGGCCGACTTTCCAATGCCCGGTTCCCCCTCGATCAGCAGCACGCCGCCGATCCCGCGCTGCGCATGCAGCAGCAGGTCGCGGACCAGTCGCTGCTCTCCTTCACGTCCGTGCACGGTGTCCATGCCATTCATGACACCGGCTGCCGCCCGCTAAAGCAAGGAATGCGCGATTCGATTAATTCATGGGACTTATAGAAACGCCTAATGTCGGGATTTTGCGGAAGGGGC
>Ga0208220_1000826_pt1 | contig 12970 bp, 10 predicted proteins | sample NGESurdeep092012_9_FD_184484 | JGI IMG/M metagenome (GOLD analysis project Ga0208220, IMG submission 184484) | Arctic peat soil microbial communities from Barrow, Alaska - NGEE Surface sample F53-1 deep-092012 (SPAdes) | ecosystem: Environmental > Terrestrial > Soil > Wetlands > Peat ... | reverse complement strand
CGGCCGGGCGCAGGTCGGTCCGGGTCCACAGGTGGGCAGCCTGGCCGAGGACCTGGGGCTCGTGGGTGATGGTGCCCTGGTCCCACGAGACCCGCTCGAGGATCTGGGTGCCGACGGCCTCGATGCGGACGGCGGTGCCGGGCAGGTCGCCGGCCACCGATGCGTCGGACACCACCACGGCGATCGAGCCGTCGCAGGGCACGTCGCAGTCGTAGAGCCCGAACGGCGAGGTGATGGGTCGGGCCGACAGGTAGTCGTCCATCGTCATCGGCTCCCGGTAGATGGCCGCCGGGTTGCGGCCGGCGTTGGTCCGGCCGTTGACGGCGATGATCCCGAGCATCTCCCTGGTGGCCCCGTACCGGTGCAGGTACTGGTTGGCGTTCATGGCGATCCAGTTGGCAGCGGACAGGGCGCCGAAGGGCGACCGCCACTGCTGGGCGCCCGACGCACGTGCGCCACCCGCCGGTCGGAGGCCGAGGGTGGCGAACGTCGACTCCCATACGGTGCGGAAGCACAGGACGTGCCGGCACAGGCCACTGGAGATGGCGAGCATGGCGGCGATCAGGGCGCCGCCGGGACCGGGGATGTCGCCCCCGCCGTTGATCCAGGTCGGGTGCAGCCGGAGCGCCTCCTCGACCGCGGTCACGCCGCCTTCGCTCATCCCCATGCCGGCGGGACCCGGGTAGGTGGACAGCCCGTCGATGTCCGACAGCTCCAAGCCGGCGTCGGCCACCGCCTCGAGGCAGGCGTCGACGGTCAGGGACAGGGGGTCGACCATCAGCCGGCGCCCGAGGGCCGAGCGGCCCACGCCGCTGAGCACGGCCCGGTGCTCGAACCGTTCGTCACCGAGCGGGGCCCGGGGGGCGGAAAGCTTCGGGGTGACGTCGGGCTCGGGCGTGGTGGTCGCACCGGTCAACTCGAAGACGGGCAGCCATACGTCCTCGACGTGCTCGAATCGGACCTGGGCCTCGAGGCCGACCCGCACGTCGCCGGGGTCACAGCCGACGATGTTGGTGGTCAGGCGGACGCCCGGGTCCTCGGCCAGTGCGACCACGGCGATGACGTAGGGAGCGGGCAGGTCGGGGTGCCACTGGTGCTGGTTCACCGTGAACCCGACGACCGTGGCCCTACCCGAGACCGCTGTCGGCGCCGACGATCGGCTCCGGCACACCGGGCACGCGGGGACCGGTGGGTGCACCAGGGTGCCGCAGTCGGCGCAGCCCTGGATGCGGAGGGTGCCGTCGGCCCCGGACGTCCAGAACCATTCGGTCCAGGGGGTGAGCTCGGGGAGTGGCCTCATCGGCGGACCGTCGTGCGCACGGGTCAGACGAGCACGGGCCGCGTGCCCGGGCGAAGGTCCCCGAGGGGGAGCTCCACCTCGTCGACCCGGATCGGCACCCCGTTGACCAGCACGTGACGGAGGCCGGTGGGCTCCTCGCACGTCAGGCGTTCGCCACCCGCCGGAAAGTCGCGCACCCGCTTCATCGGGCCGGGCGAGACGGTGGCCGGGTCGAAGACGCACACGTCGGCCCAGTAGCCCTCGCGTAGATAGCCCCGTCGGTCGAATCCGAAGATGTCGGCCGGCTCCCCGGTGAGCTTGCGCACGGCGTGCTCGACGTTAAGTACCTGGCGGTCGCGGACCCACGTGCCCAACAGGTCCGTCGGGAGCGGCGCGTCGCACAGCTGGCCGATGTGGGCGCCGGCGTCGGAGAGCCCGAGGACCATCTGCTCATGGGCGAGCAGGCCGCCCACGCTGTCCGGCTCGTCGTTGGCGATGTAGATGCGGAAGCGGGTGGACAGGTCCTCCTCGACGGCCAGCCTGCAGATGACGTCGAACGGGTCGCAGTCCCACCGGCGGGCGATGGTGTCGACGCGCTCGCCCTCGAGCTCGGGATGGCGCTCGGACTCGGATACCTCACAGGTCTCCCACCGCGGCCGCATCGGCTGTTCGGCCAAGTCGGCTGCCGCCCGCGTCCGCCATTCAGGGTCGGAGTAGGCGGCGATCCGGGCAGCGCGGTCCTGGTCCATCAACGCGCCGACCACCGGGCTCACGTTGAGGCTGAACGGGCTGTCCATGGTGAACTGCATGGTCAGGGGCCGGGGGGTCACCTGGGGCCAGACCTGGAGACCCTTGGCCACGGCCTCGTTCTGCAGGTCGAGCTGGGGCTGGTTGCGCCCGTCGGTGAGGGCGAACATCGGGTAGGTGAAGGGCCGCCCGATGCGGGGCTGCAGCTCGTACATGTCGGCGTAGGTGCACTGATCGCCGGCCGTGGCCAGCACCACGCCCTTGCCCGTGCTGCCGGCCGCCATGAAGAGCGCCTCCACCTCGTCGCGCTCGGCGAACCGGCTGGGCACGGGCAGGCCGTTCATTCCCCGGTGGGTGTAGGCGAAGCTGGTCGAGAAGCCGGCGGCCCCGGCCTCGATCGCCTCCACCACGATCTGGCACATCCGCTCGATCTCCTCGGGGGTGGCGGACCGCTCGTAGGCGGCGTCCCCCATGACGAACAGGCGGACCGAGCTGTGTCCGACGTAGCAGGCGAAGTTGAGCAGTGTGCCCCGTGACGCCACGAGCTCGAGGTACTCGGGGTAGGTCTGGAAGTCCCACACGATGCCCTCGGTCAGCGATGCCGCGTTCATGTCCTCGACGTTCTCGAGCGTCTGGACGATCACATGGTGGTGCTCCGGCCGGGTGGGGGCGATGGTGAAGCCGCAGTTCCCGGCGACCACCGTGGTCACCCCTTGGTACGAGGACGGGCGCAGGGCCGGGTCCCAGAAGACCTGGGCGTCGTAGTGGGTGTGGATGTCGATGAACCCCGGAGCCACGATGCAGCCCGTTGCGTCGAGCTCGCGGGCCCCGTGCAGGTCCGTCCCGATCTCCTCGATCCGGCCACCTGACACCGCGACGTCGGCCACGCGGCCGGGGTCACCCGTCCCGTCCACGACCATCCCCCCTCGGATCACCAGATCAGCCGGCATCTGCACCTCCTTGTCCCTGGGCCTGGGCCAGGAGTAATTGTGTCTGGGCGAACGGCGGTCCGGCGGCGGTGCCGCCATCCACCGGGAGGACGACCCCGGCGATCTGGGCGGCACGGTCGCTGGCCAGGAAGAGCACGGCGTTGGCCACGTCGGCAGAACTGCCCTGGCGTTGCAGCGGCTGGCTGTACCGGATGGTCGGTCCCAGGTCGTAGTTGGTGATCCCCGTGCTGATGTGCCCGGGGGCGATGCAGTTGACCCGGATGCCGTACTCGGCCAGGTCCGAGGCGGCCGAGCGGCTGAACTGGATGATGGCCGCCTTGGACGTCCGGTAGACGATGGGGAAGGACCCGCCGGTCAGGGCGCCCATCGAGGTGGTGTTGATGATGGCGCCGCCTCCGTGCCCGGCCATGTGCAGGCCGGCGGACCGGCAGCCGTACATGACCCCGAAGAGATTCACCGCCATCACCCGCTGCAGGTCACGGAGATCGTTCTCCAGGAGCCGCCGGAAGGAGCTGGACACGCCGGCGTTGTTGCACATGACGTGGAGACCGCCGAAGCGGTCGACGGCGAAGTCGACCAGGGCCTGGACGTCGTCCGGGTCGGCCACGTCGGTCCGCCTGAAGGCCGCCGCCGGGCCCAGGTCCGCCGCCAACTCCTCACCGCGTCCGACGTCGACGTCGGCGATCACGACCTGGGCGCCCTGTTCCACGAAGAGCTCCACCATGGCGCGGCCGATCCCGCCCGATCCACCGGTGACGATCGCCACCTTGGCGGCAAGCTCCTGGTCCATCGGCCCGTGCCTTCCTGTCGGTAATGGTGGCCACGTCGCCGGTGTGCGGCGGCGGGTCAGGGCCGTCGATCTTGGGCATGAGTGGCCATATCGGCCTCCTGACGGCGGTATCTGCAAACACTATTCTCTCCGGTGGGTCTCCGCACCACCATCGGCGTGGATCGGAAAGCCGAGGCCAGCGACACCAACACCCGGCGTCGACCGACCGTAGGGGTCGATCCTGCCCCTCGCTGGTGGCGCTGGAACGATTGCGCCGAATACGGCACTCTCCTACCATGCAAACCATGTCATCAACCACCGGAGGTCAGGAGCGCCGATGACCGAGATCGACATCGACGCCATCGACTACTTCCGGACGAAGGACCTCTACGACGACCCCTACCCGTACTTCGAGGAGGTCCGCGACCGCTGCCCGGTCACCCAGGAGCCATACCAGCACGTCTTCATGATCACGGGGTACGACGAGGCCATCGCCGCCTACCACGACCAGGCCTCGTTCTCGAGCTGCAACTCTGCGATCGGGCCCTTCGCCAAGTTCCCGGTCCCGCTCGAGGGCGACGACATCAGCGGCATCATCGACGCCTACCGGGACGAGCTCCCCTTCGGCGACCAACTGCCCGCCTTCGACCCGCCCAAGCACACGGCCCAGCGCGGACTGCTGATGCGGCTGATCACGCCCAAGCGGTTGAAGGAGAACGAGGAGTTCATGCGGGTGCTGGCCGACCGCCAGATCGACAGCTTCCACGCCCAAGGCGAATGTGAGTACATGAGCCAGTACGCGGGGCCGTACACGCTCCTGGTCGTCGCCGACCTCTTGGGCGTGCCCGAAGAGGACCGACCGGAATTCCTCGAGAAGCTCATGCACAGGGAGCACCTCTCGTTGGAGCACAGTCCGCTGTCGTACCTGTGGGACCAGTTCACGACCTACATCGAAGACTGCCGCGCCTCGCCCCGCGACGACGTGATGACCGGCCTGGCCCTGGCCACGTTCCCCGACGGGACCCTGCCCCCGGTCGAGGACGTGATGAAGATCGCCGCCAACCTCTTCGCCGCCGGGCAGGAGACGACGGCACGCCTGCTCAGCTCCGCCCTCAAGACCATCGGCGACCGTCCCGAGATCCAGCAGCGGCTCCGGGACAAACGCGAGCTCGTCCCGGTGTTCATCGAGGAGATGCTCCGGCTCGAGAGCCCGATCAAGGGGACGTTCCGTCTGGCCAAGGTGGCGACCTCCATCGCCGGTACCGAGATCCCGGCCGGTTCGACGGTCATGGTGCTCCCCTCCGCCGCCAACCGCGACCCGCGGGAGTTCGAATCGCCCGACGAGCTCAAGCTCGACCGCAAGAACGCCCGCCAGCACATCGCCTTCGGGCACGGCATCCACACCTGTGCGGGTGCCCCGCTGGCCCGGGCCGAGGCCGTCGTCTCCGTCCAGCGCCTGTTCGACCGGACCGAGGACATCCGGATCTCGGAGGTCCACCACGGCCCGGCGGGAGCCCGCCGATGGCAGTACTCGCCGACCTGGATGCTCCGGGGGCTGGACGAGCTCCACCTCGAGTTCACCCCGATCGGGTGAACGTCTCCATCGATCCTCTCGACCTGGTCGATCCCAGCCGGTTCGCCCGCCACGGGTACCCCCACGATCTGTGGCGGACGCTGCGGGCCGAGGCGCCGGTGGTGTTCCTCGAGCCCGAGGGCTACGTGTCCTTCTGGGCCGTCACGAAGCACGCCGACATCACCGACATCGCGTCCCAGCCGGAGCGGTTCTCCAACGCCCACGGCCTCATCCTCGGCCTCCCGGGCGCACCGGCCCCTCCGTCCGAGATGGTGGTCATGCTCGACCCCCCGCGCCACGGACCGCTGCGCCGGGTGGCCATGCCGCGCTTCACACCCCGGGCCATCCGGTCACGCCATGACGAGATCGACCGCATCGCCGTCCAGGTGCTGGACGATCTCGCCGGCCTGGGCGACGAGGAGTTCGATTTCGTCGAGCGGGTGGCCGCGCCGCTCCCCATCGGGGTGATCTCCTGGATCCTGGGCGTGCCCGGCGACGACTGGAAGCTTCTGTTCCAGTGGACCAACGAGGTGATCGGCAAAGATGACCCCGAGTTCCGCCGACCGGGGGAGACCCCGGGCCAGACCATCCGCCGCGCCCGCGGTGAGCTGCACGCCTACCTCGAGGGCCTCATCGCCAAGCGCCGCCTCGAGCCCGGCGACGACATCATCAGCCATCTCATCGCCGCCGAGATCGACGGCCAGCCGCTCACCCATGTGCAGCTCCTCAACTACGCCGAGCTGATGGTGGAGGCCGGCAACGAGACCACCCGGAACGCCATCAGCGGCGGGCTCCTGGCCTTCTCGGAGCACCCGGACCAGTGGGAGCGTCTGAAGGGCGAGCCCGAGCTGCTCCCGACCGCGGTGGAGGAGATCCTCCGGTGGGTCAGCCCGATCATCCACTTCGTCCGCACCGCCAACGAGGGCTGCGAGATCCGCGGCGAGAAGATCGCGGCGGGTGACAAGGTGGCCCTGTTCTTCGCGTCGGCCAACCGCGACGAGGACGTATTCGACGAGCCGTTCGAGTTCCGGATCGACCGGCAGCCCAACCGCCACCTGGCCTTCGGGTCCGGGCCCCACTTCTGCATGGGCGCCAACCTGGCCCGGGTCGAGCTCGAGACGCTCTTCCGCCATCTGCTCACCCGGCTCGAGTGGTTCGAGGTGACCGCTCCTGTCGAGCGCCTCAATTCGGCGGTCAACGGCGGCATCAAGCACCTGTCCCTGCGCTGCCGCCTCACCTAGCGCACCACAGTCCGACCGACGAGACACACCAGGGGGGAAGCCGTTCCGTGGACACCATGAAGTTCGGTATCGCCTTCGCCAACATCGGCCCGAACATCGAACCGGAACGGGCCTGCGAGCTCGCCCGGTCGGCCGAGGAGTCGGGATTCGAGTCGATCTGGACGGCGGACCACATCGTGGTGCCCGCCGGCTACCGGTCGACGTATCCCTACGATCCGTCGGGACGGCTCCCGTCCGGTGAGGACGCACCGTTCCCCGAGTCGCTGATCTGGCTCGCCTACGTGGCCCGGGCGACTTCGACCATCCGGCTGGCCACCGGCATCCTGATCCTCCCCGAGCGCAATCCCGTGGTTCTGGCGAAGGAACTGGCGACCCTCGACTACCTGTCGTCCGGCCGGGTCACCCTCGGCGTCGGCATCGGCTGGCTGAGGGAGGAGTTCGAGGCCATCGGCGTCCCCTACGACCGGCGTGGCGAGCGGCTGGAGGAGAGCGTCGGTGCCATGCGGGCCCTGTGGAGCCAGGAGTGCGCCACCTACGAAGGCCGGACGGTCCGCTTCCGGGACGTCTACCTGCGACCCCAGCCCCGGGCTGGGACCATCCCGATCCACATCGGCGGCCACACCGAGATCGCCGCCCGGCGGGCGGGACGCATCGGCGACGGCTTCTTCCCCTTCGGCGTCGACCGGGGCCAGCTCCCGGGCCTCCTCCGGACCATGCGGGCCGCCGCCGAGGAGGGGGGTCGGGACCCTTCGGCCATCGAGGTCACCGTGAGCAGCTTCGCCGTCGCCGACGGCACCGCCGCCGTCGCCGACGTGGCCGAGGCCGCCGACCTGGGGGCGACCCGGGTGGTCATCCCGGCCGCCCTGTTCCGAGACGACACCCCAGGCGCGCTCGCCCGCTACGGCGAGCATGTGATCGGCCGCTTGTAGATTGGGCGCCGACGGCGCCGCGGCCGCAGATGTGGCTGCGGCACGCCACCCGAGGAGGAGGCCACCATGGCACTGAAGGACGACACCACCGCACCCATCCGTCACGCCGACCGGTTCTACATCGGCGGCGAGTGGGTGACGCCGAGCTCGGACGCCACCATCGACGTGATCGACTCGGGGACCGAGGAGCACTACTTCAGCGTGGCCGAGGCCCGGGAGGCCGACATGGACCGCGCCGTGTCCGCCGCCCGTCAGGCGTTCGACGAGGGGCCCTGGCCCCGGATGACGCACGCCCAACGGGCGGAGTACCTGCGGGCGCTGGGCGCCGGGCTGGCGGCGCGTGCGGAGGAGATCGGGCAGATCTGGCCCCGCGAATCCGGGGTACTGCACCGGATAGCCGGCTACGCGGGTCCCGGGGCGGCCGGCACGTTCGACTTCTACGCGGGACTGGCCGACACGTTCGAGTGGGAGCGCGAGGCGGAGCCCAGCCAACCCGGCTTCGGCCTGCTGGTCCGGGAGCCCGTCGGGGTGGTGGGCGCCATCATCCCGTGGAACGGCCCGATGGCCCTGATCAGCTACAAGATCGCCCCCGCCCTCATCGCCGGATGCACGGTGGTGCTCAAATCGTCACCGGAGGCACCGGGCGAGGGCTACCTGGTGGCTGAAGTCGCCGAGGAGATCGGGCTGCCGCCCGGCGTCCTCAACGTGGTCACCGCCGACCGCGAGGTGTCCGAGCTGCTGGTGCGCGACCCGCGGGTCGACAAGATCACCTTCACCGGATCGACGGCGGCCGGCCGGCGGATCGCCTCGCTGTGCGGCGAACGGATCGCCCGGGTCACCCTCGAACTCGGCGGCAAGTCCGCCGCCGTCGTCCTCGACGATGCCGACCTCGGCGTCACCGCCGCCCGGCTCGCCCAGGCCGAGTGCATGATGACCGGCCAGGTGTGCTCCTCGTTGACCCGCATCGTCGTGTCGGAGCACCGTCACGACGAACTCGTCGACGCCCTCGCCAGCGCGTTCTCCCAGGTCAAGGTCGGAAACCAGTTCGACCCCGAGTCCCAGATGGGACCCTTGGCCGTCAGCCGCCAACGCGACCGGGTCCTCGGCTACATCGCGGAGGGGGTGGCCGAGGGGGCCACGTTGGCCACCGGCGGGGGACGACCGGCCCATCTCGACAAGGGATGGTTCGTGGAGCCGACCGTCTTCGGCAACGTCGACAATTCGTCGACCATCGCCCGGGACGAGATCTTCGGGCCGGTCCTCAGCGTCATCCCGGCGCAGGACGAGCACGACGCCGTGGCCATCGCCAACGACACCATCTACGGGCTCAACGCCTCCGTGTTCACCACCGACGTGGACCGGGCCCGCGAGGTGGCCGGCCAGCTGCGGGCGGGCACCGTCGGGCACAACTCGTTCCGCACCGACTTCGGCATCGCCTTCGGCGGCTTCAAGCAGTCGGGGATCGGACGGGAGGGCGGGACCGAGGGCCTGCTGCCGTTCCTGGAGACGAAGACGGTCATCCTGGAGGAGCGTCCGCCCGCCGGTCCCCGATGACGAGAACGACACGGAAGGACGCCCATGGGCGCTGAGCCGGGAGACACCGAGTCCGTCTCGTTCAACCACATCGGGATCTGCGTGGGCGACCTCGACCGCTCACGGCGCTTCTACGAGGAGGTCCTGGGATTCCACTACTGGTGGGAGCTCGACGTGCCCGACGAGGCATCGGGCCCACTGATGCAGATACCTCCACCGGTCGGGTCCAAGGCGGTCTACCTGGTCAACGGGCGCTTCGTGCTCGAGCTGCTCCACTTTGCCGGCGCCGGGATCCACCCGGCCCCGCGGCGGGTCATGAACGACCTCGGCTTCACCCACCTCTCGGTGGCCGTCGCCGACATCAGCGCCACCGTCGCCAAGGTCCGACCCGCCGGGGGCGAGATCCTGGAGGACACCGACATGGGGGGCCGGGCCATCATGATCCGGGACCCCGACGGGCAGCTCGTCGAGCTCACCACCTTCGGCTTCCGGGCCATGTGGCCGCCCTGGCCCGACCAGGCCGCACCTCCCGCCTAAGGGGCGGCGGGCTGGACGCACTGCCGTCAGGCCGGCACCGGCATGCCCAGGAGCTCGAACATGTTGCCGCCCATGATCTTGCGCACGTCCGGCTCGGGGTAGAGCGCCGACACTTCGGCGGCCCACTCGAAGGGCTCGGCCAGCCCCTCGGGGTGCGGGTAGTCGGAGCCGAAGAGGATGTGCTCCGGTGTCATCACATCGATGAGCGCCTCGAGCGAGTCCTCCCAGAACGGGTTGATGTAGATGTTCCGGAGGAAGACCTCCCGCGGCGGCTCGGCGAAGGCCTTGGGCATCTTCCCGTAGGTCTTCTCCATGGCCTTCAGGCAGTGCAGGGCCCAGCTGCCGCCGTTCTCCACGCTCAGCAGGCGGACGGCGGGGAACCGGCTCAGCATCCCGTGGCAGATCGCCGAGGTGATGGTGTCGCTGATCGGCCGTCCCGTGTTGACGGCGTCGGTGAACGGCCGGGGGGCGAACGGCGTCATGTCCCGACCATCGCCCTCCCACTCGTTGGCGTGGCGCTGATAGCCGGAGTCGGAGGCGTGCATGGCCACGAGGACGCCTGACTCCTCGATCCTCCGCCAGAAGGTGTCGAACTCGGGGAGGAAGGGGGACCGGGTGCCCCGGGTGCCGGCCACCGGACCCGGTCGGAGCAGGACCACCTTGGCGCCGCGCTCCAGCACCCAATCGAGCTCGGCGATGCCGCGCTCGGGAAGGCACGGGTTGACCACCGGCGTGGTGAAGATCCGTTGCTCGTAGTCGAAGGGCCACTCGTCGAACAGCCACTGGTTGTAGGCGTGGATGACCGCGCAGGTCATCTCGGGGTCGTCCAGGAGATTGACCTCGATAAGGCTGGCCAAGGTGGGGAACATCAGGGCGGCGTCGACGCCGGTCTCGTCGAGCAGCTTGAGCCGGGGCTCGGCGGAGCGGTAGGCGTCGATGGCGTGGATGGGCGTGCCGGCCATCTCGCGGAGGGTCTTGCCCTCCGGGTTCCGGCCGGAGAAGTAGTCGGCGAACGATCCCGGCGGGGCCACGACCTCGAAGGTGGGATTGGGGATGGACTCGCTGATCACGTTGTTGATGGCGATCTTGGTGCGACCGTGCACCTCGACGTACTTGATGAAGCCCTCGTACTGCTTCGGGAGGTAGCGGGTGAGCGCGTCGCCGGTCTCGTACAGATGGTTGTCGGCGTCGAAGATGGGACCTTCATAGGTGGGCATGAACCCTCGATTCCGATTCGTGTGGGCCAGTCGCTCCGGCGGGTGGAGTGGGCGGGCTCACCCGTAGAACTCCTCGATCCGGATGGCTCGCGTAGGGCAATTCTTGGCAGCGAGACGGACGTTCTCCTCGTTGCCGAGCAGGTCGCCGGAGACGATGGCCACCCCGTCGTCGTCGAGGTCGAAGACCCCGGGCGCCCAGTGCAGGCAGTTCCCCGAACCCATGCAGGCCTCACGATCGATGATCTCCATGCTGGAAATGCCGTTCTCGCCCCGGGGGACCATGCTTCGACGATAGCACCGGGAGGCTTCCGGGAGGGGCGGAGAAGGGCTCAGGGGCCCCTCTCGTGGGACTCCGGGTCAGCGGCCGGATCTCGGGAGTCCGAGGCCCCGTTCGGCGATGATGGAACGCTGCATCTCGCTGGTGCCCCCGTAGATGGTGGTGACCGCCGCGTGCCGGAACAGGTGCTCGACCCACCCGTCGACCGGGGCCCCGTCCTCGCCCCGCTGGACCACACCCTCGGCGCCCAGCATGTCGACGAGCTCGGCGGCGTCCGACGTCATCGACTCGGCGTAGAACAGCTTGTGCATCGACCCCTCGACCCCGGGGAGTCCGCCGGTGGCCGCCACGAAGGAGGTGCGGTAGGCCAGCAGCCGGGCGACCTCGTTGTTGGTGCGCATGGTGGCGAGCCGTTCGCGGACGAAGGGGTCGTCGATGACCCGGCTCCCGTCGGGCCGCCGGGTCTCCTTCGCCCACGCCACGGCCTGCTCCCACACCCGGTCGGCCTCGCTGAGGCCGAAGCCGCCGCGCTCGAAGGTGAGGGCGACGGTCATGACGTCCCAACCCCGGTCGACATCGCCGATCCGGAAGTGGTCGCTGACGCGGACGTCGGTGTAGAACGTGGCGTTCGTCCGCTCGCCGCCCACGGTGTGGACCGGGTGGATCTCGATCCCCGGCGAGTCGAGCGGCACGAGGAACATGGTGAGGCCCTTGTGTTTCGGCACGTCGTGGTTGGTGCGGGCCAGGAGGAAGACGTAGTCCGCCACGTGGGCGAGCGTGGTGAACATCTTCTGCCCGTTGATGACCCATTCGTCGCCGTCGCGCGTGGCCGTGGTCTTGATGGAGGCCACGTCCGAGCCGGAGTCGGGCTCGCTGTAGCCCAGCGACATGCAGATCTCGCCGGCCAGGGCCCGGGGCAGGAAGTCCGCCTTCTGCTCCTCGGTGGCGACCCGGCGGATCGTCTGGCACACGATGACGGACAGGCCCATGCCGTCGGTCGGCGCTCCGGCCAGCCGGAGCTCGTCGCGCAGGGCGGTCATCTCGAAGGGATCCCGCTCCTGGCCGCCGTACTCGGCTGGCCACGTGGCCGCCAGCCAGCCCTGCCGGCCGATGGCCCGGTGGAACTCCTTGGAGTGCATGGTGCCGGTCTGGTGGGCGCGCTCGATCGTCTCCTCGTCGAGGTGCTCGTCGAGGAAGGCGCGCACCTCGGCGCGGAAGGCGTCGCTCTTCGGGCCGAGGCGGAAGTCCATCACGGGGCCTCGATCGGACCGAACAGCGCGTCGGCGAGGTGTGCTGCTCCCTGCCTCGGGTCACCGAGCGCGAGCGGCCAGGCCTCGGCCCTGCGGTAGTAGAGCTGGATGTCGTACTCGAGGGTGAATCCGTAGCCGCCGTGCACGTGCAGCGCCACATTGCTGGCCCGGCGGGCCGCCCGGGTCGCGAAGAGGAACGCCATGGAGGCGAGGGGGGCGAACTGCTCGTCGTCATCGGTCTGCGCCCACGCCGCCTCGCGGGCGAGGAGACGGGCACCGTCCACCAGGGTGGCGGCATCGGCCAGGTCGCGGGCGATCGACTGGAACGATCCGATCGGCGCGCCGAACTGGTGGCGGTTCTTGGCGTACTCGACCCCGATGGCCAGGGCCGCTTCGCCGAGGCCGACCAATGCACCGCTCATGAGCGTGCGCCATTCGTCGATCGCCTGCCCGTGGGCCGCCCGGGCCATGTCCCCGGTGCCGAGCACGGTGCGCCCCGGGACCCGGATGGCCCGGTCGGCCACGGGTGAGGAGCCGAGATTGGTCGGGGCCGGCCCGTCGCCATCTCCGGTGACGACCACCAGCTCGTCGGCGTCCATGGCCACCACGACGCCGGCGACGGAGCCGGAAGGGACCAACGTGGCCGTCCCGTCGACGGCGGGGCGGAG
>Ga0208220_1000825_pt1 | contig 12983 bp, 7 predicted proteins | sample NGESurdeep092012_9_FD_184484 | JGI IMG/M metagenome (GOLD analysis project Ga0208220, IMG submission 184484) | Arctic peat soil microbial communities from Barrow, Alaska - NGEE Surface sample F53-1 deep-092012 (SPAdes) | ecosystem: Environmental > Terrestrial > Soil > Wetlands > Peat ... | reverse complement strand
CCTGGCGCACCATCTGGTCGGTGTGGGAGACCGGGGGCACCAGGAAGGTCTCGACTCCCCAGGTGAGCGCAAGTTGGTTCCGGGTGGAACCGACCGGGCTGAACGCGAGTAGCGGGATCGCCGACCGATACCTCGAGAGCCGACGCGCACTGTCGCCGGTCTCGGTGAACGCCACCAGGTACCGCGCCCCGAGGTCAGCCCCAACTTCGGCGGCCGCGTGCGCGATCGCACCGCCCTTGGTCCGTGCTTTCCCGACGACTCCCGGGATCGTGTCGAGGGCACCGTCTTCGACGGTGGCGATGATGCGGGCCATCGTTTCGACGGCGAGCGTGGGGTGCGCTCCGACGCTGGTCTCCCCTGACAGCATGAGCGCATCGGCCCCGTCGAGCACGGCGTTGGCAACGTCGGACACTTCGGCCCGCGTCGGCCGCGACGCCCCGATCATCGTCTCGAGCATCTGGGTGGCCACGATGACCGGCTTCGCGTTTCGCCGGGCCAGCGCGATCGCCCGCTTCTGTACCAGCGGGACCTGTTCGAGCGGCATCTCCACTCCGAGGTCGCCGCGCGCAATCATGAAGCCGTCGAAGGCCTCCATGATCTCCTCGAGGCGGTCGACCGCCTGAGGCTTCTCGATCTTGGCGATAACAGGAACCCGCCGACCTTCTTCGTCCATGATCTTCGCGACGTCGGCAAAGTCGTCGGCCGATCGCACGAACGACAGCGCGATCATGTCGGCGCCGATCCGCAATCCCCAACGGAGGTCGTCGACGTCTTTCTCGCTCATGGCGGGTACTGACAAAGCTGCGCCGGGCACATTGATCCCCTTGTGGTCGGAGATCGTGCCGCCTTCGATCACCATCGTGACGACCCGCGGGCCATCAACCGCGACGACCTCCAAGCAGACACGGCCGTCGTCGATCAGGATTCGCAGGCCGGGGTGGACGTCGCCGGGCAGCCCGGCGTACGTCGTCGAAGCAAGCACTTTGCTGCCGGGAACGTCCTCGGTGGTGATCGTGAACTCGGCGCCGGCAGCCAACGTCACCGGCCCGCTGGCGAGCCGACCAAGCCGGATCTTCGGGCCTTGCAGGTCGACCATGATGCCGACCGCCCGGCCGCTGGCGTCGGACGCCGCACGCACCAGCTCGTAGACCTGCTCGTGATCGGCGTGTGTGCCATGGCTGAGGTTCAGCCGCGCGACGTCCATGCCCGCATCGACGAGAGCTCGAATCGCCTCCGGCGAGTAGGTCGCCGGCCCCAAAGTGCAGACGATCTTTGCCCGGCGACTCATACCGTCAGCCTAAGGCGGGAGCCAGGCCTACCGGCCGTCGGCACGCTGGCGGTCAGGTGAGCGGCCGGGCGGTCGACTTGATGGGCACCGGAAGCCGGTCGAGCCCGGTGAGGAAATGGTCGACCGACGATGCCGCCGCACGGCCCTCGGCGATCGCCCAGACGATCAGCGACTGGCCGCGGCCGGCGTCACCGGCGACGAACACGCCGGGCACATTGCTCGCGTAGGACGAGTTGCGCGCGAGGTTGCCGCGGCTGTCGAGGTCGAGTCGGAACTGTTCGGCCAACGCGCGTTCAGGGCCGGTGAATCCCATCGCGAGCAGCACGAGTTCGGCTGGAATCTCGATTTCCGTGCCGGCAATCGCCTCGACCCGCCCGTCGGTCATCACGACCTCGACGACCCGCAGAGCGCGCACATTGCCGTCTTCGTCGGCAAGGAACTCCTCGGTGTTCACAGCGAACTTGCGTTCGCCTCCCTCTTCATGTGCAGAGGAGGTGCGCAGCATCAGTGGCCATGTCGGCCACGGTGTGATGGCGGCGCGACTCCCGGGCGGCTGCGGAAGGATCTCGAGTTGCGTAATCGACGCAGCGCCCTGCCGGTGTGCGGTGCCTAGGCAGTCGGCGCCGGTGTCGCCGCCGCCGATGATGATGACGTGCTTGCCGGCCGCGGTGATCGTCGGTTCGACGAGGTCGCCCTGCTGCACGCGATTCGCGATCGGCAGGTACTCCATCGCCTGGTGGATACCACCGACGTGCCGCCCGGTGATGGGCAGATCCCGAGCCACAGTCGAACCGATCGCGAGCACGATGGCGTCGTAGCGAGATTTCAGTTCGCGTGCAGTGAGATGGACGCCGATCTCCACCCCCGGCCGGAACCGGGTGCCTTCCGCCGACATCTGCGCGAGCCTGCGGTCGAGAACGGCCTTCTCCATCTTGAATTCCGGGATGCCGTAGCGCAGCAGGCCGCCGATGCGATCGGCGCGTTCGTACACGGCGACCGTGTGGCCGGCGCGCGTCAACTGCTGCGCCGCGGCCAGGCCGGCGGGACCGGAACCAACGACGGCTACGGTGTTTCCGGTCTGCCTGCCAGGCACTTGCGGCGTCACCCAGCCGTCGTCCCACGCACGGTCAGCAATCTCATGCTCGACCTGCTTGATAGCGACCGAACCACCCGTCTGCGACGGATCGATCGCGAGCACGCACGCGGCCTCGCACGGTGCCGGGCATAGTCGCCCGGTGACTTCAGGAAAGTTGTTGGTTGCGTGCAGACGCTCAGCGGCCTCTCGCCAATCCTGCCGCCAGACCAAGTCGTTCCACTCGGGAATCAGGTTCCCTAGAGGGCACCCGTTGTGACAGAACGGAATACCGCAGTCCATGCATCGACCAGCCTGCTTTTCCAGGCTGGCGTGCGGAAAGGGGTAGTAGACCTCGTTCCAATCCATGATGCGGACGTCGACGGGCCGGGTCTGTGCGGTCTCGCGGGCTGTTGTCAGGAAGCCCTTCGGGTCAGCCATGCGACGCCGCCATGATCTGCTCGTTGACATCGAGGCCCTCGTGCTCGGCTTTCGCGCGCGCTGCGAGCACCCGCTTGTAGTCGCGCGGCATGATCTTCGAGAACCGATCGATTGCCTTCGACCAATCAGCAAGCATCTCCGCAGCCAACCGCGAGCCTGTCTCGTCGGCGTGCCTGCGCACGAGGTCAAGCACGACGTCGCCGTCTGCGACGTCCAGAGGTTCGATCTCGACCATCTCGGTGTTGACCCGTGCAGCGTCGAGATCGAAGGCGTAGGCGATGCCGCCGGACATGCCGGCCGCGAAGTTGCGCCCCGTCGTTCCGAGAACGACGACGAGACCACCCGTCATGTATTCACAGCCGTGGTCACCAACGCCCTCGACGACCGCGCTCGCTCCGGAGTTACGAACGCCGAAACGTTCACCTACCACCCCACGAACGAACGCCTCGCCAGAGGTCGCGCCATACAACAGGACGTTGCCGGCGATGACGTTGCTTTCAGCCGGGAACGAGGCGTCGTCGGCAGGGCGAACGATGATGCGCCCACCCGACAATCCCTTACCCACGTAGTCGTTTGCGTCACCAACAAGCCGCAGCGTGATGCCGCGAGGCAAGAAGGCACCAAAGGACTGGCCCGCCGAACCGGTGAAGGTGATGTCGATGGTGTTGTCGGGAAGGCCCTCACCCCGATAGCGCTTCGTCACCTCGTGGCCGAGCATCGTGCCGACCGTGCGGTTCACGTTGCGGATCGGAATCTCGAACTTCACCGGGGTGCCCTCGTTCAACGCGCCTTCGGCCAGTGCGATCAGCGTGTTGTCGAGCGCCTTCTCCAAGCCGTGGTCTTGGCCCACCATGTTCCGGCGCGGTTCGCTGCGATCAACCGGGACGTGCAGGATCGGTGCGAGATCAAGACCGCTTGTCTTCCAGTGCTCAATCGCGTCGGTGGTGTCGAGGAACTCGACCTCGCCAATCGCCTCCGAAATGCTGCGGAAGCCCAACTCAGCAAGGTATTCGCGCACTTCTTCGGCGATGAACTCGAAGAAGTTCACCACGAATTCGGGCTTGCCGCTGAACCTCTTGCGCAACACAGGGTTCTGCGTTGCCACGCCGACCGGACACGTGTCGAGGTGGCACACGCGCATCATCACGCAGCCGGACACGACTAGTGGCGCGGTCGCAAAACCGAACTCCTCCGCACCGAGCAGCATCGCGATAACGACATCGCGACCGGTTTTCAACTGACCGTCGGTCTGGACGACGATCCGCTCGCGCAAGCCGTTCGCGATCAGCGTCTGCTGCGTTTCAGCAAGACCGAGTTCCCATGGGCCGCCTGCGTGCTTCAGCGAGGTAAGCGGAGCCGCACCGGTACCACCGTCGTGACCAGAGATCAGGACGACGTCGGCGTGCGCCTTCGCGACTCCGGCGGCGACCGTGCCGACGCCGACCTCCGCAACGAGCTTGACGTGCACCCGCGCCCCAGGGTTTGCGTTCTTCAGGTCGTGGATCAGTTGCTTCAAGTCTTCGATCGAATAGATGTCGTGATGCGGCGGCGGTGAGATGAGTCCGACCCCTGGCGTTGAGTAGCGCGTTTTCGCGATCCACGGGTAGACCTTGTGACCCGGAAGCTGGCCGCCCTCGCCCGGCTTCGCACCCTGCGCCATCTTGATCTGCAGGTCGTCGGCGCCGGTGAGGTACTCGCTCGTGACACCGAACCGACCACTCGCCACCTGCTTGACCGCGGAACGCCGGTTGTCGTAAAGCCGATCGGCGTCCTCGCCACCTTCGCCGGTGTTTGAGCGGGCGCCGAGCGAGTTCATCGCAATGGCGAGGTTCTCGTGCGCTTCGCTGCTGATCGATCCGTAGCTCATCGCACCTGTCGAGAACCGCTTCACGATGGCGGAGACCGGCTCGACCTCGTCGAGTGGCACCGGCGGCCGCAAACCGGTGCGCAGCTTGAAAAGACCGCGCAACGTCATGAGCTCGCGTGACTGGTCGTCAACCAACCTGCTGTAGTCCTTGAAGAGCTCATAGCGACCTGTTCGAGTCGAGTGCTGCAGCCGGAACACAGTCTCCGGGTTGAACAGGTGCGGCTCGCCCTCGCGACGCCATTGATAGTCGCCACCGATTTGCAACCGTCGGTGTGACTGCTGCACGCCACCCATCGGGTAGGCATGCGTGTGCCGCGACTCGACCTCGTTGGCAATAACATCAAGACCGACGCCACCCAGCTTCGACGACGTGCCGGTGAAGTAACGGTCGACAACGTCGTGGGAAAGGCCGAGGGCTTCGAACACCTGAGCGCCCGTGTACGAGGCGACCGTCGAGATACCCATCTTCGACATCACCTTCAGCACGCCCTTGCCGAGAGCCTTCACCAGGTTGTGCACCGCGGTGTCGCCATCGATGCCGGTGATCGCTCCGGTGCGGGTCATGTCCTCGACGGTCTCCATCGCCAGATACGGGTTGACCGCCGCTGCGCCGTACCCGATCAGTAGCGCGACGTGATGTACCTCGCGCACATCGCCGGCCTCGACGATCAGGCCAACCTTCGTGCGCGTCTTCTCTCGAATCAGGTGATGATGCACGGCGGCGGTCAGCAGCAGAGACGGGATCGGTGCACGCTCGCGGTCTGAGTCGCGATCAGACAACACGATGATGCGAGCACCGCTGTCGATAGCAGCCGAAATCTCGGCAGCGATCTCGCTGAGCCGGTGCTCGAGCGCCTCTCCCCCGCCATCGACGTCGTACAGACCGCGCACGACGAACGGCGCGAGACCCGGCAAGTCACCGTCGTCGTTGACGTGCAAGATCTTGGCTAGCTCGTCATTGTCGATCACCGGGAACGGCACGACGATCTGCCGACACGAGATCGGGCCGGGCTCAAGCAGGTTCTGCTCAGGCCCTATCGCACCGGCGAGCGACGTGACGAGCTCTTCGCGGATGGCGTCGAGCGGCGGGTTGGTGACCTGCGCGAACAGCTGGCTGAAGTAGTCGAAAAGCAGCCGCGGCCGAACGGACAGCGCGGCGAGTGGGGTGTCGTTACCCATCGATCCGATCGGTTCTGCAGCGGCGCTCGCCATCGGAGCGAGCAGGATTCGCAGCTCCTCCTCGGTGTAGCCGAATGTCTGCTGACGACGCAGCACCGACTCGTGCGAGTAGCTGATGTGCTCGCGGTCGGGCAACTTCGGGAGCTTCAGCAACCCTGCGTGCAACCAGTCGTCGTAAGGATGTTCGGCCGCAAGCTCCGACTTGATCTCGGCGTCATCGACAATGCGGCCAGCCGCCGTATCGACGAGAAACATCCGGCCAGGCTGCAGACGGCCCTTACGGACGATCGACCCAGGATCGATGTCGAGCACGCCGACTTCGCTTGCGAGTACGACAAGACCCGTATCGGTCACCCAGTAACGGGCGGGTCGAAGACCGTTGCGGTCAAGCACGGCACCGATCAGGGTGCCGTCCGTAAATGTCACGCAGGCTGGCCCGTCCCACGGTTCCATGACACTCGCGTGGAATTCGTAGAACGCCCGCCGCGCGGCGTCCATCTCGGTGTTCTTCTCCCACGCCTCGGGGATCATCATCAAGACGGCGTGCGGAAGCGACCGACCACCCAGATGGAGGAGTTCGAGCACCTCGTCGAAGCTCATCGAGTCGCTGCCACCGGTCGTGCAGATCGGGAACAGTTGCTCGAGGTCGCCGGGAATCAGGTTGCTCGCGAGCAGGCTTTCGCGCGCGCGCATCCAGTTGCGGTTGCCCTTGATGGTGTTGATCTCGCCGTTGTGTGCGATGTACCGGTACGGGTGCGCAAGCGGCCAACTCGGGAACGTGTTCGTCGAGAACCGGGAGTGCACGAGTGCGAGTGACGACGCGAATCGTGGGTCGGACAGGTCGGGAAAGAACGGCTCCAACTGCGGCGCCGTGAGCATGCCTTTGTAGACGAGCGTCCGTGCCGACAACGACGCGAAATACACCTCGATCTCGCGCTCGATCCTCTTCCGCGCGCGAAAGACCATGCGCTCAAGAGTCATACCCGTCAGCGTCGGGTCGTTCGCCGCGACGAACACCTGCCGGAAGCGCGGCATCATTGCCCGTGCGCTCGGACCAGGGATTTCGGGGACGACGGGAACCTCGCGCCAGCCGAGCAACCGAAGGTCTTCGTCGGCGACGATACGCTCTATACCGGCGACCGCGTTCCCAGCGGCAAAGTTGTCGATGGGCAGGAAGGCGATGCCGACGGCGTAGGCGCCCAAGGCCGGTAACGGAAAATCGACGATGCCACGAAAGAAAGCGTCCGGGATCTGGGTAAGCAAGCCGGCGCCGTCGCCGGTGTCAATCTCGCGACCGGTCGCGCCACGGTGTTCAAGGTTGCGCAACGCAGTAAGGGCATTCGCGACGACGTCGTGGCTGCGGCCACCAGCAAGATCAGCGACGAACGCGACACCGCACGCGTCGTGTTCGAATGCGGGGTCGTATAGCCCACCAGTCGTTGGACTCGACATGGCTCTCCCGTCGCCTGCTGCTCCTGTGCAGACACGACGCTGAGCGCCGCTGCCTTGCACGTTCAACAGGGACGACGTTGGCCCTGACCCATGCTTGCATTACTCGTGCCAAATCTCACGCGCAATACGGCCACAGATTAGCGCATGAGCGGGTTGGGTCCTCCTGGGCGACTCAGGTGATGTGGGTGCCGATGGCGGCACCGACGGCAAATGTGACACCAGCCGCAACGGCTCCCAGCACCAGCTGGCGCATACCTCCGTACCACCACGGACGCCCGGTGATGCGAGCGACGACGGTTCCGGCCAGCAGCAACGCAAGCCCAGCGACGATCGCCGCAGGCCACAGCGCAGATGCGCCGAACACAAACGGCAGCAGTGGGAGTGCCGCGCCGATCGAAAACGATACGAAAGACGAACCGGCGGCTAGGTAGGGCGAGGGCAAGTCGCCGACGGAGACGCCGAGCTCTTCACGCGAGTGGATCTCGAGCGCCTGATCGGGGTCGCGAGACAACTGCTTCGACACTTCGAGCGCCAGCGCGCGGTCGACGCCGCGGGAGATGTAGAGGTCGGCGAGTTCGGCTTGCTCGGCCGCGGCGTTGTGTCGCAACTCATACCGCTCGACCTCAATCTCGGCCCGCGCCAAGTCACCTTGCGAAGCAACCGAGACGTACTCACCGACAGCCATCGAGAATGCACCCGCGACCAAGCCACCGAGGCCGCTCAGGATCATTAAGTGGCGCGACGCTTGGGCACCGGAGAAGCCGGAGATCAGTGAGAAGTTGGAAATCAGGCCGTCCATCGCGCCGAAGACAGCAGGTCGCAGCCAGCCGCCGGTGACATCGCGGTGGTCGTGATGAACCTCCGGGCGCGGCTGGGCCGCGGCGATCTCATGGTGTCCTGTGGTCACGATTCACCTCCGTGACTGGGCGGCAGCTCCGCTCCGACGGCCACCTCATCCACATTCTCATCCGCGGGCTCGGCTTCCTCCACATTCTCATCCGCGGGCTCGGCTTCCTCCACATTCTCATCCGCAGGCTCGGCTTCATCCGCAGGCTCGGGCTCAGGTTCCGCCGCGAGCTCGACGACCTCCTCAGGCTCCACAATCTCCCCCGGCTCAGTCGCCTTGACTGGGCGGAAGAGGAGAGCGACGTCCATCGCGGGATCAAGCGCATCGATCGGTTCGGTGGCAACCATGGGTTCAGGGTCATCAGGCGGATCGACCACATCGGTGGAATCGCTGGCAGCCGGGACGTCGGACGCGGGCGCCTCGCCGGCCGAGTCCGCAGGCGAACCCACAGCCGAATCGATGGACGTCTCGGCAGCATCGCCACCGCGCACGAGGACGACTTCACGACCGGGATGGCGTCGTGCCGACACCAGGTATCCGATGACACCAGCGAGGACGATCGCGATGCTCGTCCAGTCGTTGAGTCGCAGCCCGTAGAAGTGGTGCGCGGGGTCGATCCGCAGCGCCTCGACCCAGCCGCGACCCACGCCGTAGATAACGAGGTACAGCGCGAACACCCGGCCGTGGCCCAGCTTGTACTTGCGGTCGAGCAGGATCAGGGCGATCGCGGTGCCGATATCCCAGATCGACTCGTACAGGAACGTCGGCTGAAAATAGCCGTACACGTTCGTAAAGACACCGGAGTGGCACTCGGCCTGGACTGCGCTGGGCTCGTACGGACTAATCCCATTCGGGCCCGGTAGTACGCCGCACTGATGCGCAGCATCGATGCGCACCGACCACGGCAACGAGGTCGGCCGACCGTAGAGCTCCTGGTTGAACCAGTTTCCCCAGCGGCCAATCCCTTGAGCCAGCACGAGGCCTGGTGCAATGGCGTCGGCGATCGGCGGCATCAGCACTCCGCGGCGACGGCACGCGATGAGAACACCGAGACCGCCAAATGCGACCGCCCCCGGAATGCCCAGACCGCCCTTCCAGACCTCGAGCGAGCGAATCGGGCTGCCGCCCTTGCCGAAGTAGGTCGACCAGTCCGTGGCGACGTGATAGATCCGGCCACCGACCAAGCCAAACGGCACCGCCCAGGTCGAGATCTCGTTGATCACACCAAGGGCACCGCCCCGGGCGCGATAGCGCCGGTCGGCCAGTATGGCTGCCGCGAAGATCCCGATGATGATGCAGAGTGCGTAGCCGCGAATCGGAACCGGACCAAGATGCCAAACGCCGTCGCTTGGGCTCGGGATGTAGTCGTGCAGCGAGTGAAGGGCTGGCAAGGCGGTCGTCGTCATCACTGATACGACGCTACCGGCGGCGCACGCCGGCAGCCAGTTCGGCCGCCAGAGTACGCACCGCGACTGCCTCGTCCTGAGTACCGCGCGCTTCGAGGACACGGCGCACGAACGCCGAACCGACGATCACCGCGTCGGCGTAGCCGGCGACCTCGGCGGCCTGGTCCGCGTTACTGACGCCGAGCCCGACGCCTACCGGCAGGGACGTCGTGGCGCGGATCCGGTCGACCAAGCCGGGGGCCAGTGAACTGGTCTGGGCACGGGTCCCGGTGACCCCCATCACCGAGGCTGCGTAGATGAAGCCGCGGCAGTATCGGGCTGTCATGGCAAGCCGCCGATCGGTGCTGCTCGGCGCGACCACGAAAATGCGATCGAGACCGTGGGCGTCGCTCGCCTCGACCCACGGCTCTGCCTCATCGGGCAACAGGTCGGGGGTGATCAGCCCGCAGCCACCGGCGGCAGCGAGGTCACCGGCGAATCGCTCGACGCCATACCGTTCGACCGGATTCCAGTACGTCATCACCACGGTCGGCACTCCTGTGGCCGCAACCGCCTCAACGGTGCGCAACACGTGCGCGGTCGTCGATCCAGCCCGCAGCGCGATGTCGTGCGAGCGCGCGATCGTCGGACCTTCGAGCACCGGATCGCTGTACGGCAGCCCGACCTCGATCGCGTCGACGCCGCCCTCGACCAACGCGTGCAGGACCGCGATCCCCCGGTCGGGTGTGGGAAAACACGCAGGCAGGTAGCCGATGAGGGCGGCACGGCCCTCCGCCTTGCAGCGGGCGAGCGCCTCGTTCAGCTTGCTCGGCGCGAACGTCACGGGCATCGCTGTCATCGAACCCCCGTCGGCGAGGACTCAAGATTGAACCAGGCCGCCGCCGTGTCGACGTCCTTGTCGCCGCGCCCGGACAGACTCACCAGCACCACGGCGTCCGGTCCTAGCTGGCGGCCCAGGTGCAACGTGCCTGCGAGTGCATGCGCGCTTTCGATGGCCGGAATGATGCCCTCGGTCCTGGCGAGCAGCAAGAACGCGTCCATCGCTTCGGAGTCGGTGATCGGCAGGTAGGTGACCCGGCCAGTCTCGGCGAGCCACGCGTGCTCCGGGCCCACGCCCGGGTAGTCGAGCCCGGCAGAGATCGAGTGGGACGCAAGCGTCTGGCCGTCAGAGTCCTGCAAGACATACGTCCGCGCACCGTGCAAAACGCCGCGGGTACCCGCACTCAACGTCGCCGCGTGGCGGCCGGTCGCGACTCCGTCGCCCCCTGCCTCGAAGCCATAGAGGCGCACCGAGTTGTCTGGCAGAAACGCAGTGAAGATGCCGATCGCGTTGGAGCCGCCGCCTACGCACGCAGTGACGGCGTCGGGCAGTCGACCGGTCAGCGCCAAGACCTGCGCGCGGGCTTCCTCGCCCACCACCTTCTGAAAGTCGCGGACCAACGCGGGGAACGGGTGCGGGCCGGCGACGGTGCCGAAGAGGTAATGCGTGTCCTCGACCGTGGTGACCCAGTCGCGGAAAGCCTCGTTGATGGCGTCCTTCAACGTCTTGGTCCCCGCGGTGACCGTGACCACTTCGGCTCCGAGCAGTTTCATCCGCGCCACGTTGAGGGCCTGTCGGCGGGTGTCCTCTTCTCCCATGTAGATCGTGCACTCGAGGCCGAATAGGGCGGCCGCGGTTGCCGTGGCAACGCCGTGCTGGCCCGCGCCGGTCTCGGCGATGACTCGCTTCTTGCCCATGCGAACCGTGAGCAGCGCCTGACCCAACACGTTGTTGATCTTGTGCGAACCGGTGTGAGTGAGATCCTCGCGTTTCAGCAGGATGCGGGCCCCGCCGGCGTGCTCCGATAGTCGGGTTGCATCGGTGATCGGCGTCGCGCGGCCGGCGTACGTCGTGAGCAACCGCGAGAGTTCGGCCGTGAACGTCGGGTCGGCCATCGCCTCGGTATACGCAACGCCCAACTCGTCGAGTGCGGCGACAAGGGCTTCGGGAACGAACCGGCCACCGAAGGGGCCGAAATGGCCACTGGCGTCAGGAAGCTTGGGCGCGATCACCGAACAAGCTTATGGGGCGCAAACCGCGCCACGCTTACTGCCCGTGCCGCAGGGCCGGGTGCGCCCCTGCTGTGACAAGGTCGGCGACCGCCTGGCGCGGATCCTTGTCGGTGACCAGCCCTTCGCCAACGAGCACCGCGTCGGCGCCCGCCGACGCGTACGCGAACAGGTCATGTGGGCCGCGGATACCCGACTCTGCAATCTTCACAATGCCCGGCGGGATGCGCGGAGCCAGCCGTGCGAACAGTGTGCGGTCGATCTCGAAAGTGCGCAGATCGCGGGCGTTCACCCCGATGATCCGAGCGCCCGCATCGACGGCCCGATCGACCTCGACCTCGTCATGCACCTCGACGAGCGGAGTGAGGCCGAGCGATTGGGCACGTTCGACCAACGACACCAAGGCGCTCTGGTCGAGCGCCGCAACGATGAGCAGCACCATGTCGGCGCCGTAGGCGAGGGCTTCCCACAATTGATACGAGTGGTAGATGAAGTCTTTACGCAGCAAGGGAATGTCGACGGCTTTGCGGACGGCCTCGAGGTCGGCGAGAGACCCATGGAACTTGCGCGGTTCGGTCAAGACGCTGATGACAGCGGCGCCGCCGTCCTCGTAGGCACACGCGAGCGCTGCGGGATCCGTGATGTGCGCGAGGTCACCGCGGGAGGGACTCGACCGCTTCACTTCGGCGATGACCGTGACCGCGTCGCGCTTCAGTGCTGACACCCCGTCGGCCGGGGCTGTCCGCTTCGCAGCCTTTGCTTTGAGTTCGTCGAGTGGCACCGCGCGCTGGCGCTGCTCCATATCGGCGCGGACGCCGAGCAGGATCTCGTCGAGCACGCTCACGTAGCGATCCCCTCGTGCGCCTGTTAGCCAGCTTGTCGAGCACTCTCCGCAGAACTGCCTCAGGGTAGCGGCCGGGGAAACGACGCCCGTCGCTAGCCCCCTGGGCGGTAACCCGTCAGCCTCGCGGCCCGAGCGGCAGCGTGATCGTGAAGCAGGCCCCGCCCTCGGGCGATCTGCCGGCCACTGCGCGACCGCCCAGCCGTGCGGTGAGGCCGGCGACCAAGGCGAGTCCGACCCCTGTTCCGACCCGCCGCACGCCGCGATACCGGTCGTACAACGCGGAGCGATCGAACGCGACCCTGCAGTCATCCTCGGTCAGGCCGGGCCCGCCGTCGCGCACCTGCAGGATCGCCTCGGAGGCGGACGCGCCGACGAAGAAGACGATGGGACGCCCCCCAGGCGTCACCCGCAACGCGTTCTCAGCCAGACCGTCGATGATCTGACGTACTCGCGTCGGATCGGTGTCGACCACGACCGGCCAATCCGGGGCCTCGAGACTGAACTCAACGCCCTCCTTAAGGCAGCGATCTGACCACAC
>Ga0208220_1000823_pt1 | contig 13006 bp, 9 predicted proteins | sample NGESurdeep092012_9_FD_184484 | JGI IMG/M metagenome (GOLD analysis project Ga0208220, IMG submission 184484) | Arctic peat soil microbial communities from Barrow, Alaska - NGEE Surface sample F53-1 deep-092012 (SPAdes) | ecosystem: Environmental > Terrestrial > Soil > Wetlands > Peat ... | reverse complement strand
ACGACGGCAATTGCCGTCGCGATCGTTGCGAGACCAGCGACGCTGGCTCGACGCAACCGTCTGGTTGCTGTTGTCACTCTTGCCTCCATCAGAGAAGTGGTGGTGGCGAGGTGGCTCAGCCCGAAGGCGCAATCCTGGATAGCCCCGCCGATACCCGAGCAGACTTGCTCGATTCGGGACCTTACAGGTTTTGCGCTTACGGAAGCCAGACGCCCCACCCACGACTTACGTCGTGTCGTGGTTTGGGTTACCAAACCGGACATTCGTCCGATCTAGCTCCCTGAACTTACCGACTCTTGACCATGGGCGAGACAAGGGAGGCATAAGCCTCGAGGTGGCTTCTCCCAACCTCAATTGAGGAGTGTCTTAACGTTGCCACCCCTCTGGGCGGGCCAAACGGGAGCCTTGCCAGCGCTGCGGCGAGCGCGATCGGGTCCTCAGGCTCGACCAAGTAACCGTCGACGCCGTCCTCGACGCTCTCGGCCAGGCCGCCGACCCTGCTAGCGACCACGGGCCGCCCGCGAGTGAACGCCTCAAGGGCGACCATTCCAAGGCCCTCGCGACGCGACGGAGCGACCAGAGCGTGCACGCCTTCGAGCCGGTGCATCAACTCGGCGTGCGGGAGCGCGGGGATGAGCTGGATCCGATCGCCGAGCGGGGCCGCGAGTAGCGCAAGGCGACGCCGTTCGGGACCTGAGCCGACGATGTCGAGCCGGACGTCGAGCCCGCTCCCCACCGCGATGCGCATCGCTTCGATCAGGACGTCGAAGCCCTTCTCATGCGACAGCCGACCGGCGGCGAGCAACCGGATCGGCGGATCGGCGGGCATCGGCACGGCCGGCGGACCAGCTGGCACGGGCAGCCGCAGAACAGATGTGTGCAGTCGCGGATCGAACTCCAGAATCTGGCGCTGCAGGTCCTCCGACACCGTTGCCACCAGCGATGCGCGGTGCATGACGTGCGACGCGAGCTTGCGCAAGGCCCGGTACCGCAGCAGGTGCACGTCGGAGCCGTGCACAGTGATGATGAGCGGGACGTCGAGGCGCCGGGCTACTGGCAACGCGCACAATCCGGCGGGTAACCACCAGTGCGCGTGGATGACGTCGGGTCGGAAATCGCGGGCCGCTTTCTCGGCCGCCTTGGAAAACGACGCGAGATAGGCCGGCAGCATCACGCCACTGAAGCGCCGCGAGCTACCGAGCAGGCCGCCGCGATATGACAGCCGCTCCATCGATTGCAGGCCGTATCGGAAACGGTGCACCTCGACGCCCGCGACAGTGTCGACGGTCGCGAGCCCCTTGTCGTGGGGCGCCAGCACCCCGACGTCCATGCCTGCTTCTTGTTCTGCGTGTGCAAGGTCAAGGAGAAATGGCGCGACGTGGTCCCGCGCATCGCGCGGGAACGAGGAGGTCAAATGAAGCACGCGCACGTCTCGTAGCGTAACGGTCAGCGCACGTAATGTCCGAGTACAGGCTTGTGGTTCGGGCAAAGCGTTAAGGTTCCGAGCCCGCTGGTTGAACGTTCAGTCGCCCGATGCGGCCCTGGTGTAGGCCACCAAATGCGCCTGAGCGCTTGCTTCCCAGGTGAATTCGAGCGATCGCGCGTGTGCCGCGGCCCCCAACGCACGACGGCGCGGCTCATCGGCGAGCAACCCCGACAGCGCCGTCCCGATTGAAGCGGAGTCAGGCTCCGTGTAGGCGACCGCATCGCCACCGACCTCCGGCAGCGACAGCCGGTGCGTCGTCAGAACTGCCGCACCACACGCCATTGCCTCGAGCACCGGCAACCCGAAACCCTCGCCGTGGCTGGGATAAGCGACCACGAGGGCGCCACCGAGGAACGCCGAAAGGTCGGCCATCCGCAAGTAACCGGGCCGTATCACCCGCAGGTGCGAAGGCACTTCGGCGACGGCGGCCTCGATCTCGTCGTCCCAACCCGCGCCGCCTGCGATGACTAGCGCGGGCGGCTCTGCGTAGTCACCGACGGCGCTGACCCAGCCGCGGATCAGGCTCGGCACGTTCTTGCGAGGCTCGAAAGCCCCGAGGAACGCGATGTACTGCTGGCCACGCAGGCCAAGTCGTGCGGAGATACGCGCCGCCTCCGCCTCTGTCGGCGGCCGGAACACGTCGTGATCGACGCCGTGATACGCGACGTCGATGCGGGTCGAGTCGGCGTCGACGAGGCGGACGAGCTCGTCGCGTGTGGCCTTCGACGGCACGATGCACCTCGTCGAGCGCTTCACTGCCGAGCGAATCGCCGCCCGGTAGAACGCGCCGCGCGTGGGTGGGTACAGGTCGGGCTCGCTGAAGAACGTGGCGTCGTGGATCGTCGTGACCACCGGACGCCCCGGTCGCATGGGTACCGAATAATTCGGTGCGTGAATGACCTTCGCGGCCACATGCTCGGCTACCAGCGGAAGTCCGGTTTGCTCCCAAGCGATCCGCGCGGTGCGGTTCGTGAGAGATGCTGGCCCGGCTACGATCTGCGCGGCGGGCACCAGCCGGCCGTACCGCTCGGCGTCGACCCGCTGGCACACCACCGCGAGGTCGGCGTCCTTCTCCGCCAGTGCCGCGAGCAGACCGTCGACGTATCTCCCGAGGCCACCCCGGTCAGCGGGAACAGCACTGGCGTCGATGAGAACCCGTGGCGCCACGATGCAGTCCACCTCGAACGTTCACGTCGGATCGGTTGCTTCGGACCGTCATGGTCCCTGGCAGTAGTCAGGTGTTGCTGGGGGAAGCTTACGCCGCGAGCACGCTAGCGAGCCGCAGGAAGGATGGTGGGAGTGGTCGGGTCGGCCGCGACACACAGGTCCGTCGTCGCAACCGTCGTCATCGTCGCCTGGAACGGCGCTGACTTGATCGGTCCCTGCCTCGATGCAGTCGCCGGGCAAGCACTCGCCGACGGTTTCGTCACGTGGGTGATCGACAACGCCTCGACCGATGCGACCGCGGCAGTCGTTAGCGCGCACCCGGTCGATGCTCGGCTGATCACGGTCGAGCGCAACCTGGGCTTCGCCGGGGCCGCCGAGATCGCCGTTCGCGAGGCAACGACGCCATTTGTCGTCGTCCTGAATCAAGATGCGTGCCCTGAGCCAGGCTGGCTGGCCGCGTTGCTTGCCCCTCTGACGGCGCCCGACGCGCACCGCATCGCCGCCGTCACCAGCAAAGTCCTCTTCACTGCGGACGGTCGGTTGAACAACACCGGCGTGATCGTGGGCCGCGACGGTTACGGCCGCGATCGTGGGTTTGGCCAGCCGGACGACGGCCGGTTCGCCGAGCCAGAGGACGTCTTTGCCTTCTCTGGCACCGCGGCAGCGTTACGAGTGGTGGCAGCTCGCGACGTCGGGTCTTTCGATCCTTCGTTCTTCCTCTACTACGAGGACACCGATCTTTCGTGGCGCCTGCAACTTGGTGGTTGGCGGGTGCGCTACGCGCCCGATGCGGTCGTGCGTCACGTGCATGGCGCGTCGACCGACGTGTCGTCTAGGACCTTCGCTTTCTACAACGAGCGAAACCGGCTGCTCATGTTGGCGAAGTGCGCCCCTCGGTCTCTTGTGGTGAAGGAAGTTCTGCGCTTCGCCGGCATCACGCTGATGTTGCCGATTCGCAGACTGACCCGCGTCGATATCCCCAAGGGACATCAGTTCCGCACAGCGACACGCGTGCGCGCACTTGCGTCGTTCACGCGAATGCTGCCGTCAGTGATCGCAAAGAGGCGCGCGGTCTCGCGCATCTGCCGGCGCCCGCGCGCAGAAGTAGCCCGCGAACTCATGTAGCGCGGGGGTGTTGAAGTCCAGCGCACGTTCTTACGTGCGCTGGACTTCAACGCTTCAAGAAACTGCTCAGCCGGTTGCTATGGACTGCGCGACCTCGCTGAGCACGGCCTCGGCGACTGCCGATGTGCCGCCGAATGCTTGCGCCGAAGCGATTCCGCCAGCGTGCGTCGCCAAGTAGCTGGTGATCGGCTCCGGCAGCGCACCCGTGCTCGGCACCAGCAGCACGGGTTGCTGCGCTGCCCCTGCCACCGGTCCGGCTGCGAGCGCGTCGGGGAAGTTGGCTCCAGACGCGACTGAAACACCTGTCGTCGTCGGGAAGAAGGCGAGCGCGACCGCGTCTGAGGTTGCGTAGCGATCCGCGCCCGCAATGCCGATCGCAGAGGGATCCGCGAACGCAGCAGGGCCACCGACCGCGTAACGGCTTGTTGCATGCGCGGTCAGGTACGCGGCGGTGGTTGCGGCTTGCGCGGCGCCATTCGTCAGCAGGATCGCTCCATGCGTCGCAACGGCCGCCGGCACCGCCGACAGTGCATCGGGGAAGTTCGTGCCGCTGGCTTCGAAGACGGTCGTCGGGTTGCCCATCACCCCGGCGATCGCGACCGCGGTCGCGTACCGATCAGTACCCGCGACTCTCGTTGGCACATCGCCCATGGCCGTGATCGCGTTTGCTACGGCGTCCGATAATGCTGATGTACCGCCGAGCAAGTAGACCGTCCCGCCCTTCGGTAGCACTCGCTGGATTTCTGCTGCAGTCACTGCGTCAAGTGAGCCGGACGACGTGAGCAGTAGCGGCGCGTGCTTTGCCGCAGCCAATGGGCCCCCCGCGAGAGCATCCGCGAATGCGTCCGCTCGGGCGAGCACAACAGCGGAGGCGCTGCCAGCACTGGGAAATGCCGACGCAGACGCCGCGACCGCGGTCGACTGCCGGTCGGCGCCGGAGAGACGGGTCGGTGTCACCAGGGACGAACCGCCGCTGGACAAGACCCACGTATCGCCCAACTCCGCCGTGCTCCCAACACCCCCGAACAACACCAGTTGACCTGTTGCGGCGTCATAACTCGAGGCCGTCAAAGCCCGCGCGCCGGGCGCCGGCGACAGGCTCACTTGCTGCCAGGTCGAGCCATTCCACGACCACGGGTTCGTGAGCACCGCGTTGCCGTTGCTGACGTCGTAGCCTCCGTAGGTCATCACCTGGCCGTACGCGGGGTCGTAGGTCATCGTGGTGAAGTCGACGCCGCCCGTCGTGTTAGTCAGCGTTTCCCGCTGCGTCCACGTGGTGCCATCGAACGTCCACGTCTCGCCCGGCGATGCGCCGCTGAATTCTCCGGCGTACCAGGTTGCGGTGACCAGCAGCAGGTCGTGATTGGCGCCGTCGTAGGTCATCGAGCAGAGCTGCGCATCCGCGCCTTGCGGGCTAACAGCAGGCGTCGGCAGCTGTACCCAGTTGCCATTGCGCCAGGTCCAGGTCTGCCAGGTCAGGGTTTTCCCGTCATTCGCTACGACGACGTGCATGCCGTAAACAATCAGCTCGCCAGCCGCGGTGTCAGTTGCCATGCAGGACTGGAACAGCGACGGCGCCTGCGCGGGGTGCTGGGCGGTCCACTGCGAGCCATTCCACGTCCACGTGCCGCCGACGCCGCCGAGCAGGACCAGCTGCTTCGACGCCGGGTCGTACGCAAGCCTCGAGCCGTTCTCATAATCCTGTGCGCCCGGCGAGACAGACGTGACGTGCTTGCTCCACGTCGCGCCGTCGAACGTCCAGGTGTCCTGGTCCACCGGAGCCTTGGCCGGAAAGAATCGCGCGGCTCCTCCGTACAGCACAAGCTGGCCGGTCGCGGGATCGAACGCCGACAGACTCGCTTCCCGAGCGGACGGCGAGCTGGCGGGCGTCAGTTTGGTCCAGACCGGACTCGTCGACGAGAGCGCTGCTGCAACCGCCGCAGGTAGCGGACCCGCGAGCGCACCACTCGCCGTCCCGATTGGTACTGCACTGACCGCCAACACGACGGCCACCATCGTCCCGAACCGCATCGCAATTCCTCTCGTCAGGCTCACAGACGCGACCTACCCGCCGAAAGTTGTCAGGACACCCGCTACGTGGTGTTGACCGCCTTGCAGCCGAGAGACGTATTCGTGTCGCCGCGGCCTACGTTGATGCCGAACGCGCACACCGTGTGCTTGCCGGCCTTGACTGTGACCGGCAACGCGAACCCGTGCGCAGCACCGAACGGCGGGTAATCCGCTGCAATGTCGGGCCTCGAGACCGAGGCCGTCTGCTGCAGCGCGAACACGCCGTCGACATAGAGCGCCACTTCGATGGACGACGCGGTGTTGGGGTCAAGTGCCCAACCGGTCGCCGTCAGCGAGCCCTTACCGCCGACGACCGACTCGAGATGTCCGATCGGGTTGCCGCTTGGCACGGTGACCGTCGTACAGCCGAGCTTCGGGTTGCCGTCGCCGGGCCCGGTGTTGAGCCCGTAGACGCACACCTGATCCTTGCCCGCCGGCGCGTTGACCGTCAGCGAGTACCCGTGCTGGTCGCCGAACGGTGGGTAGTCCGCCGCGACGTCGGGCCGAGAGATGTTGGCGACACCGTCGGATGCGAGCTTGCCGTTGACGTAGACCGCGACGCCGATCGGGCTGGCGGTGTTCGGGTCGATGGTCCAACCCGTGACCGTGACAGCACCTGACGACGGCTTCGCGCTCTCGAGACCACCGATCGGACTGCCGGAGCTGACCTTGACGGTCGAGCAGCCCAGGCTCGGGTTCGTCGTGCCGAGACGCTGGTTGATTGCGTACACGCAGACCTGATGCGTGCCACCCGACACGTTGACCGAGGTGGAGAAGCCGTGAGTAGCACCCCACGCTGGGTAGACGTTAGCGACGTCCGGCCGCGACACGTTCGCGATCGTCTCGCCGGTGAGCTTGCCGTCGACGTAGACATCCACGATCAGCGGCGCTGCAGTGTCCGGGTCGAGCGTCCAGCCCTGGACCGTGAGCACGCCGGCCTTACCTGAGGCGGTGTTGAGGCTGCCGATCGGGTTGTTCGTCGGAATCGTCGCGCCGATGCAGCCGAGCTTCGGGTTCGTAGTGCCGGTGCCCACGTTGATGCCGTAGGCACAAATCTGGTGCGAGCCTGCCGGCAAGTCGACGGTGGTGTCGAACCCGTGCGTCGTGCCATAGGCGAAGTAGATGTTGCCGACGTCGGGCCGGTCGACACCGGCCAACGTGCGGGTGAAGAACTTGCCGTCGACGTAGAGGTCGACATTGATCGGCGCGGTCGAGTTCGGGTCGATCGACCAGCCAGTCGTGCGCACGCCGCCAGGCCACAACACCGCGCTGCCGACGCTACCGAAGGGGTTCGGGCCGTAGGTTGCTGCGCGCAGGACGCCCCAGATCGCCGGGTCTTCATTCCCGAACGACCACATGGCGATGCCACCGAGGCCGTACTTGCCAACCAACGGCAGTCGCGCCTGTAGCGATTCAGCGTCGTCGTACCAGACGGTGTGGCGTGCTCCAGCCGCGTCTGTATAAGTGAAGAACGGCGAACCGTCTTGCACCGACCATTGCCGCGTTGCGTGATACTGCGCCATCAGATTCGCGGCTTGCGTGTACGAAACCGCGCTCCCGCGGTTGGTCTTGCTCGACCAGTCATAGCCATACAACGGCACGCCCATGTACAACTTCGCGGGCGGAATCTCACTCGCCGCGAACGCAATGATCGGGTCGACCCAACTGATGCCACTAACCGGGCCGCCGGGGTAGCCGGTGCCTTGCGCATGTTCGTCGTACGTCATGATCCGCACCCGGTCTGCGTAGCGACCGATCGTCGGGTAGTCGTAGACCTGCTGTGCCGGAGAACCGCCGGGCTCGCTCAGCTTCGTGATGACGTCGACCGCGAGGATCATGCCGCGCGCATGCAGAGCGCCGGAAAGTTCTTGCACCATCGCGTCGAAACCGGCGCGGGTCGGCGCGACCAGGTTCGGGTTGCCGTTCGCGAAGAACGCCATGTTCTCGTAGTCGAGGTCGATGCCACTCGCGTGATAGCGAACAGCAATCGCGATCAGCGCCTGCTCCTGCTGCTGCCGCGTCGTCGGGTTCGACAAGATGCCCGCCATCACACCGCCGCCGGTGCCATCGGTAACCGTGATCGTCACAGGCACGTCGTGGCTGCGGATGCTCGCTACGGACGACGTCAGTTGTGCATCAGGGGTGGTGCCTGACGCAACGATCGACGTCGCGCTGACGGCGTGGAACCAGAATTCGGACACGTCGGAGAACAGGTCGGGGTTCACGCTCGCATCGGCGGTGCCGTTGGCGAGTTGGTAGTACGTGATCCAGCCCGAGACCTGCCGCTGCGGAGTCGCCGCCGCCGCATCTGGAGCGGAGACGGTGGCCGCGGCTGTGACGATGCCGCCGAAGGCCAGCGCAACCGCGAGACCGAACACGACAGGACGACGGGGAAGGACAGTCACAGCGAGATCTCCTAGCCGAGCATGCGACCGGGGGGAAGGCCGGTCGGTCACGCGTGAACGGTCACGCAGCCTAACGATGGATTCGTGGTGCCTGGTCCAGTATTGATGCCATACGCGCAGATTTGGTGCTTTCCGACACTTAGGGTCAGCGGCGCGTCGAAACCGTGAGCGGGACCCCAGCCCGCGTAGATCGCCGCAATGTCGGGCCGCCCGGCGTCGGCGGTGGTCCGGATGACCAGCTTTCCGTCGACATAGACGTCTACCGGGATCGAATCGTTGCTATCGGGGTCGATCGACCAGCCGGCGGCCACCCAGCCGGTCGCGGTTTTGGTCACTTGATCAAGGGTTCCGATGGGATTGCCGTCGCCGGTGATCTGCACACAGCCAAGGGATGGGTTGGTCGAGCCCGCGCCCACGTTGATGCCGTAAGCGCAGAGCGTGTGCATGCCGGGGGTGAGTTTCGCGGAGATGCTGAACCCGTGCAGCGTCCCGTACACCGGGTTGATCGCGGCTGCCTGCGTCGCACCGTCGAGGTTCGCGGTCGTCATGCCCGCCCACACGCCGTCCAGATAGAGGTGGACGGTGATCGGACCGGTGACGTCGGGGTCGAGAGCCCAGCCGGTGACGGTGGCGACGCCGTCCGTCACGCTCGCCAGTGAGACGCCGCCACGCGGGTTGCGATTGAGCGTGATCGTCGCGCACTTCAACAGCGGATTCGTCGTACCGATGCCGATGTTGATCGCATACGCGCAGATCGAGTGGGTGCCCTGTCCGGGCTTCACGACGATGCTGAAGCCGTGGTCAGCGCTGTATCCGGGATACGCGTTGCCGACGTCGTCGCGCTCGACGTTCGCCGTCGTCGCGCCGGACCACACGCCGTCGACGTAAACGTGCACGGTGGCCGGGCTTGCGGTGTCAGGATCGATCGCCCAACCGGTGAGCTGCACGCCGGTGCCGATGTCGGTCACCGACTCGAGGTTGCCGAACGGGTTGCCGCTCGGCAGCGTCGCGCTCGTGCAATTCAGCGTCGGGTTCGTGACGCCGTCGATGCCCTTGACGCACACGTTGTGCGTTCCGCCTGTGGTCTGGAACGTGCCACTGAAGCCGTGGTACGGACTCGTGTTGCCGTACGCGGCACCAACATCTGGCCGCGACTGGTTCGCCGGGAGCCGGCCCGCCAGCACGTTGTCGATGTAGACGTCGACGAAGTCGGGCACCTCCTTGCTGATGCTGTTGAACGACCAGCCCTTCACACTCAAGATCCCCGGCCCTGCACTACCCGCTGTTTCGAGGTGACCGATTGCGGTACCCCTGTTGAGGATCACCGGTACCGTGCTCGGGCCACCCCCCGCCGTCCAATAGTTGGATTTGAGCCCGAGGTAGGTGTTCGTGCTCACCGTGGCGTTACTGCCAACGACTTGGACGGCGACGATGCGGCCGCCGAAGTCACCTGCGCCGTCGCGGGCGGTGACCTGGATTCCTTGCACCGTGCCGACCGTCGGGTAAGCAGCTTGGAGTGCGGCGGCGGTGATCTGCGCGGTCCAGTCGTGGTTGGGATCGATGGCTGCGGTGTCGTAGGGATCAGCCTCGGCGACGAGATACGGCCGGGCACCGGGTGCGACCTGCCCGCCGTTGCTCGCCGAGAACTGCGTGAAGGCCGGCGCTCCTTGGAAATACAGCGCGATGCCGTTCGTCGCATCAACGGCGGGTGACGCGTTCACGCCTTCGATGGTGTTGACGGTGCCGTTGGCCGCGACGATCGCTTGACCGCCGTAGACCTGGCAAGCCGTCGTGTCGCAGATGTCCCACGCGGCGGTCGGAGTCGCAACCGAGAGCGCGTACGACCGCGCGGCAACGGCTTGCGACTGCAGCGCGGCCGGCAACGCCCAGCTGTCGGGCATCTCCCTCGGCACCACGCCGTAGAGATACGACTGCATGTCGAGCACGTTCACTGCACCCGCAGTTGTCGGGCTCAGACGCACGATACGAATCGAGCCGCGGTACTGCCGCGACGTGCCGTCGCCGTTGTACATGCGCAGGCCACCAGGCGTGGTGAATGTGACCGGGCCCACGGTGTCGGCGGTCGCGCCGACCATGAACGGCTTCCAGGTCTGGTCGGTCGGATCGAGGAACAGGATGTGCATCGCGGTCGCGTCGATCTGGACCTTGTACATCGCGGTCGGCCCGTTCGCGGTTGCGCCCGTTGCTTGGTCGGTCACGGTCATCGGCTGTCCGGGCGGAGCGACCATCGTGATGCCACTCGAGTCGTAGGCGGTGAGGTGCACGCGAATCGGCGGGTTGCCCACCTGCTGCTGTGTCGTACCGGGGTAATAGAAGCTGAGGATCTGCGACGCGGTCAGCCCCTTCTGCGCCGCTCCGAATGCGCCGTACTGGCTCATCCCGATGCCGTGCCCAAAGCCGTGGCCGGTGATCGAGAACACGCCGTTCGCCGGCACGGGAACGAAGTCATCAGCCAACGCTGGCGCCGCCTGCACGACGAGCCCGGTCGTGATGCCGGCAACACCGGCGATGGCGAGTGCAAGACTCGCGATCACGCGACCGAGACGGGACGTCGGAGTGGCAACCTGCACGCGGGCTCCCTAGTGGGCTCGTGGGCCCCGCGATGCCGAGCCCCACATTGATGTCAGTCTCGTCACAGTAACCGCAGAAGTCCCAGCTGCCGCGCAGGACACGGCAGTTGGTGGCGGCCCCACTGGCCGGCGGCGGGAAGCATTGAAGTCCAGCGCTCGCTCTTGCGTGCGCTGGACTGCAATGCCCAGCTCGGTCGCGCCGGGGTCGTGCCGCGCAGTGCCGTTTCCCAGACTGCGCAGACGGAGCCGTTTCCTAGGCTGCGCAGACGGAGTCTGTGGCACATTTTTGCGACTCGTGGCACTATTTGGTTATGGATGCCACAGTGGTGCTTGGGCAGCAAGGGCGGCTTGTCATACCCGCGGAGTTGCGGGCTGAGCTCGGACTTGCACCGGGAGATCGGCTGCATCTTCAGTTAGCGGGTCGGCGGCTCTTGGTGCAACGCCAGCAGGATGCCGTCGAGGAGTTGCGCGGTCTCGCGAACAAGGTGCCCAAGACTCGCTCGCTAGTTGAAGAACTTCTCGCTGAGCGTCTTGCTGCAGCTCTCGCGGAATGACGGTGCTCGACGCGTCGGCGATTCTCGCTCTCGTGCACGACGAACCGGGCGCAGATGTCGTCGCCGCAGCTCTCGGGGCGTCGACACTTGGCGCGGCAAATCTGGCCGAGGTCATCAGCAAGCTTGTCGACGCTGATATCGACGTTGCGCGCGTGCGCGAGTTGCTTTCCGCCGCAGGTGTCACGATCGAGCCCGTTCTCGAACAGGACGCCGAACTTGCAGGCGCGATGCGCGCGCTTGCTGGCGGGAGATCGTTGTCTCTAGGCGACCGTTGTTGCCTCGCACTCACTGTGCGAAGCGACCCACCCGAGGTGATGACCGCCGACAGCGCGTGGGCCGACCTCGACCTACCGATCCAAGTGCGATTACTCAGGTAATCGCCTTCTTCAGGCACCCGCCGCCCCGGTAAGTGCTGAAGCCCAGCGCTCGCTCTTGAGTGCGCTGGACTTCAACGGTTGCCGTGTGTCAGGCGGCGATCAAGCCGAAGGCGATACCGGCGCGCCGAAGCTGTGCCTCGACCGCAGGCATGTCCACTCTCAACGCGATGCTAGGAAAGCGGAGGATGCGGTCGCCACCGATGACCAGATCATTTTGTCGCTGCGCGTCAGCCCAGTAGTTCAGCGTCAGTAGATGCAGGCCGCCGTCAACCTCGACCGCGAAGGCACCGAAGTCTGCATCGAGATAACGTCGCCGCCCGTCGGGACCGCAACGGATCGATTGCTGCAAAGGCGGCGGCAGCCCGACGCGGCGCGCGATCTTGATGAAGTCGATCTCGGAGAGCGAATCTGCGCCGCCTTCGATGTCGGTAACGACCGAGAGCAAATGCCCGCGATGTCGGATCGGACCGGCGACGAGAATCTCCTGCCGCAACATCGCTGCCGTTACCAGCCGCTGTTGCACCGATGCGACGAGGAGTGCGCATGCAATCCGAGGAGACGCCGTCCACGCGGCCGCGTCGACAAACGCGCGGGCACGCCGAATTCTCGGCGGACTGGCCGAAGGGTCCAACTCGAACTCGTCGAAACGCTCTGATCGGTGCCAACGGACACCCGCGATCGCGACTGGATTCGTCTCGGCCGAGACGACGAGATCAAGGACGTCGGGCTCAAATCCCTTGAGTCCATAGGCGCGCGCGGCCGTCCGTCCATCAATTGCGGCGAGTTTCGGTGCGCTGAGAACGGCCGCCCATTGTCGCTGTTCAGATGAAGGTTCGCCACCATGCAGGACGACGGCGAGGCCGATGATCTGCCATCGACGAGCGCATACCCTGCGGCTCACCACGTTTCGATCAAAACCGGTGCTCGCGAGCTGCGCTCGGCTCACCACGCCGCACTGGTCTGCGGCAATCGCGGCGAGCAAATCGTGGTGTTGACACTCTGACAGCCTCGGCATGACCAACACCCTGGCTGTTGCGTGGTCGCTGCAGCACCGGCTGGCGCTCATCTGTGGACGACGCTTGCGGGGTGTTGAAGTCCAGCGCACGTTCTTGCGTGCGCTGGACTCCAGTGCTTGCCGGCGGGACGGCGGGGTGGTGCGGGACGGCGGGGTGTTGAAGTCCAGCGCACGTTCTTGCGTGCGCTGGACTCCAGTGCTTGCCGGCGGGACGGC
>Ga0208220_1000822_pt1 | contig 13011 bp, 7 predicted proteins | sample NGESurdeep092012_9_FD_184484 | JGI IMG/M metagenome (GOLD analysis project Ga0208220, IMG submission 184484) | Arctic peat soil microbial communities from Barrow, Alaska - NGEE Surface sample F53-1 deep-092012 (SPAdes) | ecosystem: Environmental > Terrestrial > Soil > Wetlands > Peat ... | reverse complement strand
TTCAGCGGCAGTACACGCAGAAGCCGGCCGGGATTCGCACGCATGGTCTCGTGGCGCTCGGTTCGTGCGCGTTCGCAACGTACTCGGCGCTGCTGGGCGACACGCGAATCGTCGCGGGCGTGATCACCGGCATCGGCTTCCTGGGTGCAGGCGCGATCGTGCGCAGCGGTATGACCACGCGGGGCCTGACGACGGCGGCATCGATCTGGACCGCGTCGGCGATCGGCATGGGCGTGGGACTGGCGCGCCCGGGATGGGTCGCTATTTTCCTAGCGCTCACCGTATTGACCGTCATTCTGCTGATCGTCCCCGACAATGCCATCATGCACGTGCTGCCACGCAGGGATACGATCACGATCACCGTCGACGCCGACGTTGATGTCATCTCCGTCGACGGCGTCACGACGCTGATCGCGCGCTACGTCGAGCGGGTTCGGTTCGCCGACGCCCTAACCATCGATCGCACGGCGGAAGGTCGTCACGCCTCGATCGGTTACCTCCTGCAGCTCGACGTCCGCGAGAACCTCACCGACGTAATGGAAACCCTGACGAGCGTCGACGGCATCCTCCGAGTAGCCATCCGCGACGAACCCATCACCCCGTCATCCTGAGCCCGTCGCTCGCGTCATCCTGAGCTCGTCGAAGGAGGACGATCGTACCGAAATCGTGCCTCGCCGCCGCGCGCCCTGAGCCTGTCGAAGGGACGCCAGACGCGCGGCGCGGCCTATCCTTCGACGAGCTCAGGATGACGCGAGGGCGCTTTGCGCGGCGGCTAGGCGCGCGATGGGGACGCGGTACGGCGAGCAGCTGACGTAATCCAGACCGAGCTCGTCGCAGAATGCGACGCTGCTCGGTTCGCCGCCGTGCTCCCCGCAGATGCCGATCTTGAGGTCGGGGCGCGCGGTGCGGCCGCGCTCGACGCCCATGCGCATCAGCTCGCCGACGCCGACGCGGTCGAGCACCTGGAACGGATCGTCCTTGAGGATCTTCTTCTCCAAGTAGCGCGGGATGAAGCTCGCCTCGGCGTCGTCGCGCGAGTAGCCGTAGACGGTCTGGGTCAGATCGTTGGTGCCGAAGCTGAAGAACTGCGCGATCTCCGCGAGCTCGCCGGCCACGACGCACGCGCGCGGCAGCTCGACCATCGTGCCGATGCGGTACTTCACCGAGCAGCCGTGTGCGGCGATCACCTCGTCGGCGACCGCTTTGGTCGCGTCGTAGGTGACCTGCATCTCCTCGACCGTTCCGACGCCGGGGATCATGACGTCCGGCTGCGCGTCTACGCCGCGGCCGGTCAACTCGCACGCAGCTTCGAAGATCGCGCGCACCTGCATCGCGTAGATCTCGGGATAGACGATTCCGAGGCGGCAGACGCGCAGACCGAGCATCGGGTTCTGCTCGTGCAACGCGCGCACGCGGGCGAGGATCCGCATCTTGTCGACGTACGTCGGATCGCTCTCGCCTTTGGTGAGGCGCAACTCGGTCGTCTCGACCAACAGCTGCTCGAGCGACGGCAAGAACTCGTGCAGCGGCGGATCCAGGAGCCGGATCGTCACCGGGTAACCGGCCATCGCCTCGAGGATCCCGGCGAAGTCTTTCTTTTGGAACGGCAACAGCTGCGCGAGCGCTTCGGCGCGCGCTTCGGGCGTGTCGCTGATGATCATGCGCTGCACGACCGGAAGCCGGTCCTGCTGCATGAACATGTGCTCGGTGCGACATAGGCCGATCCCGGTCGCGCCGAGCTCGCGCGCGCGCCGCGCGTCGTCGGGCGTGTCGGCGTTCGCCCACACTTCGAGCCGCATCGCGTCGTCGGCCCACGCCAGAAATTCGGCCAGCCACTCCGGCAGCTCCGACGGCGGCGGGATGAGCGCGAGCTTGCCGACGACGACGTTGCCCGTCGTGCCGTCGATGGTGATCCAGTCGCCCTCTTTGAGGACCTGTCCGTCGATCGTCGCGGTGCGATGGCGCCGGTCGATCACCATTGCGTCGAAGCCCGCGACGCACGGACGTCCCATGCCGCGCGCGACGACCGCCGCGTGCGAGGTCGCACCGCCGCGCGCCGTGAGGATGCCCTTTGCGGCGATCATCCCGTGCACGTCGTCCGGCGCGGTTTCGATGCGAACGAGGATCACCGGTTCGCCGGCGTTGCCGCGTTCAGCAGCTTTGTCGGCATCGAACACGATCTGCCCGGTCGCGGCACCCGGCGACGCGTTGAGCCCCTTGCCGGCGACCTTGTACTTCTCGTTCGGATCGATGCGCGCGTGGAAGAGCTGGTCGAGCGACGCGGCGTCGACGCGCCGGATCGCTTCGGCCTGGGTGATGATCCCTTCGCGAACGAAGTCGATCGCGACCCGCACGGCGGCTTCGGCGCTGCGCTTCGCGTTGCGCGTCTGCAGCATCCAGAGCTTGCCGCGCTCGACGGTGAACTCGAGATCCTGCATGTCGCGGTAGTGGGTCTCGAGCTGGTGGGCGATCGCGACGAACTGCGCGTACACGTCCGGCTGTGAGGACTGCAGGTCCGAGATCTTCATCGGCGTGCGGATACCGGCGACGACGTCCTCGCCTTGCGCGTTGCGCAGGTACTCGCCGAACAGCACCTTCTCGCCGGTGTTCGGATCGCGGGTGAACGCAACACCGGTCCCCGAGTCGTCGCCCAGGTTGCCGAAGACCATCGAGCACACGCTGCACGCGGTGCCCCATTCGTCGGAGATCTTGTTGAACGCCCGGTAGTCGGCGGCGCGCTTGGAGTGCCATGAGTCGAACACCGCCGCGATCGCCAAGTCGAGCTGCTCGAAGACGTCTTGCGGGAACGGCTTGCCGGTGTGAACGCGCATGATCTCGCGGTACTGCGCGATGACTTCCTTCCAGCGGTCGGCGGTCAGCTCGGGATCGGTCGCGACGCCGGCTTTCTGTTTGGCCTCGTCGACGACGTGGTCGAACTCATCCTTGGGGATCCCCAGCACGATGTTGCCGAACATTGCCATGAAGCGCCGGTAGGCGTCGTATGCGAAGCGCGGGTTCGCGGTCAGCTTCGCCAAACCGGCGACCGTCTCGTCGTTGAGCCCGAGGTTGAGAATCGTGTCCATCATCCCGGGCATCGAGACGCGGGCGCCGCTGCGCACCGAAACCAGCAGCGGGTCGTGGGCCTGGCCGAAGCCCTTCCCCGTGCGCCGTTCGAGCTCGGCCATCGAGGTGCGGAGCTGGTCGGGGATCCCGTCGGGCAGTTTGCGGCCCGCCTCGTAAAAGGCGAGGCACACCTCGGTCGTCAGCGTGAATCCCGGCGGGACCGGCAACCCGGCCCGGGTCATCTCGGCGAGCCCGGCACCCTTGCCGCCGAGCAGGTCCTTCATGTCGCCGGACCCGTCCTCGAAGAACCAGATGCTCTTCTTTCCGTCGCCGCTTGTCTGCTTAGCAGCCGATCGTGGAAAATCGTTATAGAGTCTCGTTGTAGAGACGGAAACTTTCTCCATCTGGTCCATGCCCAAACCATTCCCACCAAGCGCCCGTTTCAAGCGTGCACCGGACCGCGGCAGCTATCTGGGTCCGGACCGGACGCCGGCGACAGGCTGGCTCTACCGATCCCGGTGTTCTCCTCGTACTTCGTCCGCGCGCTCAAGGCGCGACCGCTCGATGTGCTGCATGGCTGCCGTTCCGCGCGACGTCGGTCGACCTGGACTGGCGACGCCGTCGTGGTCGGGGCGGAGCTGCGGGATATCGCCGCCGTGATGCTGCGGTGCCCGGCGCGCGCGCCGGCTCGGACGACCGCGACGGAACCCTAGTCGGCGACGGGGGTCCGTCCCTGTTTCAGCCGTCCCGGATAGCGGGCGCGGAACGCGCTCGCGAGCCGCCGCTGCGCGGCGCGCACGGCGATCGCCAGCGTCCCGAACGGCGAGTTCGAGATGTTGTACGACACGGCCAGACCGCGCCGGCTGGTCCACTCTTTTTTGTACTCGTGCTCGCCGACGCGCAGGTCGAACGCGAGCCCGCGTTCGAACGCCCACTCGACCGTATCGATGCGCAGCAGCTGACCGGGGCTGTACGCGCGGTACTCGTCGTCGTGCACCGACACGAATTGCTCGACTCGGACGTTGTCGACCCGCGCGACGAAGGCGGCGATGACGGCGCCGTCGAGCGTCAGCGCGAAGACGGCCAGCCGTTCGTCCGCGGCTGCGGCGACGAGAAATCGGCGGTACAGATCCAGGCTGCGCCAGATCGGCTCGCCGCCGGTGCGCACGATCCATTCCTCCTTGCGCGGCAGCAGCCACTCGATCAGCTGGGCGCGGCGCTGCGGATCAGCGACGCGCTCGTGGACGAGCGTGCCCCGCTCGGCGAGTTGGCGCCGCCGCCGACGCAGCGGTTTGCTCCCCCGCACCCGCTCGAACACCGCGCGGCCCGCGGCATCGCAGCCCAAGCCCGAGATTGGCGTCTCCTCGATAATCATGAGGCGGCGCAGGCCCGTCAGCAAACCGTGCAGCAGCGAGCCGGCCGGGACGTACGGAAACAGGATCATGTCGCTGCGGATCGTGCGGCATAGCAGCTTCCAGGCCGCGCCAAGACGGTCCGCGGCCCGCGCGTCGCGTTCGACCAGCACCGTGCTGTACTCCGCGACTTCGGGGCCGAGCGGGCGCGCTCGCGTCCACGCGCCGACGCGACGCACGGTGAACGGCCAGACCAGCACCAGCTCGCCGGCGTGCCGTGCGACGACGCAGTGCAGCCGTCGCCCCAGCGGTTCGCCGACCGTGCACCAGGCCGCCCAGCACCACGCGAAGCTCTGCGTCACGTACTCGTCGCGGGCGCGCAGCCACAGATCGTTCCACTCCGGCTCGAGCGCGCGCAGGGCTTGGGGATCGGTGAGGATCTCCCACGTGTCGGCGGCCGCGGAAGACACCGCGATCAACACATCGAGAGCGTGCCGCCGACGCGCGCCTTGTCGACGGATCGGGCGAACAGCCACAGCGCCAGCGGCAGACGAAACATGGCTCCCAGCCCTTGAGAAACCGGGAACGGCTTGTCCACCGTGAGCATGGCGTCCGTCATCTACGCTCGGAAGTGTCCCCCTAATGGCGCGGCCGTAACGAACGAGCGCCGGTCTGCATGAAGATCTTGTGGGCGGCCTTGTGCGGCGGCCGCCACCGGGGAAGCTTTATCCCAGCGTTCGAGAGTGTGGCACGCCGGGTCATCGGCCGAGGCGATCACGTCGACCTCATCGGCCCCGAGGTCGGGCCGGCGGCCCGGCACGACGACGTCCGCGCCCTCGAGGCGGTCAGCGCGCGTCGTGGAAGATGAGCCCGAGGGTCAGCCGCTCGCCCGCGCGCACCTCGCCGACCCCGTGCCGAAACGTCGTGCGCACGGGGCCTCGGGCCCCCGGCGCCGGTCGCACCGCGTTCGGGAACACGACCGCGTCGCCGCGGCACAGCGGAACCACATGCGCCAGGCTCTGGCGGCGTGGCCGCTGCTCGACCAAGACGAACTCGCCCCCGGCGAAGGCCGCAACGGGTTCGCTCAGCAGCACGGTCGCCTGAAGCGGGAAGGCCAGGTCGCCGTAGACGTCCTGGTGGAGCGCGTTGTGGTCGCCGGTCCGGTAGCGCAGCAGCAGCGGCGTCGGGCGCGTCTGACCCTGGGCGTGGCAACGCGCGAGAAACTCCTCGAGTTCGGCCGGGTACCGCTGCTCCTGGCCGAGCGCCTCCATCCAGCCGTTCGCGACGGGCGCGAGCCGCCCGTAGAGCTCGCGGCGGAGCCGCCCGACCAGCTCCGGCAGCGGGTAGGCGAAATAACGATAGACGCCGCGGCCGTAGCCGTGGCGCTCCATGACGATCGTACTGCGGAACGCGTCGTCTTCATCAAAGAGGGTACGCAGGTCGGCGGCATCGCGATCGCCGATCAACGACGGGATCACGGCATAGCCGCGCGTACGGAGCTCTTCCACGGGGACACCTCCAGATGGATTTCTCAGACTCGATGTCCATACTAACTCGGTGTGCCCTGGCGGCGGCCGACCGAGCCGCCGCTTTCCCATCGAAGGAAACCTGACCCGATGAAGCTCCTATCGCTCCGCCTCTCCGTCCTGGCGGCTGCCCTGGTCGCCACCGCTTCGCTCAACGGCTTGGTCGCCGTCGCGGGAACCGCCTCGGGCTCGACCCCGGCAGCGCTCGCTCAGGACGGTCCGCCGCCCGGCGGCGCCGCCGGCATGCGGCGGCATTTCGCCGAGATGCTCGCCAAGCTGGGGCTCAACGACGCGCAGAAAGCCCAGATCAAAGGGTTCATGCAAATCGCGAAAGACCAGAACGCGAACGTGACCGACAGTGACCAGCGCAAGGCCAACATGCAGGCGGCCTTCGCCAAGATCGACGGCGTGCTCACGCCCGCCCAGCGCGCGAAGTTCAAGCAGCTGCGCGACCAAGCGCGTCGCGACCGGCAGTCGCACTAAACTCGTGACGCATCCGCGAACCCTCGGGCTGCTGATCGCGGTCGCAGCCCTTGTGCTCGCCGGTTGCGGGCAGCACGGCAACCGGCGCGGCGCGCGGGTCGGCGCCTCGCCGAACCCCGTGCCGACCGCCGCGGCGCGGCAGACGACCGTGCGCGCCGCGACGACGATCTCCGGCGTGATCGCGCCGCTGCAGAACGTCGCCATCACCAGCCAGCTCGCCGAACCGACCGATGCGGTGAACGTGAACGAGGGTGACCAGGTCCACGCCGGCGAGGTGATCGCCGTGCTCGACACGGCCGACCTGCGAGCGCAGCTCGCCCAAGCGCAAGCGACGATCGAAACCGATCAGCGCACGGCGGAATCGGACGACGCGAAAGTCGTCCAAGCGCAGTACACGCAGAAGCTGAACATCGGGCAGAGTTCCGACCAGGTGCGCTCCGCCCAGGCCGCGGTCGTCGCCGCGCGGTCGACCCTGGCCAACGACCAACTCACCCTCTCGCGTGATGCGCAACTGCTCGCCAACGGCTACATCGCGCAGTCGCAGTACGATCAGCAGAAGACGCAGGTGCAAACCGACAGCTCGAACCTGCGCACCGCGGAGGCGAACCTGGCGTCGACGATCACGAACCAGCAGGTGAACGGGACGACGACGACCGGGCTCCAAGCGGCGAACGTCGCCTCCGTCGCGGCCGACGCGCGCGCTGCACGGGCCCAGATCCAGCAGGCGGTCGCGCAGGTCCAGCAATTCCAGGCCTCGATCTCCAAGGCGACGATCGTCTCGCCGGTCAACGGCGTCGTCGTCAACCGCAACCTCAATCCCGGCGAGTACCCCGGCGCGCGCACGATCTTCACCATCCAGCAGCTCGCCAACGTGTACGCCGAGCTCAACGCCTCGAGCTCCGACACGTTCGCGATCCCGGTCGGTGCGCCGGTTTCGATCTCGGTTTCCGGCAACGACACGCGCACCTACACCGGCAAGGTCGTCGCGGTGCTCGGCCAAGTCACGCCGGGCTCGACGAACTTCACCGTGAAGGTGTTGGTCCAAAACGCCGACGGCAAGCTGCAATCCGGCTTGCCCGTTACGGCGAGCGCGTCGTTGCCGCCGGTCAGCGGGATCGGGATCCCGACCACCGCGTTCCTGGACGACACGCACACCACCGTCATGGTCGCCGACGACGAGGTCGTCGACACGGTAGCCAAGCTCGTGCACGTTCACGAGCTCGGCTCCGACGGCAAGACGTCGATCGTGAGCGGCCTCAAAGCCGGGCAAGTCGTGGTCAGCAACGGTCAGCTCGGCGTCACCGACGGGCAATCGCTCGCGCAAGACTGATCGATGCGCCTGACGCAGCTTTTCGTCAACCGGCCCACGGTGGTGTTCGTCGCCGTCGCGCTGGTCGTGCTGGTCGGCGTCTTCTCGCTCGCCACGCTGGTGCAGCAGCAGTTCCCGAACATCGACTTTCCGACGGTGAACGTCAGCGCATCATACCCCGGTGCGTCGCCGTCGGAGCTGCGCGACGCCGTGGTGCGGCCGCTCGAGGACGCGATCGCCGGCGCGCCCGACCTCGATCACATCAACACGACGATCCAGCAGAACCAGGCGTCGATCTCGGCGACCTTCACCCTCGACTCGAACCAGACCACCGATCTCACCGAAGTGCAGGACCGCATCCAGACCGCGCGCGGCGCATTGCCGGCCGACCTCCCGGCGCCGTCGGTGCGGACGTTCGATCCCGCCCAGGCGACGATCGTCACCCTGTCGGCCACCTCCTCGTCGATGAACCTGGCGCAGTTGTCGGCGGTCGTCACCAACAGCATCGTCCCGGCGATCGAACAGGTTCCCGGCGTCTCCAACGTCGGCGCCAACGGAACCGTGACGCCGGCACTGGAGGTGACGGTCGACCCGTACAAGCTCGCGAGCGCGGGCTTCACCGCGAACGACGTCGTCAGCGCGATCCAAGCGAACAATGTTCGCGCGCCGGGCGGGATCGCGTATCTCGGGAATCACGAGACGTCGATCGACGTGCGTGGCGACGTCACGACGCCGAACTCGATCGCGCAGCTTCTTCTCACCGGCTCAACCGCCGTCTTGACCGGTGCGACGTCGCCGTCGGGGACGATCGCCCAAAAGTACACCGGCGGCGCGGGAACGACGAATCAAGCCCTCGCGCTGAGCGGCTCGGCCTCGTCGGGCGCCGGCGCCGCAGCTACGAACCCGTTCTCCACCTCGGCGCGCCTCCCGCACGTGGGCGACGTCGCGACGGTGACCGACGGCTACGAACCGAAGCGCGTCTTCTCGTACGTCGACGCGCATCCGTCGATCTCGCTGAGCGTCCAGAAGGGTACGGGCGCGAGCGAAGTCCAAGCCGCTCGCGCCGTGCTCGCCGCGCTGCCCGCGATCGAGCGCCAGTTCCCCGACGTCGGCTTCAAGATCCTCAACGTGCAGGCCGACTTCACCGAACAGCAGCTGGTCGGCGTGCTGCAAACGCTGGTCGAAGGGATCGTCTTCACCGGCGTCACGATGCTGTTCTTCCTGCGCTCGTGGCGCAACGCGGTCGTGGTGATGATCGCGATCCCGACCTCGCTGTTCGTCACGTTCTTCGTGATGAAGCTGGTCGGTTACACGATCGACACCGTCTCGCTGCTCGCGATGACGCTGATCATCGGGATTCTGGTCGACGACTCGATCGTCGTGCTCGAGAACGTCGAACGACACTACGAGGACGGCGAGGCGCCGCGAACCGCGGCGATCCTGGGTCGCAGCGAGATCGGCACGGCCGCCGTGATCATCACGCTGGTCGACGTCGTCGTCTTCCTGCCGATCGCGTTCTTGCCCGGCCAGACCGGCCGGTTCCTCAGCGAGTTCGGGGTGGTCGTCGTGATCGCGACGTTGACCTCGCTGGCGGTTTCGTTCACGGTCACGCCGTCGCTGGCCGGAAACTGGTCGTTGTTCTCGACCTGGCGGATCCCAAAGATCATTCAGGCGTTCGCCCGCGGCTTCGACCGCACGCGCACGTTCTACAGCGACCGCATTCTGGGCTGGGCGCTCGGCCATAAGATCATCATCGCGGCAGTGTCGGGCCTGCTGACAATCGGCGCCGTCGCGCTGATCCCGCTAGGATTCGTCGGCTTCGAGTTCATCCCGGCAGTCGACCGCGGGCAGATCTTCGTGCAGGTCCAATTCCCTACCGGAACGCCGCTCGCCACGACCGATGCCGCGGTGCGAAAGCTCTCCTCGGCGTTCATGAACCTGCCCGACGTGCTGACGATCACGTCGACGTCGGGGACGATGCAAGCCGGTTTCGGCGGCGGCGTCAACCTGGGCTCGAACGGACAGCTGAGCGTCTTCCTCAAGGACGACCGCAAGCGTTCGACCACCGACGACGCGCGGATCATGTCGATGCAAGGGCACAAGCTCGTCCCCGACGCGCGCGTCATCGCGATTCCGGCAACCGGGACGCGCGGCGGGAACGCGCAGCCGATCGATCTCACCGTGACCTCGACCCGCGGTGAGCCCGACGCCTACGCGCAGCAAGTGCTGGCGACCCTCGAGGAGACGCCGGGAACCGCGAACGTCAACAGTTCGGCGCTGCAGCTCTCGCCGCAGATCAACATCGCGTTCAACCGCGATCGCGCCCGTGCGCTCGACCTCGACATCGGCTCCGCCGCCGAGGCCGTGCGCGCCGCGTTCGGCGGGACGCTCGCGACGCAATTCGACACCGACAACGGGTCCAAGTACGTTCAGGTGCTGTATCCGATCGCGGATCAGACCAGTCTGGCCATCCTGCGGCAGATCACGCTGCGCACGCGCACGAGCCAGATCGTCCACCTGGGCGACGTTGCGATCCTCCAGAACAGCCCGGCCGAGGCGCTGATCACGCGGGTCAACCGGCAAACCGTCATCCACATCTCCGCGAACGTCCAGCCTGGAGCGTCGCAGTCGAACGTCGTCAAGGACTTCATGAAGCGGCTGGCCGCGTTGCATCTTCCCAACACGGTGATCGTGAGCGCCGCGGCGGGCGGCAACCAGCAGAACTTGGTCCAGACCGTGAACGGGCTCGGGACGGCGCTGCTGCTCTCGTTCGGGCTGGTGTACCTGCTGATGATCGCGCTCTATAACGCGTACCGCGTGCCGCTGGTGATCTTGTTCGCGGTCCCCGTCGCAGCAGTCGGCGCCTTCGGGTCGCTCGCGATCACGCAACAGAGCCTCAATCTGTTCTCGCTGATCGGGGTGATCATGCTCATCGGCCTGGTCAGCAAGAACGGAATCCTGCTGGTGGACTTCGCGATCCTCAAAGTCGAGGCCGGCATCGACAAGGTCACCGCGATCCGGCAGGCAGCCCGCGAACGCTTTCGGCCGATCGTGATGACGACGGTGTCGATGATCGCGGGGATGATGCCGCTGGCACTCGCGCTCGACCCCGGCTCGGCCGCGAAACGGTCGTTGGGCACCGTCGTGATCGGTGGGCTGACCAGCTCGCTGCTGCTGACCTTGGTGCTAGTGCCGTGCGTGTACATCTGGCTCGCGCCGGGACCGCCGGAGAAAATCTCGCTCAAGCGCCTTGCCCACGACGGCCCGCCGTCGCCGCTTCCGATCGAGACGCGCTGATGTCGCTGACGCGCCTGTTCGTCGAGCGGCCGACGCTGGTGACCGTGTTTCTCGCGCTGGTGCTGCTGGCCGGATCGATCGCCGGGTTGTCGCTCGTGCAGCAGCAATTCCCGAACACCGACGTCCCTTCGATCCAGGTGCTGGTGAGCTACCCCGGCGCCTCAACGACCGAGATGCGCGACGCGATCGTGCGGCCGCTCGAAGACCAGCTGGCGGGCTCGCCCAATCTCGATCACCTCGAAACCGCGATCCAACCGGGGCAGGCATCGGTCATCGCGGTCTTCCAGTTGAGCTCGGACCAGAACGACGACTTGGTGCAAGTGCAAGGCCGCGTCCAGAACGCGCAGCACTCGCTGCCCAACGACGTGACGACGCCGCAGATCTCGCTCTACAGCCCGTCCGAAGCGGTGGTGGTTTCGCTCGCGCTGCGTTCGAGCGCGCTCGGTCCCGGCGACTTGTCCTCGCTGACGATCAACAAGATCGTGCCGCAGCTCGAACAAGTCCCGGGCGTCTCGTACGTTCAGGAGAACGGCACCGTCACGCCGTCGATCCAGGTCGCGGTCGACCCCGGCAAGCTGTCGTCATCGGGCTTCACGCTCACCGACGTCGTCACCGCCATCACCAATAACAACGTGCGCGCGCCGGGCGGTATCCTCTACTCGCCCAACCGCGAGACGAACCTCGACGTGCGCGGCGACATCCAGGACGTGCCGACCGTGGCCGGCCTGCTGTTGGGCTCTTCGGGCGGCACGAGCGCCGCCTCCGGCACCGACCCGTGGGCTACCAGCGCGCACTTGATGCGGTTGGGCGACGTCGCCAACATCACCGACACGTTCGAGACGCAGCGGGTGTTCGCGTACGCCGGCGGCATACCGTCGGTGACGCTCGACGTGCAAAAGAACGCCGGAACCAGCGAGGTGGAGACGTCCAAGCGCGTGCTGGCGGCCCTGCCGGCGCTGCGCCGCACGTATCCCGACGTCCAGTTCTCGATCCTCGACGTGCAGTCGACCTACACCGAGCAGCAGCTGACCGGGGTGATGCGCACGCTGATCGAAGCGATCGTGTTCACCGGGATCGTGATGCTGCTCTTCCTGCGCTCGTGGCGCAACGCGATCGTCGTCATGATCGCGATCCCGTCTTCGCTGCTGGTCACGCTGGGCGCGATGAAGCTCGCCCACTTCACGCTCGACACCGTGTCGCTGCTGGCGATGACGCTGATCATCGGGATCCTCGTCGACGACTCGATCGTCGTGCTCGAGAACGTCGAGCGCCACTTTCAGAACGGTGAAGCGCCGGCCGTGGCTGCCATCACCGGGCGCAGCGAGATCGGCGTCGCCGCGATCGTGATCACGCTCGTCGATGTCGTCGTGTTCTTGCCGATCTCGTTCCTGCCCGGTTCGGTCGGTCTGTTCTTGCGCGAGTTCGGGTTGGTCGTCACCGTCGCGACGCTGACGTCGCTGTTCGTGTCGTTCACCGTCACGCCGACGCTGGCGGGCCGCTGGGCGCTGTTGTCGACCTGGCGTCCGTGGAAGGTCATTGACACCTTCACCGACCGCTTCGAACGGTCGCGCTCGTGGTATGTCGATCACGCCTTGACCTGGGGCCTGAACCGGCCGCGCCTGGTCGCCGGTATCTCGGCGCTTTCGCTCGTGCTCGCGCTGCTGTTGATCCCGCTCGGGCTGGTCGGTTTCGAGTACATCCCACCGGTCGACCGAGGCGAGCTGTACGTCACGATCACCTACCCGCCCGGCACGCCGCTGGCGACCACGCGCACCGGGTTGCTGCAAATCGAACGCGTCGTCGACGACATCCCCGACCTGCGGGCGGAATCGGCGATGGCCGGCGCGTACCTCGGCCAGCTCTCGGGCTACATCAACAACGCGGCGATCGCGCAGATCGACGTGTATCTCAAGGACGGCCGCGCGCACAACACCGCGTACTGGGCGCAGCAGTTACAGCAGCAGGCAACGCAGCTCGTGCC
>Ga0208220_1000821_pt1 | contig 13017 bp, 13 predicted proteins | sample NGESurdeep092012_9_FD_184484 | JGI IMG/M metagenome (GOLD analysis project Ga0208220, IMG submission 184484) | Arctic peat soil microbial communities from Barrow, Alaska - NGEE Surface sample F53-1 deep-092012 (SPAdes) | ecosystem: Environmental > Terrestrial > Soil > Wetlands > Peat ... | reverse complement strand
GAAATTTCCAGTGGCTGAAAATTACGGCGCGAGCGATTTCAACCTCGACACGCTCGCGATCTGCAACTACACGACGCTCGACGACATTTACGGCGATTCGCTGCTCGCGCACGGCACGGTGGACAATCTGACCTTCGCCTCACCGCTGCCCGTCGGCGCGATCCAAACCACGGCACCCGGCACGGTCCGGTTCGCGAGCGACACCAACTGGCTTTACACGCTGCAACGGACGGCGGATTTCCAGGCGTGGACAAATGTTTCCCCGGCAACATCCGGCAACGGGACAAATTTACTCCTGCAAGACCCCAATCCGCCGCCGGACAAATTCTTTTACCGCGTGGAAGCCGACCTGCCGTGAAGCGCGCATTCACATTGATCGAATTGCTCGTCACCATCGCCGTCATCGCAATCCTGGCGGCGATGCTTCTGCCCGCCTTGGGCAAGGGCAGATTGTCCGCGCAACGCGCCGCCTGCGAAAACAATCTGCGCCAGCTCGGCCTCGCCACGGAAATTTATCTGGACGACAGCGGCGATTATTTTTTCTTCCGTTCGTTCGCGTCAACAGCCGCCGGCCAGCAATGGTGGTTCGGATGGCTCGCCAGCGGCGCGGAAGGCCAGCGCGCATTCGATTTGTCCACCGGCGTTTTATTTCCATATCTGAACGGCAGCGATGTGCGGCTCTGCCCGTCGCCAGTCTGGAACTCTCCGCAATTCAAGCCGAAGGGGACAAATGTCATTTTCAGCTACGGCTGCAACTCCTATTTGTTCCCCGCGCAAAATGGCGCGCAAACCAAAAATCCTGTCAGTGCCAACGTCATTTCCCGTCCGGCGGACACCGCGCTTTACGCCGATGCTGCACAGGTCAACACGTTTCAATCGCCCGCCTCCGCTGCGAATCCGATGTTCGAGGAATGGTATTATCTGGATTTGGAAACGAATTATTCCAATGCGAACAACCAGCCCAACGGCCACTTCCGCCATTCTCAAAAAGCCAACGTCACTTTCGCCGACGGCCATGTCGCGCCGGAAAATCCCGCGGCCGGTTCTTCCGACAAAAGATTGCCCGACCAATTCATCGGCCAGTTGCGCCCGGAGATTTTGTTGCCGTAAAGGACGTGTCCATCTGTGTTCAAGTTGTTAAAGCCCGCATAAATGCAGGGTTTCTTGAACGCGTGGACGGCCACTGTCAGCGGAACTGTCGGCATGGCGGCGGACGGAATCACCATTCGCAATTCGCCAGTGCTGGATGGGATTAACGCGAAGTAAAAAATTTCGGACGTGACGAAGGCGTGCGTGGAATTTCCGCAAAAGTTGAAATGATTTTTGAAGCGTGCGAAGTCGCGGGGCGACGGGTGGAAATTAGCCGGCTGCGAAGTGCTGGAACAAAGGCTGGAATAAAATTTTGCGGCCTCACGACAAGACCAGCACGGATTCCGGCAAAGTTTCAAAAGCAAGAATTTCCCGCTCATGCCGCCGGATCAGCGCCAGCAAATCGTCGTGCGTGCAATTGCCCAGGGCGAGCCAGATAAATTTCGGCGGCGAACCGTAGAGCATCGCACGTTGGTAAAAATCCTTGTCCTTGGAGATGACTGTAAAACCATTGTCCGCCGCGTAATTCCAGATTTCCTCGTCCGCGCGTCCTTTAAGGCCAAGTTCACGGACGTGCTTGCTGCCGGGAAAAGTTGCCGCCACCAGCAGCGGCAGTTTGGGTGAAAGATTCTCGTCGAACAGCAGCTTCATGCGGCGACGGTCAGCCGCCGTTCACGTTCAGCGGCGAACGTCAGGCAGGCCTGGATGTCTTCGGCGGTCAGGTCGGGAAAATCGCCGAGGATTTCCGCCGCCGTCATTCCGCCGCCGAGATAATCCAGCACGTCCGCCACCGCGATGCGCGTGCCCTTGATGCAGGGCTTGCCGCTGCGGACACGCGGATCAATCGTGATGCGGTCTTGATAAACCATGGGTTCAAGTTAAAGCCGTGCGGAAGATAGTCAAGCGGACAACCGCTGTCCCTTCAGGACGGATTATGTTTTGGGACGCGAACCTGGCACATTGCCAGGCCGAGGTTCGGCTGCCGGGCTAATTTCCAGTTGTCCCTTCGGGACGAGGTAATGAATTAATTCTTGAGGCCGGCTTCATCTCGATCACCAAATTTGTCATGTTGGGAACGACGGTTATATTGGTGACCGTGCCGGATTTTAACATGCCGTCGCGCGGCGTTAGTTGATAACCGGAAATCCGCAAAAAAATCCCAACCGTATCGCCCGGGACGGCTACGAAATGAAACGATCCGTCCGAGCTGACGGATGACGGCGATGAACCTCCCATGGCCGCATCCGCAAGGAAGTAATGAGAATTGGCAGGAATTGGTTTACCGTCGCTCAAACGAATCCGACCGGCGACTTCGGTAACTGGTTTGAGATTCAAATCGCCAAGATCATTCGTGGAACCGTTTTCGCCGGTTTGCACGTCCGTTCGAGGGACAGCACCGGCATCCGCCAATAAATCCCATGTTCCATAGAGACGATTGCTTTGGTTGGGTGTCAAGTGCGCGAGGAAAAACCGGCCCTGGTCATCTGTGAGAGCGGCATTCTGGTAGATATCATTGAGCCGGATTTCCGCATTCGCCACCGGGTTGCCATCATGCAGCAGTCTTCCTTGCAACGAAGCGCCTTTAACGAGAGTAATTTCATGAAGTGGTCGTGCAAACGAGGCCAATCCCTTTGGGACCGAACCCGCAGTGGTGCGGATCCATTCCTGATTGTTTTCGTCGGACGGCCATTGCTCGAAGCTCGCCGTGGCAAATCCATCTGCTTCCACTTCCCCATCGGCTGCGACAAAAGGTGTTTTGCCATAAACCACAAAATTGCCGGTGTCATCCGAAACTGAAAAATAATCAATGTCGTATGCTGGCCATGTCATTTGTCCATTTCGCGTCGATCCCTTAATGTCAATCAGCGCGCCAGCAATGGGACTGCCATTGGCATCAATCACGCGACCGTGAATGACCTTGTCGAGCGGCGCGTTGGTATTGGCCGTTTCGAGCGAAACATCTAGCGGGCCGGCAGCGGGATCAATTTGATTCAATTGCTGCAATTTGCAGCCCGGTGCCATGACATAACCGAAATACAGCCATTTGGCGTCGAGCGATTCGATTGTGAAATTGCCATGGCCGTCTGTCCGGCTGCGTTTGGGAAGAATCGGGTAGCGGGTGGAAATTGAAGATTCAAAATTTGTTTTCAGTTGTGCATACCGTATCAACACCGTTGCGGCGGCGGATTTTCCTTCCGGCAGAGTCACGCGTCCCGTCAAATCTGCTCCGACCGGCACATCGGCATAAACCAAAACAGATGCCAGTGGAAAAATCGCAACAGCAATAAGCGTTTTAATTTTCATAAAATATTTTGCCAGCAAATCACAGGTTTCCGCTTTTGACATTGGTTAGCACGATAGTTGTCAAAAAAATCCAGAATAATTGACATAGTTCTCGCGCAGTTTGGATCAGACACCGCACATTTTCAAAAACTCCTTCTCGTCAATAATCTTCACGCCGAGCTTTTGCGCCTTGTCGAGTTTTGAACCGGCTTCTTCGCCAGCCACCACAAAATCCGTTTTCTGGCTCACGCTACCGCTCACTTTGCCGCCGAGCGATTCGATCTTCGCCGCCGCTTCCTCGCGTTTCAGCGTCGGCAGCGTGCCGGTGAGGACAAAGGTTTTTCCGGCGAACGGTCCGGCCTTGGCGCGCGGTCGGAACAGCTCGGAGCGAAAATTCAATCCAGCGGCGCGCAACCGTTCGATGAGTTTTTGATTCCGCGCGTCGCCGTGCCAGTTCACAAGGCTTTGCGCGATGACTTCGCCGATGTCCTCGGCCTCGGCCAGTTGCCCGGCGTTCGCGGCGAAAATGTCGTCGAGCGCCGGGAAATGTCGCGCGAGCGATTTCGCCACGCCCGCGCCGACGTGCAAAATTCCCAGGCCAAAAATCAAACGCCACAGGTCGTGCGATTTGCTGGCGGCGAGGGCATCGAGAAAATTGCGCGCAGATTTTTCCGCCATGCGTTCGAGATTCGCCACGTCTTCAAGCTTGAGCGAATAGAGATCGGCCACGTCGCGGACGAGATTATTTTTCACGAGTTGCGCCGCGAGGACTTCGCCGCCGCCTTCAATATCCATCGCGCCGCGCGCGCACCAGTGCTCAATGCGCCCGCGAATCTGCGCGGGGCAATCGGGATTAACGCAGCGCCAGATCGAGCCTTCCTCTTCGTCGCCGCCGATTTCCTTGGCGACGCGCGAGCCGCATTCGGGACAGGTTTTCGGAAAATTAAATTTCTTTTCACCGCCGCCGCGTTTTTTTAAAACGACATTGACGACGGCGGGAATGACTTCGCCGGCTTTTTCAATCGTCACGGTGTCGCCGATGCGAATGTCTTTTTCGCGGATGTAATCCTCGTTGTGCAGCGTGGCGCGGCTGATGGTGCTGCCCGCGAGAAAAACGGGTTCGAGTTCGGCCACGGGCGTGAGCGCGCCGGTGCGACCGACCTGAATCGTGATCGAATTTAATTTTGTTTCAGCCTGCTCCGGCGCGTATTTGTAGGCGATGGCCCAGCGCGGCGCCTTGGCGGTGAACCCGGCGCGTTCGCGTTGCGCGAAGGAATTCAGCTTGATGACCGCGCCGTCGGTTTCGTAGGGAAATTTTTTGCGGATCTTGTCCAGCTCGTGGATCGCGGCGATCAATTCTTCCGCCGAATGGCAATGCCAGATTTTTTCCGGCGTCTTGAAGCCGAGCTTTTTCAGCCACGCGAGAAGTTCGCTTTGCGACTTTGGGCTTTGGACTTCGGACTTTGGACTTTGCGCCTCGGCGATGCCGTAAATCACAACGTCGAGCGGGCGCGTAGCGACGATTTTTGGATCAAGCTGCTTGAGCGAACCGGCGGCGGTGTTGCGCGGATTGCCGTAAAGTTCTTCGCCTGCGGCTTTCCGTTCGGCGTTGAGTTTTTCAAAACCGGCGACTGGCATGAACACTTCGCCGCGAACTTCCAGAGGAGAAGGAATTTTGCCACCGAGGCTCAGAGACACAGAGTTTTCTTCGGAAAAATCTGTTTCATTTCTCTGTGCCTCTGTGCCTCTGTGGCTAATTTTCAAACTTAAAGGAACGCTGCGGATGGTTTTCAGATTTGCGGTGACGTCGTCGCCTTCCGTGCCATTGCCGCGCGTTGCGCCGGTGACGAACACGCCGTTTTCGTAACGCAGACTGATCGCGACCCCGTCCACTTTCGGTTCGACAACACAATCAAACGGAACACTTCTTTTTAGAGACTTAACTAACCTTTGAAGACTTTCTTTTGTATAGCCGGGAGGATTTTCGAATATCTGAACGACTATACCGTTTGCCGAAGTTTTTACCGAAGCTTTCAAACTGTCGTCGGAAAGTAATTGTTTCAGCCTTTTAGCAAATTCGTCTAATTCGCTTTCAGATAAAATATTTTTGGGGTCATGGAAGTTGATTTTTCTACAACCCGAATCTTTTTCCTCATTCCATTCAAAAAGCAATCCGCTAACTCGCTCAACAAATTCCAAAACTTCCTCCTCGGAATAAGTGTTGTCGAGGCTCAACATCGGCACGGAATGCCGGACGGATTTGAATTCGCTCAACGGCGCGCCGCCGACGCGCTGGCTCGGCGAATCGGGCGCGGCGAGTTCGGGGAATTCTTTTTCGAGATCGAGTAGTTCGTGATAAAGCCGGTCATAATCGCGGTCGGAAATTTTCGGCTGTGCCTCGACGTAATAGGCATGGTCGTGCCGGCAGATTTCGTCGGCGAGTTGCGCGTGGCGCTTTTTGGCTTGGGCTTGCGTCATGTTAAAATCATCATTTTAAGGCTGCTCGAATTTTGCGCGGGTCTTGGCGCAAATCCAGCACCCGATAAACAATCACGCGCCCATTTTCATATTGGTAGTAAATCCCATAAGGAAATCGTTTGGAGAGCAAACGGTGAAAGCCGAAAGCCTTCCGGTGAATTCCAGCGTAAAGTGCCAGTGAATCTATGTCCGAGGAAAGTGAATCGAGAAAATATCCGCCCAAACCGGGTCCTTGCCGTTCATAAAAATCCCGTCCGTCCGCCAAATCGTTGAAGGCAGACGCGAGGATGCGAAGATTCATTTTTTGCCCTTCCGCAATTCGATTTTGGCCTGTTCCCAATCCAGAATTTTTTCTTCACCGCGCGCCACGCGCTCCGAAGTCTCGCGCAAGGCGTCCGCATGCCACGCGGGCGATTCCACTTCCGCCTCGTCCCGGCTCAAGTCCGCCCACAGCGCTTCCATGAGCCGCAATTTTTCCCGCCGCGGCATTTGTTGAATTTCAATCGCGCTCATGCCTGAAGCATGAATCCTCTTTTTAAAAAATGCAAATGCTCTTTTGTGAAAAACCTTTTTGACAAACGGCTTTGCGCCTCTACGCTGGCGTCATGCGAACGGGTCTTGCCAAGACGCTTGAATTTGCCGACGAGCAGTTGCTTCGCCGCGCGCCGCTGCCTCGTTCCTACACAAATTATCTGGGGCGGAAACTTTTTCTCTTTCTGCTGACGGTTCAGGGACTGGGCGCGTTCGCGCTGATCACGCTGGGCGTCATGCTGAAAAAATTCCGCGTGGCTCCGAACGTGATGAAGCCGCTGGTCCGGCGCGAAATCTTCCGCGCAGGAATGGGACTGCTGCCGATGTTTATGTTCGTGGCGGTCGCGCTGGGTTTTCTGGTGATCGGCGAGACGGTTTCGACGCTGGCGCGTTTCGGCGCGATCAATTACATCGGCACGGTGATGGTGGTCGTGGTGGTGCGTGAATTGGGGCCGCTGCTCGCGGCGTTTCTGGTGCTGGCGCGCGTCGGCACGGCGAACGTCATCGAACTCGGCACCGCCCGCGCGACGGGCGAAGTGGAGGCGCTGGAAACTTTGGGGATTGATCCGGTTCATTATCTGATCGTGCCGCGCGTGATCGGGATGGCTGCGGGGGTTTTTTCGCTGACGGTCTATCTCATCATCGGCGCGCTCGCGAGCGGTTATTTGTGCGCGTTTTTGCAGGATGTGCCGCTGACGCCGGGCGATTATTTCAAGCAACTGGCCGATTCGCTGGGCTGGCTGGATTTCGCGCTGCTGGCGTTGAAGACGGTTGCGTTCGGATTTTTCATCGCCATCGTGACGTGTTATCATGGGCTTGCACAGCCGCTGCGGCTTGACGATGTTTCGCGCGTGGCGGTGCGCGCGGTGACGCAGGGCATCGTCGTGTGCGTGCTGATTGACGCGCTGTTCATTGTGCTTTATCTCGTCGCATGAGCGAAAATCCAACAATCCCGGTCATAGAAATGCGCGGCGCGGAAGTCTGCTCCATGCGCGACAACGGTTTGGCGGTGATCGAAGACGTGAGCTGGACGGTCGCGCCGGGCGAATTCTGGGTTGTGGCCGGGCAGGAGCAGTCGGGCAAAAGCGATCTGATGATGATGGCCGCCGGGCTGATGACGCCGGCCAAGGGCAGCTACAGGCTTTTCGGAATTGAAACGCAAAATTTCAGCGAATCGGAACTCGCCGACCGGCTGCGCGTGGGATTTGTCTTCGAGAACGGGCAATTGTTCAACCGGCTGACGATTGCGGAAAACGTCGCGCTGCCGTTGCAGTATCACAAGGATTTGTCCCTTGGTGCGGCGGAGGAAAAGGCGCGGGCGCTGCTGGAATTGATGGGATTGACGCCGCTCGCCGACATCACGCCGGCGAACGTTGGCTTGAGCTGGCTCAAGCGCGCGGCGCTGGCGCGGGCGCTGATCCTCCAGCCGGAACTGCTGCTGCTCGACAATCCGCTCAACGGCCTTGGCGCGCACCACGCAAAATGGTGGCTGCAATTTCTGGACCAGTTGTGGCGCGGCCACGAACATTTTGGCGGAAAACCGATGACGATTGCGGCGACGGCGGAGGATTTGCGCGTGTGGAAAAGCGACGCGCGCCGTTTTGCCGTGTTGCGGGAAAAAAAGTTCAGCCTGCTCGGCTCGTGGAACGAGGTCGCGTCGCAGGACGACACGATTGTGATGCAGTTGATGGAGGTTTCGCAGGGGACAACAATGTTACGAAAGGAATAAATCATGGCACTTCAAGATTTGACGCCGCAATTGCGGACGCGGTTGAGCCGGATGGAGCGCGCGGTCGGCTGGTTTGTCTTTCTGGCGACGGCGCTGCTCGTTTTCGGTTTCGGCTATTACGTTTATCACACGGCGGAGCGCAAGGGCTGGTTTGTCATCAAGGCGAAGTTCCACACCTACATCCAAAGCTCGACCGGCCTGAACATCGGCGATCCGGTCGTGATGATGGGATTTTCCGTCGGGGACATTTTGAGCGTCCACCCGATGCAGCCGCGCGATCCGCACAACGTCGAGGTCGCTTTTGAAGTGCGCGACCCTTATTTTCGCTACATCTGGTCTGAAGGCTCGGTCGTGAAGGTCAACGCGGCGGATTTTCTCGGCAAACGGCAGTTGGAAATCACGCGCGGCACGAACGGCTACGAGATTTGCGTCACGCAGCCGGTTTCCACTTTTACAAATGTGGATGCATTGCGGCAAATCGTCGTCTCGCAACCGGGTCAATGGCAGCTTTCGCAGGATGTGACCAATGAAACCGGTGATATTGTCTTCCACGCCTTCACGATGCTGGACACGACCAATTTGCAGCAAATCGCAGACCTGGTTCACGGCCCGATTTACGCTTATAACAATACAGAGAAGGATAAAAAACACATCGTCGCGTCGTGGCATGCGCGCAATCACCACTACGAAGAATTTACGCCCGGACGCGACCAGGCGTGGCTGAAGGCCGTCGAATCGCCCGCCGTCACGGATCAGTTGCAGGCCATGATTTCGCAGGTGCAGACCGCGCTGCCAAACATCCTCGCCCTCACGAACAGGATCGCCACGGTTCTGGACAACACCGCAAGTGCGACTTCAAACCTGAACCTCACGCTCGTTGCGACGCGCCCGGTGCTGACGAATTTTGCCGGCATCACCGCGCAACTGCGCGAGCCGGGCGGCCTCGCTGTTTTGGCGCTCGGCACGAACGGCAGCGGACAAATTCAAGGCGTTCTCACCAACGCCAGTTCGCTTCTCGCGCATACCGACACAAATCTTACGGCAATGCTTTTCAATCTCGCCGGCATCACGAGCAATTTGAACACGCAGGTTCAGTCTGACACAAATATGCTGGGCGGAATCTCAAAAATGGTCACCGATTCGGATGATTTTATCCAGGGCTTGAAACGCCACTGGCTCCTGCGCTCGGCGTTCAAGGTGAAGCCAACAAACGCGCCGCCGGTTAACAAATAATTGATTTGTTGTAGCGGCGGTCTGCGACCGTCGAAAACGGCGCTCACAGAGCGCCGTTACAGCTTTGAAACCATTCCGCAAATACCTTGATGCCGTTCTCAAATTTCACTTTCGGATTGTAGCCGAGTTTTTCGCGCGCCTTTGAGATGTCGGCGAACGTGATCGGCACGTCGCCCGGCTGCAACGGCTGGCGGTCAATGATTGCTTTTTTGCCGAGCGCGCTTTCGAGCGATTCAATCATCCGGCTCAATGAAATGGTTTCAGATTCGCCGAGGTTGAAAATTTCATAGCCGAAATCTTTTTTCGTCGCCGTGATGACGCCGTCAATTGTGTCCGAAACGAAAGTGTAATCGCGCGCCGCGCTGCCGTCGCCGAAAACGGGGATTGGTTTTCCGGCGGAAATCAATTTCGCAAATTTGTAAATCGCCAAGTCCGGCCTTTGGCGCGGGCCAAAAACGGTGAAAAAGCGCAGCATCGTCACGTCCATTTTGTAGATGTGATGATAAACGTGGCCGAGCGCCTCGCACGCGAGCTTGCTCGCGGCGTAGGGCGAAATGGCCGAAACAACCGGATCACTTTCTGAAAACGGCACTTTGGAATTCAAGCCGTAGACCGACGACGACGAGGCGATGATGATTTTTTTCACGGCGTTTTTGCGCGCGGCTTCGAGGACGTTGACCGTGCCTTCGACGTTGACACGCTGGTAAAGCGCGGGCGCTTCGAGACTCGGGCGGACGCCCGCGCGCGCGGCGAGGTGGATGACCTGGTCGAATTTGACGGAGGAAAAAATCTCGGCGAGCGTGGCGGCATTGGTGATGTCGCCGTGGACGAATTCAAACGGCTTGGCGAGCGACTGGATTTCGCGGAGATTGCGCTGCTTGAACTGCGGGTCGTAAAAATTATTCAGGTCGTCGAATGCCCAGACGTTGTGGCCGTCGCGCAGGAGCCGTTCGCAAACGTGCGAGCCGATGAAGCCCGCGCCGCCGGTGACCAGAAAATTCATGGCGCAATGCTAATAATCAGTGAAGATGCTGTCGAGTAGCTCATCAATTTTTATTGGACTGTTTTATTAGAAGAAGCACACCTGGAAAGAAAAAATCCTTTTCTTCTTTGGGTGCTTGCCATTTTGAAACTCCAATCCAAACCAATGCGTCCCATCCAGAATTTTTTTCCTGAAGCGATCCAATCAAGTTATTAAGTATTTCATTTAGGTCAGGAAATTTTGATTTGCGAATACCTGGGATTACGAAACAAAAGCCAAGCCCATCCTTATTTTGAAGTTTTTTTACATCCTCAATCACTTGATCGAGTCCGTTCTGTTTATGCTTGTAAATCGTGTTGGCTAAATTTTCAGAGTTGTATTCGAGAGCCAACCAAAGGCGTTTTGCTTCACACTCGAAACCTAATTTTCCGATTCTGAACCCAAGGTCGCATCTGCCATAGTTGCTTTTATGTTTGTTTGATTTTTTTGTTTTATATTCTTCCAATGCTGTTCCACCGCTTAACCAAACTGCAGCTGCGAACAGGCCAACATGAGGTCTTTCGGTATACCAATAAGGATGGTCATCTCCTTTTCCTTTTTCGCCAGCAATGTAACGCTGGTGAACATAAATTAATTTTTCAAAAACTGGCTTAAGAGACGTAATTGTTTTTGATGGTTTCCTTTTTTTAGGAAACAAAATAAAAGATTGATCAAAACGCAAGATTTTCATGCCTTGTTATTTCACAACCCAATCAAGACGTCAATCAATTGCCGCAAACGTCCGCAATCGTGGTGGTTGCGGATTCCGAAAAATGGTTTAATCTGACGGTCTGAATTTATTTAGACGACACGGCAGCATGAAGAAACAAGAAACACAAGCGACCGAAACTGAAGTCGCGACCGAACCCGCGCCTCAACCCGCGCCGGAGCAACTGGCCGAATTGCAGGCCCGCGCTGCCAAAGCCGACGAGCACAAGGACAATTGGATCCGCACCGCCGCCGATCTTGAGAATTTCAAGAAGCGCGCCGCGCGCGAGCGCACCGAGGCCGTGCAATTTGCCAACGCCTCGTTGCTGCAAAAACTCCTGCCCATCCTCGACAATTTCGAGATGGCGAAAAACGCCGCGCAAAACGCGGAGGGCGAAAAACTTTCCGCGTTGCAGGCGGGCGTCGCGATGATCCAGCAGCAGCTCAAAAATGTTCTGCTCGAAAGCGGGCTGGAGGAAATTGACTCGGCGGGTAAATTGTTCGACCCGGCCTTTCACGAGGCCGTTTCGCAGCAGGAAACCGCCGAAGTTCCCGAAGGCCACGTCGTCCAGCAAATCCGCAAGGGTTACAAATTGCGCGACCGTTTGCTGCGGCCGGCCGCCGTCATCGTCGCCAAAAGTCCGGCGGCCAAATCGTAAATCGAAAATTCTTCAGATGGCAAAGCGCGACTATTACGAAATTCTGGAAGTCACCCGCGAGGAAACCGCCGACGGCATAAAAAAATCCTACCGCCGCCTCGCCGTCAAATATCATCCGGACAAAAATCCCGGCGACAGGCACGCGGAGGAAAAATTCAAGGAACTCGGCGAGGCTTATGAGGCGTTGAGCGACCCGCAAAAACGCGCGGCCTACGACCAGTTCGGCCACGCCGCGTTCGACCCGCGCCAGCGAGCGCGCGGTGGCGGCGGCGGATTTGGCGGCGCGGGCGGTTTCCACGATCCTTATGATATTTTCCGCGAAGTGTTTGGCGGCGCGGCGGGCGGCAGCATTTTTGAAAATTTCTTTGGAGGCGGGCATGATCCGTCCGCGCCGCAGCGCGGCGAAGATTTGCGTTACGATTTGGAAGTTTCGCTCGAAGAAGCCGCGCTCGGCTGCGAGAGGGAAATTTCCGTGACGAAGCTCGACAAATGCGAAGTCTGCGGCGGCTCCGGCGCGGAGGCCGGCTCGAAATTGAGGACGTGCGCAACGTGCGGCGGGCGCGGACAGGTGCTGATGGCGCGCGGGATTTTCAGCATCGCGCAGACGTGCCCGCATTGCAAGGGCGCGGGGCGGACTCTGGACAAGCCGTGCAAATCCTGTCATGGAAACGGCAAGCGCGAGAAGAGTTCAAAAATCAAGCTGCGAATTCCGCCGGGCGTGGATGCGGGTTCGCGCCTGCGCTCGACGGGAAACGGCGAGGCGGGCTTTCGCGGCGGGCCGGCGGGCGATTTGTATGTGATGTTGCACGTCAAGGAGCATGAAATTTTCAAACGCGATGGCGACGACCTGCTTTGTGAAGTGCCGGTGAGTTTCATCCAGGCCGCGCTCGGCGCGGAAATCGAAGTGCCGGCGCTCGAAAGCAAGGTGACGGTTAAAATTCCGGCGGGAACACAGCCACATTCCGTTTTTCGCGTCAAAGGCAAGGGCGTGAAAAATCTTCAGGGCTACGGCCACGGCGATTTGCACGTCCGCGTGCAAGTGGAAGTGCCGACGCGGCTGAATTCCGAACAAAGGGCCAAGTTGCAGGAATTTGCCGGATTGCTGGACGGCAACGAGACACCCATCAGCCGGGGCTTTTTTGAAAAGGCGAAAAAGTTTTTTAAATAAAGCCTGCCTACTGTCCTGACCACAGAGCCCTGAAGAAGTTGACGGAGCCATTGGTGGCTGGGTTGGGGAGGAGGAGGTTGAAGCCTGTGGCTGTGATGGTGTTGGTGCTGACGTTGGT